>Ga0335076_10001344_pt1 | contig 23739 bp, 18 predicted proteins | sample Lox_Sample_25_FD_206717 | JGI IMG/M metagenome (GOLD analysis project Ga0335076, IMG submission 206717) | Soil microbial communities from Loxahatchee National Wildlife Refuge, Florida, United States - Lox_Sample_2.5 | ecosystem: Environmental > Terrestrial > Soil > Wetlands | place: USA... | reverse complement strand
ACGATCGCCAGCCCAAGTCCCGAACCCGGCATCGCCCGCGCCGTCGTCGACCGGTAGAAGCGCTCGAAGACCAGGCGGCGCTCGTGCGGTGGAATCCCCGGCCCGTGGTCGGAGACCACCAGCTCGGCGTGCGCTGGATCGATTTGCCTCATCGTGATACCGACCTGGCCACCCGACGGGCTCCACTTGGCCGCGTTGTCCATGAGGTTCAGCACTGCGCGCGACAGCCCGGCGGCGTCGCCGTGGACCTGCCAGGGGATCGCCTCGACCTCGAAGTGAATATCGTTGCGCCGCCGCCTAACTCGCTCCAGGCTGCGATCGATCACCTCGGACATGTCGACCGTCTCGTGCACGACCTGACCGGCGTCGTCGCGAGTAAGATCCACCAAATCGCCTACCAGCGTGGACAATTCCTCGATCTGCGCGAGTACGTCGGTGCGCAGGTCGACCATCTCCTGTTCGGGCAGCCGCGGCGCGCCCGGTTCCATCGAGGCGATCAACAGTTCGACATTGGTGCGCAGCGACGTCAGCGGGGTGCGCAATTCGTGTCCGGCGTCGGTGACCAACCGCGCCTGCCGCTCCCGGGACTCGGCCAACGCCCGCAACATCAAGTTGAAAGCCTCTGTGAGCCTGGCCAATTCGTCGCTGCCGAACACCGGGATGGGCCTCAAATCGTCGGTTCGCGCCACCCGCTCGGCGGCCCGGGTGAGGCGAGCCACTGGACGCAAACCCGCGCGGGTGACCATTCCCCCGGCCACCGCGGCGACCGCGACACCGATGCCGCCGACGATAAGCAGCACCCAGCGCAGCTTTGTCATGACCGCCGCGGTGGGCTTCAGGCTCTTGGAAATCAGCAGGGAACTGCCGTTTGACAAGTGGATGGCAAGGATTCGTTGATCCGACGCGGTGCGACGCGACATGAACAAGTCACCCCTGATGACGGCCTTTTCGGTGGCTCCGACTGGCAGGCTCTGGCCCGGCTGGTTGGCGGTGTAGATCGAGTGGCCCGGGTTCACCAGCATGGCGTTGACGTCCGAATATGCGGTGCCCTCGATGGCCTTCCCCGGGTCGGCGGCCAGCGAACCACTGGTGATCAGCAGCTGCGCCCGGCTCTGCAACTGGTTGTCGATGTCGCCGTAGAGCGCAGCCGAAACCACCGCGTAGACAGCGAATGCCATCAGCACGACGACCATCGCCACCATCGACATCGCCAGGAGCATCACCCGCCACCGCAGGGACAACGAGCTGGCGGCTCGCAGCGGTGCACGCCGGCGCCGACGGGACCGGATCATCAGGGCGGCGTCTCCCGAAGGACGTAACCGACCCCGCGCACCGTGTGGATCAGGCGCGGCTCACCATCGGCCTCGGTCTTGCGGCGCAGGTAGCCCACGTAAACCTCCAGCGCATTGCCGGAGGTGGGAAAGTCGAATCCCCACACCTCCTCGAGGATGCGGCTGCGGGTGAGGACACGGCGCGGATTGGCGATCAGCATTTCCAGCAACGCGAATTCGGTGCGGGTCAGACTGATACGGCGTTGCCCGCGGGTAACTTCGCGGGTCACCGGGTCCAGGCTGAGGTCGGAGAACGTCATGGCCACCGACTCGGTGGCATCGTCGGGCTTGGTGCGCCGCAGCAGCGCCCGCATGCGGGCCAACAGCTCTTCGAGGGCGAACGGCTTCGGCAGGTAGTCATCGGCGCCGGCGTCCAGGCCGGCGACGCGCTCGGAAACCGAATCGCGGGCGGTGAGGACCAGGATGGGCAGGTCGTCACCCGTGCTGCGGAGGTGACGGCACACCTGGAGGCCGTCCAGCCGCGGCATCATCACATCAAGGACGAGGGCGTCGGGCCGGTCGCTGGCGATCATGTCGAGGGCCTCGACCCCGTCGTGGGCCAGTTCGACCGAGTAGCCGTTGAAGGAGAGCGACCTGCGCAGCGACTCGCGCACCGCGCGATCGTCGTCGACGACAAGTATGCGCACGGCCAATAGTTTCGTCCTAGCGCCTGAGAGCGGCCTGAGAGGCGCGCCGGGTATTTGCCGAGATTAACGCCGGTCCAGATCGATGAGACCGAGGCGGGCCGCCTTGAGCAGCCTGCGGGGCACCTTGTGCTTCTGGCCTGCCACGGTCACACCGACGAGCTCGGTCCGGGTGGCCTTCCACTGCGCGCGACGGCTTCGTGTGTTCGCGCGCGACATCCTGCGCTTGGGTACGGCCATGGTCGGGCCTAACTCCTCGTGTCGGGGCTAGTCGGGCATGTCGCGCGGCGTGGCCGGTCGGGCCGAAGGTGCGACGATTGGGTATCAGGATAGTCGCTGGCCTGCTGGTCGCCAAAACGACGCCCGCTGCCTACCGGGCAGCCTTGACGCGACACCGGCGGCACCCGCTAACCTACCGGTTGGTTGGTTGGTTTCGCGGTCACCGGTATTCCAAGGATGGAGGACGCGCATGGCCTCTCCTTCTGGTGCTTCTGGTGCCTTTGGTCATTCTGGCGCTGTCCGGATCGCGAACTGCTCGGGGTTCTACGGCGACCGGCTTTCGGCGATGCGCGAGATGCTCATCGGCGGGGACGTGGACTACCTCACCGGGGACTACCTGGCCGAGCTCACGATGCTCATCCTGGGCCGCGACCGCATGAAGCACCCCGACCGTGGCTACGCCAAGACCTTCCTGACGCAACTCGAGGACTGCCTGGGCGAGGCGCGCGACCGCGGGGTCCGCATCGTCGCCAACGCCGGCGGCCTCAACCCGGCCGGGCTGGCCGACGCGATACGCGCGCTGGCCGAGCGCCTGGGCGTCCCGGCCCGGATCGCCCATGTGGAAGGTGACGACCTGCAGCCGCGCGCTGCCGAGCTGGGGCTGGGCACGCCGCTGACCGCGAACGCCTACCTGGGCGCGTGGGGCATCGTCGATTGCCTAAACGACGGCGCCGACGTCGTCGTCACCGGCCGGGTCACCGACGCCTCGGTGATCGTCGGGGCGGCGGCGGCGCACCTCGGCTGGGGCCGCACCGACTACGACCGACTCGCCGGTGCCGTGGTCGCCGGCCACGTCATCGAATGCGGTGTCCAGGCCACCGGCGGCAACTACTCGTTTTTCACAGAAACTCCAGCAATCCCCGGCCTCCTCCACGCCGGCTTCCCACTGGCCGAGGTGCACGCCGACGGCTCGTCGGTGATCACCAAGCATCTCGGTACCGGCGGCCTCGTCAGTGTCGACACCGTCACCGCGCAGTTGCTCTACGAGATCACCGGCGCCCGCTACGCCAACCCCGACGTCACCACCCGGATGGACACCATCGAGCTGTCCGCGGATGGCCCCGACCGGGTGCGCATCAGCGGTGTGCGCGGCGAACCGCCGCCGCCCACGCTGAAGGTGTCGCTGAACAGCATCGGCGGGTTCCGCAACGCCATGACGTTCGTGCTGACCGGCCTCGACATCGAGGCCAAGGCCGACCTGGTGCGCCGGCAGCTCGAGGCCGCGCTCACCGTCAAGCCCGCCGAGCTGCAATGGTCCCTGGCCCGCACCGACCACGCCGACGCCGACACCGAAGAAGCCGCCAGCGCGTTGCTGCATTGCGTCGTCCGGGATCCCGATCCCGCCAACGTCGGGCGCCAATTCTCCTCGGCCGCTGTCGAATTGGCACTCGCCAGCTATCCGGGCTTCCATGTGACCGCCCCGCCGGGCGACGGCCAGGTCTACGGCGTGTTCGCCCCGGGCTACGTCGACGCCAAGCAGGTCCCCCACATCGCGGTGCACGCCGACGGCACCCGCGTCGACATTCCTTGCGCCACAGACACTTTGGAACTGGCTCCCGCAGATCCCCCGGGGTTGCCCGAGCCGTTGCCGGCCGGTCCGGTGCGCAGGGTGCCGCTTGGCCGGATCGCCGGCGCCCGCAGTGGCGACAAGGGTGGATCGGCCAACGTCGGGGTCTGGGTCCGCACCGACGAGCAATGGCGCTGGCTTGCCAACACGCTGACCGTGGAGCTGCTGAAGGAGTTGTTGCCCGAGGCGGCGGAGTTCGACGTCACTCGCCACGTGCTGCCCAATTTGCGCGCGGTGAACTTCGTCATCGACGGCATCCTGGGCCAGGGCGTCGCCTATCAGGCCCGGTTCGATCCCCAGGCCAAGGGGCTGGGCGAATGGCTGCGCGGCCGCCACGTCGACATCCCGGAGGGGATCTTGTGAACATCTGGACCACGCCCGAGCGCGAACAGTTGCGAAAGACGGTGCGCTCGTTCACGGAACGCGAGATCCTGCCCAACGTCAACGAGTGGGAGCGCACCGGCGACTTGCCGCGCGACCTGCACCGGCGCGCCGGGGCGGCCGGCCTGCTGGGCGCGGGCTTCCCCGAAGCGGTCGGCGGCGGCGGCGGGGATGGCGCGGACTCGGTGATCATCTGCGAGGAGGTGCATCAGGCCGGCGCGCCAGGAGGCGTCTTCGCCTCGCTGTTCACGTGCGGCATCGCGGTGCCGCACATGATCGCCTCGGGTGATGCCCGGCTGATCGACACGTTCGTCCGGCCGACGTTGGCCGGCGAAAAGATCGGCGCGCTCGCCATCACCGAGCCCGGCGGCGGTTCCGACGTCGGCCACCTGCGCACCGCGGCAGTGTCAGATGGCGACCACTACGTCGTCAACGGGGCAAAGACCTACATCACCTCCGGAGTCCGCGCCGACTATGTCGTCACCGCGGTGCGCACCGGAGGCCCTGGCGCGGCCGGGGTTTCGCTGCTGGCGATCGAGAAGGACACGCCCGGATTCGAGGTCACCCGCAAGCTCGACAAGATGGGGTGGCGATCTTCGGACACCGCGGAGCTGTCCTTCACCGACGTGCGGGTACCAGCGGCCAATCTTGTCGGGGCGGAGAACAGCGGATTCGCCCAGATCGCCCAAGCTTTCGTCGCGGAGCGGGTCGGCCTTGCCGCGCAAGCATATTCGAGTGCGCAGCGGTGTCTGGACATCACCGTGGCCTGGTGCCGCGACCGGGAGACGTTCGGCCGCCCACTGATCTCGCGCCAGTCGGTGCAGAACACGCTGGCCGAAATGGCCCGCCGCATCGACGTCGCCCGCGTCTATACCCGCTACGTGGTGGAGCGCCAACTCTCCGGCGAGGCAAACCTAATCGCGCAGGTGTGTTTCGCGAAGAACACCGCCGTCGAGGCCGGGGAATGGGTTGCCAACCAGGCCGTCCAGCTGTTCGGTGGCATGGGCTACATGGCCGAGTCCGAAGTCGAACGCCAATACCGGGACATGAGGATCCTGGGCATCGGCGGCGGAACCACCGAAATCCTCACCGCACTGGCCGCCAAAACCCTTGGATTCCAATCATGACCGTGCTGCGGTCCACGCTCGACCCGAACTCTGCCGCCTACACCGACGCGGCGTCGACGGCGACCTCGAGGCTCGACGAGATCGACGCCGAACTCGCCAAAGCACTTGCGGGCGGGGGCCCCAAGTATGTCGAGCGTCACCACGCCCGCGGCAAGCTGACCGCCCGTGAACGCATCGAGCTGCTCGTCGACCCCGACTCCCCCTTTCTGGAGCTGAGCCCACTCGCGGCCTATGGCACCGCGTTCACTGTCGGCGCCAGCACCGTCACGGGCATCGGCGTGGTGTCGGGTGTGGAATGCCTGATCGTCGCCAACGACCCCACCGTCAAAGGCGGCACCAGCAATCCGTGGACACTGCGAAAGATATTGCGGGCCAACCAGATCGCTTTCGAAAACCGGCTGCCCGTCATATCTTTGGTGGAATCCGGCGGCGCGGACCTACCCACCCAGAAAGAAATCTTCATCCCCGGCGGACAGATGTTCCGCGACCTGACCCGGCTGTCGGCGGCCGGGATCCCCACCATCGCCTTGGTTTTCGGCAACTCCACCGCGGGTGGCGCCTACATTCCCGGGATGTCCGATCACGTGGTGATGATCAAGGAACGTTCGAAGGTGTTCCTGGCCGGCCCGCCGCTGGTGAAGATGGCGACCGGCGAAGAATCCGACGACGAATCCCTGGGCGGCGCCGAAATGCACGCCCGCATATCGGGTTTAGCCGATTACTTCGCCGCCGACGAGCTCGACGCGATCCGGATCGGGCGCCGCATCGTGGCCCGGCTGAATTGGGTCAAACAAGGACCCGCACCCGGGCCGGTCACCGACCCGCTGTTCGACGCCGAGGAGCTGATCGGCATCGTGCCGGCAGACCTGCGCATTCCGTTCGACCCTCGTGAGGTGATCGCCCGCATCGTCGACGGCTCCGAATTCGACGAATTCAAGACCATGTACGGATCCTCGCTGGTGACCGGGTGGGCCCGGCTGCACGGCTACCCGCTGGGAATCCTGGCCAACGCGCGCGGCGTGCTGTTCAGCGAGGAGTCGCAGAAGGCGACCCAATTCATTCAACTGGCCAACCGCTCCGACGCCCCACTGCTGTTCCTGCACAACACCACCGGGTACATGGTGGGCAAGGACTACGAAGAGGGCGGCATGATCAAGCACGGGTCGATGATGATCAACGCCGTCTCGAACTCCACCGTCCCACACATCTCGCTTCTGATCGGCGCGTCGTACGGAGCCGGCCACTACGGCATGTGCGGGCGCGCCTATGACCCTCGGTTCCTGTTCGCCTGGCCCAGCGCCAAATCCGCGGTGATGGGCGGTGCCCAGCTGGCCGGCGTGCTGTCGATCGTCGCCCGCGCGGCCACCGAGGCCCGCGGCCAGCAGGTCGACGAGGAGGCCGACGCGGCGATGCGGGCGGCGGTCGAGGGCCAGATCGAAGCCGAGTCGCTGCCACTGGTCCTGTCCGGAATGCTCTACGACGACGGGGTGATCGACCCGCGCGACACCCGCACCGTGCTGGGAATGTGTTTGTCCGCCATCACCAATCGCCCGATCAAGGGGACGTCGAACTTCGGCGTCTTCCGGATGTGAGCCCCATGGTTACTCGAGTGCTGGTCGCCAACCGGGGCGAGATTGCCCGGCGGGTGTTCGCCACCTGCCGGCGGCTGGGCCTGGGCACCGTCGCCGTCTACACGGACCCGGACGCCGCCGCGCCACACGTCGCCGAGGCCGACGCGCGCGTGCGGCTGCCCAAGACCAACGACTACCTGAACGCCGAGGCGATCATCGCTGCCGCCCGCGCCGCCGGCGCCGACGCGGTGCATCCCGGCTACGGATTCCTCTCGGAGAACGCCGAGTTCGCGGCCGCCGTGCAGGAGGCGGGCCTGGCCTGGGTCGGGCCGCCGGTGGAGGCGGTGCGCGCGATGGGCTCCAAGATCGAGTCCAAGAAACTGATGGCCGCCGCCGGGGTTCCGGTGCTCGACGAACTCGACCCCGACACCGTCACCGAAGCGCAGCTGCCGGTGCTGGTAAAAGCGTCCGCGGGCGGCGGAGGTCGAGGCATGCGGGTGGTGCGCGAATTGTCCGCTCTGCCGGGCGAAGTCGTGGCGGCGCGCCGCGAAGCGCAGTCGGCATTCGGCGACCCGACCGTGTTCTGCGAGCGCTACCTGCCCACCGGGCACCACGTCGAGGTCCAGGTCCTCGCCGACACCCACGGGACGGTGTGGGCCGTCGGAGAACGGGAGTGCTCGATCCAGCGCCGTCACCAGAAGATCATCGAGGAGGCCCCCTCGCCACTGGTCGAGCGCACGCCGGGAATGCGCGCCAAGCTGTTCGACGCGGCCCGGCTCGCCGCCGGCGCGATCGGCTACACCGGGGCCGGAACGGTGGAGTTCCTCGCCGATGACGACGGCGAGTTCTACTTCCTGGAGATGAACACCCGGCTGCAGGTCGAGCACCCGGTCACCGAGGAGACCACCGGGCTCGACCTCGTCGAACTGCAGCTCATTGTTGCCGAAGGTGGCCGATTCGATCCTGAACCCCCTGCCGCCCGGGGCTATTCGATCGAAGCCAGGCTCTACGCCGAGGACCCCGCGCACGGGTGGCAACCGCAGGCCGGCGTGATGCACACGTTCGAGGTGCCGGGCTGTCGCTCCGAGTTCGGCTCGCTGGAGCGGCGCACCGGGATCCGCCTGGACTCCGCGATTGCCGATGGATCGACCGTGTCGATTCATTACGACCCGATGCTGGCCAAGGTCATCTCCTACGCACCGACGCGGCGCCAGGCCGCGCTGGTGCTGGCCGGCGCGCTGGCCCGCGCCGGCCTGCACGGCGTGCGCACCAACCGCGAGCTGCTGGTCAATGTGCTGCGGCACAAGGCGTTCCTGGACGGCGCCACCGATACCGCGTTCTTCGACACGCACGGCCTGGCGCAGCTGTCCGCGCCGCTGGCCGACGATGCGGTGGCCCGGTTGTCGGCCATCGCTGCCGCTCTCGCCGACGCCGCGCACAACCGCGCGACGGCTAAGGCATCCGGGGTGCTGGGCTCTCTCCCCAGTGGCTGGCGAAACCTACCGTCCGCTTACCAGGTCAAGAGCTACCGCGACGACGGCGGAACCGAACGCCGCGTCGAATACCGCTTCACGAGAACGGGATTGGCGCTGCCCGCCGATGCATCGGTGCGATTGGTGTCGGCCACCGAGGACCGGGTCGTACTGAGCGACGATGGGGTGGACCACAGCTTCTCGGTGAAGCGCTACGACCATGACGTTTATGTCGATTCGGCGCGCGGGCCCGTTCACCTCGTCGCGCTGCCGCGGTTTCCGGAGCCGGGCTCGACCGTCCAAAAGGGTTCCCTGGTGGCGCCCATGCCCGGCAACGTCATCCGCCTCGGCGCCGCGGTCGGTGACACCGTTACAGCGGGTCAGCCGCTGATCTGGCTGGAAGCGATGAAGATGGAACACACCATCACAGCGCCGTCCGACGGCGTGCTCGCCGAGCTCAACTTCCAGACCGGTCAGCAAGTCGAGGTGGGCGCCGTCCTGGCAAGAGTGGAAGCCGTCGGCTCCCGACAAGCGCATGAAGGAGATCCACCATGACATCTGATACCAGCTTCATTGAGAACGAGGAACGCCGGGCCCTGCGCAAGGCGGTGGCCGAGTGGGCGTCCAACTACGGCCAGGAGTACTACCTCGAGAAGGCGCGCGCGCACGAGCACACCAACGAATTGTGGTCAGAGGCCGGCAAACTCGGCTTTCTCGGGGTGAACCTGCCCGAGGAGTATGGCGGCGGCGGCGCCGGCATGTACGAGTTGTCACTGGTGATGGAGGAGATGGCCGCCGCGGGTAGCGCGCTGCTGCTGATGGTGGTGTCACCGGCCATCAACGGCACCATCATCAGCAAGTTCGGCACCGAAGAGCAGAAGAAGCGCTGGATCCCCGCCATCGCGGACGGCTCCCTGACGATGGCGTTCGCGATCACCGAGCCGGACGCGGGCTCCAACTCGCACAAGATCACCACTACCGCGCGCCGGGACGGCGGCGACTGGATCCTCAAGGGCCAGAAGGTTTACATCTCCGGCATCGACCAGGCACAGGCGGTACTGGTGGTGGCGCGCACCCACAAAGACACAGGGGCTAAGGCCGAATCGCTCAGGCCGGCGCTGTTCGTGGTGCCCACCGACGCGCCCGGCTTCACCTACACCCCTATCGAAATGGAGCTGATCAGCCCGGAGCGCCAGTTCCAAGTTTTCCTCGACGACGTCCGGCTGCCCGGCGACGCGCTCGTCGGGGCCCAAGACGCCGCGATCGCACAGCTTTTCGCCGGGCTGAACCCCGAGCGCATCATGGGTGCAGCCAGCTCGGTGGGCATGGGACGGTTCGCGCTGAACAAGGCCGTCGACTACGTCAAGACGCGCCAGGTCTGGTCCACGCCCATTGGCGCGCACCAGGGCCTGTCACATCCGTTGGCGCAGTGTCACATTGAGGTCGAACTCGCCAAGCTGATGATGCAGAAGGCCGCGATGCTCTATGACAGCGGCGACGACATGGGCGCGGCCGAGGCCGCCAACATGGCCAAGTACGCCGCGGCCGAGGCGGCCACCCGCTCGGTCGACCAGGCCGTGCAGTCGATGGGCGGCAACGGGTTGACCAAGGAATACGGCGTTGCGGCCATGCTGGCCTCGGCCCGGCTCGGACGGATCGCCCCGATCAGTCGCGAGATGGTGCTGAACTTCGTCGCGCAGACATCGCTGGGCCTGCCTCGAAGCTACTGAAGCCCTACTGATGGAAAATCGTCTCGTCGAATACGCCGGCCCGGCCAAAACCGGCGGCCCCTTCGCGCGGCTGACGCTGAACTCTCCGCACAACCGCAACGCCCTTTCCACCGCCCTGGTCAGTCAGTTGCACCAGGGGCTGCGTGACGCTGCATCGGATCCGGCGGTGCGGGTGGTGGTGCTGGGCCACACCGGTGGCACCTTCTGCGCCGGAGCGGACCTGAGCGAGGCCAGCGGGGGCGACCCATTCGACATGGCCGCCGCGCGGGCCCGGGAACTGACGGCGCTGTTACGCGCCATCGTCTCCTCGCCGCTGCCGGTGATCGCCGCCGTCGACGGTCATGTCCGGGCCGGCGGTTTCGGTCTGGTCGGTGCCTGCGACATCGCGGTCGCCGGCCAGCGCAGCAGCTTCGCGCTGACGGAAGCCCGGATCGGCGTCGCCCCGGCAATCATCTCCCTGACGCTGTTGCCGAAGCTATCGGCGCGGGCGGCGGCGCGCTACTACCTGACCGGCGAAACGTTCGACGCGGCGCAAGCCGCGGAGATCGGACTCATCACCGCGGCGGCCGACGACGTGGACGCCGCGGTTGCCAAGCTGGTCGCCGACGTGAGCCGCGGTTCGCCCCAGGGCCTCGCGGCGTCGAAGGCCCTGACGACGGCCGCCGTGCTGGACGGGTTCGATCGCGACGCCGAACGGCTCACCGAGGAGTCAGCCCGGCTGTTCGTGTCCGACGAAGCGCGCGAAGGCATGCTGGCGTTCCTGCAGAAACGTCCGCCTAGTTGGGCAAACCTCTAACGGTCCTCGAAAACCCGGTGAGGAGCGCTGGAAAGGGCCTGAGAATTAAGCCCGGCCTGGGAGGATGGTTGCAGTTTAGCCAACCCCCTTGCAGCAAAACTTCTACGTCGTACGCTCGTGGATGATGAGCAACTCAGCGCAGCGTGATGCCAAGGAAACGCGTGACGGATCGTCACGCGCGGCCGACACGGACCGCATACATACCGCGCAGCTGCTGGCGTATGCGGCCGAGCAGGGCCGCCTGCAGATGAAAGACTACGAAGACCGGCTGACCAGGGCTTATGCGGCGACGACGTACGAGGAGCTCGACGAGCTCAGCGCCGACCTGCCCGGCGCGACGATAAGCCCGCGCAGGGGCGACAAACCCAATCCGGCGCCGTCGATGTTGCTACTGGCCCTGATGAGCGGATTCGAGCGGCGCGGCCGGTGGAACGTGCCGAAGAAGCTGACCACGTTCACCTTCTGGGGCAGCGGGGTCGTGGATCTGCGGTACGCCGACTTCACCTCCACCGAGGTCGACATTCACGCGATCTCGATCATGGGCGCACAGAACATCCTGCTGCCGCCCGAAGTCAACGTCGAGATCCACGGCCACGGCGTGATGGGCGGCTTCGACCACACTGTGCTGGGCCAGGGCACGCCCGGCGCGCCAACGGTGAAAATCCGCGGCTTCTCGCTTTGGGGCGGTGTGGGCATCAAGCGCAAACCCCGCAGGCCCCACGGGTAGCACCAAACGCGTTGTGCCCCATGCATTCCGCTGGGCGTCGCTCAGCCGGGAATGAAGTCGAACGTGTCCGGGTTCGGGCCCGTCCTGCCCGATTCACCCTTGTCCAGCGCCGAGATTGCGTCCATGTCTGAGTTGTCTAAATCGAAGTCGAACAGCTCGAAGTTGGCTCGAATCCGTTCCGGCGTCACCGACTTGGGGAAGACGATGTCGCCGCGCTGGATGTGCCAGCGCAACACCATCTGTGCCGGCGATTTGCCGCGGGCGTCGGCGATGCGGTTGATCACTGGATCGTCGAGCACCTCGCCCTGGGCGATCGGCGACCACGCCTCGGTGGCGATGCCGTGGTCGCTTCCGTAAGCACGGACCCGCTCGTTGGCGAAGTACGGATGAACCTCGATCTGGTTGACCGAGGGGACGGTGCCGGTTTCCTTGGCGAGCCGATCCAGGTGTGCGGTCTGGAAGTTCGAGACACCGATGCTGCGAGCGCGCCCGTCCTTGGCGAACTCTTCGAGAACTTTCCAGGTGGAGACGAAGTCCCCGCCGTAGAGCGTGGGCAGCGGCCAGTGAATGAGGAACAGGTCGACGTAGTCGGAATTCAGGGCTTCCAGCGTCTTGTCGAACGCGCGGCGCGCGTCATCGGGCTTGTGGAAGCCGTTGTTCAGCTTACTGGTAATGAAAACCTCGGCACCGTCGAGGCCGGCGTCGCGGATGCCTTGGCCGACTTCCTTTTCGTTTCCATACATCTCGGCGGTGTCGATGTGCCGGTACCCGATGTCCAGGGCGCGCTTGACGGCGGCGGCGGTCTCGGCGGGCTTGATTTGGAACACGCCGAAACCAAGCTGCGGGATGCTCACACCATCGTTGAGTTTGATCGATGGAACGTTGCTCATGCGTCTCCTCCTTCTCGATTCATGTACCCGGTCGGCGCAACTCCTATCCCCATCCGCTGGAGACCTAGGAGAGCGTGGCCGACCCTTAGGCGCGAGACTGCACCATTTTCGCCCGCGCTGGTCGCGGTGTCGCCTGTGCTGGCACCCATTAACTCCTCCTGCCAGCGCCAGTCCGTAAATTCCCGCGAGCTGCAATGCGAACGGGGCTAGCGACGGCGTCGCGACCGCAGGTAGTCGCCCACCACCGCGGCTCCCAGGCCGTCGAGGTCGGGTACCACGACACGCCCCTCTACGCGCCGGGCGACCTGGTCGATAAACCGTGCCAGGCCAGGGTCGCTGCCCAGCCGGAAGATCGTCACTTGCGCGCCGAGTCGCGCCATGTCGTCGAACCCGCGCACGGTGTGGGCGATGGTCCGCGGATGCGGCGGGTAGTCAAAAAACACAGCAGAACCGGTTCCACTTCCGTCCAAGTCCTCCAGGTGGGCGGTGGGCTCACCATCGGTGACCACCAGCACGACGGGCTGGGCGTTGGGATGCCGGCGCAGGTGACGACCCGCCAGCGCCAGCGCGTGATGCAGGTTGGTGCCCTGCTCGTAGACACCCTCCAGACCGGTGAGCTCGGCAGCCGTCACCGTCCGGGCGTACCGGCCAAAGGCGATGATCTGCAAGGCATCCGCGCGAAAGCGCGTGCACACCAGGTGATTGAGCGCGAGCGCCGTCTGCTTCATCGGCAGCCAGCGATTCTCCATCACCATCGAAAACGACGTGTCGACCAACAGTGCCACCGCCGCCTGGGTGCGTGTCTCGGTCTCGGAGACCTCGACGTCGTCGACGGTGATTCGAATGGCCGAGCTGGGGCGGTCGGCTAAAGTTCCCGCCTGCCGCAGCACCGAGTTGGTCAGCGTGCGGGAGATGTTCCATGGCTCGGTGTCACCGAATTGCCAGGGCCGGGTCGCACCGGTCAGCTCGCCGGCGGCCCCCGCGCGCCGATGATCGCGGTCGCCGCGTCGGCCGGAAAGTTGTTGCGCCACATCGCGTAACGCCGTCTCGCCAAGCCTGCGCATCGCCTTCGGGGAAAGTCGCCACTGGCCGTCGGAACCGCGATCCAGGAAACCCTGATTGACCAGTGCGCGTTCCAATTCGGCGAGTGTGCGGGCATCGATGGCCGCCTGGTCGCCGAGCTGGCGTGCCAGCGCGTCGAGATCGACGTCATCCATGGTGGCGCCCGGATAGCTCTGCGACAGCTGCTCGGCCAGCTGCTCCAGCTCGGCGATGTCCGACAGCGCCTGGGTGCCTTCGCCCATGCCGAACGGGTTGTCGCCGGAGAACTGCTCGGACCCGGTCCAATCTTCGCCCGGCCGCGCTGCCTGCAGGTGCGCATCGAGCCGACCCAACGCCTCCATCAACGCCGGAGAGCCAAACGCCTGCTGCGCCAAGGCATCCAGCTCGGCGCGTTGGTCGGGGCTCAGGCTGTTGCGGAAGCGTTGTGCGGCCGCGGCGCGCTTGGCCAGCGAGTCCAGCAGCTCTTCGACATTGCGCGGATTCTCCGGGAAGAACTCGCCGTGCTTGTCCATGAAGTCCCGGAAATCTTGGGGCGAGTCCTGTCCTTTTGCGTGCTTGTCCAGCAGCTCGTTGAGGTCGTCCAGCATCTCGTTGACGCGCTGGCGATCCTCGTCGGTGGCCCCCTCCAGCGCCTGCTTCATGCCCGCGAAGCGTTGGTCCAGCATCTCGCGGCCGAGCAAATCCTTGATCTGCTCGTATTTTTGGCGGGCCTCAGCGCTGCGCCAGTTGTAGTCGGAAAGCTCCTGCACGGCCTTGGCCGGCGATGCCGGCAGCGCGTCCAGCTGGAGTTCGCCGAAGCGGGCGTCGTCATCCAGCGCGCGGGCCAGCTCCTTGCGCTCGGCCAGCACGGCCTCGTCGAGCAGCTTCTTGATCTCTTGCAGGGTGCCGTCCAAGTTGTTGCGGCGCAACAAATCCCGGCGGCGCCGGTTCGCCTCTGCCGCGAGCCGATCGGCGCCGGGCATGTTCTTGGTGCCACGGCGCAGCAGTTCGGAAAGCGCGCGCCGCGGGGAGGTGCCGGCCATGACATCCTGGCCGATTTGTTCGAGCGCTTCACGCAGATCCACCGGCGGCGCCAGCGGGTCGGGCCCGCCGGTGTACGCCGAGTATCGCGATGAATGCCCTCTACCCATAGACGGTTTGGCCCTCCCCGGACACCTTGTCGATCCGCTTGGCCAGGTACAACGCCTCCAGCGCCAGCTCCAATGCCGCAGCGCGCTCGCCTTCCGACTCGGCGTGGAGCTTGGTCGCGATCTTGTCCACAACCGACAGGCCCGGAACTGCGGCCAGCACGTCCTTGGCCGATACCCGCTCGCCCGTCGTGACCGCCGAACCACTCTCGACCGCGGTCACCAGCGAGCCGACGTCAATGCCGCCCAGCACCCTGGAAGCGGTATCGGCGGTCGCGCGCCGCAGCAGGTGCTCCAGCACCGCCTGTTCGCGGCCCTCCTCGCCGGACTCGAATTCCAGCTTGCCGCGCAGGACGTCGATAATCGTGCCCAGGTCGACCACCCGGGCCACCGGGTCGGTCTCCCCCAGCACCGCACCACGGTGCCGGGCGGCGGCGCCGACGGTCTCGGCCGCCGCGATCGCAAACCGCGCCGAAACCCCGGAGCGCTGATCGACCGAATTGGATTCCCGCAGGTAACGGGCAAACCGCGCGATCACCTGCATGAGATAGTCGGGCACCTGCGCGCTGAGGTGGGCCTCCTGCACGATCACGCCAACCTCGGCCTCCAGCTCCAGCGGGTAGTGCGTCCGGATTTCGGCGCCGAACCGGTCTTTGATCGGCGTGATGATGCGGCCCCGGTTGGTGTAGTCCTCGGGGTTGGCGCTGGCGACCACCAACACGTCCAGCGGCAGGCGCAGGGTGTAGCCGCGGACCTGGATGTCACGCTCCTCCATGACGTTGAGCATCGACACCTGAATGCGCTCGGCGAGGTCGGGTAGTTCATTGACCGCGACGATGCCGCGGTGCGCGCGCGGGATCAGCCCGTAGGCGATGGTTTCCGGATCACCGAGGCTGCGGCCCTCGGCGACCTTGATCGGGTCGATGTCACCGACCAGGTCGGCGACGCTGGTGTCCGGGGTGGCCAGCTTCTCGGTGTAGCGCTCGCTGCGGTGCTTCCACGCCACGGGCAGGTCGTCGCCCAGTGTGGCGGCCCGTCGGATCGACTCCGGCGTGATCGGCCGGTACGGGTGCTCGCCCAGTTCGGCGCCGTCGATCACGGGTGTCCACTCGTCAAGCAATCCGACCAGCGCCCGCAGCAGCCGAGTTTTGCCCTGGCCGCGTTCGCCCAGCAGCACGAAATCGTGGCCCGCGATCAATGCCCGCTCCACCTGAGGCAACACGGTGTCGTCGAAGCCCAGGATGCCCGGCCAGACCTCGTCTCCCTCGGCCAGCGCGGTCAGCAGGTTTTCGCGGATTTCCTGTTTGACTCCCCGTTCGCGGTGACCGGCGGCACGTAGTTCGCCGACGGTGCGGGGCAGGTCGCTCGGTGATGTCACCACTCCACGCTACGACGGCGCCGTCGATAAGGCACTGCAGTCCGCGCGGCTGCTTCCAGAAGTGACATACCGACAGGCGAAGGTCGGGCATTCGGATCGATTGCCCGACCCTCTGCGGCCGGTCGTTCGAGCGCACCGCAACGGTGGACGCACGGACCGGGTAGGTGACCGGTCAGCTGTAGGTGACGGTGGCCTCGGCGTCACCCGGTTTCCAGGTGATCGTGCCGTGTTCGAAGGTCGACTTCTTGAGGCCGTCGGGGCTATCTACCTCGTCACTGGTCGGGTAACCGAGCTTGCCCTGCGAACCACCGAGCTGGTTCCACTTGTCGCGGATCTTGCCCCACACGACATAGGCCTGCGTCTTGTAAATGATCACGCCGCCGTCGAATTGTTGATAGATGCCGCCGTCCGGGTTCGTTTGCTGATTGCCCGTCGGTGCCGCCAGGTCTTTCTTTGCCTTGTCGTCGAGGGAGTTGTACTTGTCGAGAATGGGCCCCTGGACCGTGTACGCCGCGCCGTTGGCACCCGTCATCTGAGTCGAAGGTCCGGCCGCGGTCGTCGTCGCGGCAGCCGACGAGGTCTCCGACGAAGACGTCGCCGACGACGTTGCCGAGGTTGATGTTCCGCTGGTAGTGCTCTTCTGGCTGCACGCGGAGCCGATCAGAGCAAACGCCGCAATTGCAATGGAAAATGCCGCTGTTTGTTTAGTAATGTCGCGCATCTCATTCCTCTCGAATTGGATAGGACGGCCATCGGCTTATCCAATTCGAATGCTATTCCGGTCCGCAACGGGCCAGCAAGGACGAAAGGTGCGGGCTCGCACCGAGCAGGTTGCCGCAATTTGCCGAAAGAGCTGTCCGCCTGCGCCTAGCCCCCAGTGGGGCCTCAGTGAGCGAAGTGACGGGCCCCCGTGAGGTACAAAGCGACGCCGGCGTTGGCCGCCGCCGCGGTCACCTCGTCGTCGCGCACCGATCCGCCCGGATGCACCACCGCCTTCACCCCGGCGGCGGCCAGCGTCTCGAGTCCGTCGGGGAACGGGAAGAACGCATCCGAGGCCGCGACCGCGCCGCGCACCCGGTCGCCACCGCGTTCCACGGCCAGCCGAGCCGCGTCGACCCGGTTGACTTGACCCATGCCGACGCCGATGGTGGCGCCGTCGGCGGCGATCACAATCGCGTTCGACTTGACCGCGCGGCAGGCGCGCCACGCAAAGACCAGGTCGGCCAGGGTCTTCGGGTCCGCCGGCGATCCGGTCGCCAGGGTCCAGTTCGCCGGGTTGTCACCGTGCGCGTCGAGCTGATCGCGCTGCTGCGCCAGCAGCCCCCCGCTGACCGGTCGCAGCTCGGTGCCGCCGGTCAGGGGCTCGGATGCCACCAGCACGCGGATGTTCTTCTTGCGCGTCAATGCGTCGACGGCGCCAGGCGCGTAGGCGGGCGCGATGATCACTTCGGTGAAGATGGTGCTGACGTACTCCGCCATCTCGACGCTGACTTCGGTGTTCGCCGCGATCACCCCGCCGAAAGCGCTCAGCGGATCGCATTCGTGGGCTTTGCGGTGTGCGTCGGCGACCGACACCGACGAGATGGCGATCCCACAAGGGTTGGCGTGCTTGACGATTGCCACACATATCTGTTCATGGTCGAAGGCCGCCCGCCAGGCCGCGTCCGCGTCGGTGAAGTTGTTGTAGGACATCTCTTTTCCGTGCAGCTGCTCGGCCTGCGCCAGGCCCGGCCAGGCGCCGGGGTCGCTGTAGAGCGCCGCCTGCTGGTGCGGGTTCTCGCCGTAGCGCAGCATCGCCGTGCGCCGCCAGCTGCCGGCGAGCCACTGCGGGAACGCTGTGGGCGGATGCTCGGGCGCCAGCGTCGACTCCATCCAGCCGGCGACGGCGATGTCATAGTCCGCGGTGTGCTGGAACGCCACCGACGCCAGCCTCTTGCGCTCGGCGAGGGTAAATCCGCCGTTGCGCACCGCGGCGAGAACTCCGTCGTATCCGAGTGGGTCGGTGACGACCGCCACGCTGGGATGGTTCTTTGCGGCCGCCCTGACCATCGACGGGCCGCCGATGTCGATCTGCTCGACGCACTCGTCGATGCCCGCGCCGGAGTCGACGGTCTCGCTGAACGGATACAGGTTGACGACGACCAGTTCGAACGCCGCGATCCCGAGCTGCTCGAGCGCCGCGGCATGTTCGGGTTTGCGCAGGTCGGCCAGCAGGCCGGCATGCACTCGTGGGTGCAGCGTCTTGACCCGGCCATCGAGCACTTCGGGGAAGCCGGTCAGTTCCTCCACGCGTGTCACCGGAATCCCTTTGTCGGCAATTGTTTTCGCCGTTGAGCCCGTCGAGACGATCTCCACGCCCGCCTCAGCCAGCCCTCGCGCCAGCCCGGTCAGCCCCGTCTTGTCGTACACGCTGATCAGCGCGCGGCGGATGGGCCGCTTCGTTACACTGCGCCCGTCGTCGGTGCTCATGCTGTGCTCATCCCAGGGTCGCCTTTCGCCCGATCGTCGCTTTCCTTCCGACCACGGTCACGCCGCCGGTCGCGATCGCGGCCACCACGTCCGCCAGCAGCTGCCGTTCGGTGACTTTGATGCGTTCGTGCAGGGTCTCTTCGTCGTCGCCGTCGAGCACCGGAACGGATTGCTGCGCCAAGATCGGCCCGGTGTCCGTACCGGCATCTACCAGGTGCACCGTACAGCCTGTGACCTTCACGCCGTAGGCCAACGCCTCGGCCACTCCATGCGCTCCCGGGAACGCGGGCAGCAGCGCGGGATGGGTATTGAGGATACGACCGTAGAAGCGTGAAAGAAATTGTGGGCCAAGTATTTTCATGAACCCGGCCGCTACGACCAGGTCGGGCGAGTGCGCGGCGGTGGCGTCGGTGATGGCCGCGTCCCACGCATCGCGGTCGGGGTGATCGGACAGCCGCACGGTGAAGGTGGGCACCGACGCCGCCCCGGCGATGTGGGTGGCCGGGCAGTCGCGATCGGCACCGACCGCCACCACGCGGGCCGGGTAGTCACCGACGGCGGCATCGATCAGTGCGGCCAGCAGCGAACCGGTGCCCGATGCCAGCACCACCACCCGCGCCGGCGCGCTCGGGGGCACGTGGAGCGGTTGCTGCACAACGGCGAGCCTACTGAAGTCACCCGCCGCGTCGACCCTGCGTCCAGCGTCATATCGCCCGGCGTGTCGCCGCGCTCAGCGCAGACTCGATCACGCGGGCGGCGGCGCGTCGTCGTCGCTGACCGGTCGATCGGCCTCGGCGGAGTCGCCGGCCGGCTCCACGTCCGGCTCTCCCCCGCAAGCGGGTGGTGCCCCCACGTCAGGCTCCTCGAAAAGCGCCGCGAGGTTCGCCGGCTCACCGGCCGCCGGCGCGGAAGCGGGTTTGGGACGCCGGGGCTTTCTGAGTCGTATGGGCCGGATCCCGCCGGCCATCACCACCGTGACCCCGCCGACGACCGCGAACCAGAAGAACACGCCCACCAGCAAGGTGCCCTGGTCGACGCCGACATGACCGAAATTGCCCAGCCGACCGCTTCCGCCGTACGCCAGCAACGACATCGCCAATGCCCCGGCGACCGACGCGACCAGCAGTTTGGCCATCGCCGGAAGCAGCGGCAGCGCACGCCGGGCGCATTGTTGCCCGACCGCCACACCGGACGACGCGCCGACGATGAGCAGCGCGACCCACACCGGCCCCAGCGGCGGCGTGGGAACCGCGGCCAGGATCGGCAGCGCCGGGATGTCACCGCCGAAAACGGTGAACGAGCTGAATGTCGCGAAGCCGAGGTGGGCACTGGACCCGACGGCGACCGCCGACGTGCCGATGATGACGTTCGGGGCGTACAGCACGGACAGCACGGTGAGGCTGAACTGGCCGAATATCGAATCGGTGATCCCGTAGAGCTCTTGCATAGTCGACCAGTGCACAACCAGCGATCCCGCGGTCACCACGCCGGAGAGCCCGACTAACGCCAGCACCCCGGCCACCGCGGCGCGCAGGGAATCGCCGAGCCAATTGGGCAGCGGCGACGCCGCCAACGCCCGTCGTCCCACCCGGGACCACACGCCGATCGCGGCGCCGATGGCGTGCACCACCAGCACGCTGGTGAACGCGCGCAGGGCGCTGGGCGTCTGCAGCTCGGTGATCACCGACGACGCGTCATGGATGACCGCCAGCGCGATCGCCGCCATCAACAGTGGCCCACCCAGGGCCGACGCGATCACCCAGCGGATCACCAGCCACGACGAGGACGAAGAGGTGGCTCGTGCGCTGCTGCGCGCGGTTCCCCACACCATCAGAAGGACCGGCAGCAACGGCAAGACGCCCAGTTCGCGGCCGCCAATCGAGATCGGCACCTGGTGCACCGCGAGCCACATGCTGGCGATGGCTCCCAGCGCGCCGGTCATGTCGCTGTTGGCGATCAGCAACTGGAGCAAAGTGACCGCGGCGACGATGCCCAGCGCCACCACGGCCGGACCGAACGCCACCCGGACAAGATCACGCGCCTGGCGAGCGCCTGCCGCCCGGTTTTCCGCGCTTTCTGACACCCTTTTCACTCTTGGCGCACGTGCCCGACTACGCGCGAGGGCGCACGGTTAGGCCGGTGCCGGCCCAGACGGTGATGATGGCGACTGCTGCTGCTCCTGGCCGTGGGACTGCGGGCCACCGGTCTGGCTTGAGTAATCTACCGGTCCCGATCCCGCCTGAGACTCGGTGCCGCCGCTCGACGAGGGCGGCGGGCTGAAGCTGGGGAAGCCGGTGGGCGGCGTGGACGGCCCGTGCTGCGGCGTAGCCGGCTGGGGTCCCGACTGTGGCGACGGCTGGGCGCCAAACCCACCGGTCGACGTCGGGATCGCCGCCTGGGTCGGAGCCTGGCTCGACGGGTAACCGCCGCCGTACTGCGAGCCGTACGCGGAAGGCTGCGGCGACTGCTGCGCGCCGTGGGACTGGTGTCCCGCGTGCTGCTGGGCGCCCGGCTGGCCGTAGTAGGGCTGCTGTCCGTACTGCCCGTATTGCCCGTACTGGCCGTACTGCGCGTAGGGGTCGTACTTGGGCCGCGGCGCAGGCGGGTTGATGACGCCGGCCTCCAGCAGCAACGCGCCGATGGCCGCGAGCGCCTGAAATACGCTGCACGCCACCAGGGGCCACATCGCCCAGCCGATCGCGAAACCGGCCGGCGTATTCACCGTCTCGGTGACAGCCAGCAAGGCGCCCAGCACCGCGATCACCGCGACGATCGCCTGATAGCTCTTGGCCTTGGGCAGCAAGCTGACGGCGGCAAGCAGGGCTGCCAGCACCGCAACGATGACCGCGGTGCCGGCGTCGCCGGCGCGTCCACCACCCGGGCCGAGGTCGGCGCCGATCACGAAGGTCGGCCCGAAATTCAGGACATACACCGCTAGGCCGAGCACCACCACGGCGACGTTCAAGATCAGCGGAAGCTTGCTTTCGCCGTCGTCGGTCTTGGCGAACGATGGTGTGGCGCCTGCGTAGGAGCCGCCAGGCTGCGCGGGTTGATATCCGGGACTACCGGGCGAGTAAGTCATGACTCCTCCTGTTGCTTCCAGTGCCTCGAAGGGCCTTAGCGGCGTCACATTGCAGTGCGACGCTGTGCTTCCAGGCGCGCCACTCCGAAACACCTTCCCCATGTTGCGTTACGACGCGATCGATCAACCACGCTAGCGCACGTTCGGGCGGCCGTGCCGGGGCCACCGCCCCGTCGGCGCGACCAGCACCGATCAGCGCCGCGGGTCGACAACGGGATCCTCGGCAGCCCAGCCGCTTGCCCAGCACAGGTAGAACACGTTCTAATTCTGTGCATGGATTACGGGCTTGTGCTTTTCACCAGCGACCGTGGCATCTCCCCGGCGGCAGCCGCGAAGCTTGCCGACGACCACGGCTTTCAGACGTTCTACGTGCCAGAACACACGCATATCCCGGTCAAGCGTGAGGCGGCCCATCCGACGACCGGCGACGCCTCGCTGCCGGACGACCGCTACATGCGCACGCTAGACCCATGGGTAAGTCTGGGCGCGGCGTGCGCCGTCACGTCGCGGGTGCGCCTATCGACCGCGGTGGCGCTGCCCGTCGAGCATGACCCGATCACGTTGGCGAAAAGCATTGCCACCCTGGACCACTTGTCCGGCGGCCGGGTCAGCCTCGGTGTCGGGTTCGGGTGGAACACCGACGAGCTCGCCGACCACGGCGTGCCGGGCGGGCGGCGCCGCACCATGCTGCGCGAGTACATCGAAGCGATGCGGGCGTTGTGGACAGAAGAAGAGGCCGCCTACGACGGCGAGTTCGTCAAGTTCGGGCCCAGCTGGGCCTGGCCGAAGCCGGTGCAGCCACACATCCCCGTGCTGGTGGGCGCGGCGGGAAACGAGAAGAACTTCAAGTGGATCGCCCGCAGCGCCGACGGCTGGATCACCACCCCGCGCGATTTCGACATCGACGAGCCGATCAAGTTGCTGCAGGACACCTGGGCGGCCGCCGGCCGCGACGGGGCTCCGCAGATTGTGGCGCTGGACTTCAAGCCGATCCCCGAGAAGCTGGCGCGCTGGGCCGAGCTCGGCGTGACCGAGGTGCTGTTCGGCCTGCCGGACCGCTCCGAAGACGAGATCGCCGCCTACGTCGAACGGCTGGCCGGCAAGCTGGCGGCTTTGGTGTAGAAGGGGTCTAGCAAAAGACCGGCAGGTCGTGCGCCCAACGCGCTACCATTTGCTCCTTCACGTCGAACCGGTGCTGGCCGGGCGATTCGGGTTCGCCATGGCGCATCGTGACGTGGTGGGAGGTGTCCCATGTCGTTTGTGATGGCGGCACCGGAGCTGGTGACCGCGGCGGCAACGGATCTGGCGAACATCGCTTCGACACTCGGCACGGCCAACGCGGCCGCGGCGACCACCACCAGAGAGGTGTTGGCCGCGGGCGCCGACGAGGTCTCGGCGGGCATCGCGGCGTTGTTCGGCGCCCAAGGCCGGGCATATCAGGCGCTCAGCGCCCAGGCGGCCGCCTTTCACGCCCAGTTCGTGCAGGCCCTCAGCGCCGGTGCGGGCTCCTATGCCGCCACCGAGGCGGCCAGCGCCTCGCCTTTGCAGACCCTTGAGCAGGACCTGCTCGGCACCATCAACACGCCCACCCAGGTGCTGTTCGGGCGCCCATTGATCGGCAACGGCGCCAACGCGGCACCGGGCACCGGGGCGGACGGTGCGCCCGGTGGCTTCCTGATCGGCAGCGGCGGCAACGGCGGCTCTGGCGGCGCCACCCACCCGGCCGGCGGCAACGGCGGGGCCGGCGGGCTGTTCGGCACCGGCGGGGCCGGCGGAGCCGGCGCTAACGGCGCGAGCGGTGCCAATGGCGGTAATGGCGGAGCCGGCGGGCTATTCGGCACCGGCGGCGTCGGCGGCACCGGCGGAACGAGCGTCGCCGTCGCCGGCATCGGCGGGGCGGGCGGCATCGGCGGTGCCGGCGGGCTGTTCGGCACCGGCGGTGCCGGCGGCTCCGGCGGCATTTCAAATGCCGGCGCCGGGGGGACGGGGGGCGCCGGCGGTGCCGGCGGGATGCTGTCCGGCTCGGGCGGCACCGGCGGCAACGGCGGCCCGGGGGGCCCCGTTGACACCGGCGGCGCCGGCGGGGCCGGCGGCAACGGGGGCTTC
>Ga0335076_10001343_pt1 | contig 23741 bp, 22 predicted proteins | sample Lox_Sample_25_FD_206717 | JGI IMG/M metagenome (GOLD analysis project Ga0335076, IMG submission 206717) | Soil microbial communities from Loxahatchee National Wildlife Refuge, Florida, United States - Lox_Sample_2.5 | ecosystem: Environmental > Terrestrial > Soil > Wetlands | place: USA... | reverse complement strand
GCCGTGCGTCGCTATCTCGAGCCTTGGTTCGCTACGGAAGTCTTCCCGGTCGGTAGCGAGTCAGATCGCCCAGGGGTGCAAGCCGACATTCTAGGAAAGTTAGCAGCGGCAAAAGCGCAGCGCGGGATTGGTGTTTTTCCCGCGCCGGAAACCGGAGCAACCGCTTTCTATCTGCTCACGCTTCGCCCGGAGGCCGATATTGCGCAAATCCTCCCGGGGCTCTCGCCGCTTCAGCGACAGCTCGACGTAGTTCTGCTGCATCAGGGCATCCTTGAACCGGCGCTTGGCATTACCCCGCAAGCCGTTTCGTCGGAAGCGAATCTGACCTACGAACGTGAGGCCAGGACGGCAATTGATGCCGTCGTTCATAGTACCGCGCAGGTGGCGTTCTTGCTGAATCCGGTCGACGTCGATCTGGTGATGGAAGTGGCCACTTCAGGCGAGGTCATGCCGCAAAAGTCCACCGACTTTTATCCCAAGCTGCTCAGCGGCATTACCATGTACCGCATCGAAGAGTAGTCAACGTTCCGCGAAAAACTGCTTGATGGCGCAGAGTTCCTCGCGTCGCTCGGAATGACAATGGCGTTGGGTTTCACGAAAAAAAAGGGGCAGGATAAACCTGCCCTCTTCTCGGTCTCTTTTTGAAATCGCGTGACGCTTACTTCGAGAAGCTCGCTACCGCCTCCGCCTCCGTGTTGTACACGTCGAAGATGGTCATCAGCTTGGTAATCTGCAGCACTTCCTGGAACTTCGTGCCCAGGTGGCAGAGCTTCAACTGCGCGCCCTGGCCCTTGGCGCTGTGATGCGCCGCCACCAGCGTGCCCAGGCCCGCGCTGTCGATGAACGTCACGTTGTCCATGTTCAGCACGACCTTCTTCTTGCCTTCCGCCACCAGCGTCTTCACCTTTTCGCGCAGCGCGTTACTCTCTTCGCCCAGCACGATCCGGCCATCCAGCGCCGCCACGGTTACGCCGTCCACTTCGCGAGTTGTGATCTTCAGTGCCACGGTGATTCCTCCTCATGTCGTACACGGGTCCGGCGGCAACCCGGGCCGGAACCGCGAAGCATATCTGTTTTTGCACTTTTCGCAAAGCAGTCTTTTCTCGGGGAACCGCAAGCACAGCTGCGATCTACGAGCCAAACTACTCTGCGATCAATAGTAATCTGCGCAGGACATGTAATACCCGCACGCGCCGCAGACCAGCTTGCACCTTCTCGACTCCAGTTTCTGCGAGCACACCGGGCAATACCGGGAGGCGTCCTCAAATCCCCGGGCCCCTGGTGCTTCCCCCGCCCTGCGAGCTGCGGGCGACCCAGCAGCAGCCTCGCCCCGCATTTCCGCCGGGGCCATCTCCTGCTTTCCGGTATCTTTCACGGCGTACAGGTTATAGCACATACCCCCTACGCCGTGAAAGCGCAACGCTCACCAGGCCCGGTGTCTTTCCTCTTCCCTCGCTCTTCGTCGTTTTGTTACTCTCACGGCCATGCGTACAACCAACTTACTTTTCCTTCTGCTTGCGGTAGCTTGCTCGTGCCTCGCTCAGGGTTCCAAACCTGTCGCCGACCGCCTTGCCGCGCAGAACGCTCTCTTCGACGAGTACTATGAAAACGAGTTGCGCACCTTTCCCGAGCGCGCCACCGCTTTCGGCGATTACCGCTACAACGACCAACTAACGGACTATTCCCTCGCTGCGATCGCCAGGCGCGACAAATCCAACCGCGACTATCTCGCACGCATTCAGGCCATTTCCTCGGCCGGCTTCTCCGACCAGGATCAGCTCTCCCATGACCTGCTGATACGCCAGCTCCAACAGCGCATCGCCGATCACGACCTGAAAGAATACGAAATGCCCATCAACCAGCAGAACGGTGTGCACACTTTTCTAGCTGACCTGCCGCTTTCCGTCCCCTTCGACTCCGTAAAGCATTACGAGGACTACATCGCCCGCTTGCACCAGATCCCGCGCGTGCTCTCGCAAACCACCGAAGTCTTGCGCGCCGGCATGAAAGACAATCTCATGCCCGTGAAGTTCCTCCTCGAGAAAATTCCCGGCCAGTGCCAGGGCATCATTGACTCGAATCCATTCCTTCAGCCAACCAAAAAATATCCGAAAGATTTTTCGCCAGAGGACCAGAAACGGCTGACCGACCAGATCACCGCTGCGCTGAACAACGAAGTGTTTCCCGCATACAAAACCTTCGCAGTGTTCATCAAGGACGAATACGCCCCGCGAGGCCGCACCACCTTGGCCATCACTTCTCTCTCTGACGGCCAGAAGCGCTATGACAACGACATCTATGGCCGCACCACCACGCACATGACCGCCGACGAGATCCATCAGCTCGGCCTCCGCGAAGTCGACCGCATTCAGGCGGAAATGACGGAAGTCGCGAAAAAAGCCGGCTTCTCCGACTTGGCGTCTTTCCGCGAATCCATCAAGAACAATCCCAAGTACAAGCCCACCTCGTCCGAACAGATCCTGGACGACTTCCGCAAATACATCGCCCAGATGGAACCGAAACTTCCGCAATTGTTCGGCCTCCTGCCCAAGTCGCCCGTCACCGTGGAAGCCATTCCCGCGTTTCAGGCCACCGCTGCCACGCATTACGTAACCGGCACGCCGGATGGCAAGCGCCCGGGCCGCGTCGTCGTGGCCACTTCCAATTTCGCCGAGCGTTCCATGGTCGACGACGAAGCTGTCGCGTACCACGAAGGCGTTCCCGGCCATCACATGCAGCTTTCTGTAGCGCAGCAGCTCACCGGTTTGCCCAAGTTTCGCGTTCGCGGACTGTTTTTCAATGCTTACGGCGAAGGCTGGGCGCTCTATTCCGAGCAACTCGGCAAGGAAGTCGGTTTCTACCAGGATCCGGTTTCGGATTACGGCAGGCTCTCCTCCGAACTCTTCCGCGCCGTGCGCCTCGTGGTCGACACTGGGATTCACTCGAAGGGATGGAGTCGGGATCAGGTTGTTGAATACATGCGCAAGACGGGCTCCGTCGATGAGCCCACCATTCAGACCGAGACCGACCGCTACATTTCCTGGCCCGCGCAAGCCCTCAGCTACAAACTCGGCCAGCTGAAAATTCGTGAGCTTCGCGAACATGCCCAAAGAGAATTAGGACCGAAGTTCGACATTCGCGCCTTCCACGACGAAATCCTCGACGGCGGCGCGCTTCCTCTCGACCTGCTCGAGTCCCGCACCGACAAATGGATCGCGGAGCAGAAAGCCAAGTAGTCCGCAACGGTTCACGTAAAATGTCAGATTCGCCATTCCGAACGCAGTCTGCGAAGTGAGGAATCTCTCAGTGTTTGTGCTCCAGCCAAGAGAGATTCCTCGCTGCTCTCGGAATGACGACAAAACTATTTGTCTGCAAACTGTTGAATGCGACAGGTTGCGGCTCCTGAGGAAATCGCGATGCGAAACTTAACCCTGATTTTATTGGCCGCTGTCGCCGCCAACCCTGTCTGCGCGCAGAGCCCATTGCCAACGACACGGTTGCGGATCGAGCTCACGTTTCCCGAATCCACCAGTTCTCAGCCTCTCGACGGTCACATCCTGCTCGGCATCTCTACCGATCCGTCCTCCGAGCCGCGCTTCCAGCTCCGCGAAGAGGAATCTTCGAGCGCACAGTTCTTCGGCCTCGATGTAGACAACTGGAAACCCAACTCTCCCGCTGTGTTCGATTCCAGCAATCTAGGTTTTCCACTTAAAAGCTTCGACCAAGTCCCGGCTGGCGACTACTACGTCCAGGCCGTGCTGAACGTCTACGAAACTTATCATCGTTCCGACGGGTACACCGTCAAACTTCCTCCCGACCGGGGCGAAGGCCAGCAATGGTTCAGCAAGCCAGGGAATCTGTTCAACAAGCCGCAGAAAATTCATCTTGACCCAAAATCTGCTACCGCCATCCGTATTTCGCTCACGGAGAAGACTCCGCCAATCGCTGCGCCGCAAGACACCAAATACATCAAACACATTCAAATCGAGAGCAAACTCCTAACTGCTTTCTGGGGCCGGCCCACTTATCTCGGCGCCACGATACTGCTCCCCGAGGGTTTCGACGAACACCCCGACGCGCACTACCCACTCCTCGTGCATCAGGGCCACTTTGAGGCGGACTGGCAATTCTTTCTTGAGAAGATCCCTTCGGAGCTAAAGGGCGGCGAACTCGAACGCGCTGTCTACGCCAATCGCTTTTATCAAGACTGGACCTCCGGCCATCTGCCTCGAATGCTTATCGTGAGCATGCAGCACGCGAATCCGTACTACGACGATTCGTATGCCGTGAATTCGGCCAACGTTGGCCCTTACGGCGATGCGATCACCCAGGAACTGATCCCCGAAGTCGAGAAGCGCTTTCGGGGAATTGGCCAATCCTGGGCGCGCTCCCTCGAAGGAGGCTCTACCGGCGGTTGGGAAGCGGCGGCATCGCAGATCTTCTATCCCGACTTTTACAATGGTGCTTACTGCTACTGCCCCGACCCGATCGACTTCCACGCCTACCAACTTGTGAATATCTACGAAAACAAGAATGCCTTCTACGACCGCGGACCCTTTGGCACCGTCCCTCGTGGCGAGATGCGCACCTCGACCGGTCAGATTCAGGCCGTTATGGAGCCCACCGTCCGGCGCGAGGAAGTCATGGGCACCCACGGCCGGTCCACCGAACAGTTTGGCATCTGGCAGGCCGTGTTCAGCCCCGTCGGTCAGGATGGCTACCCCAAATCCATCTGGAACCCCGCGACTGGCGAGATCGATCGCGAGGTTGCCAACTACTGGAAGGAGCACTACGACCTGCGTTATATCCTCCAGCGCGACATAGCCACCCTCGGCCCCAAACTCGTCGGCAAGCTGCACTTTGCGGTCGGCGACATGGACACCTGGTACCTCAACAATGCCGTCCACCTGATGCAGAATTTCACAGATTCACCCCAGAATCCCTTCCGTATCGCCGATTACGAATACGGCCCCGGGAAACCACACTGCTACGAGGGCGGGGGCGACATCTCCAACCGCGAAAGCGCCGGCACGAAGTACCAGCGGATCATGCCGCAGATTGCCAAACATTTGCTGGCCACTGCGCCTGCTGGAGCCGACATGAGCTGGCGCTATTGAAGCACTGGGCCAAAATTGTCCTTCCTTTTCGGACTCCTCTGGTGCAAAATCTGCCGCACAGGCGGGCGTCCCCCTAGTAACCCGCGTTTAACAGACAGCGTCTAAGAGTACAGAGGCACCCGTAGTCCCAGCCTCTGGGGAGCACGCCCATGCGTAAACTTGCCTTCGTTGGACTCGCCACTATCAGCTTCTCGGTGGTTCTGAGTGGCGCACAAAGAGGCGGCGCTCCCGCGGTAGCTCCTGCTCCGGTGATGCGTGCGATGCCGGCCCCCGCTGCTCCGGCTCACGTCCCAGTTACTGCTGGATCTCATCTTGCGTCCCCGCACGGCCCCACGGCCGCGCACGTCCCCGCCACGGCTCATCCGTCCACTGCCCATCCCGGAAGTATCCCTGCGCACAATTCCCACACCGGCGCGCCGGCCCTCGCCCACAGGGTGAGTGCCTCAACCGTGCCGGGTACCCTGCCTCAGCCTCCCATTAATAGGCCAGTACCGGGTCGTTTTATCCCGGGCGATGCTTTTTCCAACAGTTCTTGCTTCTTCGGCGGGAACTGCTATCCCGTTCCGGGATTCGGCTTTGATTACGAGCACTTCTTCGCAGTTCATCCTAACTGGAACAAGTTCCAGCGTTTCACCGGCGTCACGATTCCCGGCGGGTGGGGTGGCGGGTTCTACTACCCAGTGCCCTATTACGAGGGTCCTCAAGAGAATCAGGAAGAGAATGCCGCGGCGCCGGCTGAACAGGAGTCGAACGTCCGCGCTTCGACGGCGCCGTCCGAGGAAAACGCCCCAGTTCCCTCTGCTCGCGTTTCCTCGCCTTACGCGACAGTCCAGCCTGTCGAAGAGTATGTTTTCGTCAAGCGCGACGGCACTCGTATCTTCGCGGTTGCCTACTCGCTCGCCAAGGACAAGCTCCAGTACATCACCAAGGAGGGGCTCCGCCGCACTCTTCCGCTCGATGCCCTCGATTATGACGCGACAATGAAGTCCAACGAAGAGCGCGGGAATACCGTGACCCTCCCTGGGGCTCCGCCGGCCTCCATGGCCATGTTGCGCTAGTCAGCGCGGCCCGTTCCACTCCGACATCGCGGTTCCGATCCCTCCGGGTGGGGGACTTTTCCTCAGCACGCCCTATCTCCGTCACAAGTATTGGCATGACTCCTTTGTTACACTCCTGTGAACGGTAGATCGCTCCCTCCCTTCTTCGAGCACGCTCATGGACTTACTCTTCCTGCACGCGCCCAAATTCCATAACTACTACAAGCCCATCGGGGAGTTTTCCTTCATTCTCTTTCCACCCATCGGCCTGTTAGGCTTGGCCGATTTCCTGGTCCGCCACCAACACACAGCGCGCATCGTTCATCTTGGCGTCGAGGACTACCTCCATGGCCCACTCGATCTGGACCGGCTCGTTCGCGAGAATCAGCCCTCCATTGTCGGCCTCGATCTGCACTGGCATTTCCAGTCCTACGACGTCATCGAAGTCGCCCGCAAAATCAAACAAACTCACCCGGAAGTAGCCGTCCTCTTGGGTGGCTTCACCGCATCGGTATTCGCCGATGAGATTTTGCGGGACTATCCTTTTGTTGACTTCGTTATCCGTGGCGATGCCGAGCTTCCTATTCTCGAACTGATCCGTCGATTCACCTCAGACAAGAACTACGACGCAGCGCCGAACCTTGCTTACCGCCATAACGCGGAGGTCATTTCGAATCCGCAGACCTATGTCGCCGACAGCGCTGCCCTCGAAAACATGTGCTTCACCGATTTCACGCTGATGAAGGACTATCCCACTTTCGTGAAGTCGTTCTCCCGCTACCTGCATTCCCCGACAATTTCCGACAAACTCCAGCGGAAGCTCTTCGGGGCACACAAAGCGTTTCAGGTGTATGTCGGACGCGGGTGTGTCCACAACTGCTGCTATTGCGGCGGGTCGCGCGAAGCCCATGAATTAATCGCCGCGCGCCAGTGCGTCGCCTTGCGCTCCGTCTCCGCGATTGTTTCCTCGATTTGCGACCTCGAGCGCTTTGGGTTCGATTCCGCCTGTGTCGCTCTCGACTCTTTTCCGTACGCAAAAGCCGATGTGACCTATGCGGAAATATTTGAGGAGTTGAAGCGGCGGAATGTCGGCCTGGACATCGAAGTCGAGCGTTACTTCCTGCCGAATGCACAGTTCCTCGAAGGCTTTGCCGGCCTGAAAGGGAAGGAGTCCTTCGTCACACTGAGCCCGCACTCCCACAACGAAGAACTGAGACGCCGGAACTCGCTGTATCGCTACTCAAATGCTGAATTGGAAGTCTGTCTGGATGCCATGGAAGCGCGCGGCGTGAATTCGTTGCTCTGTTTTACCTGTGGCCTTCCCGGTGAAACTCGCCAGGACCTCGAACAAATGGCTGCCTACCAGGTTGGGCTTCGGCGTAGATACCAGCGCGTGCGCTTCAAGACCTGCATGATCGAAATCGAACCCGGTTGCGCCATGAGCCGTGATCCAGACAGATTTGGCATCGCGCCGGAACGCCGCACCTTTGCTGAGTATTACAGCTACCACCGCCTGCCCAGGCAAAATCACTGGCAGGAAATGGGCTACTCGCGCAGCGGCTGCCCCTCCCACTCAGAAGTCTCCAGTTTTTTTTGCACCCATTTCTGCGAACGCTTCAAGTCCGGCTGGGCTTCTCCCATAGTGTGCAAAGCGCTCGAAGTTGCATGGAAAGTTGGCACTTTTCAGGCCGTGGATAAAATCCTCGGTTGGAGAGACCAAGAAGCAGCTAACATCCGAAGCTAAGCTGCAGATCAGCTTTTCTGCATGGGTTCCGGCATTACATATCCCGAAGTAGCGGGCAATCCGGCGCGCTCCAACTGAATTGTGCTGTGCTCGATTCCAAACTCCTCGAGCTTTTTCCGTATGTTCCGCAGTACCTTCTCGCATTCATCCATGTGCATGTCCGGAACGCGCGCGTGGCAACTCATCGCGTGATGGCTGCCGCCAAGCGACCAGATGTGCACGTCGTGTACTTCGTTTACGTGTTCCACCGTCAAAATCGCCCGCGCTACTTCCTCCACTCCCAACCCTTGCGGTCTTCCTTCGAGCAGAATGTGCGCGGACTCGCGAAGTATTCCGACCGACGAGTACAGCACGAGCGCGCCGATTGCGAGACCCAGCAACGGGTCAATCCACTGCAGGTGTGTAAACCCGATAATCACCGCGCCGACGATGATTGCAAGGTTCGACAACGCGTCTCCGAAGTTGTGCACAAGGATACTGCGCAAGTTCAGGTCGCCTCGCCCGCGCACCAGCGCCAGTGTAATCCCGCCATTCACCGCCAGCGCTGCCAGTGAAGTCCAGATCATCCAGCGTTCCACTACCTCCACCGGCGACCGCAATCGCTCAATCGCTTCGTACCCGAGCCAGATCGCCAGCAGAATCAGCAATAGCGCGTTCGTGAACGCCGCCAGCGTTCCCGCGCGATGATAGCCGTAGGTCTTTTCCTGGTCCGCCGGACGCTCGGCCCACTTCATCGCGACCCAAGAGATTCCCAGCGCTGGCACGTCCGAGAGGTTATGCACTGCGTCATTCAACAGCGCCACCGAATGGCCCAGCCACCCTCCAAAAATCTCCGCAACCACCAGCCCCAGCGTCGCTCCCATCGCCCAAGCCAGCACCGCCGGGCGCATCGGCGGATGGGCATGCGCATGCCCGTGTCCATGGCTATGCGCGTGGCCATGGCCTGGCCCGTGGCCATGTTCGTGGGATTGCCCGTGACTGTGCGTGTGCATCTTCCCTCATTCTACTTCGTTCTTTCCCGTGCGTACGGCTTCCTTGCCACTTGTTGGATGGTTGACAACATACGTTTGTGATTCCGTTGACGCTTCCCCCAGCCGCTGCCACTATCTCAAAAGAGGCGGAATCCACGACCCTTTTGCATGGGAGTGGAGGTTTGCCACCGCAGTTCAGGCAGAAATGACGACTCCTGTCGCCAAACTGAGCTTTTGGGGCGTTCGTGGTTCGACGCCTACGGTAGATCCCGCCACTTGGCGTTTCGGCGGCAATACGCCCTGTCTCGATTTCGTCGCTCCCGACGGTACCCAGTTCATACTCGATTGCGGCACCGGCCTGCGCGCACTCGGCAATCGCTGGGCCACCCAAAATACTCCGCATGCTTCGCATTCCCACGTGTTTGTTACCCATTACCACTGGGATCATATTCAGGGACTACCCTTCTTCGCGCCTCTTTACGACGAGAAGAACGAATTCCATTTCTATAGCTTCCGCTCCGAGTTTCTGGGCAAGGATTCTCTCCGGCAGGTTCTCGAAACCCAAATGGCTTTGCCCTATTTCCCCGTGGACTTCTCCACGATGAGCGCCCGCCGCAGATTCCGCGAAGTCGAGAGCGGTGAATCCTTCTCCATCGGCGAAAATAGAGTCATTTCGCGCTGGCTCAATCACCCGCAGGGCTGCATGGGCTTCCGCATCGAAACGCCGGCAGGCACTATCGTCTATGCTACCGACAATGAGCCCGGTGATTCGGTCCTGGACAAAAATCTCCGCGAACTCGCCGCTGGTGCAGATATCTTCGTGAACGACGCCCAGTACACGCCCGCGCAACTGGCCGGCCCGCGCAAAGGGTGGGGCCACTCGTCCTGGCAAGAGGGGGTGCGTCTTGCGCGCGAGGTGGGCGCCAAGACTTTAGTGCTGTTCCACCACGACCCGGATTCCACCGACCGCATTGTCGACGGCATCCTGCGTGATGCGCGCGATGAATTTGACTCCGTCTTCGCGGCCAGCGAAGGCATGGTCATCACCCTCGGTGCTCCCGGTGAAACGGTTCAGGCGCATATGCCACACGCACGTGCGTCTATGCGCCGCGAAGCGCAGTTTCGTGCGCGCGTTACCGGATTTACCGTCGAAGGGAAAGAATTCACCGAGGAGACCACTCTGCGCGATGTCGCTTTGCAAGGCGCGTTGCTCTCCCTGAAACATTCGCCTCGCCTGCAATCGGAACTGGAAGTGACCATCGACGCGCCCAGCGGCAATGGCGTCCAGCAGATGCATTTGCGTGGCTACGTAGTGCGTATCGAAGCGGGCGTCGAAAAAGGAACCACCGGCGTCGGAGTCGTCTTCACCGATTAAAAAGGGAGATTCCCGCTAAGCTCGGAATAACGTGAGAAGCGTGGCTGGAAATTGGCGGAACTTCGTCGCAAACGCTACTGGTTCAGTTTAGTTCCGCGATTTTCTTATCCAGGTGAGCCAGGGCTGCTTCCAGGGATTTGCGGTGGTTCGGGTGTGTGGCGCTTTCCAAGCTGTTCAGGATGCGCGTACGCGAGAGCGCGAGGCCCCGCTTTTCCTGTTCTTTTCTGATCTGTTCTGCCGTCTTCTGGCCCTGACCTTTGTTATCTGCCACGGTTTTCCTGTCTTGCACCTGGGATTCGACGTCTTTGCTTTCCCAACCGCGTGCCATAACAATATTTTACCAAACGGGCCCGCGCAGTGGCCGAATCATTTACAAAATTTCTGTCGAGACCCGTTATGCTTTCGCGGCGCGCTGTTTCTTTGCCGGCAAAGCAGCCACGCTGGCTTGACGCAGCGATTCCTCCGCGAGTCGAGCGAAGCGCTCGGCGAAGATGCCGCGATACACAAATTCCGTCTTGTGCTCGCCCCAGCGCACAAACAGCGACCAGTGGTCCGCGACCGGCTTCAGGCTTAAATCCGTAATGTCCGCCGTGGGGAACATCACCAGTGGATCGAAATTCTTGTCCAGTGCCCAGGTTTGCGCGGATGAAATGAACAGTTGCACGCCGACGAAGCCAGCATTCCCTGCGTCGATTTCCCCGCCACTGATAACTGTCTGTGCGCCCAAGTCTTTTGCCTTGCGGTCCGTGGCCGATTCCAGGTCTGCAGGCGGCAGCAGAATCGACATCACGAAAAGTCCCAGGCCGAACAGTGCCGTGAAGTAGCCGCCCCAAAGGCTCAGCGGCAGGATCACCAAGGCCGCGCCAAAGCAGCCCATCAGGAAACGCAGCAGCGACCAAGCCCGCTCGTTGCGGTGGAGTTCGAGGAGTTTCGGCGAGCGCTGCGCCAGAAGGAAGAATCCGTCACCAACGGCATTCTTGGCTCGCGCATAGGCGTTGTCGGCCTCGGTAGTAATCGCTCTAGGTGTCGTGCTCATCGGACTGACCCTGTAACGTAAGCCGCTATTTTACCCCAGGAGCGAGCCCGGGAATCTCCCTCATTCGGTTAAAAGCACGGCGCACGTGGGGCACGGTGATGGAGCCGCCGACGACAAGCGCTACGTTCAGCGCGTCGATTACCTCGCCGCGGGACCAGCCCACCTCGCCCGCCCGGATCAGGTGGTAGGTGATGCAATCGTCGCAGCGGAGCACCATCGAAGCCACCAAGCCCAACAATTCCTTGGTTTTAGTGCCCAACGCGCCCTCTTCATAGGCCTGGTGGTCCAGAGAAAAGAATCGCTTCATCCCCAAGTGCCCGCACTCCAGAATCTCTCCGTTCAACTCCGCCCGAAATTTCTGAAATTCATCCAGGTCGCCCATCGCCCCTCCGCCAGTCAAGGTGCAGAAAGGGTAGCACGGGCGCGCCATGCGTTGAAGGCAACGCCGCGAAAGGCCAGCCCAGGGCCATTTGGGCATCATTTGGGCACCTCGCGCCTTGGCTTCATCTTTTTGAGGATGGCGGCGCATTTTCGCGGGTGGTTTGTGAATCCAGTCCAATATGAAATCAGCGAAGCGAATGGCAGGATCAGTTCAATCTGGCGAGGATCTCCTCTACGTCGGTGAGGAGCAGCACATGGCGCATCACACCTTTGGAAACTTCCACCCTCACACAACGCTTTTGTAACTCCTCGTGGAGGCTATCCGTGTGTATAGGATCTCCTGCGGAGGGTTGATTCTCTTCCTTTGCAACTGTTCCACATCGAATGCAACGCATAGTGTGACCGCATTTTACGCATCTCATAACGCCGACTTTCTCAAACGCCGACTACAGGTCCATTGCGAAGCCCGGCAATCCGGGAGTCCAAGAGCGATTGATGGCGTGGCGACACCTCAGTAAAAGCGATTCCGGTAGCGCCGTCGTTCCGGCAATCGATTACTTGCCCAAATGCCTCGAAAAATTTCACCTTTGTAAATGATCTGAATCCGAATCTTTGTCCGTGATGATGCCGAAAATCCCGAGACGATGCTGCAGCCGAATGCACTCAAGTCCGAGGTTCTCTTGGCAGCAGAGTGATCAGAGTCGAGATTGATTACGAATACAGGAGCAGTGAACGGATACCGGGCCGCTCGCGGGCGTTCGACCCTCACGGTGCATTCTCTAGATTGCCTGGCGCCAACAAAGAGCCACTCCCTGGAGGAGAAAAGGGAAGCCTCTGACCGGGTATTGTGATTTTTTGGATCGCTAAAGTCAAAAAATATATAGCATTTGATATAAACCTAAGATCGCCAGCCGCCGGAAAAGAATCTGCCCGGAACTCTCGGCGAAAACGCAGTTCCAAAGGCCACCGCTGCACATTCCCGGGGAGAGCGGAAATAAGATAGAGTGCGGAGCAGGAGCCCCCTATGGTCAACAAACCAGGTATTCCCTTGAAGAAGGTTGCGTTGCCCGCGATCGTGCTACTCGTGGCTGTTTCTCTGTGCACGGCGCAGCAGCAGGCGCTACTGCTGCTCAACGGCCAGTCCACGAATGTGCCGGTGATTTTTGTCAGCGATCATCCGTATGTGGGGCTGGAAGCGCTGGCGAAGGTGCTGAATGGCTCGCTTAGTACGGCACAGAGTCCGACCGGCAGCGTGGTGGCGCTGAGCGTGGCAACGGGTTCCAGCGGCGGCGGGTTGGTGGCCGGGGCGTCCTCTGCGGCCGCGCCACGTGCGGCAAGCGGCTCAGCCACGTCGGGCGGGGGGGCTGCCGCTCCTGCGAGCAGTGGTCTTTCGCGCGGTTTCTTGAATGCGGGGATTGAGGAGGCGTCCGCGCTGCGAGAGTGGCACTCCGCCCTGCAGAGCACGATTCAATCGGGATTCCCGCTGTCGGCGGCGGTGGTCGATCCATACCGGGTGGAAGCGTCGAAGAGTTTGCGTCTCGCGTCGGTGGCAGCGACGAGCAGCGATGACCGAAGCGCTTACCAGTTGCTGGAGCGGCTGCACCAAAACATGACGAAGCTCAGCGATAAATATGTGAACATGCGCGTGAAAATGGACTATATCGCGCCAGATGCATTGCAGGATGACGAACTGAACCAGCGCATCGTTGGTTGCGGACGTTTTCTGAGCTCGATGGCGGCGAGCGGACAATTCAGCGATGACGGATCCTGCCAGTAAAGGCGGACGTCGGGAGATCAGCTAAGGGCTGAGCCGGGCCGCCCCGGAGGAAGTTCTTCCCGCCCAATGCGCGGGAAGGGGCTGAGGTCGCGCTCCCGGGAACACTCCACGGCGCCGATTAATTCACGGTCGCGAATTCGGAGTGGAGCTGGGCGTCGGAGTTGGTGCCCACCCAAACGTCGAAGGCGGCCGAATCGAGGACCCAATCCTTTTTGGCGGCGTTCCAGTAGGTGAGCTCGTCTTTCCCCAATGAAAAATGGACCGTTTTCTTTTCGTGAGGCGCGAGCGAGATGCGCTGGAAGCCTCTGAGTTCGCGAACGGGTCGCGATGCGCTGCCGTACTGCTGGTGAATGTACAGCTGTGCGACTTCGTCGGCGGCGATGTCGCCGGCGTTCACGAGGTCGACGGAAACGTCCAATGCGTCACCGGATTTGAGTTGAGTGCGGCTGAGCTGGAGATTGGAGTATTGGAAGGAAGAGTAGCTGAGACCATAGCCGAAGGGGAACAGCGGAGTGGACGCTTCGTCCCAATAACGTTTGCCCTGATCTTCGGGAGCTTGCGTGCGGTTGTGCGCGTAAGAAATCGGAACCTGACCAACGTTGCGGGGCCAGGTGAAGGGAAGCTTGCCGCCAGGGCTGGCGTCTCCGAAAAGAAGATTGGCGACCGCGGCACCGCCTTGCGTGCCGGGATACCAGATGTCCAGAATCGCGGGAACGTGCTCAGTGGCCCACCTGATATTGAGCGGGCGGCCGTTCATCAGGAGCAGGACAACCGGCTTGTGCGTGGAGATAACACGTTCGAGGAGTTCCTGTTCGCGGCCAGGAAGATCCAGCGACCCGCGAGAAGCGCCTTCGCCAATCATCTCCTGCAATTCGCCGAGGACCAGGATAGTGAGATCCGAGGAGCGCGCGAGGTTGACGGCTTTGCCCATTTCGTCGTCGATCTGCTTGGCGGCCCAGGGGGTGGGTTTGGGCTCGTGGAAGATGGGGTCAAAGAAAGAAGGGAAAACGCGGCTGATTTGAACACCGGGCGCAAACGCGACCGTGGCTTCCGAGCCGAGTTTGTCTCGGATGCCTGCGACGAGGGTGACCGTTTCCTTGAGATCTTCCTGAAAAATCCATGGACCGACGGTGTCGTGGGGAGAGTCAGCGGTGGGGCCGATGATGGCAATTTTTTTGAAGGCAGTCTTGTTGAGCGGGAGAAGATGGCCTTCGTTGCGGAGGAGGACCGCGGTGCGTTCGGCGGCGATGCGGGCTTCGGTGCGATGCTCGCGAGTGGAGAGGATTTGTGCGGCGCGGGACTCGTCGACATAAGGATGATCGAAAAGGCCGAGGCGGAATTTGGTCTCGAGAATGGGGCGCGCGGCGTCTTCGATTTGTTCCTCTGTAATTTTGCCGGTACGAACAAGGCTAAGTAGATTCTCGTTGTATGAGTTTGTGGTGAGGGCCATTTCCATGTTGACGCCGGCGTTGAACGCGATTTGCGCGGCGTCCGCGTGATCTTTGGCGTAACCATGGGTGGCAAGGCTTTTGACGGAGTTGGCGTCGGAAACGACAAAGCCGTTGAAGTGCCACTGCTCGCGAAGGACGTCGCGCAAGAGCCAGCGATTGCCGGTGGCGGGAATGTCATTGAGATCCATGTACGCGGCCATGACGGTGCCGACGCCCGCTTTGACTGCGGCGTGAAATGGCGGGAGATAGAGGTTGTAGAGCTGGGAGTCAGAGATGTAAGAAGCGTCGTAATCACGGCCACCCTCGGCGGCGCCGTAACCGGCGAAATGTTTCGCGCACGCGACGAGGTGGTCCGGCGCGCCAATGTAATCGCCCTGAAAACCACGGACCTGCGCGGCGGCCACCGCAGAACCCAGATAAGGATCTTCGCCTGCACCTTCGATGATGCGGCCCCAGCGTGGATCGCGCGCGATATCGAGCATGGGAGCGAAGGTCCAGTCCACTCCAGCCGCATGGGCTTCTTTTGCGGCAATCGATTGCGCGCGAGTGATCAGCGCGGGATCCCAGGAGGCGGCGAGGGCGATGGGAACGGGAAATCCCGTGCGGAAGCCGTGAATGACATCGAGTCCGAAGATCAGGGGAATCTTCAAGCGGGTGTTTTCCATGGCCAGGCGCTGAAAGCGATTGCGGTCGGCCGGGTCAGGCACGAAGAGCATAGAGCCGACTTCACCCCTGGAGATTTTGGAATCAAGATCCTTGGGCGCCTCGAAAGCAAAAAATTGGGTGAGCTGGCCGATTTTTTCCTCGAGTGTCATTTTCTGGAGAAGGGCGCTGGCGGCCTGGCGGACGGAATCGTCGGAAAGAGACGCAGGTGGATGAGTCTGGGCGAAGGTCGCGAAAAGTTGAACGATCGAAAGGAGTATAAAGCGAAGAAACAAACTCACGAACTGGTGCGCTCGAGAGCCTCGGGGCATCGGTGGGTCTCCTTGAACTAGGCTGATGCTATTCACAATCGAGGCGCGATGTCTAGGACATGGGTCGCACGGCTGGAGGAGTATCGAATATCAGGTATGGGCGTATGCTGGATGGGTTTATAATGCCCGGCGATCATGAATACACGAGACGTGCATCCGGCGTGGGCGAGTCGACTATCGTTTGAGTTGAACGGACTGGACCAGGAAGCGCAGGCGCTGGTGGCCGGGCTGACCGAAGAGCAACTGAATTGGCAGCCGGTTGCCGGATCGTGGAGCATCGGGCAATGCATGGAACATTTGTGCATCACGAATGATGCGTACTTGCCGCGAATGACGGCGGCACTGGATGACAAAGCCGATGCTCCAGTAGAGCAGATTACGCAGGGCTGGCTGAGCGGATGGTTCCTGAAGAATTTTGTCGAGCCGGCGCCGAACGCCAGAAAGGTCCCTGCACCCGGGAAGATTCGCCCAGCTTCGCAAGTAGGCACAGCGGTGATCGAGCGATTTCTGGCGAGCAACAAGGCTTGCCGCGAATTGATCGTAAGAGCGCGGAGCAAGGATGTGAACCGGATACGGTTTTGGAACCCGCTGGCGCCGGGGATACGGTTCACCGTCGGTATGGGATTCGAGATTATTGCGAGTCACGAGCAACGTCACCTGTTGCAGGCGGAACGTGTGAAGGATTCGCCCAAGTTTCCGAAGAGCAGTACGGAGTTCACGTTTTTGCAGACGGATGTTCCGCCAGGGAATAATTAGGAGCGGAGGCAAGGCCGCGCAGGTCGCCGGAAACAGAAACGGACCGTGGAACGTATAAGGTGTGAGGTCGCTGCGCCGACCAAGGGCTGGCCTATGGGCAACGTGGGTAGACGAAAGTGTCTCCAATAAGAACTTGGCTACGACAGGAGGACTTATGAGACCTGTCTCGGTGTGTATCGCCTTGCTTGCTGCGATCGTCATTGGTGGAGGCCCTCCGCAAAAACCAGTCGAAGCAAAGAGTGGAGAGGCGCCCGTCGAGGTCTATGCCGACGCGGATGCATATAAGGTTTACGCAGCCGCGCTGGCAATCGACAGTTGGTATTGGGAGGGGTCGAATGAAATTCTGATCGTGCGGGAGATCCCTCCGCGCGAATGGGCTCCAGCCGGGGCGGAACAGATTCTGCAGGGACGTACGGCGTCGGTGCCGGAGATGGAGCAAATCCTGCAGTCGTTCCGTGAGGCAAACAAAGAGCCAAGGTTGCTGAACTCCGAAGTCGACCTGCATCGAGCGCATCGGTTAGTGAGAAGTACGGATGTGGAGGCGGCGTTGGCGAAAGGTGCGGAGGGGAAAAACAGCGACTCCTGGCAGGGATTTCGGGCAGAGTTCCCGAACACCGCAGGCTATGTGAGGTTGTCCGCTGTGGGATTCAATGCAACGAAGACAATGGCGCTGGTGTATGTGGAGCACCACTGCGGGACTGGTTGCGGCGCCGCGAACTACTACATATTGCAGAAACTTGGTGATGTTTGGGTGAAGTACTTTCCGCCGAATTTCGAGAACGAAAAGAACAAGTCGTAGCTGCCTATTTTGAGGATGACATGTGTAGGCCGACGGCTTCGGCGGAGAGATAGAGGCGGACGTCGTGTTTCGTGCCAGGGTCAGTGGCATGCCAGGCGATAAGTGTCGCCCCGGTTTGTTCATCCACCTCGTTTTCCTGATTCATAGACCAATTTGACGGCACGAGGATTTGAAGGCGCGCGACCAAATCACGAAAGCGAGTCCCCGCGCCTGATGGAGAAGCTTCCTGCCAATAGCAGACGAATTCGGCGCTATCGCCCGAAGGCGCCGCAGTTCTCTTGACTAGGCAATCTTTCGCACCCGGGAGCTTTGAGGGACTTGTGCCTGCGAAACTATTCGCGCGAGCCTCAAAGGCCCTCTTCAGCCCTTGGCATAACTCATCGCAACCAGAAACTCCACTGGTACTCACGCCCGTAGGGATGGATGGTGCAGTTTTAGCGGGACTGGGAGAAAGCATCGTGTGGTGAAGGAGGTAGGGGGAGTTGAAGGAGTTAACGACGAGGTAGATTTGTGCGGAGCCGTTGCCCTGTTTCCGAACTTCGAGGCGCAAAGGACATTGACCGATATAAGGACCTTCGGTGGGAGTGGGCTCGCAGTCGGGGGGACCGGCGTCGACGTAGCGATCGTCGCCTGGGGTCTTGATGGCAAAGTTCCATGACGAATTGAGTTGCCTTAGATCATTGATGGCTCGGGCGTACCAATTGCTGGCGTTGGCCAACGGGGCCTCAGCGTAACAGACGAGCATGGGAACGTTGTTGGCCCAAGTGGACATCGAGCAAGGAACCTTTGTGGATTCAGTGGAAACGCTCGGAAGTGGGAGAGTGTGCGAGATGTAACCTCGAAAGTCGATGGACGCGGAATCGAGAATGTCCTGGAGGCCGGAGCAAAACTGATCCTTGCATTGGGCAAAGGAAGGGATAGGCACGACGAAATACAGAGCGAAGCTTAAGCAAGCGAGTTTGCGACGCATATGTATGTTGGATGCGCGGGAAGCGCAGTGCGGGGATGGTTGGGATGGCCCCGTGACTATGAGGTTGCGACCACTGTATGCAGGTGTCAACGGTGATGTTCTGAGGGGTATCCCAAACAGAAATGGCGGGAACGCCAGACGGGTCGCGTGGAAGCAGGCTTGTGGTTTAGTATCGTCGGCGTTAGAAGCGAGTACCAAGGGAGATGGAATGAGAAAAGCATCGCACCGGGTTGTGTGGATTTGCCTACTGCTGGCCATTGCCGCGCCGTCGAACTTTGCGCAGCAGGAGAACGCCGAACAGAGAAGGAAGGCCCTCGCTGACTTACTGACGGAGCAGTGGGAATACACGATGCGGACCAGCCCGGTGTTCGCGTCGATGCTGGGCGACAAACGTTGGAACGACAAGCTTGAGGACGTGTCGCAAGCGGCGATCGACAAGGACATCGAGGCAACGGAAGCGTTTCTAAGACGGTTCGAGGCAATTGACATAACGGGATTCCCTCCGCAGGAAGCGATGAACAAGAAGCTGATGGTGCGGAATCTGAAAATGGAGCTGGAAGGGGCACGGTTCAAGCCATGGGAGATGCCGGTTTCGCAGTTTGGCGGTGTTCACATCGAACTGCCGGATATGGTGAACGTCTTATCGTTCGAAACGGTGAAGGATTACGAGGATTACGTCGCGCGACTAAAGGCGATGCCTCTGTTGTTCGAGCAGACAGAAATTCAAATGCGCAAGGGGCTGGCAGAAGGATTGATGCCGCCAAAATATCTTTTGGAAAAGGTGGTAGAGCAATCGAATCGGGTCTCCAGCGCATCAGCGGAGAAGACACCGTTCGCGCGGCCGTTCGACAAATACCCGTCGGGGATTCCGGCGGCTGACCAGAAGCGTTTGCGAGAGGCGGGGCTGGCGGCGATCCGCGACGGGGTGATTCCGGCATATCAGAAGTTCGCGAAATTTGTGAGGGAGGAATATGCCCCAAAAGGCAGGACGGAACCCGGACTGTGGGCGCTGCCGGACGGAGGGGAACGTTACCGGTTCGCGGTGAAGGAAATGACAACCACGGACATGAATCCCGAAGCGATCCATCAGTTGGGATTACAGCAAGTGGATACGATAGAAAAGGAGATGCTGGCGATCGCGAACAAGCTCGGCTACAAGGACATCGCGAGCCTGAACGGGCACATCAAGACCGACCGGAAGTTCTATGCAACCTCAGGGCAGCAGGTGCTCGACTTGTATAGAGGCTACACCGACGATATGGGGCCGGAGTTGCCGAAACTGTTTGGGAGACTACCAAAGAACAAGCTCGAAGTGATTCCGATGGAAGCGTCGCGCGAGAAAGATGCGGTTCCTGCGGACTACACGGGCGGGGCGGCAGATGGGTCGCGGCCCGGGCATATCAACGTGAACGAATATGACCCGGAGCACCGGCTGACATTGAATATTGAAGCGATTGCCTACCACGAAGGGATTCCCGGCCACCATTTGCAGATTTCAATTGGGCAGGAGTTGGGTGAGTTGCCAGCCTTTCGCCGAAATGGCGGGTACACGGCGTTTGTGGAAGGCTGGGCACTATATTCGGAGCAACTGGGGAAGGAAGTGGGACGGTACCAGGATCCATACAGCAATTACGGGCGGCTGGAGAACGAGATGTGGCGCGCGATCCGGCTGGTGGTAGACACCGGGGTGCATGAAAAGCGCTGGAGCCGCGAACAAATGGTTGAGTATTTTCACAAATACACGGCGATGGATGAGCCGAACGTACAAACGGAAGTGGATCGATACATTGCGTGGCCGGGGCAGGCGCTGGCGTACAAGCTGGGGCAATTGGAGATTCTGAAGCTGAGAGAGAGAGCGAAGAAGCAAATGGGCGACAAGTTTGACATACGTGCGTTTCATGACGAGGTGTTGGGGAATGGAGCGCTGCCGCTGGATGTGTTGGACGAGGAAGTGACGGGTTGGATGAATGGGAAGAAATAGAGGAAGGTCTTCGGGTTGGCGGGGAAAGGAGATTTCTTGCTTCGCTCGGAATGAGACAAAAGCAGGGAGTTATTCCTTTACTTCGATGACTTGGTTTTCGTCGACCATGACGACGCGATGATCGCAACGGACGCGTATCTTGGTGCCGTACTGGGAAGCGAAGATGGCGAGAATCGTGCCTTCAGACATGTAGCCGTCGACGGTGCGAACGACGACCGTGTCCCCTTTCTTCAGTGAACGTTTGCGATCGCCTGGTTCTGGGTCAGGCATTGCGACTTCCTGATTGTTTTCGTCAACAAGTGAGCAGCTCGATTTTAGCATCGAGAGGGATAGCCCATGGCAAGAACGCCATCTTGCGTTTTGGACGGCTTGGAAGTTTAGGAGGCGCGACCGCGGCAACCGGCATGGCCGCACTTGCAATCGATGTCGGGAGTGTCTTCCATCGCCTCGCATTGCGGGCTGCAGTATTTCTGCTCGGATTCCACGCTGCAGGAACAATTCGGGTGGGCACAACGATTAGGTTGATCAGCCATGACGGCTCCTTAGGGGCGAGCGTCGTACTTTATTCTCGGCGCGTGGGGAACTCGTCCGCCATACCAGAAGAACCCGAAAGACAACCAAAACCATCAGGTGAAGCCGATGAAGCGGCCAGCGGTGACGACGGCGAGCCAGAGGAGGAGGGAGAGGCCGGCGGCCAGCTTTGCGCCAAGCGGCGAGTTGTCGCGTTCGTCCCATACAGAAAGATTGCGAAAACTAAGGAACTGGAAGAGGAGGGCTTGAACGCCTGCAAGAGCAATAAGCAGGAGTTTCAGGCGAAAAGCGGGATTGTCGTAGAGTTTGACCGCTTCGGAGGAAAAAAGCAGAAGTCCGGTGATAACTTGAACGGCGAACGCCGCCCAGGCCCAAGGGAGGAGGCGATGCGAGAAATCGGAGAGACGAGTTCGACGAAAGGCCAAGCCCAGGAGGCGAAGATCAAAGGCGCCGACGGAGGCGACGAGCGCAGCCATGCCAAGCAGGTGAACGGTTTCAATCGCGGGAAACAGCCAGAGAGATTCGCGGATACTCGCAGCGATGTGGGTTTGCTCGATCCACTTACAGAGGGCGAGCGTGTCGAGGGCGGCTATGGGGCCCCCAGGAGCGAGCGACCGTCGGGAAGAATGATTTTGCCGAGAGACATGTAAGGGGAACCGTCCTTAGCAACGAAGCCTTGGATGGTGACCCTGTCGCCTTTCTTGACGGTGTCGGCGGTCCAGCCGCCGTGGCGGGTGAGCATACCGAGGCTGCCCATTTCGCATTTCCAGTTGGCGGTTTTGCCCTTGTCGTTGGTGAGGTCCGCGTAGATGTAGGAGTGTGGGTTAATGAACTGGAAATCGGTGACGGTGCCGGCCATTTTGACGGTGTGGGTGGTGTCGAAGGCCGCGAGCCCATGATGAGCGAGGAGGGATGGCGCGGCGAGGAGAAGGATTGTCATGGCACAGAAAGCCAGAGGCCGAAGTGAAAGTCGAGCGAGCCCCATGAATTGATTCTCCTGCAGTCCGGGAACTATGCGCTGGAATGTAAGCTTAACATGGTCGAAGAAAGTGGATTCGCTAGAATCGGGCGAGGCGAATGAGGCAGTAGCGGACGATGACGATGGGGTGAAAGATGAGTGCGACACAGAAGGAAAGAGCCGAGAGGTTTCGCGCTTTGCATGCAGGGCCGGGCGCGTTTGTGATTGCGAACGCATGGGACATCGGCTCGGCGAAAATTCTGGAGGGGCTGGGGTTCCCGGCGGTGGCAACGTCGAGCGCGGCAGCGGCGATGGCGATCGGAAAGCGAGACGGCCACTTGACCCGCGAAGAGGCGTTAGCGCATGCACGGGAAGTCGTGGCCGCGACCAGCGTGCCGGTGTCGGCGGATCTGGAAAATGGATTCGGCGATCAGCCGGAAGTGGTGGCCGAAACCGTAGAGCTTGCCGGGGCGGTCGGCCTGGCGGGATGCACGATCGAAGACTCGACCGGAGATGACCGGAATCCGGTGTACGACCTGGGGCTCGCTACGGAACGGATAGCGGCAGGAGCGGAGGCGGTGCGCAAGATTGGGTTTCCGTTCATGTTGACGGCACGCGCGCACAATTTGTTATACGAGAACCCAGATTTGGACGAGACGATCCGCCGGCTGCAGGCATACGAGCGGGCTGGCGCGGACGTGCTTTTTGCTCCGGGTTTGCCGGATGTAGCGGCGGTGAAAACGGTGTGCGGGGCGATCGGGAAGCCGTTCAATTTTATGGTGGGGATGAAAGGGCGGTCATTTTCGGTGCAGGAGCTAGCAGAGGCGGGAGTGCGGCGAATCAGCCTGGCGACTTCGCTGTACCGAGCGGCGATGAATGGATTGATAGACGCCGCGAAAGAAACACTGGAGCAAGGGACCTTTGGCTTCGTGGATCGAAGCGTGGCCAGCGCGGAGCTGTTGCGGTTGATGAGGATTTAGGAAGCACGCATCCGCCCCAGTTCTTGGCCACGTAAGCGAGTCAGGGAAAACGGTTCGGCCTTGTTGCTTGGTTGACCTTGCTGGTCTTCCATAAGCGACAAGGGCTCCGGGCGCTGGCGCACTTCGAAGCCGGCGGGCGGCAAGAAGAGTGTTTCGGATTTCACTTCGGAATCCTCAGGAAGAATGACAAAGCGAAAGGTCAATGTGGCTTTCCGGCGCGGCGCGGTGCTCCTGGCGAATTGCCACTGGCGCGCGGCGGCGAGGGCGGCTTCGCGGAGCATGGGATGGCCCATAACGACAACGGAATCTTGAACGACACCTATGCGGCCAATAGTGATGGAGATGGTAACGTCCCCATGGATACGGCCTGCCAGCGTGAGCGTCGGATATATAGGAGCGACCGCAACTTTGACTGCACGAGCTGATTCAGCAGCGAGCGGTTTGGGCTCTAATAAAAGCGGGATAAGCGCTAAGGCGGCAAGCGATTTTCGCATGGAGCCGGTCTCGGTCCTTTCCTGAGGAGGAGTAGACGGACGGAGCGAAATCCGGATGCTGATTTTTAAATACGCCCGCAGGACGAGAATGTACAACTCAGAGTTTTTATGGAGCCTATAAGGATTTCCGTGGGCGTGTGACAACTGAACTTGTGGGCCCGGTTGCGCCGAGCTAGGCTGCGTGGCGATGATTCGCGCAGAAAAAAGAAGACAGAAACCAAAACCGGAAATCATCGAAGTCGATGCGGCGAACTTCGATGCGTTACCGTGCTGTGGAATCAAGGCGCCTACACATGTGGGGCGGCAAGAGAAGCGCCGCTGGCTGCAAGACAACGCAAAGCTAGGCGTGCGGGCGAAAATGCTTTTGACCAATGGCGGCGAGCCGTGCGGCTACATCGAATCCATGCCA
>Ga0335076_10001340_pt1 | contig 23772 bp, 17 predicted proteins | sample Lox_Sample_25_FD_206717 | JGI IMG/M metagenome (GOLD analysis project Ga0335076, IMG submission 206717) | Soil microbial communities from Loxahatchee National Wildlife Refuge, Florida, United States - Lox_Sample_2.5 | ecosystem: Environmental > Terrestrial > Soil > Wetlands | place: USA... | reverse complement strand
TTTCGATTGTTAGTAGACTCGCTTCTGCACACCGAGGTTCTCAGCCATGACACGTCTTTTTCATTTTCACTTTCTCTATGCCGGCTATCCCGGGCAGGGCCGCTGGATGATTTACGGAATGGAATTACCGGACGGCGTGCTTGAGAAGGTCTATCACAAAAACGCCGAGCGGATTTGTGTGCAGTTCAAAGGGACACTCTGAAATGAGCGAGAGAAACAGAATACGGTTTGGACGCGATCACATGGGAATTGCGGTGGTGGGTGTCGGCGCGTTGTTGGGGATTTCGACAGGGTTGCTGTACATGGCGGGTTGCGAGAAAGCCAAAGCTCCCGAAACGGCTGCGCCTGCCAAGTCCGCGATTACCGTGAATGCTAGCGCTCAGAGTGTGGTGATCCATACACCGTCAGCGGAATTTGAATTGTCGCCTTCCGGGGAATTGCACGGTGCGCTGCGTGGATCGAACGGAACCCAAACGCTGGATGCCACCCCGGCTGGCTCAGGGCAAACCGTCACGGTTGGGGGAAAAGCGGTCAGTGGCGTCGCGCTGGATTTGGCGAACGCGAAGGTCAGCGAAGCAACCGGCAAACTGGGGAGTTTGGGCAAGCACATTGAAGTGAGTGGGAAGATCCCTGGTACGGACCTGGAAGAGACCGTGACCGTAGAAGTGTATGACGGGTTCCCCAGTCTGGCATTGTTGGCGATGCAATTGAAGAACGCGGGCGCAAAGCAGGTTTCGTTGGATAAAGTGGAATTGCAACGGCACACGTTTGCTTGGCCGCAAACGACGGACGCCGGCACTCAGCCGCTATGGACCTTTGAAGGTTCCAGCCTACAGTGGGGCAAAGACGAAATTTTTCCGGTTCCCGCAAAGTTTTCACAAGAAAATCCGTTCGGCGCGCCAGTCAGCGTGAAAGACGATTTAGGCCATGTCGGCGGAGGAATCCCGGTGGTGGCTTTTTGGTCGCGAACTGTTGGGGAAGCGATCGGGCACATCGAAACCCTGCCGCTGGTAATTTCCGTGCCGGTGAACACGACCGCAGACGGGAAGGTAGAAGCGGGAGTCAGCGTTGGGGCCAAGACCAATCTGCAGCCGGGCGAAGTGTATTCCACGCCGCGGACGTTTCTGGCTGTGTATCGCGGCGATTATTACGAGCCGCTAAAGATGTGGTCAGATGCCGTCGCAAAAGAGGGATTGACCAAGCCCGAGAACAACGATGAGAACTATGCCGTGGCGTGGTGCGGTTGGGGCTACGAGTTCGGGGTGACTCCCGCGCAGATGCTCGGCACCATTCCCAAGCTGAAGGAACTGGGAATCCACTGGGCCACGCTGGATGATGGCTGGTTCAATGATTACGGCGATTGGCAGCCGCGCGCGCCGGTGTTCGCGGGCACGGCGATGCAAGACATGGTGAAGAAGTTCCACGAGCAGGGAATTAAGGTCCAGCTTTGGTGGCTGCCTCTCGGCGTAGAAGACGGCAAGTACGGCTACGGCGGGCGAAAATTCGTTACGTCGGACGTGGTGAAAGAGCATCCGGACTGGCTGGTATTGGATAAGGAGGGAAAGCCGGCGCGCATGGCGCGCAACCTTGCGACGTTGTGCCCCGCTCTGCCGGAGGTGCAGGCCTACTACAAGCAACTGACCGAGCGGTTCATCCGCGATTGGGGTTTCGATGGGCACAAGCTGGACAACATTTACACGCCACCGCTTTGCTACAACCCGAAGCACCACCACAAATCGCCCTACGATTCGGTGTACGCGATGGGTGAGGTGTACAAGGTGATCTTCGAGACGACGCGTGCGATCAAACCGGACAGCGTGACGCAGAGCTGCCCGTGCGGTACGCCACCGAGCCTGGCGTGGTTCCGCTATATGGATCAGGCGGTGACCGCCGATCCGGTAGGGTCGGTGCAGGTGCGTCGCCGCATCAAGATGTATAAAGCCCTCTTGGGACCGAGCGCCGCCGTGTATGGGGACCACGTGGAATTGACACGCATTACAGGCGCGAACAGCAACAACGAGCAGGACGTCGGTAGCGATTTCGCTTCCACGCTGGGAACCGGTGGCGTGTTAGGGACCAAGTTCACATGGCCGGATTACGGTCCGAAGTTCAAGAATGTCGAACTGACTGCGTCGAAAGAAGAGCACTGGAAAGAATGGATTGGGCTGTACAACGAAAAGATGCTCTCCAAAGGAAAATTCCTGAACCTGTATGTCTACGGGTTTGATCTTCCAGAGGCGTACGCGATCGAAAAAGATGGAAACATGTACTACGCGTTCTATGCGCCTTCGGCCGGTGCCACAAAAAACGGTCCCGGAAGTTCCACGCATTGGAGCGGAGACGTGGAATTGCGCGGACTTGGCGCGAAAACCTACAAGGTGACCGATTACGTCCATCATCGCGATCTGGGCACTGTCGCCGGGCCGGAAGGGAAGTTGAAGGTTGAGTTTGACAACAATTTGCTGATTGAAGCTGTGCCAGCGCCGTAGCGGTTGCGAGCGTGAACTAACCTTTAGTGGTGGTGTGCGCGTGCAAGAAGGACTCGCGATGCTGTGCGTCGCGGAATGCTTCGGTGCCACCGGGGCGCGTCACCGAAAGCGCGCCGGTGATATTACCGTAGGCCAAACAATCCTCGATTTTCGCTCCGCGAATGAATTGGCGAATAAAACCGGCGTCGAAGCTGTCTCCGGCACCGACATGATCGATGGCCTGAACCCTTCTCGGCGCAGCCAGGTAAATCTGGCCCGACGCCCGCGCTAAGGCGCCCTGCGAACCTCGTTTGATCACCACAAAGCGGACTTTTTGCGAGAGTACCTCGAGGGCACGCTCGACGTCGTCGACCTGTGCGAGCTTGCAGGCTTCCCGCTCGTTCGGCAGCAGAACGTCCACATACTGCAGGAGGGGCAAAAGTTCGGGCGACCAGCGGTCCTCCGGGTCGTCGTTCGTATCCAAAGAAGTGGTAAGACCAGCTTGCTTGGCTTTGTGGAAGATGTCCGGCAACGAAGGCTGCAGCGCTTTCTGCAGAAAATAAGACGATAGATGAAGGTGCTTGGCGCTAAAAACGTAATCCAGGTCGAGATCCTGCGCGGTCATTTCAAACATTGTGCCGGGGTACGTGAGAATGTAACGCTGCTTGCCTTGCGGGAGGATCACAGTGAGTCCCGTGGTTTTCCCGGCCATGCGGCGAATGCGAGACAGGTCCACGCCGCTGGCGCCCAGACGATCCAGACAAATTTGGCCGAAGGGATCGCTGCCGATGGAGGAGCTAAAGGCCACGCGCGTTCCGAGGGATGCGAGATTATGGGCAAAAATGGCGGATGAACTGCCTAGGGTGATGCTTAAATCGCTGGCAAGGTGTTCGTGCTCCAGCGTAAGAAAAGAGGGCAGGCCCGAAAGGATCAGGTCAAGATTCAACTCGCCGATGACGCTAACGTCGAACGTGGCCAACAAAATTCTCCTGGGGAATCAGTCGAGAATGACGACCTTAGTGAGATTTTTGGGATGGTCCGGATCCAAGCCTTTCGCAAGACCACTGAAGTAGCCGAATAACTGGCAAGGCACGATGCTCGGGGCGAGCCGGACGAATTCATCACCGGGGACTTCGAGTTCGATCACGAGATGCGCGGAGCGACGAATCTCCGGAGTGGCCCGATTGCAAATGGCGACGATGACCCCGCCGAGGTCCTTCATTTCCTGCACAACTTCGGTTTCTTCCTGCTGCGCACTATCACTGATAAAAAAGGTGAGGCAGGTAGCGGGGCTGACGATCGCCTTAGGCCCGTGGCGAAATTCCAGCGCATGGAAAAATTGGCTGTAGGAGCAGGACATTTCCATGACCTTTAGCGCAGCTTCGCGAGCGATGCCGTGATAGGGTCCCTGGCCGAGGAATACGTAGTCGGCGAAGGCATGGCCGGCGACGAACGCTTCCATCTGCTGAGCGATCTGCGCGATTTTTGGGGAAAAGGCAGCCGCCATCGAACCGAGGGACTCGAGAAACTGCGAATTTCCGGCGTGGCGCGCGGCGAGTACCTGCAAGGAGAGCAGCATGCTGGTGAAGGAGCGGGTCATCACGGTGCTTTGTTCATCGGCGTCGCCAAGCACGATGGTGCTATCACAGGCTCTCTCAAGCTCCGAATTTTTCGCGCAGGTGATGCCCACCGTAGGGATCCGAAGTTGTTGGCGGAGAACTGTCGCGGCACGCACGGCTTCGGAAGTTTTGCCAGAGCGAGAGATGACCACAGCTTGCACTTCCGCCTGAGTGAGTTTGGGGAAAAGCAATATCTCAGAAGCCGGAATGGCGCGCGCGGGCTGACCCGTCAGCCAGGTCCACGAAATGGCCGCGGCTTCTGCAAGATAAAAGCTGGTGCCACAGCCGACAAACAGCCATTCGCGTCTAGTTTTGGCGGATACGAGCAGATTGGTAACTACGGGACTGCCGCGCAGTTCTTTCAGTACGGTCTGCCAGACTGTGGCTTCGGAAAGAATTTCATTCCAAGTGTGAGAGTTGGCGTGCTGTGCGTTGAGGGTTGTCATGGGCTGTCCTGGAAACGTCGGCCTTGTCCTTTAAACGAGCGTGACCTCGACCTTGGCTTCACGGAGAATCCCAAGGTCGCGCTTTAGAATGTTTTTGTCGGTGATGGTTTCGTGCACGGCGCTGGTCGGCAGAATTAGGGAAAGGCTGCGACGTCCGAACTTGCTGGAGTCGCACACCACAACGGTGCGGCGTGCGGATTCGGCCATCGCGCGATTCACGCGAGCCTCGAGCAAGTTCGGAGTCGTCAAGCCGTAATGCACATCGAAACCATCGACGGCAAGAAATAGAAGGTCGGCACTGAGTTTGCGCAGTGACTCTTCCGCCAAGGGGCCGACCAATGAAAAAGAATTCTTGCGGAGCACCCCACCGGTAAGGATCACGTCCACCTGCGAATCGGCCAGTTCCGCGCCAATGTTAATCGCATTGGTGATGACGGTGAGGTTTTTGACGTGGCGGCAACTGCGGGCGATGGCCGTGGTGGTAGTGCCGGAATCGAGAATGATGACCTGGCCCTTGCCAATCATGCGAGCGGCAGCGGCGGCGATGCGCGTTTTCTCGTGGCGGTGAAGGCGCTCTTTCTCTTGTAGTGAGCTGTCCATCAACGCTCCGTTTTTAACCGGCAGGGCGCCGCCGTGAGTGCGTTCCAACTCCCCTTGGTGATGTAGAAATTCCAGATCTTTGCGAATCGTAATCAACGAGGTGTGAAACCGGCGCGCCAAGTCGCGCACAACCACACGCCCATCGTCCTGAATTACTTGCAGGATGGCGCGGCGGCGCTCTTCACTCAGCATGAGCGCTCCTGGAGGCGCGTCGCGGTCCGGGCTTCAGCATTCCGCAGGCGAACGCGTAGTGGTCCAGCACTTCCAGAATCTTGTGCCGGATGATGGCGTTCGGCTCGTTCGGAATTTCTGCCGCGCGCACCGCATCGCTTTGCCGCGGCAGGTATTGGCTGAGCATCGAAGGCGGTGCCGGGTGTGCGGTGAGATTCTGGATTAGCCGCTGGAGTGCTTCTGCAACGGAAGGCTGAGGCCAATAGTATCGAATGCGGTCGCTATAACTATATTTCCTGCTGATGCGCAGGGCTACTTCGTCGCCGTGATAGTAATTTTTCCAATACTCGGGGTTTCTGAGCATTTCGACTTCGAGCACCTCGGGCAAGCCAGAAAGGGTAATGTTGGCGGCGCTGGAAAACCACTCTTTTTCCATGGCGGCCAGCGCGAACACCGCCTCGCGGAAGGCAAAGGTGAGCCAGGGCCCAACCTTCAGGATGGCGAAGTGGTCGCGAACCATCTCACGCAGCCCGTCGCGGGTTTGATAGTCTGTCGAATGCGCTTCGTAGACGCCGGCCCAAGCCTGACCCAGGAACCGCGAGAGCGGTTTCGCTTTGCCGGAATCATACGGGAAGACCGTGCTATCTCCAAATTCAACTCCGGGCTGTACCACTACGCCGATGACACGGTTCCACGCGCCCTTAAGACCACGGGAAGCGAACGCCTCTTTGGCGATACGCAATGTCTGGGACAAATCTTTCGTGCGTGTAACTTCAGGGGCTTTGGCACCCAGTTGCTCTCCTCCGGGAATAGGAACTTCCGTGCCGATAATATAGAGGGGTAGCGTGGCGCGAGGGCGTTCGCTGGCCGCGTGCTCGGCGGCGACGCACAGTTCGGCAGCGCGCTCGCTGACTATGTCATCGGGCATCGGCCTGCCGGGTTCGGTGGAATCATCTGCGCAGGGCATGCTGGTATCCAGGTGAATCTTGGTGAACCCTGCGCGTACGTAGGCGACCACCATCTCTTTCGCTTTGTCCATGGCGGCAGCCGCCGGTTCCTTGCGCCAGACGTGCGGTCCCAGGTGATCGCCGCCAAGAACGATGCGTTCCTTGGGAAACTTCATGACCTTGGCGACCTGGATTACAAAATCTGCGAATTGCGTCGGGGTCTGTCCGGTATACCCGCCGAACTGGTTCACCTGGTTCGAAGTGGACTCGATCAGCAATAATGTATCGTCTCTGGTGGCCTGAAGCATACCGGCTTCCAGAACAAAGCGATTTGCCGAGCAGATCGAATAGATGCCGACGGATTTGCTCCAGCGATTGGCGGCGAGCAGTTCGCGAAGCTGGTCTGTGGCGTTACCATTTTTGGATCTTTGTTTCACATTAGCTCCGGCCGGGCCCGTGCGGTTTGCTTCTGCCAGTTGCCTGCCGTGCGACCGCCAAGCAAGAATGCGCGACGGCGAGGTGACGGTTCACGTTTTGGATGTTTTTCACGCCTTCATCGAGGAGCCACTCTTCAAGGGCTGAGGGGCCAGATTTTGCGAAAATCGGCACGCCGCCCTGCCACGTCGCGCGCCCACACAAAACCCCGCTGAAAGGAACGCCCGCTTCCGCGGCCAGCTCAAGCGCGTACTGAAAGGTCTCGTTGCTGACACCCTGCGACAGATAGATAAAAGGGAGCCGAGCGGCCTTGGCGGCTTGCCGGTAAAGCTTGATAGCTTCTTTGCGCGTGTACACGCATTCGATCAAGCCATCTGGAGTGCCTTCGACGAAGGCCATACTTACCGGCACGCCAACTTTTAGAACATCGACGCGATATTGCGGCTTCGAAAATTCCGCCATGCTCTGCGTCACGATGGCGGGCTTGGCGCGGGCAAATTCGGCGCTTTTGTCTTCGATGCCTTCGGCGTAATTCACCAGTTCGAGAAAAAAGGGAACATCGAGCGCGTCACATTCCGCCCCAACCCGCTCGACGAAGGCGTGTTTACCATCGTTGATTTCTGCTGTGCTGGTCGCGGAGTAATACAGCAGCAGTTTCACCGCATCGGCGCCTGCGGATGCCAGCCGTTCGGCGGACCAGTGATCCAGCAGTTCAGGGATTCTTCCGGGTACGGATTTGTCGTAGCCCGTTTTTTCGTAGGCAAGAAGCAACCCCGTGGATCTGGCGCGTTTGCGTGCGGCAGGAAGTCCAAACTCCGGATCCAGCAGAATGGCACTGGCATAAGGAGTTAGCGCGCGACTGACAGCTTCTTTGAACTGGACGAGTTTTTCTCCTGGAACATTTTCGGGATCAACGTTCAGTGCTTTCGCGAACAGCTTGCGCAGCGCGCTACGCTGGTCGATGGCTAATGCCGCAATCACGCCACGCTTGTTCGCGACCGACCTTAATCCTTCCGTTTTGCCCTTGCCCATTCCGAGACCTGCCTATTTCGCCCCAATCCACAAAATCGCGCCGCGCTGCAGCGCTGGTAATTCGAACTCCATTCTTTCTCCCCGGCGGGTTCCGTGCAACCGCTGCGGATCGCCGAGGAAGGGAAGAAGCGTCAGCGTGTCTCCCTCAGCGGCGGGAATGGTCACGCGAACCTGATTCACAGGAGCCGGCACCGCGATTTTGCTCGGCACCAATCCGGTGAAGTTCGCCAGAAAAACATGAGGCGTTCCCGCGACACGGCCAAAGTTGGCAGCGACCGTGGCGGGCGCGTCGACTTCGATTTCGGTTGCCACCGCAGCAGACGCCAGGAACTGGCTCGGCGGATTCTTGGAGGCCGACAAAAAATCAATCTGAAGCGCGTGGTAATACGCGCGCGCGGGATCGTCGCGGAAGGCAGTAAGTGCATTGCCTTCGACGCCCGTCGCATTTTCACCAAGCACAATCAAATGGCCGCCCTGCGACACATAAGAGCGCAGCGACTGTTTCTCGCCATCGCTCAAAACCGTAACCTCCGGAAGAACCAGTTTTGCGCCATGGAATGACGAAAGTGTTCGCGGAGTTACCACCTGAAATTCGCGATGCGCTTGCAGCAAGGCCACCAGAGTTCCGCGATAGGATTCCAGGAACTGCTCATTCGTATAGTCGCGGCTTTTTGGCGAGAAGTAGACACCCACAGGATGCATGGGTTCGCGCGGCAGATAAAGCGCCCTTTCGTACTTGGCGATCCAATCGAAGATGACTTTGCGCGTGGGCAGATCGTTGGAGCCACCCATCGAGTGTCCCGGAGCGTCCCAGAAGTTGGCTCCGTCCATAACGATGGACATCGCCAGATTTTTCATGGCTTCGCGCTTATCGACGCCCTTATCCCCGTCCCAGGAGTAGTTCAAAATCCAGGTTGCTTTCCCTTGGGCGAAGGCGCGGAAGGAAAGCATCCCGGCCTGATACAGGAACCAGTCCATCTGCTTGCGCGAAGCGGCCATGTGCTCGCCCGAGCCAAATTCGTACTCGTGGGCGATGGCGTCGACGACGCCGTACATCTGATACACATCCGCGCCAACGACGGTGGCCTCGTGCTCGATGCCCGGGTAAATTTCCGGAATCACCATGATTCGCGGATTCACGCTGCGTGCGTTGTCCCGGATGTCGCGCATGAAATCGGTGAAGGTATCGATGCGGAAATCAATCCACTTTCGGAAATTGCCGTCCTGGAAGTCGCCGAGCTTCAAATCCTTTTTTGCGTCAAGGCCGGTTTTCTCGCGAAAGGCCGCCACCGTGGCGTCATCAAAGCTGGCCCAGGAAGTTTCCCAACCCTCGAAATGGGTCATCCAGTACGGAATGTCCACGTAGATTCCGTCGATGCCGGTGCCGGCAATCTGTCGTACGCGCTCCATGTACGTTTTGCGCCAGTCTTTCGCGTACGGACTGATCCACACATCCTCGTCGCCAGGGCGTATCCAGAACGCGGCACCTGAAGTGAATACCGCGGGCTCGCCGCTAATTTTGCGTTGCAGCCACTCAGGATGATCTTTGACAACCGAGTGCTGGACCTTGTCGGCGTGCGCGGTAATGCACTCTGTACCTGCAATGTAGACGAAAGCTTTATTGTTGGCCTTGTGAGCCGCAGCGGCGACGGCGCGAATGGCATTCAGCTTTTCGGTGGGATCGAGATAACTCTCGTACCGCCCCGGAATGTCGTTATCCACCTCGATGCCGAACACATTCGATTCCTGGGCCTTTCGCACGATGGATTCTTCGCTTCCGGGTTTCAGGCCGTACCCACCGATGCGAACGTAATTCGTCCAATCTTGCGCGGTTTGTTCTGCACCGATTGCTGCCAATCCCGCCGTCAGCAAAAAACCGACGACAATTGCGCGTTTCATCCCGCTGCTCCTCCGGTGGTGTCTGGAATTTCCATGCCGCTCGTCGCACGAATAGTCAGCGTGCCATCGTGATTCAGTTTCTGCTGACAGGCCCAACGAACGGGATAGCGTTGTCCTTTCACTTCGAGTTCGGCTTTCAGGCGCAGTCCTTTCCAGGCGGTGCCCTTGGGCAGCGGGAACAATGCTTGGCGGACTTTGCCGGGCAGTGGATATCCCGCGTCCAGAGAACCCGAACAAAGCTCTTCGCCGTTTTGGCCCAGCATCGTGACACGTAGTACACCGGGAACGCCGGCAATGCCATCGTTGACGAAGCCGATGATCAGACCTGGGGCGCCGCGTTCGTCGATCGTCCAGATCCACGAAGGTCGCACGCGATAGCCGATGCGCTGCGCCAAGCGATGAATAGCGTTCGGATAGGCGTTGAAATAGCGCTCCAACCCCGACGCAGAGATGTGATGCCAGTTCCACAGCGAGAAATAGTTGGCGCCGACGTCTTGTCCGTGCGAGATGCTGTTGTCCGAATAGGTGACGCCGTCGTTGATGCGTAGGCTCTTTTCCGAGCCGTCGGAGACTCCCACTTCAATCGAAGCGGCGGTCCATGCCGGGCGATTGCTCAGCGCGTCGATCTGTTCGTTCTCAATAAAAATGGTGTCGGTGCGCAGCCAGTTGAAGCTGCGAATCGTGCGGTCGACTAGTTCCGAATTTCCCACCTTACTGAAGTCCGGCTGGGTGTTGGTGGTCAGTGGAGTTTTCTTCCAGCTTGCTGACTGAATATCGAACATGTTCACGAACGCGTTTTCCGCCGTGGTGTAATCCGGATACGGATTCTTTTCCAACGGCCAGGTGTGCCCCTCGCCCCAGAAGCCATACATGCAGGTGTCGACGTATTCGATGTCGGGATGGCCGTCATATTCAGAAGAAAGAAGGCCCTGCAGTTCACGAAACGCAGCAACGAAGTTGGGATCATCGCAACGAGGTTCTTCGCGTTCGTGGTCCTGCCAAGAGCCGAGTTTGACCATCGGGACCTTCTTCAGCAGAAACTCCGGAAGGGCGTAACCCGGGATGTCCGGGTTGCTGATCATCACGCGGAAGCCCAACCGCTTGCCGTATTGTCTGGCGAGCTGCAAGGAAGTGGTCCAGATGCTGTTGGGATCGAGACGCCCTGGGCGCGACTGGATGTCTTTCCAGTTCAAGCGTACGTAGAGCTTTGTGCCCACAGGGAATTTGGCGAGCGCTTCGAGCGCGGCCTCTTGCGTCTGGCCGGGCAGCGTCATCAGATTTTTTTCGTCGCAAAGATAAGTAATCAGACCCATGCCGTAATTGGGAACGACCTCCTCCGACGGCGTAAGCCCCATCACCACGTTCCAGCTCGGGTACAGGTCCGCCGGAAACGGGCCCTGATTCAGGCGATCCCGCACCGGCGGCCCGCTGCCGAAATCGTACTTGTCGAAATTGTGAGGCGGAACATACTCGCGTTCCGGCAGATAGCTTGCGGCAGTACCCAGCACTCCCGCTTTCATGAAATCGCGTCGACGCATAGGACCGCCTCAGGGTTAGAACTGGAACCGCAGCCCGAATTGCGTATGGCGCGGCGTGCTTCCCGGAGCGGTGGAGAAGACTTCGCCAAATGTAGAGCTGCCATAAGACAAATCGGGAAAGCCAAACCTTGCGGTGTTGGTGAAGTTGAAGAATTCTCCGCGGAATTGCAGCTTCATTTGTTCCTTGATGGTGAATTCTTTGGTGAAAGACAAGTCGGCGTTGTGGATTCCGTCGCCACGCAGGTCCGAGAAATAACGCGGAGCGTTGCCCGGCATTTGATCGCCAGGATCGGAGAAGCAGGAGGCGTTGAAAAGCGACTGACCGTTTGCCGCGGCGTGATGATAGCTGATGCCACTGGAAACCTGGCTGCAGATCACGTCGGGGCGCTGGTTGCCGTCTTGCAATCGGGCAACGGCCATGCCTATCGGCAAGGGTTGGCCGCTTTGGAAGGTCAAAATCGTGGAGACGCTCCAACCACCAATCACAGCGTCGAGCGCGCGGTTCATATCGCGACCAATCCAGCGACCACGGCCGATGGGAAGATCGACGATGGTAGCGAGCACCAGACGCTGCGGAGCGTCGTTCGCGCTTAGCGCCCACTCCTTCTTGAGCTGATCCAACTGTTGAGGATTCCCCAGGTTCAGATTACCGACGAACGCGTTGAAACCGATAGAGGAATCGTCGGTGGCCTTTGACCAGGTGTAGTTCCCTTCGAAGCTGATGTAGTGATTTGCCCGTTTCTGAAAGCGAATCTGCATGGAGTTGTACCAGGAGTTGGCGCCAAAATTCGGCAGGCCCTGGAACGTCCCATTGAACTGTGGGTACGGCCGCAGGAGGTTCCCTAGGGGAACGGTGTCCAGTGTATAAGCGGAGGCGGGCTCGTTAAAGATAGCGTTCGGCCCCACGAACAACGGCTGGAACGGGTTCGCCACCGGGCTGTTCAGATAGTTGCTGACGCAGCTATCTTCGTCGCAGGTCGGGTCCAGCGCGTGTTGCTGTGCGGAAATTTCCGACAGGGTCTGCGACGAGATGAAATTGCGGTTGCGTGTGCTGTTGTATCCGCCCCAGGGAAGGTGCGTGCTCCGATTGGCCGAATAGTCAATGCCAATGGTGAGCTCCCAGGGGAAGAGGTGTTGCACCCCTAGGTTCCACTGGTACACGTCCGCGTTGCGGGCCGTTTGGGTTCCCAGGTTGTTGGAATTGTCGTATCCCCACAGGGCAAGCGCGCCATAGGTCGATCCCTGCGGCTGCGAGACTCCCAACGGGAAGGGATTCTGCAAGGTCGCGAATTGCGTCTGATAGTTATCGGTACTGAAGAGAATGGGGTCGGTGGTGCTGTACGCGGTGCCCGGATATTGGAAGTTGGTCGCTACGCTCAGGCCATAGTAGACACCAGCGCCTCCGCGGATCACCGTGCGTTGGTCCAGAGACCACGCGAATCCGAAACGCGGCGCGACATTGTTGCGATCGGTGGGGACGCTGCGGCCCAGTCCACCCTGGTTCACAAAGAGTGTGGTGCCCTTCAAATCAGTGGGAACCGTCACGCTGGGATCCAGAGGAGTAGGCAGATTGACGGTGATTCCGGTATCGCCCGTGAAGTCGCTGTATTGCTGGCGGTTGAATCGCTCCGTATACGGAGAACTCCACTCGTAGCGCAGTCCGAAGTTGAGCGTCAACTTGGAAGAGACCTTCCAGTCGTCCTGGACGTAAAACGCGGTTTCCCAGGATTTGTCGGCGACCGACGGTAGGACATTGATAAAACTGGCGCCGTCACCCGCGCCGTAGCCCAGCAACAGGCTGGCGAAGGAATTTCCTTGTGTCGTGTCGGAGTTGGCAGGAGTAGACGCGGTGATGCTTTGCGGAAAGTCGAAGTACCCCGTGGGGTAATTCGGCTGATAAAAGTTATTGAAGAACTGGCGCTGCTCGAAGCCCACTTTAATGGTGTGCGAATGTTTTACCCACGAAAGGGAAGTGGAATAGCTCCAAAGCGTATGGGCAAAGTTCGTGTCGGTGCAGCATTGCGTAAACATCGATAGCCAATTGTTGGTGCCATCAAGCTGAATTGTAGGCATACGATCCAGACCGTTGGCGCCCAATACATCGGGAAAACCTACGCTGGACAGACTAGGGAAACTGGAATGGACGGGCGAAACCACGCGGTCCAGTGCCAGACGATTCGTCCACACCAACGTTGGCGTAACGGTCCAGTTGTGTTCGATGCCGACGTTATGCACCGTCGTGGACGACGTGAAGCCGTCATTGAAGTCGCCGCTCCCCAGAACGAAGGGAACGTTGTATTCTCCGTAGCTTTGGCTATAACGCACCGCGATGCGCTGCTGATCGTTGAAATAATGATCGATCTTCACATCGAACTGGTGAGACGGCGCATCGGTCAGAACTGAGGTGCGGAAGTTGTTGAGCCCGTACTGGTCCGGTGTGACATTGGGTTCCGGGTAAAGCTTCAGCAGAGCCTGGCCGATGGGGTTGATATATTGGGGGTCGATGATGTTGCCCGCGAAGGCGCTGCGCGTGGGAGTACAACCACCGGCGCCCGGAACGCAGGTGACCTGATAAGGATTGTAGATCTGCTGCAACACCGGGTCACCGTTGTCGTCTGCCGTGTAGGTTTGCGAGAAGTCTCCGTTGCGCTCCGCGTCGGTCGGTACCGTGCCATTTTCATTGACGGGGTCGTGCTGGCGGGTGAATTCCAGGTCGATGAAGAAGAACGTTTTCTGCTTGTGGATCGGGCCACCGAGTGAAAAGCCGTACTGGTCGCGCACGTGGTCGGGCTTGGGAACTCCGCCGGCATTGTTGAACCAGTCGTTGGCATCCAAAGCAGAGCGCTGGCCAAACCACCAGCCGCTTCCGTGGAATTCGTTGCCACCTTGCTTCAGCACCATGTTCACCACGGTACCGCCGTTATTTCCATACTCGGCAGAGAAGCTGTTGTTTTCGACTTTGAATTCCTGAACGATTTCCACCGAGGGTTGGTAATAAACGTTCGTGGTGCCGCCTTCGCCCTGTTCCGGAGCGCTCGTGAGCGCGCCGTCGAGCCGGACTTCTGCCGTCGCGTTGCGCTGGCCGTTGGAAACGAAGTTCGTCCCGGAGGGATAAGAATCCTGGGTGCCGGAACCGGTGGTTTCCGTAACGCCGCCCGCCAGAAACACCAGGCCGAACATGCTGCGATTGTTAAGAGGAATGTCGCGCACGTATTCGTTAGTGACGTCGGTGCCCAGGGAGGCGTTGCCGGTATCTAGGAGCGGAGCCTGCTCGGTAACCGTGATGGTTTCGGACACTGTGCCCGGGGTCAAAGTGAAGTTGAGCGTGGCTTCCTGGCTGACGGCGAGGACCACGCCCTTGCGATCCTGCGAGGCGAGGTTCGGGGCTTCGACGTGGACGGTGTAAGAGCCGGGACGCACACCGGTGAAAACGTAGATGCCTCGCGCATCAGTGTTGCTGGTGGCGGCGACACCGGTATTTTCGTCGGTCATCACTACCTTGGCGCCTGGGATTACCCCTCCGCTGGCGTCGTTGACCACGCCGCTGAGCTGGGCGGTATAGGTGGATTGGGCAGCGGTTTGTCCCGGAGCTAAAAGCAGAAGGGCAGCGAGGAAAGCTAGAAGTGAACAAGTGACTGCCTTGCGAACGAAACAGAACATCCAACACCCCCTGAAAACTGCGGATTCGACCGGCGAGCTTGCCGAATCCGGCATGTTTCGATTCCTTTCTTTTACTTTCTTTTTATTTCGATGTCAATCGATCTCTTTCGCTTTCAGTACGGTAGCCTCGGTGATAACGTATGGCCCCACAAGCAGCAGGTCTGTTTGGCAAAGGAGAATTCCGAATGGAGATGCACGAACAAAGTGTCAATGGTTTTCGGCGGCGGGAATTTTTGCAGCGAGCATTTTCCACTGCGGTTGCTGGCGCCGCCATGGGCGCCGGTCTGGAAATCACCGCTCCCGCGCCGTTGCGGGCGCAATCCAACCTGAGTGCAGAAGAATCGCTGCAAGAACTGGTGGCAGGCAATGAACGCTTTCTGACAAACCAGTTGTCGTCGATTCAGCACGATTTGGACATGCTGAAGAGCAAAACCGTTGCAAAGCAGGAGCCGTTTGCCGCGGTGCTGTCCTGTGCGGATTCGCGCGTCCCGGTGGAACTGATCTTCGATCAGACTATTGGGCACATTTTCGTGACGCGCATCGCGGGCAACATCGCTACTTCTGAAATCATTGCCAGCCTGGAGTACGGAGTAGCCGTTCTAGGAGTAAAAGTCCTGATTGCGCTAGGGCATGCAAACTGTGGCGCGGTGAAGGCGGCCATGAAGGCCGATGCCGTACCCGGCCAAATCAGCGCTTTGTATCAACACCTGAAGCCCGCCGTCGACCAATCCGCCGGTAATTTCGAAAAGGCCATCGAACTGAATGCGAAGTACCAGGCGGATTTACTGCGCACCTCCTCTCCGGTGATTAAGGAAGCAGTGAAGGCTGGAAAACTGAAAGTGGCCGCCGGGGTATATGATCTTGGCACCGGCAAAGTCACGTTTGCCTGAGGGCCGTTCCGGTAAGTCTAGAGCCAAACGGCTATACGTCGTCGTACATAAGACTAGGTTGCCATCCTCAGTTTGACGTAGTACTGTCCCCGGAATGGCCAGGAAGCCGCAAAGACGCAAGAAAGGGGAACGAAGAGCCATGTCTGCCGACCATGAGGAAAAGAACGCCGCGAACGGCGAGCTGCGCGAAGGCGCAAATGTAGACAAAATCAGAGACATTCTATTTGGTTCCAACATGCGCGAGTACGAAAAACGATTCGCGCGACTCGAAGAACGCCTGACGAAATCGTCGGAAGCTCTACGAGACGACCTCAAAAAGCGCTTCGATACGCTGGAAGCCTATGTCCGCGAAGAAGTGGAATCTCTCGGCCAACGTTTGAAGAACGAGAAATCCGAGCGCACCGAAGCTCTGAAAGAGTTGACGCGCGAGTCGCGTGATGCCGCGAAAACCTTGGAGAAAAAGGCATCTCAGTTAGAAGATGCGCTGGAAAGCGCACAGGGGGATTTGCGCGCGAAAATCCTGGAGCAATCCAAAGCCTTGGGAGCGCAGATCCAGAAATCCCGGGAGGAGCTGGAAGCCTCTTTGGAGAGCGAAGCGGAAACGCTTCGCACCGAGAAGACAGACCGCGCAGCGTTGGCTGACCTGTTTACGGAAGTCGCGTTGCGCCTTAAGGATGAATTAGAACTTCCGGAGAAATAGCCGGGACGCTGCAACTCCATGGGCTCCGCCCCACAACGTTCGCCGAATCCTCTCGACGCCTCCAAGTCCATGGCAGACACGCCGAAAACTCGGCCAAGCAACGGATCAGAGGACCAGACCTCGTCCAACGGCGCCGGGGCGATGGAGGAGTTGCGTCATCTAATACTGGCGCCAGAGCAAGAAGCGCTCGAACGGTTGCACGAACGTATTGACGATCCCAAGTCGCGCACGGAGGACGTCAGCGGCGTGGTCGCGGAAGCGATCCAAAGGCGTCGCGAGCAGGGTGGTGGAGATGCCCTCAGCGATGCCTTAGCTCCGACTATAGAGACCGCACTGCGCGAGTCGGTCCGCAAGGACCCTGGCGCACTGGCCGACGCGTTGTTTCCGGTCATGGGTCCCGCGATTCGCCGGTCGATACTGGAAACGTTACGGTCATTCCTGGAATCCTTCAATCAAGTATTGGATCAGAGCCTTTCCTGGCAGGGATTGAAGTGGCGCGTCGAAGGAATGCGCACTGGGCGGCCATTCACGGAAGTGGCGTTGCTGCACAGCCTGGTGTTTCGCGTGGAGCAGGTGTTCCTAATCCACAAACAGACCGGCCTGCCGCTTGGACATGCCGTGGCACCCGCCGTGGCCATCCAGGATCCCAGCCTGGTGTCCGGGATGCTCTCCGCGATTCAGGACTTTGTGCGCGACTCCTTTCAGGCCGGCCAAGGGCAGGGCGTCAATCGCCTGAACATGGGCGATCTGGATGTGTGGGTTGAAAGTGGACCTTACGCGATCCTCGCCGCGGTTATCCGCGGAGTGGCACCGCCGTCATTCCGAGAGCGCATGGCGGAGACCCTCGAACACTTGCACGCCGAATATGCCGCAGAGATGGATACCTTCGACGGCGACACCGCGCCCTTCGCAAACGCCAACAAAGAACTGTCTCGATGTTTGGAGTCAAAATCCAAAGAAGAACCGGCGAAGCCCCGGGGCTACGGTTACGCGCTAGCCGCAGGGCTGGTGTTGCTGGCTATCATCGGCGGATGGCTCGGTTGGGGCGGATGGCAGTATCACCGATACCATCAATTCGCCGATTCATTAAGCAACCAGCCGGGACTTACGGTCACATCGTTTGCCCGAGAGAACGGGAAGTTTGTGATCCGCGGGTTGCGCGATCCGTTGACCGCGGATCCGGCGAAAGCGTTGGCGGGCGAAAATCTTGATTCGAGGAAGGTCGAGTTTCACTGGGGAGCCTACTACGCGTTGGATGATGCTCTGGTACAGCAGCGGGCCGCGGCGATCTTGACTCCACCGGAAGGCGTGTCGATTGAAGTGAGAGACGGCGTTCTCCGTGTAAGTGGTCGCCCCACTGCGAAGTGGCTGGCCTCGGTTCGCTCGCGGGCGCTGTTCATTCCGGGCGTTCGTTCGCTGGACTTGGGGCGGTTTTCGCCGGAACAGATCCTGTTCGACGAAGATATGGTGAAGATTCAAGGTGTGATCGTGCGATTTCCCTTGGCCAGTTCCAGTTTGTCGCCAGCGGAACGTGGAAACGTACGCGGCTTGGTACCGGTGATTCAGGAATTATTACATTCGCCGACCGTGGCGGGGGAAAACGTCAGGCTCGACGTGGTCGGACATAGCGACACCACGGGCGCTGAGGCTTCGAACCAGCAATTGAGTCAGCGGCGCGCGGAGAGAATTGTGGAAGAACTTGCGCGCCAGGGCATCCCGGCATCGGCGCTGCACGGCACTGGTGTGGCAGCCACCCAACCGGTACGTCCCGAAGACAGCGAAGAGAATCGGCAGTACAACCGAAGCGTGACGTTGCATGTTGCTCTTTCGGGTTCCCGCTAGCCATGATTCAGAAGAAAATCTGCATGTTGGGCGCATTTGCTGTGGGCAAAACCAGCTTGGTCAGACGCTTCGTCGAAAGTATCTTCTCTGACACTTACCAGACAACCGTTGGCGTAAAAATTGACAAGAAGGTGATGCAACTTGAGGGCACGGACGTCACTCTGATTCTATGGGACCTTTACGGCGACGACGATTTTCAGAGGATTCGCTGGTCTTATTTTAAGGGTGCCGCAGGTTATTTATTGGTTGCGGACGGCACGCGCAAGGCGACATTAGAGAAGGCCCTTGATCTTGAAGAGCGCGCGCGTAAAGAAGTAGGAGCGGTGCCTTTTGTCTTTGTACTGAACAAGAGCGATCTCGCCGAAGAATGGGAGATTGATTCTGAAGCGGAAGCAAAATTGCGCAGCCGGCAGTGGACCGTATTGCGGGCCAGCGCGAAAAACGGTGATGGCGTTGAGGAAGCCTTTATGGAACTGACTCGAAAGATGATGAGATGACTATGGACTCCCCGCTTCCTCAGTTTTTGCGGGAACTGGGGTTTGTGCTTCTCGAGCACCGTGGCGATGGATTGTTCGCCTTCCTTTCCCCGCAACCCGCCTGGTTGAACAGCTTGTGGAACTTGTCGGCGGATTTCCACCAGGGAATTGCCATCACAGAGAAATCGCCCTTCCTTGAAAATTTCTTGGTCGAAGCCGACGCATTCTGGGCCTCTCATCAGAACGGTCTGTGCGAATCGGAAACGTGGATCGAAACCTCAGATACCGGCAAAGAAGTTCCTCTGAAGGCCATCGCGTTACAGTTCGACGGTAAGCGCGTTTTGGCGTTGCATAGTCCAGAACCACAGTTTCGCGAGCGCGTGCAACTGTTGCAGACCGCGCGCAATGCCTTGTTGGAACACGAGCGCTTGCAACGCGAGATTCAAAAGAAAGAAATCCTGCTTCACTGCATTATTCATGACCTGTCACAACCGTTGAGCGTGATGAGTGTCGCCTTCGATTCCATGGAAGAAGAAAGCGTGAGCGAGCGGGGCAAGGGTCTGCTTGCGCTCGGGCGCAAAGCCACCGATCAGCAATTGTCCATGATTCGGGATATCCTCCAGGTTTTTTCGTCGGACTTAAAGGCTTCGCTGGCAGGGATGGATACTTCGGAGGCTGCACCAAACCTGCTGGTGTCCGCCCGCACAGTACATGCCTCCATGTCGTCGGTGTTTGCCTCGAAAAATATACAATTGCGCCTCGATGTTCCGGACGACGCCAGGCTTAATTGGCAGGTGCGCGGCGAGTCCAGCCGCATTGAACGCATATTTTCGAACCTGCTGGAGAATGCCCTCCGTTATTCGCCGCCAGAATCGCAAGTTACCATTCGGCTGTCCTCGGACAGCGAGTACGTCCGTGCGGAGGTGGACGACGAAGGGCCGGGATTACCCAAGGACCTTCCGCCATCGCAGATCTTTTCGCTATTTTCGAAAGGAAAAGAGGGAGGCGGAAAAGCCGGGCTTGGATTATATTTCTGCCGTCTCACGGTAGAACGTTGGGGAGGCAGCATCAGTTGCGAATCTCTGCCAACAAAGGGCTCTCGATTCTGGTTCCGGCTCCCGAAGGCAAGCGCGGTGGAGAAAGCTCGAACCGAGAAGACAAAACCGATAACTGCCGTCAACGATAAGGGAAGTCCGAAGAAGAAATCTCATCCAATGCGGATTTTATTGGCCGATGATCAAGACGAGATTCGCTTGCTGACCACGAACCAACTGGAACGCAGCGGGCACAGCGTGCTCCCGGTCGCGAATGGCAAGGAGGCGTTCGAAGCAGCACGGCGCGAGCGGTTTGACGTTGTCCTGTTGGACGAAGACATGCCGGTGCTTGGCGGCCTGCAAGCATTGAAAGCGATTCGGGAACTTCCCAAGGAATCCGTCCCGAAATCGATTATTGCGTTGACCGGCTACAACAGCGAGCCGGATCGAGCGCGTCTCCAAGCAGCCGGGTTCGACTTTGTCATCGGGAAACCATTTCGACTGGACATGTTGGAGCGATTGCTGGGCGGTGACACCGGCGCTGAACCCAACAAGATCGCTGAATCTGCGGAACCGCCGAAGGCTCAGGGGTCGCCGTTTTCCAACGTGCTCGACCGCGTGGGCGGTGACGAAAAACTGGCGCGCCAGATGGTCGCGACGTTTCTTCGAGACACGCCTCCCCGGATCAAGGGAATCGCCAACGCCGCACAACAGAAGAACGGCTCTAGCCTCGCGTCCTTGGCTCACGCGCTGAAGGGTTCCGTCGCTATTTTTGGTGCGGTCGAGGCGCACGAATTCAGCGAAAGGCTGCAGGAAGCAGGGCGGCGGAACGACTTCGGCGAAGCTGCTTCTCTTGCCAAGCAACTCGAGGAAGAGATTGCGAAATTAGAAGCAAATTTGAGAGGATACGCGGGACGGGAGCGTTCTCGAGCCACGGGAACGCGTTCCAAGACAAAACGCCGTCACTCTGGTCCTAAGCGTTCTTCTTAGGTCCGATGACTGGAGCCGGCGCTGCTCTGTCCCCCACCCCGGAGCGTAGGAATGGCAAGCATTCTGATCACTGACGACGACGCGACAACACGCCAGATGTTGCGTGGCATCCTGAAGAAGGCTGGCTACGATGTGGCCACGGCGACCGATGGCGTGGGTGCTCTGCGCGCCGTTCAGAAGAAGAAATTCGATCTGGTGTTGCTGGACATCTGGATGCCCAAGATGACCGGCCTGGGGTTTCTGGGGCATCTCCACGCCGAGAAATTTATTCCGAAGATCATCGTCATGACCTCAGACCAAACGTCCGATACGTTGCTTGCGGCGTTGCGCGGACGGGTATACCAATTCCTTAAAAAGCCCTTAGATGCCACGGCACTGTTATCGAGCGTTGAGAATGCCTTGTCCACCAGCCCGGAGGTGCCCGCCATCGAAGTCTTGTCCGCAAATGCACATTGGGTGGAGCTGATGGTGCCCTGCGAGCGCTCGGTGGTGAGTCGCGTGCAGAGTTTCCTGATGCATATGGACATGGATCTGCCCCCGGAAGTGATCGAGAAAGTTGGCTACGCGTTTCGCGAGCTGCTGAACAACGCCATCGAATGGGGTGGCCATCTGGATCCCAACCAGAAAGTGCGTGTGTCCTACATCAAGACCAAGCGCATGTTGATGTACCGCCTAGACGATCCCGGGCCCGGATTTAAGCTGGAAGATCTGAAGCACGCCGCCATCAACAATCCCCAGGACAATCCCATGGCTCACATGCAAGAGCGCGAAGCGAAAGGCTTGCGTCCCGGTGGATTAGGACTGATGCTCACGCAGCAGTTGGTCGATGAGCTGGTTTACAACGAAACGCGAAACGAAGTCGTTTTGATCAAGTATCTCTAGCTAATGAACGTCTTCTCGCGCTCCGACCGGGGGCGCCACCGATTCGATTTTCGCGTTTCCCCATCCTCTAGTACACTTACGCGCGTCTGTTTGACTTCATATTTGATGATAAGGAGCACTACGCATGGCTGCAGCAACCCTCACTGGCGCCGATTTCAAAAAAGAATTGCGCGCTGGCACACCGAAATTAGGGCTGTTTCTTAACTCGCATAGTCCGACGGTAGCGGAGCAGTTGGCGCACAGTGGATACGATTGGTTGCTGGTCGATTCCCAACATGGGCCTATGGGTTACGAAAAACTTTCTGCGATGCTCTGCGGCATCTCCAACGGAGGAGCGAAATCGCTGGTCCGCGTGGGCAGTTACAGCGACCGGCCGGGAATACAGCAATCCCTTGATCTTGGGGCCGACGGCATTTTGGTGCCCTACATTAATACTGCCGAAGAAGCACGGCAGGCCGTGAGCTGCGCGCGCTATCCCACCGCGGGAACCCGCTCGGTTTATTTCCCCCAGCGCAGCATGAATAAGGATGGACTGCTCGGCTACGCGGGAGCCGCGAATAATAATGTGATTATGGCGTTGCAAGTGGAAACGGCGGACTGCATCAAAAACATCGACGAGATCGCCGCGGTCCCAGGAGTGGACCTGCTGTTTCTCGGACAAAACGACTTGTGTATGTCTATGGGTTTGTACGAAAAGTATGAATTTCCTCACATGTATACATCGCCTGAATTGGCGGCGGCAACCGACAAACTGGTGGCTGCGGCTCGAAAGAATAATGTGATCTTGGGGCTCTTCTTGTTCGGCACCTCGCGTGTCGGAGAATTCCTCGAAAAGGGTTTCCCGTTCATCAGCATCGGAAACGATCTGCACCACGTGCTGACACAGGCCGGCGCGTACGTAAAAGACGTGGAAGAGATTGCCAAGTCCAAAGCCAAAAACTGGACACGGCGGCCCACGGCGTTATTCTAGAATTCGACAGCGGATGGGAGTGGAATTTCCTGTAGAAGGGCACGCCTCTCCGCTACCAGCAACAGAAATTGCGCACCTATACTGGAGTGCGTCGAGCCTCCCAGCCCGACAACCTTGTGGGGGCGAACCGTGCGTAGAACGAGTTGGGTGTGGGGGTTTTTGTGCATTGGTGTGGCTGTACTAAGCAGCGGCTGCGGGTCGGGTAACAGTAGTTCCAGCAAGTCGGTGATGCCTAGCATCACCTCACAACCGGCAAATGCGACCGTCAACGCCGGCCAGACCGCAACGTTTAACGTGATGGCTGCAGGTACAAGTCCACTGACTTACCAGTGGGAGAAAAATGGCGCGGCTATTACGGGCGCCAACGCGGCCAGCTATTCGACGCCCGCGACTACGGCTTCGGACAACAACGCGACGTTCGCGGTGGTGGTTTCCAATGCGGCCGGAAGCGTCACCAGCAACGCCGCCACTTTGACGGTCAGTTCCTCATCCAGCGGGGCGCCAACCATCACCATGCAGCCCACGAGTCAAACCGTGGCTGCGGGGCAGTCCGCCACGTTCAGCGTGGGCGCGTCCGGCACAACCCCGCTCTCGTACCAGTGGCAAAAAAACAGAACTGCGATTTCGGGCGCAATCTCCAGCAGCTATACCACTCCGGCGACTACATCCGCGGACAGTGGCACGCAATTCAATGTAGTGGTGACGAATAGCGCCGGCACGGTAACCAGCAATACAGTCACGCTCACCGTCTCTTCCAGCAGCGCTTCCGCAATCGACGTGACTACCTATCACTACGACAATCTCCGCACCGGGCAGAACACCAACGAGTCCACGTTGACCACCGCCAACGTGAACACCAATAGTTTCGGGAAGCTCGGCGAGTTTAGCGTGGACGGCAGAGTGGACGCGCAGCCTTTGTTGCTCTCGAATGTCGCCATTCCGAACAAGGGCACCAAGAATGTCCTCTATGTTGTAACCGAGCACGATTCAATTTACGCCTTCGACGCCGACAGCATCAACTCGTCGGGCGGCACGGCGTTGTGGCTCGTGAGCGCCCTTCCCAGCGGCGAAACCACCAGCGACGATCATGGCTGTAGCCAGATCACCCCGGAAATCGGCATCACCTCAACCCCGGTGATTGATCGCGGCCGAAACGCTATTTACGTTGTGGCC
>Ga0335076_10001339_pt1 | contig 23780 bp, 24 predicted proteins | sample Lox_Sample_25_FD_206717 | JGI IMG/M metagenome (GOLD analysis project Ga0335076, IMG submission 206717) | Soil microbial communities from Loxahatchee National Wildlife Refuge, Florida, United States - Lox_Sample_2.5 | ecosystem: Environmental > Terrestrial > Soil > Wetlands | place: USA... | reverse complement strand
GCGCCATGCGGACCTGTTTCCGACCTCTGGAGGGGCTCTCGATCTCGCCTGCGGGCAGGGGCTCGGGGCGGTATGGCTGGCCCGGCGCGGCCTGGACGTATGGGGGGTTGACGTCTCCGCGGTTGCCATTGGCCAGGCCCGAGAGGCAGCCCGGCTCGCCGGCGTCGGCGACCACTGCCGCTTTGACGTAGTCGATCTCGACGACGGTCTGCCGGCCGGACCGCGGGTGGACGTCATCCTCTGCCACAAATTCCGGGACCGCCGCCTCGACCGGTCGATGATCGAGCGCTTGGCGCCGGGTGGGCTACTGGCGATCGCCGCGCTCAGCGAAGTCGACGCGGCCCCTGGGCCGTTCCGCGCGGCAGCCGGCGAGCTATCCGCCGCGTTCGCCGGACTCGAACACATTGCCGCCGGCGAGGGCGACGGTCACGCCTGGTTGCTGGCGCGAGCCGGACGGTCAGGCTTCCAGTCTGGCCCGGACAGCGGATAGTCGCTCCCGCAGCTCGGCTTCGCCGATGACGCCGCGTGACAGGAGCGAGTGCGCCAATGCAACGAGCCGGTTCTCCGGATAGGGCAGGTCCGAGTAGGTCGTTGCCGACAGCGCGTCCTCCTCGTCGCGCCGGTCCACAAAGCCGAGTATCTCTCGGCCGCGCGCGCTTTGATCAAGCGCATCACAAATCCCGTCGAGGCTCGTTTTCCACGGCGGCACGGGGTTGTCAACTCGATACCTTGCCGCCACGCGACTCCAGATCTGATTGCGCTCAACGATCTTCGCCAATGACGCCATCGTTGACGGCCCCGGTGTGCTCATTTTCCTCGCCCTGGATCAGTGGTCGGCGGGATGGATGGCCGGTCGGGTCTCGGTGATCACGTTCGTTGTCACGCCCGCCTTGGGCAACGCGACACCGATCAGGCAATCGCGCGTAGTGATTTCGGCCAGCTGGTCCTCGGTCCAGCCGTCCGTTCCTTCGGGGCGCACGGGCAGCACCATGAAACGATGCTTTTGATTTGAATCCTCCACCCGGATCTCGACGTGTTCGGGTAGGTACAGGCCGAACTCCGCGAGCACTTGGCGGGGCCAGCGCACGATGCGGCGGCGGTAATTGGGCGTGCGGTACCACTCGGGAGAGTTGCCCAGGATCGGACGCGGGTAGCACGAGCACAGCGTGCAGACGATCACGTGGTGCAGGGTGGGCGTGTCTTCGAGGACATGCAGTGCCGTGAAGTCACTCGGCGTCCCGAAGCCCGTCGGTTGCAGCCAGTCGACACCGACTTCCTTGCAAGCCGCGAGCGGGTCCGACAGCACAACCTTCTTGAACTCGGGATCAAGCCAGGCCCGCGCCACCAAACGTGCGGCGGGGGCTGGGCCGATCTGTTCGGCGAACTCGGTGAAACGGCGGTGGTCCTCCGCGGTGAAAATCCCTTTCTCGATGCATAATTCGCGAAGCGCGATCTCGAGGACTTCGAAGTCGGTGATCTCATCAACCATTGGTGCGGCGGTGCGTTCGTGATCGTGATCGGTCATGTTGGTCCTTTCAAGTCGGTGAACGAAAGCCCGCGGCTAGCCCGCTGCTTCGAGCCACCGCTCGGGGATCTCGGTTTGCAGCGTGTCATTGCCAGGCCCGGTGTAGCCGTGCCATAACTCGGACAGGTTGAACCGAACAATGTAGAACCACTCGGGTTGCTGATCCGGCCCGTCCCAAGTCTCATCCTCGGCGGCGGGGCTTTCATACGAGACTCTCGCGATCTCACCCGTCGCGCCTCGCACGTACTCCTGGGTGCGGGTATAGAAGAGCACGGGAAGTTCCCGCACCACGACCCTGTCGCCGACCTTGAACTTCGGGGCGCCGGCCTGCCCGGCATACACCTGCGGGTCACCTTTTCCGACCGCGTGCGCGTGATGGCGGTTGCGTTTCACCTTTGAAGGGTCACCTTCGAACTTTGGCCTGGCCTCCAAGGCCTTTCCTCGCAAGCCTCCTTCGTAGCGAGCCTTGACCTCGGCCATGCGCTCGGCAAGCTCGCTCAGCCCGACGTGGTTTTTCTCGACCAGGATGCGCGCGACGGCCAGCAGCCACCGCCCGTAGTAAGGAAGTCCGAGATAGATCGTGCGGCCCACGTCGACGTTGCCGATCCGGCGTCGCTCTTCCGACAACCAAATTCCGCGCCAGCCGAGCACCTCACACATGACGTAGGTGTTCTCTTCCCAAATCTCGTACTGCTTGTTCTCGAACTCGAGCGGCGCGTCCGGCTCACCGCCGACGTCGTGCGGAGTCTTGACGTAGGCGGCGAATCGCTCATGATCAACGAGGTCGGGAGTGGGTGCCTCCGGAATTTCCGGGTAGGAAGACTTGAGCCGAGCCACCAGGTCCAGCTGGGTTACCCGGTCCAACGGAGTCGTCATGAGAGCTCCATTCTTTTGCACGATCTGGACTGTGACCGCCGCCATCGATCCGGCATCGCGCACTCCAGCGCTCCGAATACACTTCACTCCTGCTGTGAACTGGGCGCAACCACTAAACGAATTCCGCTCTGCCGGCGTCCGGTAATGTCACGAAGATGGAGCGGCGCGTGCTCGAAGCGATCATCTATGAACGCGAACCGCCGATTGCGCGGATCATCCTGAATCGGGTCGACAAGGCCAACACCAAAGACGCGGTACTGGTCACCGAAGTCGACAATTGCCTGCACGAGGCCGACCGCGACAATGAGATCAAAGTCGTCATCCTCAAGGCCAACGGCAAGGGCTTCTGTGGCGGGCACGTGGCCCGCTGGGGCCCGGACGAGAACCCGTACCCGGACTTCGGAAACACCTTCGAGCAGCTCTACAAGGGGACGGCCGACCTGTTTCTGTGGCCCACCCTGTATCTGTGGGAATTTCCCAAGCCGACCATCTCTCAGATCCACGGCTATTGCATGGGCGGCGGCATTTATCTCGGCCTTTTGACCGACTTCTGTGTGGCATCCGAAGACGCGTATTTCCAGATGCCGCTTGCTCAGAGCCTCGGGGAACCCGGTGGGCACACCATGATCGAGCCGTGGTTGCTGATGAACTGGCACCGCACCATGGACTGGCTGCTGCTGGCGCCGACCCTGTCCGCGCAGCAGGCGCTCGAGTGGGGTCTGCTCAACAGGGTTGTGCCACGCGAAGAGTTGGAAGACACCGTCGAGGAAATGGCACGCAAGATCGCCCAAATCCCGTTGACCACACTGATGGCGGTCAAGAACAACGTGAAGCGGGCCTGGGAGTTGATGGGGATGCGGGTCCACCTCCAGGTCAGCCACATCTTGACCAACATGGTGGGCGCCGCCACCGACGTTCAGGCGCGGCGTGCCGAGCTCATGCAGTCGGGGATGAAGCCACGCGACTTCGTCGGCCGCGACGAAAAGGACGCTCCGCCAACGTGAAGCCGGTTTGACGCTGGGCGGGCGCCGGCTAGCGGCTCCTCTCGCCGGCGATTCGGCGCCCGGCGGCATGCCGCGCGGCGACGTAGCCGAACACCATCGAACTGGCGATGCTCGCGCCGGCGCCCGGATACGTGCGACCCATCACCGTCGCGGTGGTATTGCCCGTGGCGTACAAGCCGTCGATCACCAGGTCCTGTTCGTCCAGAACCTGCGCGTGCTCGTTGGTGACCACGCCCCCGCACGTCCCGACGTCCGCCGGGAAGACCCTGGTCGCGTAGTAGGGTGCGCGGTCGAGCGGGCCGACGGCCGCGTTCGGCCGATACCCGGGATCGCCGAGGCAGTCGTTGTAGGCCGACTGGCCGCGCCCGAAGTCCGGGTCCAGGCCTTTGGCGGCGAACTGGTTGAACCGCTGGATCGTCCGCGCCAACTCGTCGGCGGGAAGGTCGATCTGGCGGGCGAGGTCGGCGATGGTATCGCCGCGCTTGACCGCACCACTCTCGATGAGTCCCAGCGGCAGGTTTTGGTTCCGCTTGAACGGGTTTGTGCTGGTGACGTACCTGTGCACATATCCGTCGTCGAAGATCATCCAGCACGGCACCGCCTTGTTGGCGTACATCGCCTTGCCGACTTCGACGTAGGAGTTCGACTCGTTGCAGAATCGCCGGCCGGTCGAGTCGACGTATATGGCACCGGGCCGCTGCCGGCCGGAGCCGAGCGACGCCGCCGCTGCGCCGCCGTTGGCGATGAAAACCGATGGCAGCCACCAGGCTTCGTCCAGCAGATCGGTCTTGGCGCCCAGCCGCATCGCGGCCTGTAGCACCTCGCCGGTGTCCCCGGCGTTGGCGATCGACCACTGGGCCTCGTTGGGCTGATCGCCGCTGTACTGGCGGCGCATTTCCTTGTTGTGGCCGAATCCGCCCGCGGACAGCAGGACTCCCTTTCGCGCCTCCACGTTCACCGCCGCGCCGCCGCGGGAGACACGTGCGCCGACGACCCTGCCGTCTTCGACGATGAGATCTTCCAGCGCGGCATTCGTCCACAGCGGAGGCTGTCCAGCAGGATCACCGCCAAGTGCGATGAGCGCCTTGAGCATTTGAGCGATGAGGGAGGCGCCGTTGGTGAGGATCTGACGACGGCGAATCCGCGCGGCCGCGGTCCGCAGGAACACCCGCGTGGCCACGGCGAACGCGCGCGGCGAACGGTTGTAGTACTGGACCGAGCGCAATTCGTTGGTCAGGACCACAAACCCGTAGTTCTTGGCCAGCGGCGGCTGCACCTTGCCGCTCCAGCTGCCCAGCTCTGCGGCATCGAAGGGGATGCCCTCGATGGCGCGGCCAGACTCGTTGCCGCCCTTGTGGTTGGGATAGTAATCGCTCCATCCTGCGCAACGGATCAGCCGAACGCCTTTGCGGATAAGGAAGTTGATCATCTCGTAGCCCGCGGTGAGGAACACCTCGCGGCGCACGGGCGAGGACGGCGCACCGATGTCGCCGACCACGTCGGCGAGGTAGGCCAGGCCGTCCTCGTGCGAGTCTGCGATGCCTTCGGCCCGCATCAGGGGGTTGTTGGGCAGCCAGATGATGCCGCCGGAAAGCCCCGTCGACCCGCCGACCAGCGTTTGCTTTTCGATGATCAGCGGTTCGAGCCCGCAGTCGAGTGCGGCCAGCCCGGCCACCATCCCGCCCCCGCCGCTGCCCACGATGAGCAGGTCGACGGAGCGGTCCCACTGAGCGCTCATGGCGCCTCCAAGGGAGTTGTAGTGAATCCCAGGTCGGCGACCGGCACGTCGATGGTGGTGTTGGTTTTCTGGATCGCGGGAACCAGCGCGTCGTAGGGCAGGCCGGCGAGGAAGCCGTCGACGACACGTTCGAAGTTGGAGATCAGCCCTTCAATTCGACTGGACAATCGCATGTACTCAAACCCCTTGGAGTGCAACCCCTTTTGCTGTTTAGGCAAATTGGAGAAGTCCTGTGCGGGAATTGGTGGCCAACGCGGGTCGTCGGGCGCCATGGGCTCCGGGGGTGTGGGTTTGCCGGTGATCTGGTCCGGTGGGATACGGGTGAGGGACCAGATCTCGAACAACGTCTCCTCCGGGCCAAGCGGACGGATCCGGTAGGACGAGGCGCTGCTGTACTGGGGCAGTAGAAAGTAGTGCGGAAAACAGAAATTGATCGCGTCGGGGATGCCGCGCCGCTCCAGCTCGTTGAGGTCGGGCATGTCGCAGCCCCGGGCCCGATGCCAGTTGACGATGGCGTCGTTCAGGGCGCTGCGCCAGGTCGCCATCGCCGCGACCGGATCGCCCGGTAACTCCATGTTCTGCAGGCCCTCTGCGATGCGAATGTCGTTCACATGGGTCATTCCGGCCATGCCTTCGCCGAGCGTGCGCATGAAGTACAGGTTGGTCTGGGCCAGCCCCGGCGGTTGCCCCGAGGTGTTGGGCTGCGAGGACGGCAGCAGTTGCGGGTGGGTCTGCGGGACGTGGTAACCCTCCATGAATGCGGCCGTCGCCAGCTTCCAATTCACCGGAAGCCGGCACGCCTGCCACCACTCGACACGTAGTGACTCCACTTTCCACGCGTCATAGATCGACGCGAATGGCTCGAAGCAGTCCCGCAACGGCGGAGCGTCGTCGTCGAGGTTGATCCACGCGCATCCGCCCCAGAGCTCGCATCTGACCGGAACGAGGCGAAGATCTTGCGGGCTCAGGTTGTGCTCGTCGAACTCCTCGGACCGCAGGACGAAGGTGTTGCGCCCGTCGATGGCCCAGCACCAACCGTGAAAGGGGCAGACGAAGGTGCGACGGGTTCCGTTGCCTTCCACGAGCTTTACGCCGCGATGGCGGCAGGCGTTGTGGTAGGCGCGTACGTTTTCGGCGTCCAGCCGGACGACGATGATGGATTCGTCGAGGATCTCGTACTCGACGTAGTCGCCGGCCTTGGGGATCTCTTCGAGGCGGCAGGCCATCTGCCATACGCGCGGCCAGAACTTCTCGGTCTCCAGCGCGTAGAACTCCGCGTCGTAGTACCGCTGCTTGGGGATCCGGTCGGGGGTCTGAACCGCCCACGGCACCGGCAGCGGTGTCCAGTTCACTCCGGTTCGCGCCGAACTCGTGTCTAGAGCCATCTTCGCCATCCTTGTGCTCAGCTCATATGATCCGTGATGCCCGCCCTTGCCAGTAGCGTTCGCGAATGCGCCGCTTGTAAAGCTTTCCGTTGGGGTCCCGCGGCAACTCGGCATCGAATTCGACTGTGCGCGGGCATTTATAACCCGCCAACTGGGCCCGGCAGTACGCGATGAGCTCGGCCTCGAGGTCGGGCCCGGGCACGACCCCGCCGGCCGGTTGCACGACGGCCTTGACTTCCTCGCCGAACTCGTCGTTGGGGATGCCGAACACCGCCGCGTCGACGAGTTTGGGATGCATGACCAGCAGGTTCTCCGCCTCCTGGGGGTAGATGTTCACCCCGCCCGAGACAATCATGAACGTTGATCGGTCGGTGAGGTAGAGGTATCCGTCCTCGTCGACATAGCCCATGTCACCCAGTGACCGCCAGCCCCGGTCGTTGTAGACCGACGCGGTCTTGGCAGGGTCCTTGAAGTACTCGAATTCGGGTCCGCCCTCGAAGAAGAGTTCGCCGGACTCGCCCACCGCAAGTTCGACTCCGTCGTCCCCGAGCACGTGAACGGGGCTGAACGGCTTGCCGACCGAACCGGGATGGGCGAGCCACTCCTCGGGACCGATCGTGGTTCCCGCGAATCCTTCCGTGCCACCATAATATTCGTGGATGATGGGCCCGAACCACTCCATCATCCGGTGCTTGACGTCCACCGGACAGGGGGCGGCCGCGTGGATCACACACTCGAGGCTGGAGACGTCATATTTTTGCCGGACCGCCTCGGGTAACTTGAGCATGCGCACGAACATCGTCGGCACGAACTGAGCGTGGGTGACGCGATGGGTCTCGATCAACCGCAGTACGGCTTCCGCGTCGAACTTGCGCAGCAGGATCGAGGCGGCACCGACGCGGTGCACCGCCATGGTGTAATTCACCCCGGCGGCGTGATAAAGCGGTGCGGGGGAGAGGTACACGCTCGACTGGTTCATCCCGTACTTGTGGATGAGCGCCATCTCGAGAACCGCCTGGGCCCAGGACCCGTTGCCGTCGGCCGGGAGCGACCGGCGAACGGCCTTGGGCCGCCCGGTGGTGCCCGACGAATAAAGCATCTCCGACCCGTCCGCCAACCCCGGGGCATCGCGCGCCGCCGCCAGGGCGTCCTCGTACGGGCGCCAGCCGGGCAGGTTGCCCCCTACGACGATGTGGACGCCGACGCGTGTGCTGACCTCACGGATGTGCGCGGCGAGGTCGGCCATCGACGCATCGACAAATACCGCCTTTGCGTCGGAGTCGTCGATGACGTAGGCGACCTCGTCGGGGGTGAAGTGAGTGTTGACGGCCGTGTAGTAGAGCCCGGAAAGCTGGCAGGCCCAGGCGATCTCGAAGAATTCCGGTCGGTTTGGCAGCACGAGCGCCACGCCGTCGCCGCGCCGCAGGCCGGCTTGATGCAGGATGGCGGCGACCCGTTGACTTCGGGTGTGCAGCTCGCCATACGAGATGGTCTCGCCGTCCGCGACGATCAGGGCCGGCGCCTGGGCTGCGGTGCTCGCGTGGTCGGCGATGTTCACGAGCGAACCTCGAAAAGGCTCAAGTGGTCGCCGCGCCGTCGGTGGACGTGGCGGCCGCGGCCGCCTGGCGCCGGGCTTGCTCGGACGGCAGCACCTTGTCCTTGAATACCTGCTGAATCAGTTGCTGCACGTCCGTACTGATCGACGCGAGCGCGACGAGGTCGTTGGAGCTCTGCCAGTGCACCCGCATGCCCATCAGCTCCCAGGCGCGCTTGAGGTTGGCCTTGGTCGCCAGCAGCGTCGTCAACGGCGCCTGGGCGATGTGGCGGGCGATGGCCTCCACCCGCGACTCCAGTTGCTCGCGGGGGACCACCTCGTTGACCAGACCGACCTCGAGCGCCTTCTTGGCATCGATGACCTCGGCGAGGTACAGGTAATACGCGGCGCGCCGCCAATTCATGAAGATCCACGGCTCAATCGAGCACTCGCCTGAGGGCATGCCGAAGCCCTGCAGGGGCGGGTAGGAGAAGTACGCGTCCTCGGAGGCGATGACGATGTCGGTGGTCAGCCCGTAGTGGGTGCCCCCGCCGACACAGTAGCCGTGCACCTGCGCGATCGTCGGCTTGGAGAATTCCCAGAGGTTCAAGATGGGCTTGACGAACAGGTCGGTTTGCGGCTTCCACGGCGTGCCCATCACCTTTGCGCCCTTGACGAATTCCGGATAGTCGACCGCGTTGTTGCCGATGGCGTGCCCGGAGCAGAAGCCCTTGCCGTTGGCCTTCAGGATCAGCACCTTGATGTCGTAATCCCGGTCCGCGTCCAGCAGCGCTGCGTCGACCTCCAAGGCCAGCTTCTGGTCCTGGGCGTTGGCCTTCTCGGGCCAGTTGAGCGTGACGCGCGCGATCGGCCCCTCCTTTTCGTAGATGATTCTCTCGCGGGTCTCGTTGAGATCCATGTGGCCGCACCTTTCGCTATCTCGGTTTAGGAAGTGATGACGCCGATTTCGGCGCCGATGTCGTAAATAGTCCCGACCTGGCCCGTCCACTGCACCACACCCGAGGCCCCGGCTTCGATTTCCTGTTCGACCTTCTCGGTGGCGATCACGTAGATCGGCGTGCCCTCCTCGACGCGCTCGCCCGCATCGACGAGTAGATCGGTCAGCTCTGCTTCCGAGATGGCCACCGATACCCGCGGAATGCGAATAACAAAGTCAGCCATGCACTTTGGCTCTTTCAAGCGTGCGCTGGACGGCTTCGACGATGCGCGCCGGCGACGGGTACACCTGCGCCTCGAGCGCCGCCGCGGCCGGGTTGGGGACGAACCGGGCGCCCACTCGCTCGACGGGCGCGGCCAGCTCGCCGAACAATTCGGACTGCAGGGTCGCGGCGATCTCGGCTCCTGGGCCGGCGAATTGGACCGCGTCGTGCACGATCACGACCCTCCTTGTGCGCCGGGCGGATTCGACGATGGTCTCGACGTCCAGTGGCACCAGGGTGCGCAGATCGACGACCTCCGCGCTCACGCCCTGTTCGGTCAACGCGTCCGCCGCCGCCAGCGCATCGTGCACGCTGCGCCCGTAGCTGATCAGCGTCACGTCGGTACCCGGCCGCTTGATGTCGGCCTGGCCGAGCGGAATTGAGAACCCGGGTTGCACGGGGACGGGGCCCTTCTTGCTCTGCAACCGGATCGTCTCGATGAACAGGCACGGGTCCTCGTCGAAGATCGCCGCCGTCAGGAGGCCTTTGCCGTCGCGCGGGGTCGACGGCACGATCACCTTCATGCCGGGGATGTGCATGAACCACGCTTCGAGGCTCTGCGAGTGCGTGGCACCGGTGGCAAGCCCACCATAGACCTGGGTGCGAATGGTGATCGGCGCCGTCGTCCGCCCCGCGGTCATGAACCGCAATTTGGCGGCGTTGTTGATCAGCTGGTCCGCGGCGATGCCGATGAAGTCCATGATCATGATCTCGGCCACGGGCAGCATCCCGTCTATGGCCGCACCGATTGCGGCGCCGACGATCGCGGCTTCCGAGATGGGGGTGTCCAGCACCCGTTCGTGGCCATACTTCGTCGACAGCCCCGCGGTGGGCCCGGAGGCGCCGGGATCGGCAATGTCCTCGCCCAGCAGGAACACTCGGTCGTCGGCCGCGAGCGCCTCGTCGAGCGCGAGGTTGAGCGCCTCGCGCATCGTCATCTCCTTTTCGTCCATTCCCTCTTTTTCATCCATCCTGATTGTCCTCAGACCGGGAACTTGATGGGGGTTGCGTACACGTCGTGGTCGAGCTCTTCGATCGATGGGGAATCTGAGCCCATGACCGTGCGCAGGGCGTTTTCCACCGTCGCCAACGCCTGGTTGTCGATGCGGTCCAGCTCGTCGGCACTGCAGATGCCGGCTTCGGCGAGGTGATTGCGCAACCTGGGCACCGGGTCGGCCGCCATCGCCGCGGCGAGTTGATCCTTGGGAATGTAGGGCATCCGGTCACCGAAGTAGTGGCCGCGGAAGCGGAAGGTCACGCACTCGATGAACGTGGGGCCCTCGCCGCCGCGGGCCCGCCGAAGTGCGTCGTCGAGAGCTGATTTCACCGCCAGCGGGTCGTTGCCGTCGACGCGAACGCCCGGTATGCCGTAACCGGCCGCCCGTTCGGCGACGTGCTCGAGCTTCATCGTGTCCGACGTCGGCGTCATCTCGGCGAAGAGGTTGTTCTGGCACACGAAGACGAGCGGCAGATCCCACAGCGCGGCCATGTTGGCCGCCTCGTGGAAGGAGCCGGTGTTCGTCGCGCCGTCGCCGAAGCTGACCACCGTAACCCGGTCGAGGCCTTTGCGTTTCCCGGCCATCGCCAATCCCACGGCCACCGGCGGTCCGGCGCCGACGATCCCGGTCGAGAGCATGACACCCTTGTCGGGGTTGGCGATGTGCATGGTGCCGCCCTTGCCCCGGCCCGCGCCGACGGTGCGGCCCATCATCTCGCCATAGATCTCCTCGAGCGGGACGCCTTTGCCGATCAGGTCGTGCAGCCCGCGGTAGGTCGTCACCAACTGGTCGTCGGGCCGGAGCGTTACGCCCATCGCGGCGGCGATGGCCTCCTGACCCCGCGACGGCCAGTACACGCACATGAATTCGCCGGTGCCGATGCCCTTGGAGAGCCGGTCGTCGGCAGCTTTCATCAGGACCATCAGCTCGTAGAGACGACGCTCGACGCCGGTTGCGGAGTGGCCGTCGCTCACTGAGTGCCTCCAGTTCCATTGCACGACCGTCTCATTGGCGCCACCGCTTTCACGCGCCCGACCACGGCTTGACCTTGAGGAATCCGCCGCCGTCGACGCGGAGCTGCTGGCCGGTGATGTAGCGCGCCGCGTCGGAGGCGAGGAACAACACGGCCTCGCTGATGTCCTCGGGTTCGACATAGGGGATGGGCATCGCCTGGACGACCGGAAACACCGGTTCGGCGTCCTCGCGTTTCGGCTCCTTCAGGTCCGGCCGGAAGGCGCGGTACATCGGTGCGCTGTGCAACATGTCGGTGTTGACGTTCGTCGGGTGCACCGCGTTCATCCGGATGCTGAAGGGAGCCAGCGCGAGGGCAAAGTCGTGGACATAGTGCGCGGCAGCCAGTTTCGCGAACGCGTAGCCGGCTCCTCCGGGGCCGCCGGCCACGCCGCCGCCGGTGTTCAACGACGACATGAAGGCCGCGTTCGACCCGATCACGATGATCGACGCGCCGGCTTGCAGATGTTTCAGGCTCGCGTGTACCAGATTGAGCACGCCGAGCAGGTCGACGTCGACGGCGTCGGCGAACGCCTGGGGCGGCAGGCCCGCGGTGAGCGGGCAGATCCCCGCGTTGGCAACGACGATGTCGAGATGGCCGAATTCGGCCACGCCCTGATCGATCGCGGCGGCCAAGGCCATCCGGTCGCGGACGTCGGCGATCGCCGTGAACGCGCGCTGCCCCTCCTTTTCGACCAGTCGCGCCGTCTCGTCGAGATCCTCCGGCCGGGCCAGTGGGTATTCGTTGGTCTCGATGTCCGCGCACAGATCGACCGCAATGATGTCGGCGCCTTCGGCGGCCAATAGCCGCGCGTGCGAACGTCCCTGACCGCGCGCGGCCCCGCTGATCAAGGCCACCTTGCCCGTCACCCTGCCCATCGCCCGTCCTTCGTCGCTGTGCCTACAGCTGTGCCTTTAAGGGGACCCGCATTGGGGGCCAAAGCCATTCGTCACCACAGCCGGCCACGGCGGGAGTGATAGGGGTCTGAAGCGCGCAATAGACCGCCGCGAAAAGGCCGACGCGGGAAGCCACGGCGCACGCTCACCGCGTCGCGGATCGGGATCGGACCAATGGTCGGCTCCATCGCATCTCTTCCACGAAAAACTGCGCGTGGCTGCAGCCGGGCTATCGATATCCCTTAGAGTAGCTAGAATATCTAAAATAGCAAGAAATGGTGGCGACCGAGGGAGTTGCGATGTCGGGCGTGCACGAGCGTGTCCTCCAAGGTGTCCGAGTGGTCGAGTTGGCGTCGTGGACCTACGTGCCGTCGGCCGGGGCCGCCCTATCCGACTGGGGCGCCGACGTGATCAAGGTGGAAGGCGTCGCCGCGGGGGATCCCGGACGGGCGCTGGTCGTCGGCGGCTTCACCCGCGAAGCGGCCCGCCCCGACGCCGACTTCATCCTCGAGTTGGGTAACCGCGGCAAGCGCAGCATCGCGATCGACATCAAATCCGAAGTGGGCCGCGAGTTGTTCGGCCGGTTGTTGGCCAGTGCGGATGTGTTCCTGACCAATTGGCTGCCCGGCGCGCTGGAGCGGGCCCGATTGACCGTCGACGACATCCGCGCGTTCAACCCGAAGATCATCATCGCCCGCGGCACCGGGTTGGGGGTCCGCGGCCCGGACCGGGATCGCGGCGGATTCGATGCCGCTACATATCTGGCGCGTGGGGGGGTCGCATACACACTCACGCCGTTCGGAACCGATACGCCGGCCGTTCAGGGCCCGGCGTTCGGTGATCTGCAGGGTGGCGCGACGCTGGCCGGCGGCGTGTGCGCCGCGTTGTTCCACCGGGAACGGACCGGCGAACCGACGATCGTGGACTCGTCGTTGCTGGCGCAAGCGATGTGGGCGATCGCGCCGTCGATTTCAGCGGCCGATTTCTTCGATATCGACGGCATTCCGGGAGCACCGCCCGGGTTGGCCATCAATCCGCTTGTCAACAGGTACAAGACCAAGGACGACAGGTGGATTCAGCTGGTTTTCCTGCAGCCCGACAAGTTCTGGGCCGGCTTCTGTGAGCGCATGGGTCTGGCGGAGTTGGCCACCGACGAACGTTTTGTGCCGTCGAGCAACCTGATAGCCAACGCCGCAGCCGCGACCGAGCTTGTGGCGAACGCCTTTGCCCGCCACGACCTGGCGCACTGGCAGAAAGTGCTCGAGGACGAACCCGGTGTGTGGGGTGCCCTGGCGACGCCACGGGAGACCCTCAACGACCCGCAGGTCGAGCCCAACGGGTATGTGGTGACGAACGTTGACGACCATGGGGAGAAGTACCGGATCGTCGCGGCGCCCGTTCAATTCAACGAAACCCCACCGGCCCCCGCGCGCGCCCCCGAACACGGGCAGCACACCGAGGAAATTCTGCTCGAACTCGACGTCGACTGGGACGACATAGCCAGCGCGAAGGACCTCAAAGCCATCCTTTGAGGCCGCACCGATGGCTACGGGCCCGATGCCATCCCTGTCAGAGGGACGCGGTGGCCTTGCGGGCGGCGATTTTGGCGCGCACCGCGGTCATGTCCAACGATTGCACCTGGGTGATGAGGTCTTCCAGCACATCCGGTGGCATCGCACCGGCCTGGCTGTAGACCAGCACGCCGTCACGAAACGCCATGACGGTCGGCACCGACCGAATCCCCAGCTTGGCCGCCAAATCGGGCTCGGCCTGAGCGTCTACCTTGGCGTGCATGACGCCGGGATGCTTCTGTGCCGATCGGTCGTAGATCGGCGCGAAAGCCCGACACGGTTGGCAGTATGCGGCCCAAAAGTCAACCAGCACAATCGGGTTGTTGACGATGGTTGACGCGAACGTCTCGCGCGTGAGGCTGGTGGTTGTCATGGCGCTTCCTTCCGGCTCGGCTGGATGCCCATGACAACAGATACCCTATAGGGTATATTCCCGATTAGCCAATCGATACCCCCGCGGGTACCCTGTTTGGTAGCACTGGGTGGTACAGAGGGACGGAGGATCCAGTGGTTGGTGATCAAGACAGCGTTGCCGCGGTGCTCAACCGGCTGCGCCGCGCCCAGGGACAACTTGCCGGGGTGATCTCGATGATCGAGCAGGGGCGCGACTGCAAGGACGTCGTCACCCAGCTCGCGGCGGTTTCGCGCGCCCTCGACCGCGCCGGGTTCAAGATCGTCGCGACCGGATTGAAGGAATGTGTCACGGGTACAACCGCGCACGGCTCGGCCCCACTGAGCGAGGCCGAGCTGGAGAAGCTGTTCCTGGCGCTCGCATAGGCGGTCCAAGCGGACACCTGTACGCAAACGGAAAGGAGTCATGATGAACATCGCGATCTCGACGCCGCTGCAGACCTCGTTCGAAGACGCGGTCGCGCGGACCCGCGAGGCGCTCGCCGAGCAGGGCTTTGGCGTACTCACCGAAATCGACGTGAAGGGCACGCTGAAAGCCAAACTCGGCCACGACATGGAGGACTACCTGATCCTCGGCGCCTGCAACCCGCCGTTGGCGCATCGCGCCGTGGAGGCCAATCGCCAGATCGGCTTGCTGCTGCCGTGCAACGTCGTCGTGCGCGCCGATCCGGACCACGCCGGCACGGTGCTCGTCGAGGCGATGAATCCCGGGCTGCTGGTGGAGGTCACCGACGAACCGGAACTGCGCCCGATCGCCGAGGAGGTCACCGCGCGGATGAAGGCGGCAATCGACTCGCTGAAGAGCAGTCCGTCGATGGCGGCCGCCGAGTAGGCCGATATGTCCGACCAACAACATCACCACGAAATCCTCAGCGAGCTCCTGCCTCAACATCGCGAGCTCCGCAAGCAAATCCCCGAGGTTTACAAGGGGTTCGCGGCCCTGAGCGGCGCCGCCCTGACCGACGGAGCGCTCAGCCGCAAGACCAAGGAGCTCATGGCGCTGGCGATTGGCATCGTGCAGGGCTGCGATGGCTGCATCGCGTCGCACGCGCAGGCGGCCGCGCGTGCCGGCGCCACCCGCGAGGAAGCCGCGGAGGCCATCGGAGTCACCATCCTCATGCACGGCGGACCGGCCACCATCTATGGCGCTCGCGCTTACACGGCGTTCTGCGAATTCGCCGACGCCGAGCCGTCATAGCCCCCGACATTTCGGGCCCTGTGCGCCGCGACGACCAGTAGGGTGACGGCGTGCACGATGTGGCGTGCCTGTCATGGCCCAGCGTCCGCTCGACGCGATTTGCGCACTGCAGCTGTCCGTCGACATCTGGAACAACTTTGAGCGTGCCCTCAACAGCGCCGGCTTTGTGTCCTCGTTTCGGCTCGGCCTCCGGGATAAGCACGCTCACGGATTTCTTGATGTCACTTCCATCGCGACGTGCTGCAGCGATGATCCAGTTCCACTACCTCAAAGACGTCCACCGCGACTGGAACATCAACGATCTGCGCGACGTTCTCGCGCGTTCAACCGCCATCTCTTACTGCGATGTCGGCGTGACGGCCGGTAAGGCGTGGGACACCGCCAAAAACCGGGCGGACCTTGACGAGGAGTTCGGCACCAAGATCTTTCGTCGACTTGAAGACCTGGTCGCTCATTTGGGGATCAGACAGAAGGGCCGCCCCCGTGGAGACGACCAGGGGCGGCCCGCCAACAGTTCAGACGCAGGTCGATCTGGTTCCCCGTCACCAACGGCCGGAAAAGGCCGAACTGCTCGAGGGCTGTGAATTCCTGATCGCACTCCTGTCGCCGTTCAGGTAGCGGCGCTGTAGACGGTCGATAAGCCTCTGGGCCTCCTGTATGTCTTTGCGCGGCGCGGCTGCTTCCAACCGTATCGCGCATGCCCGTGCGTTCGTGGCGATGGCACCCTGGCGTTCCACCCGGTCTAACTGGGTAGTCATCTCGTGTAGTTGATGCCGCAACGCGCGGACGAACTCTACGGCCTGGGCAACCTGGGCGACCCTGTATCCGCCTACGGAACTGTCATGGCCCATCACTCGCATGATTGCCTTTGTCTCTGCATGCCAGCGGGCTTTCGCTGGCCGATCTGTTGGCGTCAATATTTGCCATGCACAAGATCAGGACATAGAGCCGATAGTCCCCATATCAGATGACAACCGGCACCCTGATGTGAGTCGTTGGTCGCCAGAGCAGGGGCGGCCCGATCAAGCGCAAGGTCCGGTTCACCGAGATGGAGTACGCGATCCCGCGCTCGCATGCGGCTGAGGCGATCCGTCGCGTCATCGACCTGGTGCGGCGTCGCAGCCTGCCGATCATGTTCCCGCTCGAGGTGCGTTTCGCGGCACCGGACGACGCCTTGCTGTCGACGGCTAACGGGCGCGACACCTGCTACATCGCCGTCCACCAATACGCCGGCATGGAGTTCGAAACCTATTTCCGTGCCGTCGAGGCGATGATGGACGATTACGCGGGCCGTCCCCACTGGGGCAAGCGTCACTATCAGAGCGCGGGCACGCTGTCGGGGCGCTATCCCGACTGGGACCGCTTCGCCGCGGTGCGCGACCGCCTGGACCCCGACCGCGTCTTCGCCAACGACTACACCCGGCGGGTGCTTGGCGACTGACGGGACCGACGCCGGTCTCACCCCCTGACGAATGGCCCGATGTCGAGGGACCAAAGTAATTGTCTGCCAAGGACGTGCTGACCTTTGCCGCCACTAGTCGTAGGTTTGTGCCGGGAGCACATGATGACTGGATTCTTACGCAACACGGACGCCTTCACCTGGGCGATGGAAAGCGATCCGCGGCTGCGGTCGACCGTAGTCAGCGTCATACTGCTGGATCGATCCCCGGACTGGGACGAGGTGCGGGAACGATTCGACCTGATCAGCCGCAAACTCCCCATGTTCCGGCAGCGGGTGGTGCCGTCGCCGCCGCCGGCCCCACCCCGCTGGGAGTATGCCCCCGACTTCGACCTCGACTACCACGTCCGGCAAGGCGTTGCCCCCGGGGCCGGCGCGCTCGATGACGTATTGGAAATGGCCCGGTTGGCCGAGATGCAGGACTTCGACCGGGCCCGGCCGCTGTGGGAGACGACGCTGATCGACGGCCTGGAAAACGGTGGCGCCGCGATGATCTGCAAGTTCCACCATGCCCTCACCGATGGAATCGGCGGCGTGCAGATCGCGATGAACCTATTCAACCTTTCCGAAGAGCTTTACCAGCATGAACCCCTGCCGCCCGAGCCCGAGGTATCCAGCCCGTCCTGGTTCGGCGGCTACCGGGAGACCTGGCGTTACGACACCAGCCTGCTCGCAAACGCGATGGCGGACGTGATCAAGGCGGCACCGCGACTGGTTTACGCCGGCGTTCGCCGGCCGGTTGCGACGGCCCGGTCGGCGGCGGCCATGGCGGCATCGGTCTATCGGACGGTCCGGCCGATCAGTCGCCCCGGGTCTCCGCTGGCAACCGACCGCGGCCTGATCCGGCGTCTCATGGTGCACGAGGTGCCGATGCCGCAACTGCGCGAGGCGGCGCACCGCGGCGGTGGCGCGCTGAACGATGCGTTTGTCTCCGGCGTGGCCGGTGGGCTACGCCGGTACCACGAGAAACACGACGTCGCGATCGGTGACATGCACCTGACGATGCCGATCAGCCTGCGGACGAAGGCCGACGACATGGGCGGAAACCGGATCACGCTCATGCGGTTCGACGTTCCCGTGGGCGAGGCCGACCCGTCGGCACGAATCAAGGCGATCCACCAGCGTGCCGGCGCGGTGCGCGACGAGAAATCCGTTCCCTACACGCAGCGGATTGCCGCCTTTCTCAACCTGATGCCGCGCTGGTACATCGGCTCGGTGCTGCGCCATGTCGATTTCGTCGCCAGCGATGTACCCGGGGTGCCGGTGCCGGTGTTCCTGGGCGGCGCCCCGGTGCGCGCGCAATACGCGTTCGGGCCGACGATCGGCGCGGCGGTCAACGTCACATTGCTCACCTACGTCGACAAGTGTGCTTTGGGCATCGACATCGACACCACCGCGATACCCGACTACGACGTCTTTTACGATGCCCTCGTCGCCGGCTTCGACGAAGTCTTGGCGCTCGCAGGCTAATTCGCGGATAGGGCCGCTGAATCCGCAGATACCGGGTCGGTTAGCCGGGACGAGCCCGGTCCCGAAAGCGTCACAAGCCCATATCAATATGGGCCGCGGTCTGGCACAGCGCGTTCGATCCACAAATCATGGCACAGGGCGCCTTTCATAGTCGCAGGCGTGACGATGCGTACCGCACGGAATTTCTTCCGCTATGAGTGTGGCGGATTCCTTAGGGCGCAACAGGAGGTATCGATAACATGATGGCGAACTGGGTTCCAGCCCAGACTTCGTATGGCCCTAATTCTGGTCGAATTCTCGACACCGCGCGGGGCATTCTCATCGGCCTTCGCCGATGCCCTTCGCATGTCGCCTTCGACGAATTGCACAGTGCGGCACTGCGTCACAAGGTGCCGGTATTCGCCATGGCTTGGGCGCTTGTCCACCTGGCGGGCGATGGCCAGAAGACGCCCAGCTTCACCGACGCGCAGTCCGCGGCCCGTCGTGAGTGGGGCTCGCTGTTCGCCAACTCGGCAGCGGTGACCTGCTGACCGGGGGTTAGGAGCTTGGTGCGGCCGGGGTCGTGGGGGGTACCGCGGCCGTCGCCAGTCACACCGACCGGGTGTCGGCGAAAAGCCTTGGGGGCGTGTTCTTCACGAAATCGTCAGCGCGTCCAGGCCGGCGAGTCGGCCGCGGTGCGCAATGCAGCGGTGATCCGCTGCTCCTTCTCGCGAAAGCGCTCGGTGGGAGCCGGAACCGAGATCGCGACTACGTTGTCGCCCTCGGCTCGTCGCGCGATCGCGGCCGCCGAAATGCCCGGCGTGTGTTCGTCGCGGTCGAAAGCGATGCCGGCACGCCTGATCTCGACGAGCTCGCCACGTAGCGCCTCGGCGACGTCGGGGCTGAATCGGGAGAGGGCGGCTTCCGCGTCGGCGTCGTCGAGCGCCGCGAGGGCCGCTTTTCCGTTGGCGGTCGACTCCAGCGGGAATCGGACGCCGACGGCCGAGACCGCCCGCAGGCGGTGCGACGATTCGATCTGGTCGATGAACCACATCCGCTGGCCACGTAGGATCGACAGATCGACGGTCTCGCCGTCGGTTGTGCGCGCCACCCGCTCGATCGTCGGGCGGAAGATCGCCGCCACCCGCGCCCTGTCGGCCCCGCCGAACCCCAGCAAGCGCTCGCCGAGCGAGAATCGGCCCTGCGCGTCGACATTGGCCAACCCGACCTCGACCAGGCCGACCAGCAAGCGGCGAGCCGTCGACTTGGCTAGCCCGAGCCGCTCACCGAGGTCCACCAGCCGGAGCCGTCCCGGCTCGGCGGCGATCTCGTCCAGCGCGGCGGCGGCCCGACGCAGGACCTGGATGCCCTCGTCGCGACCCGTCGGCAATATTTCCCCCGCTGGCGGCACGGTTCCACTATAGTGTTCCGCATTACGGACTACAAAGACCCGAAATGCGGATCAGAGGAGCCTCCAGATGGGCGCGCTACCAGCCGGGCGGCACTTTTTCCGGGGCGATGACGGGTATGAGGTCGCCCGCCGCGGCACGGTGTGGCATCGACGAGTGCCCGAGCGCTACCCGGAGGCGATCGTCCAAGCGGTCGACGCCGACGAAATCATCGCCGGTATCCACTACGCCAAGGCCAACGGGCATACGGTGAGCATCGTTTCGGGTGGGCACAGCTTTGCCGCCAGCCACCTGCGCGACGGCGCCGTACTGCTCGACGTCAGCCGCCTCGATCACGCCGAGATCGACGCCGAGAAGGGCCGTGCCGTCGTCGGTCCGGGCAAGGGCGGCAGCCTGCTCATGGCCGATCTGCAAGAGCAGGGCTTGTTCTTCCCCGGCGGCCACTGCAAGGGCGTCTGTCTCGGCGGTTACCTGTTGCAGGGCGGCTACGGCTGGAACAGCCGGATCTACGGCCCGGCTTGCGAGAGCGTCATCGGTTTGGACGTCATCACCGCCGACGGCGAGCAGGTCCACTGCGACGCCGACAATCACGCGGATCTCTACTGGGCTGCCCGCGGCGCCGGCCCGGGGTTCTTCGGCGTCGTCACGTCGTTTTACCTCAAGCTGTACCCGCGGCCTGGCACCTGTGGCACCAGCGTGTATGTCTACCCATTTGACCTGGCCGACGAAGTATTTGCCTGGGCCCGCGCGGTCAGCGCCGAGGTCGACCCTCGGGTAGAGCTGCAGGCTGTCGCCTCACGCGGGGAACCGAACATGGGCATCGACGTTCCCGTCATCTCGTTTGCGTCGCCCGCGTTCGCCGACTCCGACGAGGAGGCCGAAAAGGCCCTCGCCCTGTTCGGCACCTGCCCGGTCGCCGACCGGGCAGTCGTCAAAGTTCCCTACATGCCAACCGATTTGCCTACCTGGTATGACGTCGCCATGAGCCACTACCTGTCCGACCATCACTACGCGGTGGACAACATGTGGACGTCGGCGTCGGCCGAAGACCTGCTGCCGGGTATCCGGACGATCCTCGACACGATGCCACCGCATCCGGCCCACTTCCTCTGGCTGAACTGGGGCCCCTGCCCTCCCCGCCAAGACATGGCTTACAGCATCGAAGCCGACATCTACCTGGCGCTCTACGGCTCCTGGAATGATGCGACGGACCCGGCCGACAGCGAGCGTTACGCCGACTGGGCGCGGTCCAACATGGCCGCCATGTCGCATTTGGCGACCGGAATCCAGCTCGCCGACGAGAACCTGGGCCAGCGCCCGGCCAGGTTTGCCACCGACGAGGCCATGGCGCGGCTCGACAAGGCGCGCGCCACCTATGACCCGGACGGATTGTTCAACAGTTGGATGGGACGACTTTGATGGCGAGCGACCTTTACCTGGGATACCGCGACGACGACGCGAACACGCCATTCGGGAAGTTCTTCAAGCCCGAGATGGCCCCGCTGCCAAGGCATGTCGTCGAGGCGCTGCAGCACGGCCCGCAAGGCGGGATGGCGTTGTTGGCGTTCGACGACGCCGCCAGTGTCACGGAGGAGGGGTACCAGCCGACCGAGAACGGCTACGGAATCCTCGGCGACGGCAGCTTCCAGGTATCGGTGCGCACCGACATGCCCGGGGTCACCCCCGCGATGTGGGCATGGTGGTTCGGGTGGCACGGCTGTGACACCCGCCGCTACAAGTTGTGGCATCCGCGTGCGCACCTGTCCGCCGCCTGGAAGGACGGTGACCGGGACGGAAGCGGGGCCGGCCGCGCGGGCGACCCGCGTTACATCGGTCGGTGGTCGATGATCAGCGAGTACATCGGCTCCACGTTGCTCAACGGCGCGATTCAATTCATCGCGCCGACGGCCATGGGTTGTCCGCCCGACGGCGAGGATGCGGTGTCGATCTGTGCGCGGCTGGGCTCGGGGGAGGCACCCGTGGACGCGGGATGGTTCATCCATCACATCCGCTCGACGCCGGCGGGCGCCGAAATGCGGTCACGGTTCTGGATGGGCGGACCGCACATCGCCGTGCGCAACGCTCCCGGTGTGGCGTCTAAGGCGGTGCGGCCGATCGCGTCGCGGGTGCTTGGCACCTCGGAGGCCACCGCCCGCAATCTGCTGGTGCATTGCGCACAGGAGATGAACCACCTGGCGGGTTTCTTGCCCGAGCTGTACGCCGCCTTCGGCGACGAGTAGAACCTCAGAGCCGCTTTGCGAACGCGGGCGTGACGAATCGTTGCACCAGTTCGCGTTCGGCTTCGTCATCGCCGGCGGGCCAGTACATGAGCGACAGCACCACGCGAACCACCCACTGTGCGGCCTGGGGGTCACGGTCGGAAAGCCCGGTGAGATCGGTGGCGAAGCCCGCCAACAATGGCGATCCGGTGAGCCAGAGCATGTCGTTGGCCCGGACCGGGCTGATCATGAACTGGCCGAGGGGATCGGCCCGGATCAGCTTGAGCGCGACCGTGATTGCGGTGACTACCCGCTCCGGTCCGCTCATCGTGTCGACGGTCTGACGAACCGTTTCAACAATGCGCGAGGCGGCGCGGGCAACGACCGCGTCGCGGATTTCTGCCTTTCCGCCGACATAGCGGTAGATAGTGGCCCGAGAACAGTGGATGCGTTTGGCCAACCTGTCGATGTCGAAGGCGTCCGGACCCTCGCGCGTGATCATGTCCGTGGCCGCGGCATAGATGCGTTCCACAGCGACCGCCCGGCGATCGCCCCCGACCAGCCAATCGTCACCCGCCACCTGTCACTCGCCCTTCGAGCCGAGAACCAAGGCAAACTCTTCTCGCCGTGAGACGAAATTGCTGATGTATCTCACAATAGTCGCAGGTCGCGGCCGCGCGCTGAGACAGCCCGGGGCAGCGCCTCAGGATATGCCAATTTCAACTTCACTTAATGCCGTTGACGTGCACATATCCGAATGCTCACGCTGAAAACGTGAGAGTCGTCGACGATGCCGGAACGTTCTTCGGTGCAGAATCCCTGCAAGATCCGTACCCGCTCTACGAGCGCATGCGCGCCGCCGGGTCGGTGCACCGGATCGGCGCCTCCGAGTTCTATGCCGTGTGCGATTGGGATGCGGTCAACGACGCGATCAGCCGACCGAACGACTTTTCCGCGAACCTGACCGCGACCATGACGTTTACGGCCGAGGGCACCGTAAGGCCATTCCAGATGGACCCGCTTGGCGCACCGACGCATGTGCTGGCCACCGCCGACGACCCCGCCCACGCGGTACACCGAAAGCTGTTGGTTCGCCAGTTGGCGGCCAGCCGGATCCGCGTCATGGAGCAGTTCGCCACCAAGACCGCCGACCGGCTATGGACCGAGGGTCTCCGGGAGGGGCGTATCGAATGGATGGGCGCCATGGCCAACCGCCTGCCCATGATGGTCGTGGCTGAGCTGATCGGCGTACCCGCCACGGACGTCGCTCAATTGGTGAAATGGGGGTACGCAGCCACCCAACTGCTCGAAGGGCTGGTCAGCGAAGAACAGCTCGCCACCGCAGGTGTTGCCGTCATGGAGTTGACCGGCTACATCAACCAGCAATTCCACCGGGCCGCCGCCCATCCGCGGGACAACGTGTTGGGCGAACTCGCAACCGCCTGCGGCTCGGGCGAGGTGGATGCCGTCACCGCCCAGGCGATGACGGTGATCTTGTTCGCCGCGGGCGGTGAATCCACGGCGTCGTTGCTGGGCAGCGCGGTCTGGATACTGGTGAATCGTCCCGGGATCCAGCGACAGCTGCGTGAAAACCCGGAGCTTCTAACAGCTTTCATTGAGGAGACGCTGCGCTATGAACCGCCTTTCCGCGGCCACTACCGGCACGTACGGAACGACACCACCCTAGCCGGCGTCGACCTGCCGGCCGGCTCGCATCTATTGCTGCTGTGGGGGGCGGCCAACCGGGATCCGGTCCACTTCGAGACGCCCGGCGAGTTCCGGCTCGACCGTACCGAAGCCAAGGGCCACATCAGCTTTGGCAGGGGAGCGCACTTCTGCATCGGCGCTGCGCTGGCGCGCTTGGAGGCCCTGATCG
>Ga0335076_10001338_pt1 | contig 23787 bp, 22 predicted proteins | sample Lox_Sample_25_FD_206717 | JGI IMG/M metagenome (GOLD analysis project Ga0335076, IMG submission 206717) | Soil microbial communities from Loxahatchee National Wildlife Refuge, Florida, United States - Lox_Sample_2.5 | ecosystem: Environmental > Terrestrial > Soil > Wetlands | place: USA... | reverse complement strand
ATGCTTGCCGCGCCGGGACTCATCCCGGCGCTTCTGGCCGCCGGCAACACGGACCAGCGCATCGAGACGAGTCTCGATGCGGCAGGCAAAGTGCTTGCGCCACGAAGGTCCGAAGGTTACTTCAGGTAGACGGTGTAGTTGTTGGAGCAGTACTGCTGCTGCCCTTCGGCGGCGCAGATGGCCAACGGCACGGCTCCCGAACCTAAACCACTGGGCACGGCGATGTTCACCTGCTCCACACCGGTGAAGCCTGGGGCTCCGGCGGCGTACTGCGGAATCAACTGGCTCAATCCGCCCATTTGCACCGTGACCGTCGCGCCCGCCGGGATGCCGGTGGCGAAGATCTGGAGAACCGAGCCGACGGGGGCGGGAGCTGTGGGCGAATTCTGCGTATAATCCTGGTTGAGGACCCCGCCATTGAAGATCGCCGGGCCGGCCTTGGTAACGGCGACGGTAATCGCGGTGCTGCTGGCGCCATCCACGGTGACCACCACCGACGATGTTGTCTTGGATGGATCGAGCGTCACCGGCACTTGCAGATTAATCTGCGTCGGCGAGTCGTAGAAGATGAATGCCGACAAGCCGTCGAAAGTGACCGTAACGCTTTTGCCCAACAGATTCGTGCCCAACACGGTTGCCAGTGAACCGGCCGACAGCGGAGCGGCGACCAGGCTGGCGGCGTTCACCACCGCGGTTACGGTCGGCGTGGGAGTAGTTGGCGTGGTTGGGGGTGGTGGCGGCGGCGGCGCTGCCTGCACGACCACCGTAACCGGAATCGTGACCGGCACCGAAGCCGGGCCATCGCCGTTGACCACAAGGTTGGCGGTGTACGTTCCCTGGGTGAGATTCTGCGGCTTGGCCCAGACGCGCACCGTGGCGTTGTTATTGCCGGTCGGGTAGTCCAGCAGCAACCAGCCGGAACCGTTCACATAATTGGTGGTGATGACGTAGTTCAAATTGCCTCCGCCATCGTTGCCGACGAAAATTTCGCCGGGGACTTCCGTGGTATTTCCACCCGCGGTGACCGTGACCTGAAAGCTCGTAACGCTGGTCTGGACATCGAGCTTGGGAAAATATCCGGCCTGGCAATCGCCGACCAGGCTGCAATCGGCAGTGGGCGTAACGGCCATGAAGCGCGGCACGGGCGCGGTCTGCGAGGTGGACTGTGCCGCCGATACCGGACCGTAGGAGACCGATTCTTGCGCTACCGCGGCCGCTGTGACATTCGACAAGCCCACGAAGGTCGGAAACTGAACGCTCTCGCGCGCGCCCGGATTGGAATCGACGACTTCGTAAACGACATATCCAGCGCCGTTGGTGAGCGGAACCGCGGATACCGAGTTCAGCAAAACCGGTCCTGGACCGGCATTCGAAGGCAATGTTTCAGGGGAGCCGCCGGTGCCGGTACTGTCGGCTGTCAGGACGCGCGCCAGTAGCAGCGTGCCACTGCCGGGAACATATTGGCCGACCTGTTGCGGAATTCCCAGGTCGCCTCCCGATGAGGCGACAGCGGCGTCGTTGCCGGCCACAAAATCGGGCACGTAGATCTGCGTTTGCACGGGGAATCCGGAGTACTTCACCAGGAAACGCGTACCATTGCTGTCGCCGGCGCCGCGAGGCTGAAACGCGCCGGTGAAGGCTTCGGTGAATCGAGTCGAAGCCAGGGCTGTCCCCGCTGAGAACAGGTTGGTAAGCGTAATCGAGCTGGGCAGTGGAGAGCCGTAACAAGTGATTCCAGTCGCGTAGGTGGTGCTGTAGAGGCTTCTCTGTGCGTAGGCGACGATAATCTGTGCCTGATTGACAGGGATGACGAAGGAAATCGAAGCATAGACCGGAGCCGCGCCGCCACCCGTCACCTGCGTTGCGTTTATGCGAATCCCGGATATCTTCAGGGACAACTGGCCGTTCGACGGCACCGGAACATTAATGCCGTAAAACGCGACACTGTTGCTATTCACCAAGGCTGGAGTTGACGTGGGCACATATCCGCTTCCGGTGTTCACCGAGAGCACCGCATCCGCGGCCACGCTGTTGGAGTCGACGGCGTTGGTCACCTGCACTGGCAGGAAGACCGTAAGATTCCCGGTCAGGCTCGCGGGAGGCGTGGCGAAGGAACACTGCAATTGCAGGTCGCCGACACGCTCCGTCAGGCCTTCTGAGCGGATTTGCGGGGGTGAAGTGAAAACCGAACAAGTGGAAGGCCCGAACTGGCCAAATACCGGGCTGGAAATGAGAATCGTAAGGACTGCTATTTTTAAATGCACAAATAACCCCGAGTGATCGATCTACCGGGACGCGGCGGCGGGCGAATGATTAGGGCGTTTCACCCACACCATTCTGTGAATATTCTACCGGCGATGTTGCCTTTCGCCAATAGGGCGCGGACGCAAATCAGTACTGCTTGTTTGTAGAAATACGAAACCCGATGTCAGCGGGCGCTACCATTCGGAATAAGGAGTTCCCTCTAAACTGGTCTTGTTCGACATGCTCTTGACGTCGAAAATGCCCGGTTCAGACTGGTCGACGGCCTGGCTGGCGTCCTCCATGATGGTCTGCCACTGGTTGTTGCCGGTCATGGGGTCCATAGGGATCTGGCGGAGGTAGCCTTCGCTGACCAGGTCCTGAAGGCTCTGCGGAGCTTTTTCCTTGTCGTAGGTGTAGTTGTCGATGACGATGCGCAAGGTCTGCAGGTTGCTGTGGAGCACGGCTTCCTTCGAGCGGGTGATGGACTTCTGGTAAATCGGGATCGCCATGGTCACCAGGATGACAATGATGGTGATGACTACCATCAGTTCGACGAAGGTGAATCCGCGGCGGCGGCCTTTACCATTCTGAATACGATGTTCCATCGGCAGCCTTCTGAGTGGTCTTGGAGTAGACCGCAAACACGTTTTGCCCGCCCCAACTGGTGGCTTTGGGATCGTCGGCATCGCTCCGCAGACCCCAATCGGTATTGTGAGTAAACGGGTCGATTGGGATTTTGCGCAGGAAACGGATCTTCTTGCCGTCGGGACCGTTGAGCTTCTGGCCATCCACCAGGATCTCCAGCGATTCCGGATAGCAGTTGGTGCCTTCCTTGACCATACCGAAATATCCCTGGTCGCAGTAGTCCTTGTACTTGTCGATGGCGGCGTCCATGGTGCGCAGACAGTAGCGCAATTCGCGCTCGCGCTCGGCGCGCACTTTGGCGCGGGCAAGCGGAACAGCCATGCTGGTGAGGATCAGCAGGATAGTGAAGGCGACGATCAGCTCAACCAGGGTCATGCCGCGCTCACTTCCGCGTCTTGACGCGGCGCAAGCTCTCAGCTTGCCGCGGGACTCATCCCGGTGCATGGGGTCGCTTGCAGGAAACGTCGGTGCATCGGCACGAGTGCCGGCGAGGCAGGCAGGAGTGTCTGCGCCACGAACACTCACGCGCGTGGATTCCAATCTCATTGGATCGTCAGCCTGAACACCGGGCTGTCCACCGGAACCGTCTGCCCCTGGGAATTCCGCACCGCAATCGTCGGGATCTGGACCGTTGTGGGGCCGCGGCCGAGAGTCTGAAACGTCAGGTTCAGCAGCACACCCGCCGGAGCCGTGACGCCTGACGTGCCGGGTAGCCGCTGGAGAACAATTTGCGCCTGGCCGAGATCGGCCTGTACATTTTTCGTGAGGACGGGCGTCTGTCCGTCGGCGGCCAGGAAATCGCCGGCCGTGACATCGTTGAGCTTGAGCATCTTGGGATCGTAGCGGATGGTCATCGGCGCGGCGAAAATATCGCTGCCGCCCTCAATCATCACCGCCACGCTTACCGTGCCGGAGATCCGCGATTGCATTTCAGGCGGATTGAAGCGGACCCGAGTCCCTTTGGGTACTTCGGCCGGGCGTTGATCGCCCTCACCGCTGCCCGCCGGCGTTGCTGCCGGAGCAGTCGCGGGTGGCGGGGTCAATGGCGGCGCGGTTGCCGGCGGCATTCCAGGCTGAGCGGCAACGGGCGGCGCAGTCGCCGGTGGCGCCGTGGCGGGTGGCATTGTTGCAGGCGGCGTTGTCGCAGGTGGCGTTCCTCCGGGCGATGTGGCCGGCGGACCACCAGCAGCCGGCGGAGACGCACCCGTCGATCCGGAAGGCGGACTTGCGGGTTCGTAGCTCACACTACCTGGAAGCTGTCCATCCACGCGATACTGGTCCGGCGCGGGCGGACCGTAGTGCAGAGTTATGGTCTGCGTCCCAGTGGCGATGGTCCGCAGATTTTCCGCCGTGTACTCCGGCTTGCGCACGATGTGCGGGATCAGAACGATCATCAGGTCGTCGCGGCTATGATCATTCGACCGGCCTTTGAAAAGATTGCCGATCAGCGGAATCTTCATCAGCCCCGGAACCCCGGTGATCGTCGTATCCTCTTGCTGCTTGATGACGCCCCCGATCAGCGCGACCTCGCCTTCCTTGACGCGGATCTCCTCCTGCACCTTCCGCTGGCCGATAATGGGCTCCTGGATGCCGCTCTGGGTCTGGTAGCCATCGATATCCGAGATATCGATCTTGACGTTCATGTAGATCTCGTCGTGCTCCACCACGCGAGCCTGCATTTCCACGTTGACGCCCACATCCTGATAGTTGAACTGGGTGTTGACCAGGGGGTTGATGCCGACGCCGCCGATGCCGGGCTGAAAGCTGCCGCTGGCCACGGGCACGCGTTCGCCGACGTTCATGGTCGCCTTGATATTGTCGACGCAGCGGATCTGTGGCGCCTGCAGAATCTTGCTGCGGGTATCGCTCATGGCGGCTTGCAGCAAGGCGCCGGGAAGGGTAGTCGCAAAATCGGCGGTGGAAAGATGGGCGAGCTGATTTAAGGGAATCTGCAATCCGCTGGTGGAGGACGTTCCGGTTGTCCCGGTGCCGGTGACACCCGTCGAGCCGGTGGTAGTGCCTGTGGATGTCGAACTAGTCGTCGAAGTAACTCCGGTGCTGGTGGAGGTGTTGGTGCTCTGGACCTGAATACTGGAGCGCGGCTGGAACGTGGCCGGGACGTTCAATCCAGTGCTGGCGATGGCCGCGGTGATCTGCTTGTTGAAGGTGTCGGAGGCTTCCATCACGAGAAAATCGACCAGCACTTCGCTCTTCGGTTTGTCGACATCGCGGATCAGCTTCGAGCAAAGCTCCACGCGATCGGCCTCGCCGCGCACGATCAACGCCCACCCGACGTTATACGGGAACACGCGCTGAATGTCGCAGCCGGTGCGCAGAATGTTCTGGTAATCCTGCATTTCGTTTGGCGCCGTGGCGTTCTGCAGGTAGAAAACCTTGGTGACCATCTCTTCGAAATCCCGGCGTTTGTTCTGATTGTCGTTGTAGATGAAGACAGTGTTCGGCGAAAGGACCTTCACCATTGACTTGGTGATGGTGGCCACGTAGTCCAGAGCTTCCGGAAGCGTGGTTTTGATGAGGTCTACCGTGAGGAGCTGCGGCGGCTCCTGGTAATCGGGATCGAACAGAACATTGATGCCCTGGCTCTTGCAGATGGTTTCGAAGACTTTCTTGGTCTTTTGCCCGCTCAGTTGCAAATCGTAGGGAGTGGGATTGGGCGGCTTCAACTCTGGAAGGGGCAGGATGCGGGCGATGCGCTCGGAGTCTTCGCGGCGCGCTTCCTCGTACGGCGTCAAGGCGCGAATTTCCGGCGGAGCTTCATGGCCGGTCTCCTCCACGCGCTTGCGTTCGCGCATGATCATCACCTGGGTTTCCGCGAGTTCCTGCCCGGCGACGATCGACCCGGGGTTGATCGCGATCGCCTTTTGAAACTCCAGAAAAGCCTCGCCGAGCTGACCGGTGGAACGGATTTTAATCCCGTTCTCCACATGCGACTGGGCCGACTGGAAACGCGCGCGATCGCAAGCCATCTGGTAGACCAGCTCGGCAGGATCCTGCTCCAGGGCCTTCTTGTAGTCCTCCAGGGCGGCGTCCCATTCCTTCTTCTCTTCGTGGACCCTGCCGTCGCGGTAAAACTGGTCGCCTTTCTTGCTGCGGGCCTGGAGCGGCATCGCCGGCAGCAGCAGGATCGCGGTCATGCAAACCGCCATTAAGCGCTTGAAAAGAAACATTTTCCTCAACCTGGGAGTGCCCTGGAGCCGCCTATGCTAAGATGAAGTGCCCTCAAGCGCTCCTTTCGCATCTAAAGTCATTGACGATGCAGGCCTTCCGGGCGTTGAGCCCAAAATCCGGCTACTTTCTCGTGTAAGAGCCCCGTGAAGGAAAAAGACACAAGTATCAAGATCCTGAGCGACAACCGCCGTGCCGGACACGACTATTTCCTGCTGGAGCGGTTCGAAGCCGGCATGGTGCTGACCGGGACAGAGGTAAAAGCCGCCAAGGACGGCAAAGTCCAGCTCAAAGAGGCGTACGCTTCGGTCTTGAACAACGAAGCCTGGCTGCTCAACGCCCACATCAGCGAGTACTCGCACGGCAATCGCGAGAATCATCCGGCCATCCGCAACCGGAAATTGCTGCTGCACCGCCGGGAAATCGACAAGCTGCTGGGTCAGACGCGCGAAAAAGGCCTGTCGCTGATTCCGACGAAAATTTACCTGAAGAACGGCCGCATCAAGTGTGAAATCGCGGTAGCGCGCGGCAAGAAGCTGCACGATAAGCGTGAAGCCGAGCGCGCGCGGACGGCCGCGGACGAGGCTCGCGCGGAAATGCGGCGTCGGGCGTAGGTCGAGTCCACGGCTGGATTGGTGTGGGCGTCAGACTTTGCAGACGGCCCGTATGAAGAACGTGATCCTGACTGCGGCGGTTTCGATTCTGGTGGCGCCGGCGTTCGGGCAGCCGGCCAGGTCGTTTGAGGCTGCGTCTTTGAAAGTCGCTGCCCCGCCGACCGATCAGGCAATGGCGATGATCGGCCGCATGAAGGGTGGTCCGGGATCGGCCGATCCGGGGCAGATCAGCTGGTTCAGTATGGGTCTCCGGCGGCTGATCCTGACTGCCTTCGAGCGCGAGGATTTTGAAATCTCGGCTCCATCGTGGATGGGCAATGCCAAGTACGATATCACAGCAAAACTCCCGCCAGAGACGACCACGCGAGAGCTTCACCAGATGCTGCAAGGATTGCTTGCGGAGAGGCTCGCGCTGAAGGCCCATCACGAGACTCGGGATCTACAGGCGTACGAACTAACGGTGCTCAAGGGCGGACTCAGGATGAAGCCGGCGGCGCCGCCTCCAGCGGGAAGTTCGGACCCGCGCACCCCGGCGTCGGGAGACGGCCAGGCGCAACTTCGCACGCAGAAGGACGCAAATGGCATACCGGAACTGCCGCCCGGATACCCGTTGGTGATGGCGTTCGGGAGCGGCGCCGGGCACATGCGCGTCTCGTCCAGGATGCAAACCATGGAAGACATCGACATCATCCTGAAACGCCTGCTCCATCTGACGATCGTCGATGAAACCGGTCTGAGCGGCAAGTACGATTTCAACCTGGACTTCCTGCCCGAGGGAGCGGCTACGACGCCGTTATCCGCCGGTGCGATTGCCGCACCCGCCGATGCCTTCCCCGATCTGATATCAGCCGTCGAACTCCAGCTCGGACTGAAGCTGGAGAAGAAAATCACGCCACAAGACGTGCTGGTAGTGGACAGCGCGGAAAAGGCGCCGATCGAGAATTAGCCGAAGCGCGTGGCGTAAGCACTCCTGCTTGCCGCGCCGGGACTCACCCCGGCGCTGTGGCCGTCAGCAGCACAGGCGAGCGCATCGATATGAGTGTCGATGCGGCAGACACGAGTGTCCGCGCCACGGGGGCGTCAGAAGCTCAGCGAGTCGAGCATTTTGGCGAGATCGGCCGCCAGGGTAGTTTTCTTCTTCTGCAGTTCGGCCTGCTTGTCGCGCAGCGCGGCCAGCTTCTGTTCGTGGTCGTCGAGCTGGCGGGCGTAGTTCTGCACCTGCTGCTGCTGTCCGCTGACGGTATTGAGGCTGGCGATATTCTGCCGGATGCGCGTCTCGTCACTGGTGAGCGATGTGACCTGCGCCGCGGCGTCGGCAATCGCCGCGTCGTTTTCCGCGATCAGCTTCTTCTGGTCAGCGATCTGCTGCAACTGCCGTTTTCCGGCGTCGCTCAGTTGGTTGTTTCTCACATAAACCAGAATGCTGTCGGGCGTGAAGGAGGAAATCTGAAGCGACTGATCGAACACGTGTTCTTCCGAAACCGCGAACGTCTGCGTGGCGTTCGGCCCCAGCGCGATTTCGAAGCGGTAGTTGCTGGAGGTCTTCTCCGCCGGCTTCTGGTTCAGCAGTGTGTAGCCCTGGCGCAGCGGGTGCTCGATGATCAGCGTTTTGGCTTTCGGGTCGAGATTGCGGGCGGTGTAGGTCCGCGTCTCTTCCATCGCGGATTTGATGGTCATCAGACCGCGCGTGGCGTGCATTTCGCGCACTACGGCGGCTTTGCTGTCGAAGGCGGTGGTGACGCGCGTCCCCAGATCGACGGCGTAGCCGATCAGGCGCTTGTCGGCGGCTTTCAGCGTCTCCATCAGGGCTTCGCCGCCGTAGGCGCCGCCGTCGTAGACGGTGATTGGGCCGCCATCGAGGGTCTTCCCGGTGCTGTTGGTCAACTCGGCGGCATTCATGGGATGTTCCGACGCCTGGCCTTCGGTGTAGATCAGCAGCTTGCGTGCGTCGATTTTCTGTTGCAGAAATGGCAGCATGGCCGACTCGTTCTTGCGGATGGTGACGGGCTGTGCGATGCGGTATTCGAAGAGTTCGCCAAGTTCGCCGGCGGAGGCCTCCTCGACAATGGTGCTGGCCTGGGCCCCAAGCGCGGTTGCGGCGTCCATCATGGAGTCCTCGCTCTTCCTTCTTGCCTGTAGAGCCACCCGGGATTGAGGCGCGGGCACCTGCGCTGGGGCTGGCGGAGGGACGCCGGCTACAGCGCCGCCGGGGCCCCCATACCCTCCCGCATACGTCACTGGCTTCGCCGCCGCCTCGTCCGGCAACTCCGCCGTCGGCCGCTCGACATACTTCGGCGCGTACAAATTGCTGATGAAGGAAATCGGACGCCCCGACACCAGCGAGAGCGCCACCTTGCTCCAATCCTCGTTGGTGGTGTTGTCGACCATGGCCCAGCCCTCCAACGTCGGCTGGCCCGAGGGCGCGAACATTAGCCGGTAGCTGGATTTCCAGACCGGCTGCGGTATGGTGTAGCTGGCCATCACGTCGCGTCCGGCGGAATCGGTGGAATCGATATAAATGCTGCGTTTGTCCTTCGACCGCGCCGCGGCCACTGTCGAAAGATAGTCCTTGAACTGCTGCTCCAGATGCGCGTCGCTGAAACGGATCCCGTTCACCGCGCCCAGATCGAGGTTGCGGATCTCGCCGTCATCCATCAACAGTGTGAGTTGTTCGCGCTCGGGCTGATTGCCGGCCGCCGCCAGGACGCGTCCGTTGACGATGACGCCCACCACCGGGCGGTCGCCCAGCTTCAATTCGACGCGCGAGCCCTTGAGCTGATCGAGCATCGCGGACAGAGCAACGGAATTGCCGATCTGGAACGGGAACTGTTCCAGGGCGTGCGAGAGCGGGTCCATCGAGTCGTAGCGCAGGGCCGCGATCTTGCCGCCGCCGCGCTCCTCGATCAGCAGCGATTTCAGCACGTCGTTCATGTCATCGGCGTTGAATTCCAGCCGCGCGGATTCGCCCGCCGCCAGATGTCCCGAGCGCTCGAAAAAGCCGATGCCGTGCTTATAGAGCACCACTTGGGTTACGGGAAGATCGGCGGCAGTGAGAATCGCGGCGGCGAACAAGAAAATCAACAGCTTCTTCATGACGTTCTCTCCTTGGGGAAACGTGCGGCTCCGTTTCGCACGCGGCCAGGGCGGGTTGGCAACCCGCCGCCGGCTGACAACCGGCCCCACAAAAATCCTTGTGTACTCATCCAATTCTGACGCTTTCGGTGCCGTTTTTGTTTTAGAATCCGAAAAGACCCGCCTATGGCCCACATCCTGATCGTGGACGATCAGCCTCTGCTCCTGCGCATGATGAGTGTCTACTTGTCACGGTTGGGTTATTCGGTGACGACCGAAACCACCACCGAGCGCGCTTGGGAGCACGTTGAAAAAGATCCCGATGGCACCGACGTCGCGGTTCTGGATGGCACCATGGCGGGAATCGGTCTGGAGGATCTGGCGTTGCGCATGCTTCGCGCCAATCCGCACCTTCGCATTCTGGGCGCGAGCGGTTATCCTGTGGACATGACGGCCGTGGAGGCGGCGGCTCCGGGACGCGTGGCGTTTCTACAGAAGCCGTTCACTCCGGAGATGCTGGCCAAGGCCGTCCGGAGCTTGCTTGGCGCGGAAGAAAAAGACGTTTGAGTTGAATCGCGAGGTTCGGGCGATCGCCCGCGAGCGTGTGGGCACGGTACCCGCCGGTTCGGCGATAGAACCCAAATCGCGGCGCAAGAAACCCAAGCACAAAAAACGCCTGGAGGAACACGAATCGTGAACCGTCCGAAACAGTATTCACGGCGAGACATGCTGGCCATGACAGGAGTCGGCGCGACCCTCAAATGGCCGTTTCGCCAACTGCCATGGTGGCGCCCCAAACAGGTCGCCATCGCCGGCGCGGAATTCCAGATTGTCCGCTCGAAGATCAAACACCAGCCGTCGCGCCGCCGTTACCTGTTGATCCACGGCGATGAAGAGACTGCGCGCGCAATTCTGACCCGGCACATGCAGACGCACTCGGGCATTGCATTCCTGGCCGAAAACAAAACGCGCAATGTGGCCATCGACTCGGGCCAGATCGACCCCAACCGCATGTTTTCCAGGCGCGGCGCCGAACTGAGCCTGAAGAACCTGAATCCCGGCTGGTCGCAGGCGCAGATCGAAACAGCGCTCGACCTGCTGGATCGCGAGCGGGAGCCGTTCCTGTCGGTGGTTCTGCCTTCCGACGGCGCGCTCATGGTGGCGCTGCACAACAACACCCAATACTCCTTCGATTCGGAAGCGCCGGCGAGCGATCAGAGCGCCCACAATCAGCCGGACCAACCACACGCCTTCTTCCTCTGCACCGATGCCGCGGACTTTCAGTTGCTCGCGAAATCGCCCTACAACGTGGTGCTCCAGCGTTATATGCGCGCGCCCGACGATGGGTCGCTCTCGCGGCGGGCGGCGGCGCGCCGCCTGCGCTATGTGAACCTGGAAGTCGGCATGGGAGATGCCGCGCGGCAGCAGGAAATGCTGGACTGGCTGGAGAAGAATCTGCCGCAGTAGCCCGCCGGATAGCGGCGCACGACCTTACTTGAATGTCCGTGTGATGCGATTGTCATCGGCCCAACTGCCGGCGCGCCTGTTGTCTTCGCTGGTCGACTGGCTGGAGCGAGTCGAGAGATTTCTGGCGGCCCACGCCGTCGGAATTCTGGCGGTACTGCTGTGCCTGTACGCCTGCATATCGGTGTTGCGAGCGATCAGTTTGCGATTCTGGTTTGACGAGTTATTCACCGTATATGTAGGACAGCAGGGCTCGTTGACGGACCTGCTGCACGCCGTCCGCGACGCCTTCGATCCACTGCCACTGGGATTTCATTTGCTGGTTCGGCCCTTTGTTCGCGCCACCGCGTGGCCTCACGTCATGGCGAGAGTCCCCTCGATCGCCGGTTTCGGCGCGATGCTGGTGGGATTGTGGGTCGTCGCGCGGCGCCGCATGGGGCCGTCGAACGCACTGATCGCTTTCGCCTTTCCCTGCCTTACTACGGCTGCTGTGGTCTACTCCGTTGAAGCGCGGCCGTATGGGCTGGTGCTGGGCTTCGCGGCCCTGGCGCTGGTGTGTTGGCAGGCGGCCTGCGAGCGGCACCCGCGTACTCTGTGGTTGATAGGGCTGTGGGCTTCGCTGACGGTCGCCCTTTCGTGTCACTACTACGCCGTGCTGTTGCTGGTTCCCATCTGTGCCGGCGAGTTGGTCCGCTGGATTCAACGGCGGCGGCCCGATATTCCGGTGTTTCTCGCGACCGTGGGGAGCCTGTGCGTGCTGCTCTTCTCCTGGCCGGTGATTCAATCCGCGCGAAGGCTGTCGGCGCACTTCTGGTCGCCGCCGGTGTGGAAACATGTCGGCCAGTTTTATACGGGACTGGTGCACATCTGGACGATCGTAGTGGTGATTCTGGGCGCTGCGCTGATCTTCGGAGCCTGGATCTTGCGCGGCCGCGTTAAAATATGGCGCGAAGCGTCCGCCGAGGCATCCGGGTTTCTGCCGCACGAATGGACTGCGATCGCAACCCTGGTGCTCCTGCCATTCCTCGGGATGACGCTCGCCGTTATTGTCACGCACGCCTATACCGAGAGGTATGCTTTGCCGGCGCTACTCGGCATAGCTCTGGCGATAGCCGGGCTGGCGGCGCGGTGCACCCGCCGCTTGCCGGGCGGCGCCGTGCTGCCCGCGGCGGTGCTGATCGCCGGGGGATTTGTAGCTCCGTTGTTCACGGCGGGGGCGCGCGCCCGGCAGTCGGGTGGCCCTCCGCCCCGGTTCGGAGAACAAAGCGAGGTTGAAGCCGTGGCGCACACAAGCGCGCTTCCCATCGTCTACGTGGATGGGCTCGGCTATCTGGAGTTGCATTATTACCTGGCGCCGGAAGTCGCCAGGCGGATGTACTTCATCGACGATCCGGATCTCGCCTGGCGCTATACGGGGTCGGATTCGACAGATCGCGGGCTGATCGGACTGGCGAAGCGCGTGCCGCTAACGGTAGTTTCCATGGAGCCGTTCCTCGCCGCGCATCGGGAGTTTCTTCTCGTTCCCACCCGCGGAAGTTGGCCGGAGCAGGAACTGCGCAAGCGGGCATGGAACCTCACGCCCCTACCCGGCCATCCAGGGGACTTTCTGGCCCGGGCGCCCGTGATGCAGGTCCCTTGATCTCAGGCCGGCAGATGGGCCGAGCTTCACTTAAACTTCAGCACGATGCGATTGTCGCGGCCGCCGTAGGTGAGCTGCATATCTTTCATCTTCACCTTCTCCAGGGCGAAGAAGAGCAGTCCTTCGGCCGGCTTATCGGTCGCGCCTTCAGGCAGCATTTTCTCATCCAGCGATTTCTCGAGTGGGGTGTCTTTGGCGGCGCCGTCTTCGTGCGATTTGGCCTTCGCGGGATCGAGCGGCGGATTGATCTTGACGCCGGGACTGGTCATGATCGGGCCGGTGATCGTCGGCTTCGGCCGGTTCTTGCCCTTGGCAGTGTCTTTCTTCTTGTCGTCCGCCGTGTCATCCGGGCCGCGTTGAATCACCAGCGCCGGCCCCACGATCTGGTTGGCGGCGAACGGGCGGCTCTTGTCGTTGTGGTCGGTATCGAGCAGCTGAAAATCGTCGCGCGTTACGGTGATGGTCTTGCCATATTTCGGCGCGACCTTCACTTCAGCCATGACAAAGTGACCGCCGAGATCGGAGCCAACCGCGTCCTTGAATTCGGCGGGATCGATGTGCAGGGTCATGGTGATGATCAAATCGTCGTTCTCGCCGGTTGCGGTGGCGATGGTCTTCGGATTGGACGCTGCCGTGAGGAGAATAACCAGGAGAAAAAGGGGAGTCGATAAGAATGCGGCCGCGCGGGGAGACATGGTGAACCTAAAGTCGTTCCAGACGTTCTTCCAGACGGGTCAGGCGGCTGCCCAGTTCCATAACTTTACCGATCAGCATATCAAGACGGGTTTCGACGCTGGCGAAGCGGCCATTGGCAGCGCTCTCGAAGATGGTGATTCGCGAGTTTATCGCGGCCATCGCATGGCTGAACTGCGTGCCATTAATGAGGATACCCACCAGTATCGCTAGTGTCGGAATTCCGATGGCCAAATACAACTGCATATCGGTCATGGGACCAGAGTGCATCGTACCTCATCCATCATCTCAGACAAATAATCGAGATAGTTCTCACCCAACCGCCACTGCTACAATGAATTTTCACCTAATTTCCTCCAGGAGAACCATCCCACATGGATGAACGTGAGCGCTCGCGCGCCTTGGATCTGGCGCTGGGCCAGATCGAAAAGCAATTTGGCAAAGGATCGATCGTCCGGCTCGGATCGAAGGACGCCATCGTTCCCGTCTCGGTGATCTCCACCGGTTCGATCTCGCTCGACAACGCCCTGGGCGTGGGTGGCTTCCCTCGCGGGCGGATTTGCGAGATCTTCGGGCCGGAATCTTCTGGTAAGACGACCATCGCGCTGCAGGTAATCGCGGAAGCGCAAAAGGCCGGAGGCATGGCCGCATTCATCGACGTGGAACATGCGCTCGATCCCATCTATTCGAAAAAGCTCGGCGTGGATGTCGACAATCTGCTGGTCTCGCAGCCCGACTATGGCGAGCAGGCGCTGGAAATCACCGGCGCGCTCATCAACTCCGGGCAAATCGACTGTCTGGTAGTGGACTCGGTGGCGGCGCTGGTGCCCAAGGCCGAGTTGGATGGCGAAATGGGCGACAGCCACATGGGCGTGCAGGCGCGCCTGATGTCGCAGGCGCTGCGCAAACTCACCGGCGTGGTTTCGAAATCGCGCACCTGCCTGATCTTCATCAACCAGATCCGCGAGAAGATTGGCGTGATGTTCGGCAATCCGGAGACCACCACCGGCGGCCGCGCGCTGAAATTCTACTCGTCGGTGCGGCTGGACATCCGCCGGATCGCCGCCATCAAAGATGGTGAAGTAGTGGTTGGAAACCGCACCAAAGTCAAAGTGGTGAAGAACAAAGTGGCGTCGCCCTTCCGCGAAGCCGAGTTCGACATCATCTACGGCGAGGGCGTATCCAAAGAAGGCGATCTGCTCGATCTGGGCGCGGCCAACAACATCATCGAAAAAAGCGGTTCGTGGTTCAGCTACAAGGGCGATCGCATCGGACAGGGACGCGAGAACGCGCGGCAATTCCTGAAAGACAACGCCGACATCCGCCAGGCCGTGGATGGCGAACTGCGAAAGCAGCTCGGGCTGGTCAAGGCTGACGCCGCGGCCGCCCCGGCTCCGGAAGCGCCGGTGGCGAAACCGGCATCGGCCAAGAAGTAAGGACGCCCGTGGCGCACGGACTCGTGCGTGCAGCGCCGGCACTTCTGCCGGTGGCCCGGGTTTTGCCAGCCGCCACGCGATCAAGAGCGACCGCACTGCACGCGCGAATGCGTGCGCCACATGGATGACTCGCGCCGACATTCCGCTGAGCAAAATCGGCGCCGGATCATCCAAAACAAGCTGGCAAGCCGCCTTCTTGGTTCTACCGCTGCGATCCCTACGGGATTTGCGGCGCTCGACCAAGCTCTGGGGATCGGCGGATTTCCGCGCGGCGCCATTACCGAGCTGTTCGGGCCGCCCGCCATCGGCAAGACCACCCTGGCGCTGCAATGGGTGGCCCAGGCGCAGGAGAGCGGCCAGTCGGCGGCATGGATTGATGCGGAACATACGTTCGACGCCGCCTACGCAATCGCGCTGGGCGTCTCGTTGGAACGATTGCCGCTGGCGAAGCCCGAAACCGCCGAGCAGGCCATCGAAATGGCGCGCCGGCTGGCCCTGTCCCAGGCGGTGGATGCTCTGGTTGTCGACTCCGCCGCGGCGCTCGTCCCACAGGCGGAAATGGAATCGGGACTGGCCGGCGGGCCCGATCTCCAAGCCAGGGTTTTGGCTTCCGGTTTGCGGTCGCTCGCGCGCGCTGTAGTAAAAACCGATACCGCTATCCTGTTTCTGAATCAACTGCGCAGCCGCATGACTCCGGCCGGCCGGGAAAGCGGTGAAACCACCGCCGGCGGTCCGGCGCTCAAGCTGTATGCCGCGGTGAGGCTGGTTTTGGAGTCCGGCGCGGGGCGCACGGTGTGCTTTCGAACCCTGAAAAATAAGGCTGCGGGGGCCTTCGCGGAAGGAGTGTTGCGGCGCGCGGAAGGTCCGGGCTTCGCCAAAACCCCCTAAAACTGGCCGTTTCAGAGGGCGTCCATCGAAAAACCAGCAAAAAACGGCCATTTTTCGCGTATTTCTCTTTACTTCGGAATTTCGTTCCCTTATGATTGAGAACGATCAAGGCCCACGATTGTGCAATCGTTCGGGCCTTTCGTGTTGTTCGATGGAAATTTAAAGGAGAAATATGGCGAATCAGAGAATGACCCAGACGCAACTGGTCCGCGCTCTGGCGGAAAGCTGCGAAGTCAACAACAAGACGGCGCGTGCTTTTCTCGACGGTCTTGCCAGCATGGCAATCGCGGAAGTAAAGAAGAACGGAATGTTTGTCCTGCCCGGTATCGGACGTTTGGTGCGCGTGGACCGCAAGGCGCGCACGGGACGCAACCCCGCCACCGGCGAAACCATCAAGATCCCGGCCAAGAAAGTCGTCAAGTTCCGCGTCGCGAAGGCTGCCAAAGACGCGATCGTGCCGCCGAAGAAGAAATAACCCTGGCGGAAGCACGAAAAACCAAAAAACCCCGCGGACTCGGCGAGTACGCGGGGTTTCTTTTTTGGTTATCAGAAGCCGAGTGAACGGGCCCAACTTGCGGGCCGTTACGGAAGCCCTATTCCACTTCGATTCGACCTATGCGGACTTGTCTTCCTTCTTGTCTTCTTCCTTCATCGACTGCTTGAAGTTGCGGATCCCTTCGCCCAGACCTTTTCCGAGTTCGCCCATTTTCTTGCCGCCGAACAACAGGACGGCAACAGCGGCAATTACCAGGATCTCGGGAAAGCCCAGGTTGAGAGGACCGGCTGTCAGCACCGGACCCATAAGGCCTCCTTCATCAACGTCATTGTAGCGGATTCGGCGCCCACCCGTAGGGCAGACGGCCGGCCCCTAGCCATCTGTCGGATGTTGCCCGCCGTTGCCAACGGCCGGCGCTACAAAGACCGCGCCCCCTGTCGTCTCAATGGAACATGGAACGCAGGTTGGACAGATCCTCCTGCATGCCTGTGGAATAGGGCGCCATCAGGACATTGATGGCAAACCACGTTGTGCTTACCGAGAGCAGCAGCCGGGTGAGCTTGTTTTTGCCGAAAATCAGGCGTAGGAGGATGGCGGTGACGAATGGGACCACGGCCGTCGAGACCCTGGCATACGGGCTCAGTTCCTGCAAGATCACCGAAGGATGCACTATACAGAAAGTCTAGCTTTGGCAAGGTAGCAATGGTCAAGATATCGTCAGTTAGACCTGTGGCCAATGCCGAAGGGACGATTTCCCGGGTCATCTGCCCGGACGCAGTACCGGAGTGTTAGCAATGGTTAACAGGTGGCGGCTGGAGGCGCGAACGCGGGTACGCGAAGCGCGATAATAGCGGGAAAGGGTCTCGGATGGATTTCGCCGATCAAGTGAGGGAGTACGCCCGCATCGAAGATGTTGTCGGCGAAGTGGTGCGTCTGAAGAAAAGCGGAACGCAGCGCTACACGGGCCTGTGCCCGTTCCACAACGAGAAGAGGCCGTCGTTCACGGTTCAGGTTCAGCTTCAAATCTACAAATGCTTCTCTTGCGGCGAAGGCGGCGACGTCTTCAAGTTCGTCATGAAGACGCAGGGCGTCACTTTCCCCGAGGCCTTGAAGCTGCTGGCGGAGCGGTACGGCATCCCCATGCCCCAGCGCTCGGCTTATGCCGACGAGGATGCCCGCAAGCGCGGCGCTCTTCTCACCATGCACGAACTCGCGCAGGAGACCTTCCGCGCCAATCTGCGCTCGGCGTCCGGTGAGACCGCGCGCAATTACCTGGCGAAGCGCGGCCTGGCGCCTGAAACCGTCGAGCAATTCGGCCTTGGATATTCCGACCGCTCGGGGCACACGCTGTTGCGCCTGTTCGAACAACGCAACTTCAGCGTGTCGCAAATGGTGGATTCCGGGCTCATCGGCCAGAGCGAGGACGGGCGGTTGTACGAAACCTTCCGCCACCGCGTGATGTTCCCGATTCACAACGAGGCCGGCAAACTGGTGGCCTATGGCGGGCGGGCGCTGGACGATGATCCCCGCAAGTACCTCAATTCTCGCGGCACGGACATCTACCAGAAGAGCCACGTGCTGTTCAATCTGCAGCGCGCCAAGGAAGCCATCCGCAAAGAGGACCGCGTGATCCTGGTGGAAGGCTACATGGACGTGATCGGCGTCAGCGCGGCCGGATTCGGCGCTGTTGTGGCGAGTTGCGGGACGGCGCTCACCGCCGATCAAGTACGGGCGCTGAAGCGCCATACGCAGCGGATCCTGGTGAATTTCGATCCCGACGGACCGGGGTCGCGCGCGGCGGAGAAATCCATCGGCATGCTGCTCGAGGAAGGGATGCAGCCGCGCATCGTCGAACTGGATGACGGCCTCGACCCCGACGAATATTGCCGGGACCGCGGCGCCGCGGCATACCAGGACAAACTGGACAACGCCAAGGGCTACTTCTACTGGATGGCCGATCGCGCGCGCTCCAAGTACGATATCCGCACGCAGGAGGGAGTGGTGGGATTGCTGCAGACCCTCGTACCCGCCGTCCGGCTGATTACCGATCCGCTGGCTCGAGCGGCGATGGCGGACGATCTGGCCGAATACGTCGGCGTGCAACGCGGCGTGGTCTTGGACAGCTTCCGCAAGTCCGTCGCAAACCGCAACGAAAATATGGCGGAGCGCGCGCGGCCGGTGCTGCGGCCCGACGAACGTATCGTTTTGCAATCGCTCTTCCTCGACGCGGAACATGCCGATGAGATTCTTCGAGAGCTGAAATCGATAGACAACCTTGGGCAGATTCCCACGCGGCGGATTTTTCAAGCCATCTTCGCATACCGTTCGGGCGCTGCAAATGGCGAGCCTTTGAGCTACGAACAGGTGCAGGGCCGGCTGCAGGATGGCGATCGGGAATTGCTGGATGAAGCGGTGATCCGCGAGGATTCGACGGCTTCGACGGAGGAAGTCGCGGCGGCGGTGGCGAGTCTGCGGCGCGTCGAGACCGAGGATCAACGGAAGCAGATGAAGCTGCGGATCAAAGAACTGGAGCGCGGCGGCAAGTGGGAAGACGCGCTTCGCCTGACTGCGGAATTACAGGAGTTGGAACGCCGGGTGAGGAGCGCCAGATGAGCGCCGCAGGGCCGATTCACGGCTGCGCGGTATTGTACAATGATCTGGACTATTTCACGCCGGGAGTACGGGGCTTCGGTGGCGATCGACGATAAATTCAACGGGCTGGAACGGCTCGTACAGATGGGCAAGGAAAAGGGCTACGTTCTGTACGACGAGGTCAGTGAAGTTCTGCCCGGCGATATCAACGGCGGCGCCGAACTGGACGATGTCCTCGCCGGTCTCGATGTGGCCGGCATCGAGATTCTCGAAGAGCCCAAGGATTTCGAAAAGAAACTCGCCGAAGAAGGCGAGGAAATGCTGGATCTGGAACTTCCTCCGGGAGTGGGCGCGGAGAAAGTCAATGATCCGGTGCGGATGTACCTGCGCGAAATGGGCACTGTGCCGTTGCTCACACGCGAAGGCGAAGTGGAAATCGCGCGGCGCATCGAGCGCGGGCAGAACACGGTTCTCAAATCGCTCACGCGCACGCCCATGGTGATCCAGGAAGTGCTTCTGATCGCCGAAGAAGTGGCACACGACACGCTTTCCGCCCGCGACATCGTGCAGATTGCCGAACCGATGCTCACCGATGAGTTGGTTGAGGAAAAGCGGCGGGAGTTCTTCCTTTCCATCGAGGAAATCGCCCGGCATTACAAGAAGATGCTGCAATGCCGCCAGAAACTGTTGGCGATCCCGCGCGGCATGAAGCCCAAACTCTACCGCCGTCAGTTGTGGGAACTGGGAAGGATGATCATCAAAACGTCGCGGCTGGTGCGCGGCGTGCGTTTCCAGAGCCCGGTGGTGCGCCACCTGATCGACAAGGTGCGCAGCGCGGTGGAGCAGCTCAAACCGATCGAAAACGATATTGCCCGCGTGCAGCGTAAGATCGAGGCCTGGCCGGGCGCGCGATCCGAGGGCATGAAAGACCTGCGCAAGGAACAGAAGGTCTGCGCGCAGCGGCTCCAGCAGATGGAGGAGGAATTCGTCGGATCTGCGGCCGAGTTGCGGCGTACGCTGGAGATCATCACCGAGGCGCACACCGTATCGGAAGCGGCGAAAAAAGAGCTGATCGAGGCGAACCTCCGCCTGGTGGTGAGCATCGCCAAGCGATATACCAATCGCGGCCTGCAATTCCTCGATCTCATTCAGGAAGGCAATATAGGCCTGATGAAAGCCGTGGAGAAGTTCGAGTACCGCCGCGGCTACAAGTTCTCGACCTACGCCACATGGTGGGTCCGGCAGGCGATTACGCGCGCCATCGCCGATCAGGCGAGGACCATCCGCATTCCCGTGCACATGATCGAGACCATCAACAAGCTCATCCGCACTTCGCGGCAGATGGTGCAGGAACTGGGCCGCGAGCCGACCAGCGAGGAACTGGCCAAGCGGCTGCAATTGCCGGTTTCCAAGGTGCGCAAAGTTCTGCGGGTGGCGCAGGAGCCCATTTCACTGGAGACCCCGATCGGCGAGGAAGAAGAATCGCATCTCGGCGATTTCATCGTGGATCACAATGGAATCTCGCCCTCCGACGCGGTCATCAATCTGAATCTTCGCGAACAGACCGCCCAGGTATTAAAGACCCTCACGCCGCGCGAAGAGAAGATCATCAAAATGCGCTTCGGCCTGGAAGACGGAAGCGAGCACACGCTGGAAGAAGTCGGTCAAAACTTCGCCGTGACGCGCGAACGCATCCGGCAAATCGAGGCCAAGGCGCTGCGCAAATTGCGGCATCCCAGCCGCAGCCATCGATTGCGGGCGTTCTTAGAAAACGGAACGCGCGGAACCCAAGCGTAAGCTCTCGGGCGCGTAGCGCAGCGCACTCCTGCCTGCGGCATCGGCCCTCACGCCGGCGTGGCCCGTCCGGCACGGCAAAACGGCGTTGCCTGATCCAGACGCGGGTGTAGGAAAGCCGGCAAAGTGCCGGCCGGTGCATGCACGAGGGTGCGTGCGCCAACCTTACCAGCGCGGCTCGCGACGGCCGCCGCCGGGCTTCCGTCCGCCGCCACCGCCGGGACGGCCGCCGCCGAATCCACCGCGCCCGCCGCCACCGCCGCCGCCAAATCCACGATCCGGCTTCGGCCTTGCTTCGTTCACGTTCAGGGGACGCCCGTCCATAGCGTAGCCGTTCAGGGCCTGAATCGCCCGGTCGGCATCCGCCTCATTTTCCATTTCTACAAACGCAAAGCCTCGAGAACGGCCGGTTTCACGGTCCGTCATGATCCTGGCGCTGTTGACCTGCCCGTATTGTTCAAAGAGGCCACGAACGGCCTCCTCGGTTGAATTGAAATCCAGGTTGCCGACGAAAATATTCTTCACTGAGTTCTCCAACAATTTGAAAGCGGGCTCATCGGGAGGAAGTTACCAGCGGGAAACGCTCAGTTTACACTTTACTCAGCCGGATTCGCAGAAGCTATCAAACGCGGATCAACTATAGCACTTTCTTGCTCCGGCGGCAAACTACGAGCAAGTTACAGCGTGACGGAACGGACTGTGTGCGCTTTCTTCCAGTTGGAAATCATTGAATAAAAAAGGCCTCGGCCTCATTGCGGGTCTTCGATCCGTATCGTGCGGGTGGGAAACGGGATGCGAATGCCCTGTTCGCGGAAGCCGCGGAGAATCCGCTTGCGAAGTTCCTGCCGGACATTGAACTGATCGGCGAATTCCGCCACGCTGAAGCCCAGCGTGTAGGTAAGCGCGAAATCGCCAAATCCCGGATCGAATGAGACGCTGGGCGCCGGGTCCTTCATCAGCCCCGGCACCGCCCCAAGCGCGCTTTGCGCCGTGTCCAGGAGGACCCGCTCAACCTTCTCCAGATCGGAATCGAATGCGACTGGAACCTGCAGCGACACGCTCACCCGTTTTTCGGGCAGATGGTAGTTGGTGACGTTGGCCTGCGCCAATTTGGCGTTGGGGATGAAAATCAGGTTGTTGGACAATTCGCGCAGCGTGATGCTCCGCCAGCCGATATCGATGACATATCCGGCCTCGCCGGTGTTGAGCTTGATATAGTCTCCCAGCCGGACCTGGTGCGCGACCGAAATGTAAAATCCCGAAAAAAGATTCGACAGCGTATCCTGTAGCGCCAGCGCGACCGCCAATCCGCCTACTCCCAACGCCGTCAGCACCGGAGTGATGTCCACGCGGAACGCCCGCAGCAGCCACAGCGCGCCCAGAATGCACACGAACAACTGCGCCAGTGTGCGCGAAAGCGTGGTTACGGGCAACGCCCCCTGCGAATCGGCGCCGTAGTACCGCACCAGATTGCCAACCAGACGGGCTGACATCATCGTGACCGAAAGAATCCACAGCACCAGCAGCAGCCGCGACACCCAGCCCGCGGCGTTTTCCGGGAGCCGCGAAGACTGCACCGCCATATGCCCCGCCAGCATCAGCGACCAGATCAGAAGCGGGCCGCGCAGAGCGGCGGCGAGGATTAGCCCGGGGCGGCTGTTGGAGCGGGACGTCCACGCCCGGAGAGCGCGCATCAGGATCCAGCGGACCACCCAGCCCGCCGTAAACACGGCCGCGAAGATCGCCGCGGGCACGATGAGATCCATGGGATCGCGAAGAATCGTTCGCCATATTGTCGAGTGCATCATCGGCCCGGATTCACATAGGATAACCGGTTGGATTGCAAAGCATGTGGACGTCAAACCGCCTGCACGCCCAATGGCTTTCCACCGTCTCTGTATGTATGCGAACGCTTGCGCCGGTGCTCTGCCTGATTCTGGCCGGCAGTCTGGCGGCGCAAGAGCAGCTTTCGGCCTTCGATCTCTTCGAACAGGGCCGGGCGGCGGAAAAAGCCGGGCGCATGACCGAAGCGTACCTTGCCTACGCCCGGGCGGCGGCGATGGAGCCGTCGAACCGCTCCTACTGGCAGCACAGCCAGACAGTGCGCTTCCGGGCTCTGCTGGAGGGCATGTCCCACGTGCCGCTATCCGCCGGCTTTCCCGAGATCGGCCCGGATCCGCTGCCGCCGGCGCCGGAGGCGACTTATCAGGACCGGATGGCGGTCGAGCGGGCATTGCCGCCGCCCCAGCTTACCGCCAACGCGGCGCGTCAGGATTTCGATCTGCGCGGCGACTCGCGGAAGCTGTTCCGCGACGTCGCCAAAACGTTCGGGCTCGATTGCGTTTTCGACAAGGAATACCAGCCCACCGACTCGATTCATTTCGAGGTCACCGGCATGAATTATCGCGAAGCGCTGTACGCTCTCGAAGAAGCCACTTCGTCGTTCGCGTTTCCGATCAGCGGCAAGACCATCTTCGTGGCAAGGGATACGCCACAGAAGCGAACGGAACTGGAACCGACGGCGGCGGTATCGATTCCCCTGCCCTCGGCCATCGCACCCGCGGATTTCAACGCCATCCGCACGGCCGTGCAGCAGGCTCTGGCGCTGGAAAAGGTCGTGATCGACAACCGCACCAATAGCGTGATTATTCGCGACCGGATTTCCAAGGTACTGCCGGCGCAAGCCCTGTTTCGCGACCTGACGCGAAACACCGGCCAGCTCTCCCTCGAGATGCGTCTGCTGGAAGTCAGCCGCAACGACATGATCGAGTACGGCGTCACGTTTCCCGATTTGTTCTCATTTAGCGCGCTCACCACTTACCTCCAGAATCAGGTGCAGGTTCCAAACAACATATCCGGCCTGCTAACCTTCGGCGGCGGCAAGACCCTCATCGGTCTGGGATTCCTCACCCCGCAACTGGTGGCGCAGTTATCGAACATCAGCGGCAAGGTTCTCTACGATTCCGAATTCGTCTCGGTGGAGGGCCAACCAGCCGAAATGCATTTGGGCGAGCAGTACCCGGT
>Ga0335076_10001337_pt1 | contig 23799 bp, 21 predicted proteins | sample Lox_Sample_25_FD_206717 | JGI IMG/M metagenome (GOLD analysis project Ga0335076, IMG submission 206717) | Soil microbial communities from Loxahatchee National Wildlife Refuge, Florida, United States - Lox_Sample_2.5 | ecosystem: Environmental > Terrestrial > Soil > Wetlands | place: USA... | reverse complement strand
GATCACCCACGATCACATGAAGAAGATGAAGGACCAGGCGATCGTCTGCAACATCGGCCACTTCGATAACGAGATCGACGTCGCGTCGCTCGAAAAGTACGGCTGGGAAGAGATCAAGCCGCAGGTCGATCACGTGATCTTCCCCGATGGCAAGCGGATCATCCTGCTGGCCAAGGGCCGCCTGGTGAACCTTGGATGCGGAACCGGCCATCCGAGCTACGTCATGAGCTCGTCGTTCGCGAATCAGACGATCGCGCAGATCGAACTTTTCACGAACACGGCCAAATATCCGGTGGGCGTCTATACGTTGCCAAAGCATCTCGACGAGAAAGTCGCGCGCCTGCAGCTGAAGAAGCTGAACGCGCAGCTGACCGAACTCACCGACGCGCAGGCGCGTTACATCGGCGTGGACAAGGCGGGGCCATTCAAGGCCGACCACTACCGCTACTGATCGGCACCGGTCTCCCGCATGCCGCACCGCGGGAGACCGGTCGCTGACGAAGCAACTGGCGAGGAGTCTCGATGCGGATCCTGGTGATGGGCGCGGGCGGCGTGGGCGGCTATTTCGGCGCCCAGCTGCTCCGAGCGGGACATGACGTCAAGTTCGTTGCGCGTGGTGCTCATCTTGCGGCCCTGCGCGAGCGTGGCTTGGTGATCGAAAGCGAGATCGCACCGGTGCATCTCGCTACGGTCCGGGCGGATTCCGATCCGGCGCGCCTAGGGCCCGCCGACATCGTGATGTTCTGCACCAAGCTGTGGGATGTCGAAGACGGCGCGCACCGGATCGCACCAGCGCTGTCACCGGATGGCGTGGTGATCCCGTTTCAAAATGGCGTCGAAAGCCACGTGACGCTCGCGCGCGTGCTCGGCAGGGACCGCGTTGCAGGCGGCGTCGCGCAGATCTCCGCGAACATCAAAGCACCGGGCGTCATCGAACAGACCGGACCGTTCGCGCGCTTGCGTATCGGGGCGTTCAGTCCTGCACAGGATGCGCTGGTGCGCGCATTCGTCGAGGCCGGCCAGACCGCAAAGGTCGATGTCGAGCTGGTAAGCGACATCGAGCGGGCGTTGTGGGAGAAGTTCGTTTTTCTCGTCGCGGTTTCCGGCCTGACCTCGCTGGCGCGCCAGCCCGTCGGTGTCGTGCGCACGGATCCGGAACTGCGTGCGACGCTCATCGCCGCGATCGACGAAACGGTTGCGGTCGCGCGCAAGCGTGGCGTCGGACTGGGTCCCGATGTCGCCGCAGAGACGATGAAGATCGTCGACTGGCTGCCGCCCGGCATGCGCGCATCGATGCTCAACGACCTGACACGCGGCAACCGGCTCGAAGCGCCGTGGCTCGCGGGCGGTGTCGTGCGCATGGCGCGCGAAGCTGGACTTCCCGCGCCCGTGAACACCGCGATCTACGCGGCTCTCAAACCCTACATCGACGGCGCGCCGAAGGCCGCCTGAACAGAGGACTCTCGATGCTGCGCATCCTGCTGGTCTGGATCCTGAACGCCGTAGCGCTCTGGCTCGTCACGCAACTCCTGCCCGGTGTGCACATCGTCAAGTGGTGGCCCGACGCGCTGATCGCGGTGCTGGTGCTCGGCCTCGTTAACACGCTGATTCGGCCGGTGCTCGTGGTGCTCACGCTGCCGGCCACCATCCTCACGCTCGGCGTGTTCCTCTTGATCCTGAACGCGCTGCTTTTCTGGATGGTGGGTTCGATCCTGAAGGGCTTCGAGGTCGACAGCTTCTGGTGGGCGTTCGGCGGAGCGCTGCTCTACAGCTTGTTTTCCTGGGCGTTCTCTTCGCTGTTGAAAGCAAGATGAGTCGCACCTTCAGTTTCGAGTTCTTCCCGCCCAAGACTCCCGAGGGCGAGGACAAGCTGCGCAGCGTGCGCACGCAACTCGCGACCTTGAATCCGCATTTCTTTTCGGTCACGTTCGGCGCGGGCGGCTCGACGCGCGAAGGCACATGGAACACGGTGCACGAGATTCATCGGGCCGGCTTGCCGGTCGCGCCGCATGTTTCGTGCGTCGGTTCGTCGCGTGACTCGATCCGCAAGTTGCTATCGGGATATCGGGAAGCTGGCATTCGTCGCCTCGTCACGTTGCGCGGCGATGCGCCGTCGGGCGCTGGCATTGGCGGCGGCGAACTGACGTACGCGAATCAACTCGTGGAGCTCGTGCGCGCCGAAACGGGCGACTGGTTCCATATCGAGGTTGCCGCCTATCCCGAATACCACCCGCAGTCGCGCACGCCCGCCGAGGATCTCGCCAATTTCATGCGCAAAGTGCGCGCCGGCGCCAACTCGGCTATCACGCAGTACTTCTACAACGCCGACGCCTACTACCGCTTCCGCGACGACGCGCGCGCCTTGGGCTGCACGGTCCCGATCGTGCCCGGCGTGATGCCGATCACCAACTTCGCCCAGCTCGCGCGTTTCTCGGACGCATGCGGCGCGGAGATCCCGCGCTGGATCCGCAATCGACTGGCAAGTTTTGGCGACGATCGCACGTCGATCCGAGCATTCGGCCTCGACGTGGTTACGTCCTTGTGCGAGAACCTGCTTGCCAACGGCGCGCCCGGCCTGCACCTCTATACGATGAACATGGCCGATGCATCGCTGGAGATCTGGCGCCGGCTCGGCCTGCCGAAGTAGTCGCGCCGTCGCTTCAGTCCAGCGACGTCCTGTACGGTTCGTCGTCTTGGATGTATTCCTTCTCGCGCGAAGCGTCCTCAGCCCAGGCCCGCATCGCCGGCAGCGCGATCATCATCTGGACATAGTCGACCGCCTGCGCCGGCAGTTCCGGTCGATAGGTATTGAAGCGCCAGACGACCGGCGCGAAATACGCGTCCGCCACGCTGAAGCGCCCGAACAGGAACGGACCGGTGCCCGCAAAGCGGCTGCGTGAGGCCCAGAGCGAGGTGATGCGTGCGATGTCCTTCTGTACCGCCACGTTCCAGCCGCGTCCCGGGAGATCGGCGCTGATGTTCATCGGCATCATGTCACGCAACGACTGAAACCCCGCGTGCATTTCGGCGCAAACCGAGCGCGCTTCGGCGCGTTGCTTGCGATCGGTCGGCCAAAGCAGCTTGTCCGCGAAGTTCTCGGCGACGTATTCGGCGATCGCGAGACTGTCCCAGATCATCAGGTCGCCGTCGATAAGGACCGGGACCCGCCCTGCCGCCGAATAAGCAAGCACACGTTGCTTGAAATCCGGCGCGCTGAAACGCAGCGGCACCTCCTCGAACGGAATCCCGGCGTGCTTCAGCAGCAACCAGCTGCGCAGCGACCAGCTCGAATAGTTCTTGCTCCCTACGACAAGCTTCATGCATCGCTCCCTGCGGGTTCAGGCCAGGATGTCTGCCGTCCCGCGTGCGCTTGCAAATGTTCCGTTCAGCGCGGCGATGAAGGCGTTATGGACCTGCGCCGCTGGCACTTCGCCATCGCCGAACGTGAGCTTGCGGGTCGCGCAAGCGTCGTGTGCGACTTCGACCTTGAAACCGAGGTCGAATGCAGCGCGCACCGACGAGTCGACGCACATGTGCGTCATCATCCCCGCGACCAGCAATTCCGTGATTCCGCGCGAGCGCAGTTCCGTATCGAGCCGCGTCGCGCGAAACGCGCTCGGGAAATTCTTCTGGATCACCAGCTCGTCCCCGCGCGGCGCTACGGCCGGATGAAAATCGACGCCCTCCGTGCCAGGAATGAAAAACGAGGCGGTCGGCCGGATCGAAAGATGCTGCACGTGGACGAGCGCCCATCCGCGCGCTCGAAAGCGCTCGAGCAGCCGGGCTGCGTTTTGCGCGGCGGCGTCCGCGCCGTCGAGCGTCATGCGGCCGCCCGGGAAGTAATCCTTCTGGATATCGATCAATACCAGCGCCTGCGCCATCGGCGTCCTCTCCTCGTTTCGCTTGATCGATCGACTCACATATTCGACTTGCATGCTCGACCGACCTACTCGCTGCCGGCGCGTTCAACCACCAGGACACGGGCTTCGCCGCGTGGGTGCGCGATGTGTTCGCAGCCCGCGCCGGCAACGAAGACGTCGCCCGCCCCCAGCGTGACGAAGCGCTCGCCGCCGTCGCAACGGTAATGCATGTCCACCAGCCCATCGATGACAACGAACACTTCGTTGCCATCATTGACATGCCAGTGGTACGCCTTGTTGGTCCAATGCAGACGCGTCGTGACGCCGTCGAGTTGCATCAGTTCAAGCGCATCCCAGGCCTTGCGTGGCCGGAACTCGCGGCCGCGCACCACCCGCGCAGTCGGCGTCGCAACCGCCATCGTCAATTGACCGCGAGAAAGCCGGTGCGCGCGCTGGCGATGCCGTCGAGCACTGCCGCCGGTCCATGAGGTTCCGCGATCGCCGGGCGTTGCGTTGCGGGATCCTGGAAAGTCAACGGACCGGGCGACGCGACATGAAGGACACCGAGGCTCACCGCGAGCGCGAGCATCACGATCACCGTGCGGGCAAGCGCCTCGCGCACGCGACCATTCGAACGCAGTCGCCGCCACGCACGACCGAGACGCCGCACGAGCCGGACCGCGAAATTGCCCGCGGCGGGCTCGATCACCTGGATGCGCGCCGCGCCGAGGCCCTCGATCACCGAGAGGCCACCGACCTTGAGCGTGATCTCGTCGCCGCAAGCGGCGAAGATGTCCTGCTCGCGGCCTTCTTCAGTCAGCCACATCGAGCCGTACAGGACGCGCACGCGCATCCCCGGGCGGCCCAGGAACGTCAACAGTTGCTCATAGCCGAGGTCGAACGTCCGTGTCGTTGCTTGTGCCAGGTCCATGGTGCTCTCCTGAAACCTGCGCGACGATCTGTCGCGCGACGGTTGCATTAGAGGACCGCACGAGCACCCGGACAAACGAAACGTTTGCAGTGCATGCATGCAGTTGCCGCATGCGTCGAACTGCACTATGGTCCGGGCATGTCCACCCGCCCGCCGCGCCGTGCAGCGCGCCGCCGCCCCATCCCGGTCGGCGCGCTGCGCGGCTTCGAAGCATCCGGCCGCCTGCTGAGCTTCACGCTCGCCGCCGACGAACTGAGCCTGACCCAATCGTCGATCAGTCGCCAGGTAGCCGCTCTCGAGCGGCAGGTGGGCAAGAAATTGTTCGCGCGCAAGACTCGCGCGCTGGCGCTTACCGGCGCCGGCGATCAGTTCTTGCGCGTTGTGCGCCAGTCGCTGGCGGCCATCGACCATACGGTCGAAGAGATCCGGGGCACAGGCGGCCCGCCGCGTGTCATCGTCACCACGTATGCATCATTTGCATCCTTGTGGCTGGTGCCGCGCCTGGCGGCGTTTCAGCGCGCGCATCCCGAAATCGAGATTCGCATCGACGCGGTCGACCGCGCAGTCGATCTCGAGGCCGAAGGGGTCGACGTGGCGTTGCGGTGGTGCCGGCCGCAAGCGGCTCCGGCGCACGCGATCCGACTGGTCGAAGAGGAGATCACCCCGGCAGTAAGCGCCGATCTGCTCGAACGCAGTGGTGTCGCCATCCGCAAACCGGCCGACCTGCTACAGCTGCCGCTGCTCGAGATGGACAACAAGATGCCGACCTCGGTCGCGAGCAGCTGGAGCCGCTGGTTCGAGGCCGCCGATGTTCCCGCGGAGGAACAACGTCCCAAGGCTGGCAAGCTCTATTTCACGTTCATCGACCAGTCGGTGCAGGCGGCAGTGCGCGGCCAGGGGGTCGTACTCGGGCGCACGCCGTTTCTCGACGATCTGGTGGCAGCCGGGCAGCTGGTCATGCCGTTCCCGACGCTGCGCCTGAACACCGGCTATTGCTACTTCCTGATCGAAAACCGCGAACGTGGCGAGCTGGCGCACGTCGCCGCATTCCGCTCCTGGCTCAACGAAGAGGTGCAGCGCGGCCCGCCGCGCGCCACCTGATGAAGCTCGACGTGATGCCGCTCAGAGCACGCCGGACTCTGTGATCACGAGGTCGAGGCGCACATCGTGCGCCTGCGGCTGGATCGACGGCACGCGCGTGCATTCGAACGCGATGCCCACCGTGACGGGACGCGGGTCCAGCGCGGCAAGCGTCCGGTCGTAGTAGCCCCCGCCGAAGCCGAGCCGATAGCGCAGGCTGTCGATGCCGACACACGGAATCAGCAGCAGTTGCGGTGTCATGCGTGCGTGGCGGCTCGGCACGGCGATCCCCATCGGCCCCGTCGTCATGGGCGTGTCCGCCGTCCAGGGCGCAAACTCGAGCAGCTTGTCGACGATCACGGGCAAACCTGCCCGGCGCTGCACGTCCTCGCCGAGCCAGGCCAGGATGACGCGACGCAGGTCCGGCTCACCACGAATGGCCCAATAAAAGCCCAGCCGCGTGACCGGCATGGTGCGCAACCAGCGCGCCACGCGCGCGGCGAGCGCACGTTCCGCGTCGGCCCGATTGCGCATCGTCTCGCGCGCGGTGATCAGCCGGTCACGCAGCTCTTCGCGATCGAATTTTCCTTCTTCTTCCATCTTCTTTTCAGCGTTCCATGCGCGTTTGCTGTGATAGGCTCGACGCGTTGTACTCAGGTGCGGTGATGTTGTTGCGGGGAGCACGGGCAGTCCATACCGCCCTCGGGTTGGGCGTGGCGTTGTTTGTCGCCAGCAACAGCCCGCAGGCGCGCACTGAGGCGCTTGTTCCGGAAAGCGCCAGGTCGAGCGTCGACGAGGCGTTCCTGGCCGCGCGCGATGCCGCGTCGCTCGGCAACCGCGACAAGTTCGTCCAGCTTGCACCGCGCCTGAAAGACCACCCGCTTTCTTCCTACGTCGACTTCTGGCGCCTGCAGCTGCGCATGCGCACCGAGGAGCCGGCGCGGCTTGCTCCCGACGTCAACGCATTTCTCGCGAACAACGCCGGCACCTACGTTGCAGACCGACTGCGCCTCGAATGGTTGGTCTACCTCGGGACAAAGCACGAGTTCGAAGCCTTCGATCGCGAGCTGCCGCAGCTCATATGGAGCGACGACGCGCAGTTGCGCTGCCTCGTTGCGCTGGCGCGCTACCAGCGCAACGAAGGCCGGCGCATCGATGAGCTCGCCCGCGAAGCGCGCCAGGTGCTTGCCACGAGCCGGGAGGGCGGCGGAGACGGCTGCTGGACGTTGACTGAGGCATTGCTGGTCGACGAGCGCGCCAATCCGTGGGAACGCATGCGATCTCTGGTCGAGAACAACCAGGTGACCACCGCGAAGCGGATGGTGGCCTGGCTGCCCAAGGTCGACGCAGGGCAGGTTTCGCTCGCGCTCGACCGGCCGGCGTCGTGGCTGTCCAGCAACGAACGCAAGCTCGGTACTCAGAAAGACCTGGCTCTGATCGCGATCGCACGGCTCGCGCGCGATGACCCCGCGAAGGCCGCGCGCTTCGCCGCCATCCTGGAGCCCAGCCTGACCCCGCAGCAGCGCGGACTGGTGTGGGGGCGTATCGGGCACCTGGCCGCGTACAAGCAGATGCCCGAGGCGATCGAGTGGTATCGCAACGGCGGCGATCAGGTCGGCGTCGCGCCGGAAGTCGCGCGCGCCGACGAGGTCCTCGAGTGGGAAGTGCGCGCAGCGTTGCGCGGTACGCGCGACGGACCCGATTGGCCGATGGTGCGCGATGCCATCGAACGGATGCCGGCGGAGATGCAGGAAGAGCCGGCTTGGGTGTACTGGCACGCGCGGGCGCTGATCGAGGAGCAACGCGCTTCCGAAGCGGCGGTGTACCTGCGCTCGATCGCGTCGCGCTTCGACTTCTACGGCAAGCTCGCTGCCGAAGAACTCGAAATCGCCATCGCCATCCCGCCGCGCGCACCCGAACCAACGCAAGAGCAGGTCGACGCCTGGAACGGCAACCCGGGCTTTGCCCGGGCGCTGAAGTTCTACGACCTCGGGCTGCGCGCCGAGGGCAATCGCGAGTGGGCGTGGCAGCTGCGCGGCAAGAACGATCGCGAGTTGCTCGCTGCCGCGGAATACGCGCGCCGCATCAACGTCTACGACCGGATGATCGCGGCGTCCGAGCGGACACGCGCGGAGTTCGACTTCAGCCAGCGCTATCCGGCGCCGCATCGCGCGGAACTGACGCGCCACGCACAGGCCGCGGGCCTCGATGAAACGTGGGTGTACGGGCTGATCCGCCAGGAGTCGCGTTTCATCCAGGACGCGCGGTCCGCGGTGGGCGCACAAGGCCTGATGCAGATCATGCCGTCCACCGCGCGTTACGTCGCGCGCCGGGTCGGCATGAACGACTATCACCCGACCCGCATCGTCGAGGTGGAAACGAACCTGCGACTTGGCACCAACTACCTGAAGCTGGTCTTCGATGATCTCGATGGACAGCCGGTTGTCGCATCGGCCGCCTACAACGCCGGCCCGAACCGCGCGCGCGTATGGCGCGCCACGCTGCCGCGCGCCGTCGAAGGGGCGATATTCGCCGAGACGATCCCCTTCAACGAGACACGCGACTACGTGAAGAAGGTGATGGCCAACGCGGCGACCTACGCCGTGCTGTTCGACCAGCCGAACGTGTCTTTGAAGGCGATGCTGGGCACGGTCTCGCCGAAGATTGCGGGCGTCAGCGACCTTCCCTGACGGCAATCGTGCCGTCGCCTAGAATCAGTCGCCTCGACGGCTTGCCGCGCGCCCGCTGCCTTTGCGGGTGATTCCCTGCCCATGCGCAACAACAACATCCTCGTGCTTGGCGGCTCCGGATTCATCGGCCGCTATGTCGTCAACTTCCTCGTCGGACGCGGCTGCCGCGTGCTGGTGCCGACGCGCCGGCGCAGTCGAGCCCGCCACCTGATCCTGCTGCCGACCTGCGACGTGGTCGACGCGAACATCATGGACGACGCGACACTGGACCGCCTGGTGGCGCGCCAGGATGCGGTGATCAACCTGGTCGGCATCCTGCACGGCAAGGAGCAGGAGTTCCACCGCGTGCATGCCGAATTGCCGCGCCGCCTCGTCGCCGCATGCGCCAAGAATCGCGTCGCGCGCCTGCTGCAAGTCAGCGCGCTCGGTGTCGGCGCGTCCGCGCCGTCGATGTACCTCCGCAGCAAGGCCGCTGGCGAAGCGCACATCCAGGCAAGTTCGCTCGCTTGGACGCTGTTCAGGCCGTCGGTCGTCTTCGGCGCCGAGGATCGATTCCTCAACCTGTTCGCGCACCTCGCAACGTGGTTTCCGTTTCTGCCGATCGGCGGAGCGGATGCGAAGTTCCAGCCGGTCTGGGTCGAGGACGTGGCGCGTGCCATCGCCAACACGCTCGACAATGATGCGACGTTCGGCAAGACCTATGAACTGGCGGGCCCGCGCATCTACACGCTGCGTGAGCTGGTGCATTTCGCTGCCGGGGCAGCAGGCCATCCACGCCCTGTCATTGCGCTCCCCGATGGACTGGCCCGTTTGCAAGCACGCTTCATGGAGTTCGCACCGGGCGCGCCATTGCTGTCGCGCGACAACCTCGACTCGATGAAGGTGCCCAGTGTCGCGAGCAAGCAGCCGTTCGTTCCCGCGCCGGAGCTGGGCATCCGCCTGACCCCGATGGAGCCCGAAGCAGCGCTGTATCTCGCGGGCATGCACCGGCGCACCCGGTTCGGTGCGCTGCGTGCGCGCGCGCGACGCTAGCGCGCGTCGACGCCGCGCGCACAAGACTGCGCATGAAGTCCTACATCGTCGGCGGCAGCGTGCGCGACCAGCTGCTCGACCGCGCGCATGGCGATCGCGATTGGGTTGTCGTCGGCGCCACTCCCGAAGAGATGCTGGCTGCAGGATTCCGGCCGGTGGGCAAGGACTTCCCGGTCTTCCTGCACCCGAAGACCCACGAGGAATACGCGCTCGCGCGCACCGAACGCAAGACGGCACCGGGCTATCACGGGTTCGTATTCCACGCGTCGCCCCAGGTGACGCTCGAACAGGATCTCGCGCGTCGCGATCTCACGATCAACGCGATGGCGCTCGACGAGGCCGGCATGCTCGTCGATCCGTTCGGCGGGCAGCGCGACCTCGCCGCGCGCGTGCTGCGCCATGTCAGTCCCGCGTTCAGTGAAGACCCGGTGCGGATCCTGCGGCTGGCGCGCTTCGCAGCGCGCTTCGCGGATTTCTCCGTGGCGCCCGAAACCACGGCGCTCATGCGGCAGATGGTTGCCGCCGGCGAGGTCGATGCACTGGTCCCGGAGCGCGTCTGGCAGGAGCTCGCGCGCGGGCTGATGGAACAACGGCCAGGCCGCATGCTCGAGGTGCTGCAGGCTTGCGGTGCCCTCGCACGGATCGTCCCGGAACTCGATCGGCTGTGGGGCGTACCGCAGGCGGCGGACGTGCACCCTGAAGTCGATACGGGAGCGCACATGCTTCTGGTCATCGATGCGGCGGCGCGCATGGACGCAACGCTGCCGGCGCGCTGGGCGGCGCTGCTGCACGACCTCGGCAAGGGAACGACGCCAGCGAGCGAGTGGCCGAAGCACAAGGGTCACGAGGAGCGCAGCGTCGAGCTCGTGCGTGGCGTCAACGAGCGCCTGCGCGTGCCGGCCGACTGCCGCGACACATCGGTGCTCGCCGCGCGCGAGCACGGCAATATCCATCACGCGATGGAACTCGACGCCGCCGGCCTCGTCGAGCTGCTCGATCGCTGCGACGCCTGGCGGCGTGCGCCGGTGCTCGAGCAGGTGCTGGTTGCCTGCGAAGCGGACAGCCGCGGCCGCACGGGGTTTGAAAACGCCGACTACCCGCAACGGACCCGCGCGCTCGCGGCTCTGCAGGTCGCCCGCACAGTCGACACCGGCGCGATCGCGCAGCGTGTCGCGCAAGAAACGGGGAAGGCGGACGAACGCATCGCCGCGGCGATCCATGCCGCGCGCGTTGAAGCCGTGCGTGATGCCGGCGTCTGATCAGGCCGGCTTCTTCGGTATCGCTGGATAGGTGCCCGCGGCCAGTTGGCGGGCGACGCGCACGTAGCCGTTCCAGAGGCTGAACAATTGCAGCCCGATCTGTTGGCCGAGCTTGCGGTAGCTTTCCCACTGCCCTTCGTCGAAAAACTGATCACCGGTCGGCTGCTGCGGAAACGCCGGCTGCTCGCGTGCGTAGAGCTTGACGTCGAGTGAAGCGAACTGGGTGACGCTCGGCTTGACGACGATCAACAGCGCCTCGCGCGCAAGCCGGGTCGGCGCGGAATCGGCGGCGTAGCGGACGCGCGCGACGAGCGCGCAGCGATCGGCGCGCGTCGACGCGTCGCGAAACTGCTCGAGGGTCCCGAAGTACCGAGCGATTCCCGCACCGCCCTCTTCCAACGCAACGACGAATTCTCCGAGCCCGCCCTCGTCGAGGAATTCGATCTCGGCGCCGAAATCGATGCGCACCCTCCGCACCAGGTTCTGCAAGTCGTTGAAGCGATACTCGGGATCGGCACCGTTGTCGGAGCAGACGATGAGTGCGGCGCGCCGGCGCAGCAGTTCGTAGACGGCGGTGTTCTCGAAGTGTCCGCCATCCGAGAGATTCCAACGCAACCCGCGTTGGCCATAAAAGCCGCCGCTCAGTTCCTGTTGGACAAGATCGAACGTCTTGCCGACGCCGTCGCGTCGCTGCGTGCTCATCTTTTCGGCCGGGATCCACCAATAACCGAGCCGGGCATTGACCAGCCACGCGAGGATCGAGTAGCCGAGCGTCGACATGTGGCCGAGACCGGTCGACACCGCCGCGCCCGAAATCGCCGCCCATGCGCCGAGCGGCATGCGCTCACACGTGCGTTGCCGGTCGAATGCGGCGCGCTCGTCGCTGCTGGCGTTCGGTGGCGGCTCAGGCAAGTCGGGGAATGTGAGGCGCGAGCCGATCTCCACGTCGGGCTTCGCCCACTCGTAGAAGTGGCTGTCGACGTTGATGCCGCGCGGACCCACGGCCAACGTCACCCCCTTCCGATCCTCGCGCACCAGATTCGAAGTCTCGGAGAGACTTTCGTTCAACGTCGAACAGACGATGTGCAGCGGACCCGCCGACGTGCCCCCGTAGTAGCTGCGCAGCGCCACGTCGTCGTCCGCGTGCGACTCCGACACGAACACCGCGCGCGCGCCTTCTTCGCTCTTCAGCGGATCGGCGATTGCCTGCTGAAAGCGCCGCAGGCGCCGGAAGTTGGCAGCACCAAGGAATGTGCGGACCAGGCGCGCGCTATAGAAGCGGTGGAACGTCGAGTTGTTGAGAAAGCCGAGGCTTTCGCGCACGAGCTCCGTGAAGAGAAGCCACGCAACGATGAGTCCGATCAGGATCGCGGTGTGTCCAAGCCGCAATACGGCCTGGCCCCGCAGGTGCCAGTCCGGAACCCACGGGCTCCAGACCACCCATTGCACGAACGCGACCAACAACGCCGAGATGGCGACCAGCGCGAGAATCGCCGCCACCAGTGCGATCCACTTCTGCATGCGCACGATCGCCTTCATCCAGCCCCCGGCCGGTTTGAACGAGAACGTGGCGAACTTGCGAGCGAGCGCGAGCAGCACCGCGATCGCGCCACCACTCGTTCCGAGCGTCGCAAGTTCGACCGGCCGTGCGCGCAGCAGCGCCACGAAGATGGCCTGGCCGAGCGAATCGACGAATCCGCAGGCGAATACCAGCAGCACCACCTTGAGCAACGTGGTGAGCGATTGGGTCAGGCGCAGGCGGGCACGCGACACCGCTGCGGTGTGGGTCCAATCTTCTCCCGGAAGTAGCCAGCGCGAGATCCAGAAACGCTGCATCAGCAGCACGGCCACCGCGAGATAAGCGCAGTAGCCAAGCAGGTAAACGACCGGGTTCGACCACTGGTCGAAGCGACCCAGCAGCACGCCGAACACAACCGAAGCCACGAGCAGCCAGTAAGGGCCGAGCTTGATCGCTCGCTCTTCGGCCGACAGCATGGATTTTTCCTGGCGGAACACAAGCCAATAGGCGAGCACAAGCGGGCCACCGGCCAGAAGCGCGAACGCCGGCACCAGCCACAGGATGGGACTCGACCACCAGAACGTTCCGGTCGTTATGTTGACGTCCCAATCGAGCCCGTCGAGCACCAGCGCGAACGGTCCGCCGAGGCTGGTGCCCAGCAGATGCAGGCCGATCCGCACCACGTAGACGAGCAACACGCCGCCCAGGAGCGCGAGCGCCAGCACGTAGTGAACGCCGATCAGCGCGCGCAGGTAGAACGCCGCCAGGTAAAGCAGGTCGCCGGCGCCACTCGGTGTCAGGTAGCGGCCGTTCTCACGCAGCCAGAGGATCGGATGAAAGATCGTCGCGGGTTCCTGTTCCCCGATTTTCACTTGCGCGACCTCGCAATGCGGATCGTCGGTCAGCAGTTGCTCGGCGCGAGTCGCCGCCGTGAGCGGCGACTCGTCGGGGACCGCGGCGGGTTTGTTCTCCTGCGGCCGCGTGTCCGGGACGGCGAGATCAGCCTGTCGCGCAAGAAACAGGCTGCCGAGAAACGAGCCCGTGTAGCCGCCACCCGAGACAGTGGACAGGTAATCGACCTGCGGGAACAACGACTTCTGCGCCAGCGCCTGTGCCAGGCCCAACGAGAAGACCGCGCTGCGAATCCCTCCGCCGGAAAACGCAACGCCTACGGGCTGCTCGACGGGAAGTGCATCGGGGCCCGGCGCGCGCATACCCCACAGCGCGCGACGATGCCGGATCGATTCGTGCTCCACCCTCGGATCGAATCCGTAGTCACCGTGCATCAGAAAGCCCCCGCAGGCCGGCTAAAGCGCCGGCGCGGATCATGCCGCCGCGCTGCATCGATGTCATCCCGTGCATTCGCCCAAACGAGCGGATGAGCGCGAGCGATCAGATCAATTTCCCGATCAGGAACACCAGGAATGTCAGCAACAACGTGCTGGCAAACGGAAGCAGGACTTCACGCTTGCCGATCCGAAAGCGGAGATCGCCGGGAAGCCGTCCGATGCCGATCTTTTCCAACCACGGCTGCAAGGCTGCGAGGACAACCAGGCCGATGAACAATGTGACCACGAAGCGCATCGCGGGCTCGTTAAAGACGATCGAGGCGGTCACCGCGCGCGAGCCCGAGCAATGGCTCGGAAACGCCGCGACCGATCGCGAGCACCTTGAACAATTCGCCCATCTCGGATTCGCTCAACAAGCGTTGCACCGCGCTCGTTTGCTCCGGCGCATGGTCGCGCGCAAGCATGTCGAGAAGGCCGCAATTGATCAGGAAGTTCGCCTGCGTCGTGTAGCCCAGCACGTCGAGTCCCTCAGCATGCGCCGTCGCCGCGATGGCGCTCCAGTCGACGTGCGCTGTGATGTCGTTCAAGCCTGGCAGCCAGAATGGATCGGCATGCGAATGATGACGGTAGTGACACATGATCGTGCCCATCAGGCGCTGCGGATGGTAGTACTCATGGCGCGGAAACCCGTAGTCGATCAACAGCGCCACGCCCTTGGACAGAAGGTCCGCGAGTTGCACGATCCAGGCGCGCGCGACCAGGCCGATCTCGGACGTATAGCCGTTGGCCATCGTCTGCGTCTCGGCTTCGATCTCGAGTATCTCTTCGCGCAATCGCGCATCGGCCGGACGCTCGTCGAAGGAAAAGCGATCGTCACGCAGCGTGACCCCGCGCTCGCAGATCGCGCCCGCGGTCTTCGTGAAAAGACGCACCGCCATGACGTCGAGCACTTCGTTGGCGAGGATGACGCCTTCGAATCGCGTCGGCGGTGCATCGAGCCATTCGATCGGATAACCGTCCAGCAATTCGCCCTGACGTGCACGCAGGTCGGCCGAGACCTCGACGATCTGGTAGCGCTCGACAGCGACACCGCGCTGCCGGAGTTCGTCAAGGATGTCGCGTGCAAGACGGCCGGTGCCGGCGCCGAACTCGAGGATTGCGCCGGGCTTGCCGCCCGCGACGAGTTCCAGCACTTGCGCGACCTGCACCGCCAACGCACGACCGAACAGCGGTGAAATTTCCGGAGCGGTGACGAAATCTCCACCGACGACCGAATCGCCGATCTTGCGCGCGCCCGCGGTGTAGTAACCAAGCCCGGGCGCGTATAGCGCAAGGTCCATGTAGCGATCGAATCCGATCCAGCCGCCCGCCGCCGCGATCTCGCGGGCAATGAAGTTGGCCAGACGCGCGCTATGGGCCGCCGCGTCCGGTGAAGGCGCCGGCAACGATGCCTGCGTGCGAGGGAAATCCATCGCCGCCGATCTTACCGGCGCGTGATCGCGCGGCACCGGAACACGACCGCAAAACCGGCATCTCGGTAGACTTTGAAGTTTCGAGGCTTCCCGTCGCGCAACACACACGTCGAGCATGAGCGGCCGTCGCAGATCCAAGCCAGACGTACCCCGTGCCGCACTCGTGACGGGGGCGGGCAAGCGCATCGGGCGTGCGATCGCGCTCGCGCTGGCGCGCGACGGCTGGGACGTCGCGGTCCACTACGCGACGTCGCGCAGCGAGGCGCTCGCGACTGTCGCGGCCATCGAGGAGATCGGCCAGCGCGCGGTTGCGGTGAATCGCGATCTCGCGGTCGAGCGCGGCGTGCGCAGCCTGCTCAGCGAATGCAGCGCCGAACTCGGGCCGGTCTCGTGCGTGGTGAACAATGCCGCGATCTTCGAATACGACACGCCGACGCGCTTCAAACCAGACCTGCTGCTCAAGCACGCCCGGATCAACACCGCTGCACCGGTGCTGCTGGCTCAGTGCCTGCACGCCGAGCTGACCGACGGGCAGAGCGGTGTCGTGATCAACCTGCTCGACCAGAAGCTGGCCAATCCCAATCCGGACTTCCTGAGCTACACCCTCTCGAAGAGCGCCCTCTGCTACGCGACGACGGTGCTCGCGCAGGCACTTGCGCCGAAGGTGCGCGTGGTCGGCGTCGCACCCGGCATCACGCTGGCTTCCGGCAAACAGAGCGATGCGGGATTCGAGAACGCTCACGCGCAAACCCCGCTCGGACGCTCGAGCACGCCGGAAGACATCGGCAAGGCGGTTGTCTATCTCGCTAGCGCATCGGCGGTGACCGGCACCACGCTGCTGGTCGATGGCGGCCAGCATCTGGTCGCCAGCACGCGAGACGTGATGTTCGTCACCGAGCCGGAATGAACGCACTGCTCGACCCGCGCCTGGCGGACTGCCGGCGCATCTTTCTGCGCGAGGTGGTGATGCTCGCGAGCATTGGCATCCACGCCGTGGAGAAAGCCGCCCCCCAGCGAATCGTCCTCAGCGTCGATCTTTTTGTTCCGCTCGCGTTGACGACGCCGAAACACGATCGCATTTCCGAAGTGCTCGACTACGATTTCGTGCGCGCCACGGTGCAGCAGCGCATCGATGGCGGCCACATCAACTTGCAGGAAACGCTGGTCGACGACGTGGCGCACGCGCTTCTCGCCCACCCCGCCGTCCGCGCCGTGCGGGTGGCCAGCGAAAAGCCCGACATCTACGAAAACATCGACGCCGTCGGCATCGAAGTCTTCCTCTTCAAATGGGGTCAGGTACCAATTTCGTAATTCCGGGGACCGCATGAACGCACCTATCGAACCGGCGCCCGACCGGCAGCGCATCGAAAAAGCCGAGCGCGAGCGGATCAAGCTGCGCAAGCGGCTGCTACGCCTGACCGGCAAGGCGATCGCCGACTTCAACATGATCGAAGACGGCGACAAGGTCATGGTATGCCTCTCGGGCGGCAAGGACAGCTACACGCTGCTCGACCTGCTGCTGATCCTGCGCGAGCGCGCGCCGATACGCTTCGACATCGTCGCGGTGAACCTCGACCAGAAGCAGCCCGGCTTCCCCGCGCACGTCCTGCCGGACTATCTGCGCGAACGCAACGTGCCCTTTCACATCGAAACCCAGGACACGTATTCGATCGTCACGCGGCTCATCCCCGCGGGCAAGACGATGTGCTCGTTGTGCTCGCGCCTGCGCCGCGGCATTTTGTATCGCGTCGCAAGCGAGCTCGGCGCGACCAAGATTGCGCTCGGACATCATCGCGACGACATCCTCGGCACGTTCTTCCTCAACCTCTTCTACGGTGGCCGCATGAAAGCGATGCCGCCGAAGCTGGTCAGCGACGACGGCCGCCACGTCGTCATCCGCCCGCTCGCCTACAACAACGAACCCGACATCGCTCGCTATGCCGCCGCGCGCGCATTCCCGATCATTCCGTGCAACCTGTGCGGCTCGCAGGACAACCTCAAGCGCAAGGAAGTGAAGCGGATGCTCGCCGAGTGGGACAAGCGCTTCCCCGGCCGCGTCGAGAACGCGTTCAACGCACTGTCGCGCGTGACGCTCTCGCACCTGATGGACGCCAGCGCGTTCGATTTCGCCGGCCTGCGCGCATCGGGTGTCGCCGATCCCGATGGCGACATCGCGTTCGACGACGATCCTTGCTTGAGCGAAGAGCCGGGTGCACCCGCGACGATCGCGCTGCATCGCGAGTTCGACGCGATCGCGTCGAACCCCGACTGAGCGCGTCGAGACTAGCTTCCCTGCGTAGGCGGCGGCACCCGGCCGTTGCCGGCGTTCGGCATCTGCGGCGGATGAGCCGATGCGTTCTGCTGCTGCACCCGTTCGCGCATTGCCGCCGCCTGCTGCCTGACTTGCGCAAGCCGCTGCTGCATCTCGTCCTCGACGGCACCCACATCGAGGTCGCGCACGACCTGCATGTAAATCAGGCACCAACCCTTCTTCAGGATCTGGCTGAGCGCGGTTCCTGCAACGACCAGCAGCAACACGGCGCCGAGCAACCCGGCCAGCGCGTGACCGCCGCCACCAGCGCCACCGCCACCCATCATGTTCATCAGCCCGGCTGGGTCGATCGCAGTCCGCAGGATGCCCATCGACAGGGCGCCAGTCGCAAAGAGACCGCTGATGACCGCAAACCACACCAGCACGCTCGCGACGGCGAGCAACAGCGCCAGCACCAGGCCACGGACCAACACGGCAAGCAACCGCTTGCGAATCGCCACCGCGACGCGTGCCAACGCTGCCATCACCCCCTGCCCGGACCAAAGCGCCGGAAATGCGACGGGGGCGAGGACGAACGCAACCGCGAGAAAGCTCAGTCCCAGCACAAGCGCCGACGCAGGAAAGGCGAAGAAGAACAACAACGTCCCGATCACCGGAATCTTGCAGATCCACAGCAACAAGGCGACCGCCGCGATGAGCACAAGCACACCCACGCCGGCAACCAGGAACACGACGAGCGACTTCATCCAGGCGAACACGCCCGCCAGCAACGCATCGAGGAACGGCCTGGGGGGCGCGCCCGCGCTCTCGTCCATCAGCACGACGCCGGCCGCGTTGAAGCCGGTTCCCAGGCAGATCAGGAACAGCAGATAGCCAAACGCGAAGGCGCTGAACGCGCCCGACTTCGCGGCGATGGTGGCGAACAAGGCCAGGCCCACGACCCCGACCGCCGCGGCAGCCAGCTCGACCTGCAATGCCTTGAAATCGGTGACGGCATCGACGGCGTCCACCATCGAGCCGGCTTCATTGACCTGCTGAGACAACGCGCCCATTTCCGCTCCTAGCGCCGGCTGCCATCGAGCCGGTCGAGGCCAACTTAGGCGCCACCCCGTTACCAGGGCGTTAACAGGGCGATCAGGGGCTGACCTTCAGGGCTGCGTCTGGCCGACCACGCGCCAGCCGTCCGCGTCCTGGCGCAGGCGGCGCTCCCAGGTCGTACGCGACTCGCGTCCGTCCATGGCCGGGAACCGCATCACGACTTCGAGCGTGCAGTCGAGGGTATGCGCCGGCGCAGCGCGGCAATCGAGCGCGTTCACGTCGGCCAGCACTGGCCGAAAGATGGCCGCCATGCGACGTGCGTCGCTGCTCTCGGAGGCGACGAAGGAGTCGAAGCGCGAATCCTCGTCCAGTTCCCTGGCGATCAGCTGTTTCAGTTCCGACCGCGAGGGTGGCACTGCAGCAGCCTGGTTGGCCTGTTCGATGCCGGCGCAGCCGGCAAGCAGGCCGATGGCGAGCGCGATCAAGGGAACCCACAGCAGCAGCAACCACCAGTTCGACATCCGTCGTTGCATGGCTCCCTCCTCCCCTTTTTCGCCTAAGCGGCTCGCCTGTGTTGCTCGCCTGTGCTCAGAGGTTCTTTGTACGCGGAGGGGCGTTACCGCAGCGTTATGCGAAAGCTGGGCGGAAAAAAACGGCCGGGCAAGCCGGCCGTTTCGTGAATAGACGACTGTTGATCAGGACTCGGTCGTCTCTTCGCCGCCCTCTTCGGCCACCGTCGCGGTCTCGGAACTGCCGATTCCACCCGAGGCTTCCAGAGCAGCCAGCGCTTCGCGCTCGGCGGCTTCCAGCTCTTCCTTCTCCTTGCGCGCGCGGTGATACGCCAGGCCCGTTCCCGCCGGGATCAGGCGGCCGACGATCACGTTTTCCTTCAAGCCGCGCAGATCGTCCTTCTTGCCCATGATCGCCGCTTCGGTCAGGACACGCGTGGTCTCCTGGAACGACGCGGCCGAGATGAACGAGTCGGTCGACAACGACGCCTTGGTGATGCCGAGCAGGATGTTCTCGTACGTCGCCGGACGGCCGCCCTTGGCGATCGCCTTGTCGTTCTCGTCCAGCAGCTCGGAGCGCTCGACCTGCTCAGCCGGGATGAACGGCGCGTCCCCCGCGTCGACCACCTGCACCCGGCGCAGCATCTGGCGCACGATCACCTCGATGTGCTTGTCGTTGATCTTCACACCCTGCAGCCGGTAGACGTCCTGCACCTCGTCGACGATGTAGCGCGCAAGTTGCTCGATACCCAGCAGGCGCAGGATGTCGTGCGGATCGGCCGGGCCGTCCACGATCGACTCGCCCTTGTTCACCACCTGGCCGTCGTGGACGAGCACGTGCTTGTCCTTCGGGATCAGGAACTCGTGTTCCTTGTTGTCGAGGTCGGTGATGATCAGGCGCTGCTTGCCCTTGGTGTCCTTGCCGAAAGAAACCGTGCCGGTGACTTCCGCCAACGTGCCGGCGTCCTTCGGTGAACGGGCTTCGAACAGCTCGGCCACGCGCGGCAGACCACCCGTGATGTCGCGAGTCTTCTGCGACTCCTGCGGGATGCGCGCGAGTACCTCGCCAACTGCCACCTGCTGGCCGTCGCGCACGACGATCAGCGCGCCGACTGGGAAGCTGATTGTCACCGCATGATCGGTGCCCGGAATGCGCACCTCTTCACCGGCTTCGTTGATCAGCTTCACCTGCGGACGCACGCCCTTGTTGGCGGCAGTACCGCGCCGCTTGACGTCAATTACAACTAACGTCGACAGGCCGGTGACTTCGTCGATCTGCTTGGCGACCGTGACGCCTTCTTCGACGTGCTCGAACTTCACCGTACCGCCGTACTCAGTGATGATCGGACGGGTCAGCGGATCCCAGCCGGCGATCTGCGTGCCGGCCTTGACGGACTTGCCGTCCATCACCAGCAGCGTGGCGCCGTACGGGATCTTGTGGCGTTCGCGTTCGCGACCGTTGTCGTCGACGACCATCACTTCGCCCGAGCGGGAAATCACAACCTGCTCGTTCTTTGCGCTGGTGACGTAACGCATCGTCTGCGTGAAGCGAACCGTGCCGTTGCTCTTCGCTTCGACGCTCGACGCCACTGCCGCGCGCGACGCCGCACCACCGATGTGGAACGTGCGCATCGTGAGCTGCGTGCCCGGTTCGCCGATCGACTGCGCGGCGATGACGCCAACCGCTTCGCCGGCGTTCACCAGCACGCCGCGGCCCAGGTCACGCCCATAGCAACGCGCGCAGATGCCATAGCGCGTGTCGCAGGAAAGCGGCGTGCGGACCTTGACTTCGTCGATCCCCAGCGACTCGATCATCTCGACACCGTCCTCGTCGAGCAACGCGCCGGCCGGATACAGCACTTCCTGCGTTTCCGGATTGATCACGTCGAGCGACGCCACGCGACCAAGAATCCGGTCACGCAAGGCTTCGATCACTTCACCGCCCTCGACCAGCGCACGCATTGCGACGCCGTTGGCCGTGCCGCAATCGTCTTCGGTGACGACCAGGTCTTGCGTCACGTCGACCAGGCGCCGGGTCAGGTAACCCGAGTTCGCGGTCTTCAACGCTGTGTCCGCCAAACCCTTGCGCGCACCGTGCGTCGAGATGAAATACTGCAGGACGTTCAGCCCTTCGCGGAAGTTCGCGGTGATCGGCGTTTCGATGATCGAGCCGTCCGGCTTCGCCATCAGACCGCGCATGCCCGCCAGCTGGCGGATCTGCGCAACCGAACCCCGGGCTCCAGAGTCAGCCATCATGAAGATGGAGTTGAACGACTCCTGCTTGGTGTCCTGGCCGTGGCGATTGATGGTCTGCTCGGTGGCGAGCTGCTCCATCATCACCTTGCCGACCTGGTCGCCGGCGCGGCCCCAGATGTCGACCACCTTGTTGTAGCGCTCGCCCTGGGTCACGAGGCCCGACGTGTACTGGGCTTCGATCTCCTTCACTTCCTTTTCCGCGGCGCGGATGATCTCTTCCTTCTGCTGCGGCACGTGCATGTCGTCGATCGCGATCGACAGACCCGCACGGGTGGCGAGCGTGAAGCCCGACTGCAGCAGCCGGTCGGCAAAGATCACCGTGTCACGCAGGCCGCAGCGCCGGAACGCCGTGTTGATGAGGCGCGAGATTTCCTTCTTCTTCAACGGGCGATTCAGCACCGAGAACGGCAAGCCGGCCGGAAGGATCTCCGACAACAGCGCACGGCCCACGGTGGTTTCGTAGCGCGTGATCTTCTCGGTCTTCTCGTTGGTCTCACGGTTGACGTCGTATTCCTTGATGCGCACCGTGATGCGCGTCTGCAACTCGACGAACTTGTTCTCATACGCGCGATGCACTTCGGCGACGTCGGTGAAGAACGTGCCTTCACCGCGGCCGTTCACCTTCTCACGCGTGGCGAAATACAAGCCCAGCACCACGTCCTGCGACGGGACGATCGACGGATCGCCGTTCGACGGGAAGAGGATGTTGTTCGAGGCCAGCATCAGCGCCCGCGCTTCCAGCTGCGCTTCGAGCGACAGCGGAACGTGCACGGCCATCTGGTCGCCGTCGAAGTCGGCGTTGAACGCCGCGCACACCAGCGGATGCAACTGGATCGCCTTGCCTTCGATCAGCACCGGCTCGAACGCCTGGATGCCCAGGCGGTGCAGCGTCGGCGCGCGATTGAGCAGGACCGGGTGCTCGCGAATCACTTCTTCGAGGATGTCCCACACGATCGGCTCCTGGCCGTCGACCATCTTCTTGGCGGCCTTGATCGTGGTCGCCAGGCCCATCAGTTCGAGCTTGTTGAAGATGAACGGCTTGAAGAGCTCGAGCGCCATCAGCTTCGGCAGGCCGCACTGGTGCAGCTTGAGCTGCGGACCCACCACGATGACCGAGCGGCCCGAGTAGTCGACGCGCTTGCCGAGCAGGTTCTGCCGGAAGCGGCCGCCCTTGCCCTTGATCATGTCGGCCAACGACTTCAGCGGGCGCTTGTTGGCACCCGTCATCGCCTTGCCGCGACGACCGTTGTCGAGCAGCGAGTCCACCGCCTCTTGCAGCATGCGCTTCTCGTTGCGCACGATGATTTCCGGCGCCTTGAGTTCGAGCAGCCGCTTCAGGCGGTTGTTGCGGTTGATCACGCGGCGATACAGATCGTTCAGATCCGACGTCGCGAAGCGGCCACCATCCAGCGGCACCAACGGACGCAGCTCGGGCGGCAGCACCGGCAGCACTTCCATGATCATCCACTCGGGCTTGATGCCCGAACGCTGGAAGCCTTCCAGGGTCTTCAGCCGCTTGGCGTACTTCTTGATCTTCGCTTCGGAACCGGTCTCGGACAGGTCCTTGCGCAGCGTCTCGATTTCCTTGTCGACGTTGATTGCGCGCAGCAGCTCGCGAATCGCTTCCGCGCCCATGATGGCGCGGAACTCATCGCCATATTCTTCCGTCTTGGCGATGAAGTCGTCTTCGGTCATCAGCTGGCCACGCTTCAGTGGCGTGAAGCCCGGATCGACCACGCAATACGCTTCGAAGTACAGCACGCGTTCGATGTCGCGCAACGTCATGTCGAGCACCATGCCCATGCGGGACGGCAGGCTCTTCAGGAACCAGATGTGCGCGGTCGGCGCGGCGAGCTCGATATGGCCCATCCGCTCGCGCCGAACCTTCGCCAGCGTCACTTCGACGCCGCACTTCTCGCAGATCACGCCACGGTGCTTCAGGCGCTTGTACTTGCCGCACAGGCACTCGTAGTCTTTGATCGGCCCGAAGATCTTGGCGCAGAAAAGACCGTCACGCTCCGGCTTGAAGGTGCGGTAGTTGATGGTTTCCGGCTTCTTTACTTCGCCGAACGACCACGAACGGATCTTCTCCGGCGATGCAATGCCGATCTTGATCGCGTCGAATTGCTCGTCCTGCTGTACTTGCTTGAATAGATCGAGTAGCGCTTTCATGCATTACTCCTGTAAATCACAGGCGCTCGAGATCGATATCGATCCCGAGTGAACGGATTTCCTTCACCAGCACGTTGAACGACTCCGGCATGCCGGCATCAATCGAGTGCTCGCCCTTCACGATGTTCTCGTACACCTTGGTACGGCCCTGCACGTCGTCCGACTTGACGGTGAGCATTTCCTGCAGCGTGTACGCGGCGCCGTAAGCCTCCAGCGCCCACACCTCCATCTCGCCGAACCGCTGGCCGCCGAACTGCGCCTTGCCGCCCAGCGGTTGCTGCGTAACGAGCGAGTACGGTCCGGTGGAGCGTGCGTGCATCTTGTCGTCGACCAGGTGGTGCAGCTTCAGCACGTGCATGTAGCCGACGGTCACCGGGCGCTCGAACATCTCGCCGGTACGGCCGTCGAACAGATGCGTCT
>Ga0335076_10001336_pt1 | contig 23816 bp, 20 predicted proteins | sample Lox_Sample_25_FD_206717 | JGI IMG/M metagenome (GOLD analysis project Ga0335076, IMG submission 206717) | Soil microbial communities from Loxahatchee National Wildlife Refuge, Florida, United States - Lox_Sample_2.5 | ecosystem: Environmental > Terrestrial > Soil > Wetlands | place: USA... | reverse complement strand
AATTTGCAGAGGGCACGCTTGTGATTCAAGAAGAAACGGTCTCAGAACATTTGGACGCCAAGTGTTTGACAGCGTCAGCACAGCGGAAATTCAAAGATGCCGTTGTCGATTACGAACGTGGGAACGGCAAGCAGTGGTTATTGCAGCGACTCTTTCAGTCGGAGAAGCCCTACGGGCTCGTGAGCTCAGACGAAATCAAAGCTGCCTTCAAAGAGGGCTCATGGGAATCCTTTAAGAGCCGCTATCCGGGTTCTGGTGGATATATCACTGTGTCCGTAGTCGGATTCAACAAGGACAAGACGCTGGCCGTTGTTTACACGGGCAGTTCTTGTGGTGCTCTCTGCGGAAGGTGGGGTTTCCACGTATTGGAGAAGGTCAGTGGCAAGTGGAAAGCAGCGAATGGCGTCACCTGCTTTACGATCTCCTGAGCAGGAATCTCCTGAGTGGCGTAACATCCCCATTGCACTCACTCCGACTCACCCCGGTATCAACAACAACTTCCCCGTCGTCTTCCGTCCTTCCAGATCTCGATGTGCCTCGACCGCCTGCGCCAACGGATACACATGCTCAATCCGCAGCTTCAGCTTCCCTTCGCGGATCATCCCAAACACCGCCGCAGCCCGCTGCTGCAATTCCTCCGCAGTAATAATGTAGTGTCCCAGCGACGGCCGTGTCAGATACAGCGACCCTTTCGCCGTCAAAGTAGTTGGCTCAAAGGGCGGCACCGCCCCGCTCGAACCCCCATAAAGCACCATCATCCCCCGTGGACGCAGCAGGTTCAGTCCTTTCTCAAACGTAGTCTTGCCGACCGAATCGTAGATCACGTCCACGCCCTTGCCGCCCGTCAGCCGCTTCGTTTCCGCCTCAAAATCAGACTGTGTATAAAAGATGACCTCGTCGGCTCCAGCGGCCCGCGCCAGCTTCGCCTTCTCCTCGGTCGAAACCGTCGCCAGAATGCGCGCCCCGATGTTGTGCGCCATTTGCACCAGCAGCAGCCCGACGCCCCCGGCGGCAGCATGAATCAGCGCCGTCTCGCCTTTCTTCAGCGGATATGTGTCGTGCGACAGATAGTGCGCAGTCATCCCCTGCAGCATCGTCGCGGCTGCCTCGCGATCACTCACGCCCGCTGGAACTTTCACCAGGCGGTCCGCCGGCACGGCCGCATATTCCGCGTAGGCACCGATGATGCCGGTGTAGGCGACACGCTCCCCAACCGCGACCTCGCGCACCGCGGAGCCGATCGCGGAAACCACACCGGAGGCCTCCTGCCCCGACACAAACGGAACCGGCGTTTTGTAACGTCCTTCGCGGTAGTAGACGTCGATAAAGTTGATCCCCGCCGCCGCGATCTTCACGACCGCCTCATTGGGCTTAGGTTGCGGCACCGGCTGGTCCACATATTCCATTACTTCCGGACCGCCTGTCTGTTTGATTTGGATGGCTTTCATAGTTTCCTTCGATGAATGTGACTAGGGAAAGGACACTGATCGCTGTTCGCTATTCGCACAAATACCAATTCCGATAGTGCTTTGGCGAACAGCGAATAGCGGACAGCGAACGTCGATCAGGCCACTTTGTTCCCGCACTCCGGACAGAACTTCGTCCCCGTCTCAAATTTCGTGCCGCATTTCGCGCACTCATTTTTCGGACGCAATGCCTTGCCGCATTCCGGACAGAACTTGGCCCCCTGCGTGTGCGCGCCGCACGCAGGACAATACGCCACCGCTTCGCTGGTCAGGTCGAGGTTCTTGGTCATGTCTTGCTGCCGGACTTTTTCTCTCAATTGTTCCACCGTGGCTTGCACCTGCGCTGACGCCAGTTCGGTGTCGATGTCGGGCGCGCACTCGTAGCAAAGCGACCGTTTCTGGTTCCAGCAGGTTGCCTGGCACACCCATTTCGCGCATTTCGGACACTGCCGGAAATTCGGCTTGGCCTCTTCAATGGCTTCGCGAAAAGCCTTGTCATGCGCCGGCCCCTGGATGGCACGCTCAATCTCATACGCGCTTGAGCCCGCCGATCCCAGGATGCCGCCAAACAGACCCCCGGCGGCACGCAGCGCACTGGCAGCCATCCCCGTTGCCGAAGCCTTGAATTCGCTGGTAAACCCGTTACCGCAGCGGTCGCAGAAGAATTCGAACTGGTAGCCCTTATCGGTCGAGTGATCGTTGTGGTTACGCGTGAACTGGATGAGCGGCATCGATGGCCCCTGGGAAGCGGATCTGGCGAACGGTCATTCTAGTTGGCGAGCAAGGGTGCGTCCACAAGGGGTAGACTTTGTGCGTTTCTGTTGGTCGTTCGCGTGTTCCATCCGCCGCCGCCCGATTTCGCCACTCGCCAACAACCAACGACGGTTCACGCTTGCTGCCCCGCCACCGTTGGGGTAACATGCCCCGCCTGATATCGAAAGTAACCGTTCCGCGGGTCCTCTTGTGGCATTGACCCAACGAATTTCGCGATAGTACCATCTCACTTGTCAGGGGCCCGGAGTGCCCTAGGTGCTTTCGTAAGTTTCTGAGAATATGAGGCTTCTAACACACCGGTCTCTGGCGATCGCTTTGGTTGCTGCTCTCGCGGCAGCCACAGTTGCCTGCCAGTCCGCTCAGAAACAGACTTTCCTTCCGCCTCCGCAGGCTCAGGCTCCCGCAATCACTTCGGCCAAAAAGCCGCCCGCCGCGCAGCAGCCGAAATCTGAAACTGCTACTCCGGAACCGCAGTTGAAGCCGCCCGCTCCGGTGGTGCCGAAATCTGATCCAGTTGCCGACCTCATTGCTCGCGTAGAGAAGGAATATCAGTCCGGACTCGACAGCTATCACGCGGGCAACATGGACGCTGCGAAGAAGAGCTTTGATGCCGCCGTCAGTCTGCTGCTTGACGCCGATGCCAGTCTCCGTTCCGACGATCGTCTCGATCACGAACTTGACCGCATCATGGAGGGCGTGAACGGGTTGGAAGGCTTGACCGCGCAGGAAAGCGACAGCGCTGGACCACAGCAAAAGTCCGAGCCGGCACCGATCGACGAAGTCAATGAAGTCACGCCACCCGTCGACGCCAACGTAAAAGCCAAGGCGGAAGCCGAAATCAAGTCGACGGCTTCCGACTTGCCCCTGATGATGACCGACCAGGTCGCCGGCTACATCAACTTTTTCTCCAACCGTGGACGCGGCACGCTCGAACGCGCGCTCGCCCGCTCGGGCCGCTACGAAGACATGATCCGGCAGATTCTTAAAGAGGAGGGTGTGCCCCAGGACCTGATTTACCTGGCGCAAGCCGAATCCGGATTTCATCCCCTCGCCGTCTCCCGCGCCGGCGCTCGCGGCATGTGGCAGTTCATGGGCAGCCGCGCCCGGGGCTATGGCCTGCAACGCAATTTCTGGGTCGATGACCGCCAGGATCCGGAGAAAGCCACCCATGCTGCCGCCCGCCACCTGAAAGATCTCTACAACCAGTTCGGCGACTGGTATCTCGCCATGGCCGCCTACAACTCCGGCCCCGGTACCGTCCAGAGCGCGGTCAAGCGCACCGGCTACGCCGATTTCTGGGAACTCTATCGCCGCAACGTGCTGCCACGCGAAACGCGCAACTATGTCCCCATCATCGTGGCCGTGACCATCATGGCCAAGAATCCCGAGCAGTACGGGCTCGACGACGTCAACCGCGACAAGCCCATTCCCTACGACACCGTGCGGATCGACTATCCGGTCGACCTGCGCCTGGTGGCGCAGTGCATCGACGCACCCGTCGCCGACGTTCAAGACCTGAACCCCAGCCTGCTGCGCCTCATTACTCCTAAAGATCGCGCCTTCGACTTGCGCCTCCCGGCTGGATCGAAAGAAAACTTTCTGGCAGCAGTCGAGACGATTCCGGCCGACAAGCGCCTCTGGTGGCGCTTCCATGACGTGCAATCGGGCGAAACGCTGGCATCGCTGTCCCGTGCATACCGCATTCCGGTCAAGTCGATTGCGGCCGCCAACAATCTCGAAGACAATTCGCTCGAAGCCGGCAGCAAAGTCGTCATCCCATTCCCAGCCAACAAAAACACGGACACCGGCGCTTACGCCCGCCGCATCACTCGCTATCACGTTCACAAGGGAGACACGGTTGAATCCGTTGCCGAGAATTTTGGCGTTTCCCCAAGAATGCTGCGCGGATGGAATCGTCTGAAAGGCAACAGCCTGGCCGGACGGAAAGTCCTCTATCTCCACCTGCCGATCACGCCTGGAACCACCACGGCTCAGGTCGCATCGAAGAAGTCGCACAAGACCGGTAAGGGCCCGGTCAAGACCGCGTCGGCTTCAACCGGCGCAGTGGTTCATCACAGAGTGAAGCCCGGCGACACGCTCTACTCGATCGCCAGCGCCTACAACACCACCGTGTCCGCCCTGCAGCGCGACAACCGCAATACGTCGACCCTTAAGCCAGGGATGATTCTCATCGTCCGCGACACGCGCTAGAAACGTCGCATCCACTCTTCTCAGGCCTTTGCTGTAGCCTCCAACCGCTGAGACCGGCCCCCACATCTATACAGCCGCACGTTCGATCATTTCTGAATTCGATCATTTCTGAAGGAGGCCGCATGAAGGGTGGCATTCTGTCCGTTTTATTTGGATTGTGCGCGTTGGCGACTTTCTCACCCGCCCAGACCTATCAGGTTCTTTACTCGTTCGCCGGCGGCAGGGATGGAGGCGGTCCATCATCGTCCCTCCTGCGGGTTGGCGGCGTTCTCTACGGCACGACTGGGCTCGGAGGCGCCTCGGACAACGGGACCCTGTACAAGTTGACGGCGCAAGGTCAGGAAACCGTACTGCACAGCTTTACGGGAACAGATGGGAGGGGGCCGGGCGAACTGGTGCGCGACTCCGCCGGAAATTTCTTTGGCGCTGCCGGTGCGGGCGGCCCGGTTGCGGCGTGCAAAGATCCTTTTCTGACGCATGGGTGTGGAGTTGTTTTCGAGTACACGACGGCGGGGAAGTTGAAAGTCCTGTTTCGCTTCAGCGGGGACAATGGCGCGGTACCCAGCGGGAAACTTGTGTTCGATGCCAAGGGCAACTTGTACGGAGGCACGGCGGCCGGCGGCAGCAATCCGAGCTGCATGGGTCAGCGCTACCGGGATGGATGCGGCACGGTGTTCCAGTTAAATCCTGTAAACGGAACATGGACTGAGACTGTTCTCTACAATTTTGCCGGCGGCGCCGACAGTTACCAGCCCAGCGGAATCATTCGCTACAAGGGCAATCTGTTCGGAACCACGGCAGCCGGGGACGGGTTGCCATGCGACCAGGGAGTTTGCGGAACCGTGTTCGAAGTCGCTCACGGCGCGGCGGGATGGACAAAAACAACTCTGCATTCGTTTTCCGGAGCCGGCGATGGCGCCATACCCACGGACGCCGTTATCGCCGACTCTGACGGCAATCTCTACGGAACGACCTACTGGGGAGGCGAACCGGGATTGGGAACGATATTCAAGATCGATGGCACGGGCCAAAAAACGGTTCTTTACAGTTTCACTGGCCCCGACGGGGCCTATCCCGGGGGCGCCTTAACCCGTGACAAAGACGGGAATCTGTACGGCACGACCAGCCAGGGCGGAACGTCCAAGGTCGGGACGGTTTTCAAACTCGACCCGTCCAATCATCTCACTGTCTTGCATCACTTCACCGGAGGGAATGACGGCGCTTTCCCTTACAACGCCCTCCTGCTGAACGGCAATTTCCTTTACGGCACAACGGCCGGAGGAGGATCGTCAAACTGGGGGACTGTGTTTAAGGTAGAAAAATAGGCCGGATTTTTGTGGTGCTCGTGTCCCGGGTGATATGCAGAAAAAGTAAAGATCTGCCCGGGACGCTAAGCTGCATGACGCGGGGGGCCGGCCTGGCTTTCTCATCCCATCAGCATCCCGCCATTCACGTTGAGCACGTGCCCGGTGATATACGACGCTTCGTCCGACGCGAGAAAACACACCGCACTCGCAATATCCTCGGCCTTGCCCACGCGCCCCAGCGGAATCATCTTCACGGCGTTCTGTTTGAATTCCTCGCTTAGCACCTCGGTCATGCCGGTCTCGATAAAGCCGGGTGCCACCGCATTGCAAGTGATATTCCGCGAGGCCACTTCCCGAGCCATCGCCATCGTGAGCCCGATCAGCCCCGCCTTTGAAGCGGCATAGTTCGCCTGTCCGGCCTGTCCCGTCTGTCCAAAGATGCTCGTGATGTTGATGATCCGCCCCCAGCGCTGTTTGAGCATGGATCCGATTACCTGCTGAATGCACAGATAGGCCGATGTCAGGTTGGTGTTGAGGACCGCGTCCCAATCGCCGCGTTTCATGCGCATCACCAGTTGATCGCGCGTGATGCCCGCATTGTTGACCAGAATGTCGATCTTTCCAAACTGCGCAATTGCCGCCTTCACGCCGGCCTTGACCTGTTCTTCGTCACTCACGTCCATCACAAACGCAGCCGCCTTGCCCCCCGCAGCCGCGATCTGTGCCACCAGTTCGTCGAGTTTCTGCTGGTTGCGCGCTGCCGCCGCTACACTCCCGCCCTGCGCCGCCAGTGCTAGCGCGCATGCTCGTCCGATGCCCTGCGACGCCCCGGTCACCAGCGCCACTCGCCCTTCCAGTTTCATGAATGCTCCTCGTAGAAAGGCGAATTATAAACGCGCTCGGCGCCAAGCTTCAGTAAACACCGACTTTTGCGTGGCGCAGCGGTTCACCGTTACGAAAAAACCTGCTTTCAATGCCGGCTTCATCCGCTCAGGTTCGCGGCCGCGCACGCGTGACACTTTTCGGCAATCTGCTTACCCACTGCGAGTCAACTGGCTGGCGTCTCCCGCGCCGCTCCCTGGTGTTCCGGCCGAAACAAAATCCGCAGCACCGGCGGAGCAAGAATTGTGGTCACCGCGGTCATGAACACGACGATGGCATACGTCTGTTGCGTCACAATCTGCGCGCTCAGCCCAGCCAGGGCAACGATCAGGGCGACCTCCCCGCGCGGCATCATGCCCACACCGACCGCCAGAAACGAATGCCATCCCTTCTTCATCATCGGCAACCCGCACCCGACAACCTTCGACAGAATCGCCAGCCCGGAAATCGCCAGTGCGGTCTCTAGCACGGAGCCCGTGAAGAGTCTCACGTCGAGCTTCGCTCCGATCGAAAAAAAGAAAAACGGCGCCAGAAATTCGTTGATCGCGTGCGCCCTCGGCAGCAGTTCCCAGCCCGGAGCAAAGTCGGCGAACATCAGTCCAGCGAAAAACGCGCCGATGATCGCCGCCATGCCGATCTTCGCCGACAGCCACGACAGCAGCAGGCACACCACCAGGGACAGGATCAGAGGCGCGTTCCGCGTCGAGAGATGCTCAACCCCGATCTGCACTTTCCTCACGATCCGAGGGGCTACAAAAATCATGAACAGCGCAAACGCCACCGCTTCGCCCAGCAGAATCCCCATCCGCAGCCAGTCGACCCCGCCGCCGCTGGCCAACCCCGCTACCACCGCCAGGATGACCATACCGAGAATGTCGTCAAATACCGCCGCTCCCAGAATCACCTTGGCGAGTTGCGACGAAAGCACATTCAGATCCCCCAGCACGCGCGCCGTGATCCCCACGCTGGTCGCCACCATCGCGGCCCCCACGAAAATCGCTTCCGTAGTGGCATCCCCGATCAGCTTCATATACCCGAATCCGAGCGCAAACGGAGCCAGGATTCCTGCCAAAGCCACCAGCAGCGCCGTCCTTCCTACCCGCACGAGATCTCCCGGGCTGGTCTCTAATCCCGCATTAAAAAGGACAAATATGGCGCCCACTTCGGCGATCGACTCAATCGTGTCCGAGGGATGAATCCATCCCAGGGCGTAGGGACCGATTGCTACTCCGGCCAGGATCTCTCCTAACACGGCGGGGAGATGCACGCGCTCGAACACTTCTCCCACGACCTTCGCGGCAAGGAAAATGGCAAACAGTTCCCAGAGCAGTATCTGCGGGCTGTGATCCATGGGGAGAGATGAGGATATGAGGATGGGAGAGGATACCGCAAGTCCTCATGCGGAACGCAGTGATCATGCACCCCGGTCTACGACCTGAGGGACGCCGCGACCTTTCTCCCCACTCTAAAGTCAGCGCCTGCCCCGCCGATGTTGAGCGCAGGAACAGTCCGGCCTGCACGTGATCCGAACCCGCAGACTCCCGACTGGCAACCAGGAGGTCTTGGGAATGAGAAACATGAGCTTTCGGGCCAAGCTCTGCGTCGGCTTTGGCATCATTCTGCTGGCGGTTGCGGCGCTGGGAATCTTCAGCTACGTCACCGTCACTCGAATGGATGACATGTTCTCCCAAGTCCAGGAGTGCGACACTACGCTGGCAAAAACCAATCACGTCGAAATCGGGATCGAAAAGCAAACCAGCTCCGTCCGCGGCTTTCTGCTGGCGGGCAAAGAAGATCTGCTGACACGCGACCAAGAAGGCCAGACCCAATACCGTGAAGCTCTCACGTTCCTCCAGAACAATGTACGCACCGACGAGGGCAAACGCCTCCTCGACGAGATCGTCCACCGTAACGACGCCTTCCGCGCTCTGCTCGACCGCGAAATCCAGGCCCGTCGTGCCAATCGCACTACGGAAGCCGAGGCCATTGAATTCTCCGCCGACGCTGCCAGCCTGCGCAAAGACCTGCACACGGCGCTGAGTGATTTCGGGGAATACCAGCGCAACAAGAAAGAGCAAGCTAACCTGCAACTGGACAGTGTCGTCGCTACCGCCAAGCGGCTGGCCATCGTCCTGGCCGTCTTCGGCATGGCGTTCGGCATCACGGACGTATGGTTGTTCTCCCGTTCCCTGTCGCGGGCGGTCGGGGCCATGTCGGGCGCCCTTCACGAAGTCGCCCAGAACAATCTGGCGGTAGCCGACGTGGAAATTCGCTCCCGCGATGAAATTGGCCTGGCTAGCCTGGCGCTCAACGACATGAAAAACAATCTGCGCGAGATGATCGAGTCCATCGCCAAAACCGCAGAGCACCTGGCCAGCGCGACCGAGGAACTTTCCGCCTCCGCGGCGCAGCAGGCCCAAGGGTCGGAAACCCAAAAAGACCAGGCCGTGGTCGTGGCCACGGCAATGCAGGAGATGGTCACAACCGTCGGCCAGGTCTCCGAAAATTCCAATCGCGCCGCCGAAGCCTCCCGCAAAGCGGCCGATACCGCCCAGCGTGGCGGAACCATTGTCGAAGACACCCTCACCAAAATGCGTTCCATCGCCGATGGGGTTCGCGATACCGCAACAAAAATGATCGAACTGGGAAAGGCCTCCGATCAGATCGGTCACATCGTCGGTGTCATTGATGACATCGCGGATCAAACCAATCTGCTCGCCCTGAATGCCGCCATCGAAGCCGCCCGCGCCGGAGAACAGGGCCGTGGCTTTGCCGTCGTCGCCGATGAAGTCCGTAAGCTGGCCGAACGCACTACTGGTGCCACCAGGGAAATTGCCCAGATGATCAAGAACATTCAAGGCGAAACCCGTCTTGCCGTCACCGCCATGGAAGCCGGCACGCAACAGGTGGAAGACGGCGTCAAGAGCACCACTCAGGCAGGCGTCTCCCTGAAGGAAATCATCCAGATGGCTGAACAGGTCGGCGAAATGGTCACCGGCATCGCCACGGCGGCTACCGAACAGTCCAGCGCATCCGAGCAGGTCAACCAGAACATGGACCAGATCGCCCGCCTCGCCCGCGAATCGGCCGTCGGTTCGCAGGAGAGCGCCAAGGCGTGCCAGGAACTATCGAGCCTCGCTCTCGACCTGCAGAAAATGGTCACCAGATTTCGGCTCGACGATCGTAGCGGGCGCCAAATCTCGAATTTCCGGGCCTCCTGCGACGGGACCGGAGAGGACGGACAGCCCGCGCGCGCGATGTCCGCTTCCGCCCTCTGATCTTTGGTCGAATCCGCATGGTTCCCTGGCGGAACGACGAGGTGGATTGACATGCAAGCTGGTTCTGAGGCAAAAGCACCGCCCACAACAACGTCCCACGTCCATCAGGAACTGCTGCAACTCGTCGGCTTCCGCGTCGGCAGTGAGGAATTTGGACTCGACATCCTCCGCGTGCAGGAAATCATCCGTCTTCAGGAACTGACCCGCGTCCCCAATTCGCCGGATTTCATGGCCGGTGTCGCTAACCTGCGCGGCCGCGTGATCCCGGTCGTTTCTCTGCGCAAATGTTTCGGCTTGGCCGATTGCGATCACGACAAGAAGACCCGCATCGTCGTCGTGGAACTGAATGGCAACGTGATCGGCTTCATCGTAGATTCGGTTTCGGAAGTTCTCCGCATTCCCGCCGACTCCATCGAACCCCCGCCCCGTCTCGCCAAAGTCGAGCGCGAGTATGTTTCGGGAGTGGGCAATCTCAACGACCGCCTGCTCATCCTTCTTGATGTAGACCGGCTGATGACGCAGTCGGCCCCGGAAGCATTGCAGGCCCCGGCAAGCTGACCGGGAGAAAAGGCGCCCGTGAGCGACGACTTGAGCCAAGATCCCGGCCTTCTTCACGATTTCATCGTGGAGTCCGAAGAACTGCTCCAGGGAATGGATCAGGATATGGTCGCCCTGGAATCGGCGCCGGACGACAAAGACCTGCTCAATCGAATCTTCCGCGCCCTGCACACCATCAAGGGCACAGCCGGCTTCCTCGCCCTCGAGCCGGTCATTCGCCTCAGCCACTCCGCCGAGGATGTCCTCAACGCCCTCCGGCGCGGCGAGTGCCACCTCACCCAGCGCATGATGGATGCCTTGCTGAGTGCTCGCGACCAGTTGGGCGCCATGCTCCGCGACCTCCGCGACCGTGTAGAACGCGTCTACGTCCTCGACGACCTTCTCCTGGAACTGAAAAACGCGTTGCAGCCGGACAGCGCTCTCCACCTCGGGGAAATTCTCGTCGCCGACAAAGTTATTCCCCCGGAAGCGTTGCAGTCCGCGCTCGACGAACAGGCCAGCCAGACGCAACCGAAAAAGTTGGGAGAGATCCTCGTCGAACGAGGCATCGCCTCTCCGGCCCAGGTCGGTAACGCCCTGGTGCGCCAGAAGAATGTCGCCGACGCGCGCGCCGACGTCAACACCATGCGGGTCGACGTCCGCAAGCTCGACGAACTGATCAACCTCGTCGGCGAGCTGGTCCTGGAGCGCAACCGTCTCGTCCGCCTCAGCCGTGACCTGACTGCGGGAACGTTGGACCGCACTGCTTTCGAAGCCGCCCTCGGTCTTTCCATTTCGCGGCTCGGCTTTGTTACTGATGAACTCCAGATCGCGGGCCTCAAAACTCGCATGGTGCCTATGGAGTCTGTGTTCCGCAGATTTCCGCGCTTAGTCCGCGACCAGGCCCGATTCCTCGGCAAAGAAGTGCAACTCGTAGTCGAGGGCCAGGAAACCGAGATCGACAAAACCATGGTCGAATTGATCGCCGATCCGCTCGTCCATCTGGCACGCAATTCTCTCGATCACGGCATTGAATCGCCCGAAATTCGACAGCGGACCGGAAAACCACGACAAGGGACCATTCGCCTGGAGGCACTCCAGAAAGGCGACCAGATCGTCATCAGCGTCAGCGACGACGGCGCCGGTCTCGATCCCGATCGCATTCTGACGAAGGCCATCGAAAAGGGTCTCGTTACCCAGGAGCGAGGCCGGGTGCTGACCAAGCGGGAGATCCTGGACTTCATCTTCATCCCCGGCTTCAGCACCGCGCCCAAAGTCAATGACCTCTCCGGACGCGGCGTCGGCATGGACGTAGTCCGCTCCAATCTGCGCAAACTGAACGGCGTGATCGAACTGGACAGTGAAGTTGGGCACGGGACCACGGTTCGCCTTCGCCTTCCCCTCACTCTGGCCATTCTTCCGGTACTTCTGGTGGAGGCGGGCGGAGAAACCTACGCCCTGCCCCTGCGCGCGGTTCTGGAAACGGTACGCGTGGATGACCACCAACTGCACCTGCTGGAAGGAAGCGAAATTCTGCACTTGCGAGGCGAAGCCCTGCCCCTGCTCCAACTCGGAACGATGTTCGCGATTCCCGGGCCTCGCCTCTCAAGCGCACAGAAAAAAGTTGTCATCCTCGGAGTCGGACGGCAACGCGTGGCTCTGCTCGTCGACAAGCTCATCGGGCAGGAATCGACCGTAATCAAGCCCCTGGGCACCTACTTGCAGGGAAACGCTCAACTCGCGGGAGCCACCATCAGCGGCGATGGGCGCGTGCGGCTGGTTCTCGATCCCTCCGGACTGGTCGCGGCCGCTTCTCCCGGAGGCGCGGCCGCCGGAGTCAATGCATGACCGCCAGCGCCACCGCAGGTCCTGCAGTCGCGGCTCCGCCCGACCCCCAGCTCTACAAGCTGCGCGACTTGATCTACCATGCAGCCGGCATCTTTCACCCCGACAACAAGCTCCGCCTCCTCGAAGAGCGCTGCGGACGCCGGCGGGAGGCGCTGAAGATCAGAACTCTCCGCGAATATATCGACCGGCTGAACCATGCCTCCACTGGCCGCGACGAAATGGTCAAGCTGCTCAACGAAATCACCATTGGCGAGACTTGCTTCTTCCGCAACCGGGCCCAACTGGATGCGCTCAAGTCCGTAATTCTGCCGCGCATCCTCGCGGCCCGCGCGGCAACTGCGCCGAAGAACCTGCGCCTGTGGAGCGCCGGTTGCTCCACCGGAGAAGAGCCGTACTCGCTGGCCATGTTCCTGTTGGAGGAGTGTGCGCACCTTCTCTTGGGGTGGACCACCGAGATTCAAGCGACCGACTTGAACGAGCATTCTCTACAGCATGCCCAGGCGGGCGTCTATGCCGACTACAGCGTGCGCAATGTCAACGCGCAATATCGGCAGAAATACTTCGTTGCGGTGGGCGACAAGCTGCAACTCGGCCCGGAACCGCGCAAGCGCGTCACTCTGTCACGGCTGAATTTGCTCGACACGCCGCGCATGGCGCTCCTCAAAAACATCGACGTGATCTTCTGCGCCAACGTCCTGATCTATTTCGATCTCCAATCCAAACGCAAAGTCATCGACCAGTTCCACTCCTGCCTGCAGCCCAACGGATACTTCTTCCTTGGTCACTCGGAGTCGCTCTTTGGCGTCACGGACCAGTTCAAACTTGTCCACTTTCCGTCCACCACCGGGTATGTGAAATCGCAGCTGCCGGCTGCAGGGGGATGAACCCATGGCCCTCATCACCCGCGAACAACTACTGACCCGACTGATGGCGACCGATCACCTTCCCAGCCTGCCGGTCGTCGTTGGCCCTCTGCTCAGTTATCTCCAGCAACCGGTTGATCGTCTCCAGGTCAGCGAAGTCACGCGCCTGATTTCGCAGGACCAATCCCTCACCGCGCAGTGCCTGCACCTCGCCAACTCGCCCCTGTTCGGACACTGGCAGCAGATCGAGACACTACGGGGCGCCGTCGTCAGCCTTGGCATGGAACGCATGCGCGACATTACTACCGCCTGCTGCCTGCTGAATCTCGCCCCCAGGAACTGTCCGGTCGATCCCACCGCCTTCTGGGAACACGCCCTCGGCGTGGCCCTGGCTTCACGTTACTTCGCCCGTGCCATCCATTTTCCCGATCCGGACAAAGCCTACCTGGCCGGTCTGCTTCACGATTTTGGCGTGATCATGAGTTTCTGGGTCGCCCCCAAGGAATACGCGCAAGCATTCTCCCAGGCTCAGGCAGGACATATTCCGTTAATTGAAGTTGAGGAACAGCTTCTTGGGGTTGGACATACCGAAGTCGGCCACATTCTGGCCGAGAAGTGGCATATGCCCGCGGACTTGATCCAGGTTATCGCCCGCCATCACGACGTTGCGGCGGCCAAGGAGCATCGCGCCCTGGTCGCGCTCGTAGCCCTTGCCGATCTCCTCTGCCGCATGAGCGCTATCGGCTACGGTTACCCCGAAGATCGCCAGATCGATTTCCAGCAGGAGCCCGCCTTCCACGTGCTGATCGCCGAATGCAAAGATTTCGGAACCTTCGACTGGGAACGCTTCACCTTCGAAATGGAAGGCTACATGTCGGAAGTGCAGAGACTGGTCCAGCTTGTCTATCGCCGCTCCTGAACCTCTTCAACCCGCCTGCGCCGCAGCGCACTGAGGCGTTCTGAAAATCTGCGCCACCTTCTCCATCAGATCCGATCTCGAATACGGCTTAGGCAGATAGTAAGTGCGGTCATCATCCGTCTCTTCTTCGATATCCGCACAAACGTAGCCTGAAGTCAGCAGGATCGGAATGGTGGCTGATTGTCGCCGGATATCTTCTCCCAGTTGTCGTCCGGTCCGTCCCGGCAGGCCCAGATCGCTGATCAACAAGTCGACCCGGCCATGGTTCCCCTGATACGCGAGCAATGCATCTTGTGCGTCGCCCGCCGCCAACACTTCAAACCCAGCGCTCTGCAGAATTCGGCTTGTTGCCTCACGCACGAAAGGTTCATCTTCGACCAGTAGCACGACTCGCCGCCGGTCCCGTTCACTGCTGCATGGATATCGCGGAATGCTCATAAACGTTCCTGAATCATGAGAGTTGATTCACGAACTCGAGCAATCCACGCTCCGGGATCTGTCCCGGAAACGGAATGTCAAGCACCAAGGTATGGGGTGAGCTTACTTCAGCGTCGTCAGTATGGTTTGCCGCGGGTCCAGCACAATCCTTCGCGTTCCCGCTGGCGCGTTCACGTGGAACGATGTCTCTTCCCCATCCGCCAGTACGATCCCAAGAAACGTCATCGAGTTACCCGTGGCCACGCTATAGATAGGCACCGCCGTCACCAGCTCATCGGGCGCGTCTTTCTGCAGGAGTGTACCCGCCACCTGCACTCCCTTTTCCTTTTGCGTGAAATGCAGGTCGCGTGTTTCCAGCCGCGGTATCGCCGTCCCATTAATCCAGCCGTCAAGGAACCATCCCAGCGATCGCCGGTTCTCGAACCACAGCGCCCGTGGCAGTTCCTCTTCGAACGCCTGGATCATCTGCTCTGTGTTCATCGTCTTCCCGGCATACCGGCTACGGACCTTCCGCAACACGCGAAAAAAGGGTTCTTCCGGATGCGGCGGACCATTCCGGGAACGGGATGCAGATTCGGCATCGCGCATCATGCAGCGCAACATATGAAAAAGCCATGTGCCCCGCTCGTAACTGATCGCTTCATAGCCGCCCGGGAAATGCGACGAATTCAAGCGTTGCCCCAATGTCACCGGCCCGGCGTCGCGCAGCCATTCTCCATCCTTGTTCTTGGTCAGCAGATCGTTCCGGTACTTCTCCAGAATCTGGCGGAACTGGCCGGGGTTCTGTTGTTCCAGGATCAGCAGGGCCGAATAGTTCGCTAAACCCTCCACCAGCCACTGGTCCCGATAGCTGCTCCAAAGAATGAGATCGCCCCACCATTGATGCGCTGTCTCGTGGGCCAACACCTGGCTGCTCGTCAGTGCCATCACCGGATTCAGGTGCAAGTCTCCCTGCTCTTCCGGGCTGAGAAACGCGAAGCTGGACAGAAAAACCAGTCCCGGCCAGCCTTGGCTCATGTCCCCCGGCAGCTGCGTCAAGGCAAGCGAGCTGTACGGATAGGGACCGAACCACTGCGAGAAACTGCCAATCGCGCGGGCAGCTTTGTCCGCCACGGTCTGAACATTTCTGGCTGGAGACGGAGGCGGCGGACTGGCAAGCACAAACGGCACCGCCCGTCGGGAACTGGGAAACGTGGGCGGCGGCTCCATGACCTCGGCTGGCGCCTTGGGAAAGGAGCGCTCCACCCCGGACGTGCCGTATGCTTCGACCACCACGTTGCCCGCTTTGGCCTCGGCTCGAATGTATTTTCCGAGATTGAACCCGGCCACCGCCGCCGGCGCTTCCGAAATCCAATGCGAAACCTGCATCCCACCTTGATCCGAAGTCGCCCCCACCTGTTTCCCTGTCGCCACCAGCGTCCAACCGTCCGGATACTCAAACTCCAGATCAAACTGCGCCGGACTCAACCCGAAGTTCGGATACCAGGTCCCACGCGCTCCCACATATAACAGCCCCCTTCCGGCCTCCGACAGCACCTCTCCCGCATACGTGAATGTGAGATTCAGTCTCTGCCCCGCTTTGAGCGGAGTCGGGAACACCACTGCCACCAGATCATTCCCCCTGCGGCGGAGTTCTGTGCCTTCCAGCGCCTCGTTCTGGATGAAGTCCACCACCTTGCCATCCTGCTTGACCGCATCAATTTTCAGATTGCGTGAGAGTTCGAAGGCCAGCGTCCGCGTTCCGCCCCGTCGTACGGCCAAATCAACTTCCGTCGTGGCCCGCAATTGCGTCGGAGGCTGCACCTTTGCCCGGATCTTGAAATTCGTGATCGACACCTCAGGCTCATGCGCATCAGGCTGCTGTTTCGGGGCACCCGCCACCACCGGAGCAAATGACGTCCAGATATCCCAAAACGGTATACCGTCGCGCAGGCGGATCTGACCCGCCCATACCGGCTCGCTTGCGGATTCATCCCAGAACACTTCAAACACACCCAGCTTGTTCCCTTGCAGCCGCGCATGCAGCAGGCGCGGCAACTGCGGCGCGTGCTCGGCGCCATCGGGAGTCGGAAGGGAATGGCTGAAGTCCAGCAGGAAACGCAGCGAATCCAACTCCGCCAGATTGCGTGCAGTGTCGTTCCGCTCCTTGACGAACGCCGTTCCATCTTCCGCTTCAGAGAGAAACGGCTGCAGAAGCTCCCGCGTGTTGTCATTGAAGCGGAAATAGCCGGAGCTGAACTGCTCCTCCAGGATCGCCATTCCCGTAAACAACGCCAGTGATCCGCGCTCGACCTTGTTTGGCGGACGAAGCAGGATCTCGCCTTCCCCTTCGAAAAACGCCCCGGTCGTGCGCCCGCAGATATCGCTGGAGAATGCGATCGTGCCGGAATCAAAAACAATATGCAGGCTGGGCCGGTCGAGGGCGGCTCCGCGAATCTGATACACGCGATGTTCGTCCAACCCCAGCGAGCGCAAGCTGGCGTAGAGCGCGCTCGTGGTCTGTGGACAATCCGCCGCGGCCGCCTGCGCAAATGCCGCGGGGGCGATCAGGCCGCATGCCCCGAGCAACAAGAACGGCAGCCGGTCCAGCACCTTGGTCACTTCGGGAGCCCTCCTTGTCGTTGCTAGAATCAGCCCAGTGCGACCTTCTCTTTTCACAATTCTAGTGCTTCTGGCCGCGGTCGCGGCGTCCGGCGATGTCATCCGCCTCAAGAACGGACGCACCATATGGGCCGACCAGGTCCGGGAAAAGAAGGACCGCGTCGAGTATGACGTGGGCGAGGACACCTACGCTATCCCAAAATCGGTGGTGGACCGAATTGAAGCCGGCGGCGCTGCGCCGGTTCGCTCCGGTTCCGCCGGCGCGCACGATCTTCCCGACTTCGCTCCTCCCGCTCCCACCTTCAGCCATGAAGCGGACGTCACCGACAAGGTCATCCGCGACGGCAAGGTCGACACCGAAGCTCTCGATCGTCTCGAACGCGAAGGCAACACCGATCTCGCTGCCACCGGATACTTCCTCGCCGGAAAGCACGAAGTCGATCGCGGCAACATGGCACAGGCCAAGCACTATTTCGATGTCGCTCTCCGCCTGGAACCCGATAATTCCGTTCTCCTGACCTACTATGCCGCTTGCCTGATGCGCACCGGCCACGCCCCCGAAGCCGTGACTTACTCGCAGAGAGCGGTCCGCGCCGATCCCGACTCTCCCGATGCCCTGGCCATGCTCGGCTTCGTCCAGTTCGCCGCTGACCATACTCAGGAAGCAATCCAGGCGTGGAAAAAGTCGCTGAAGCTCCGCCCCGACGCGGCCGTCCAGCAATACCTTGATCGTGCCCAGCGCGAATCCAACGCCGAGTCCGACTTCTCCCAACGCGAGAGCAGCCACTTCAATCTGCATTTCGAAGGAAAGCAAACCCCCGAGGCCTTCCGCCGCGACCTGCTTGCCACCCTCGAAGCGCACTACGATGACCTCGTACGCGATCTCGGCTACTCCCCGCACAACACCATCGTCGTCACGCTCTACACCGAACAGGCTTTCTTCGATGTGACCCGCGCCCCCTCCTGGAGCGGCGCGGTCAACGACGGCAAGCTGCGCATCCCCATCAGCGGCATCACCAATATGACTTCCGATCTCTCGCGCGTTCTGAAGCACGAGTTGACACACTCCTTCGTCAACCAGATGTCCAGCGGACGCTGTCCCACTTGGCTGCACGAAGGTATTGCACAAATTGAGGAAGGAAAATCGAGCGCGACCTACGGACGGCCGCTCGCCCAGCTCTTCGCCGCCGGACAGGAAATTCCCTACAACGCTTTGGAAGGCAGTTTCATGCGCTTCTCCACACCCGAAGCTGTGATCGCCTACGCGGAGTCTCTCGCGGCCGTCGAATACATCCGCGACACCTACGGCATGAGCGACATCCCCCGCATTTTGGAACGCCTCGCGCAAGGCAGCTCCACCGAGGTCGCCTTACGCTCCACCATCCACACCGACTACAGCCAGCTGCACGACGAAATGGCTCGCTGGCTGAAAGACAAGTACGGCGAATAGTAAAGCACCCCAATCTCAACCATGGTTCGGCCTTCCCCTGTGCTCCCTGTGTTCCCCGTGGTAAGGGTCTTTTTCTGCGTCCTCGGCGAACTCTTTGCGATCTCAGCGGTTAAAGGCTCTTCGCCGGCAGCCGAAATTGCACTTCGATCAGTTCTTCTCGCGCCCCAACCTCTCCGTTGCCGTCCGCCCCGGATTGTGCTAACTTTCCCCCCGCATGAAGAAGTTTCTCAACCGGCTCGGCTTTGGCGTAGGGCTCGAAGACGCCCCTCAACTCGTTGAAACCAAAAGCTCCGACCTCAATGGCGCCGAACTGTCCGTCGCCTACTTCTCCGGACGAAGCGGCGGCGATTTTTACGAATTCGTCCGCGTCGCCCCGCACCGCCTGCTCTTCGGCCTGCTCGACGTGGCTGGCAAACGCGACGACGGACGCCCCGTCCTCGCCGCCGCCCAGGCAACCTTCCGCACTGCCGGCGCCGAACTGCTCGCCAGTAGCGAACTGAATGAGGCAGATGCGATGGTGGAGTTGTCACGCCGCCTCAACCTGGAAATCATGCGCGCCGCCGGAGGCGTCCGCAGCTGCCCCGCCTTTGCCGGATGCTACAACGAGGAACTCGGCACCGTCTGTTACGTCAACGCGGGCCATACACCGGGCCTGCTGTGCGACCACGCCAGCGTCGAAGAACTGCACGCCACAGGACTCCCGCTCGGGCTTTTCTCTCTAGCCCCCACCGATGCCCGCATCGTCGGCCTCGGGCCGGATTCCTGCCTGACCATCGTTTCGCGCGGCGTAGTAGAAGCGCAACGCCAGAAAGAAGAATTTGGCCTCGACGGCGTCAAGCATGTCCTGCAAAGCAAGCCGCCCTCTGCCACCGACCTCTCCCGTGGCATCCTGGAGCAGGTCCAGAGTTTCATGTGCGCCTACCCCAAACACAACGACGTCACCGCCCTCAGCCTGAGGCGCGCGAACTAGAACATCAGGGATACGCGCGCAGTTCCGGTTTCCCGCAACCGCAAAGAATAGAGAATTCGCGGCCCCCGACGTTACACATTGACGTGGTCAATGCACGCTAACGCCTGGTTACAGCCGTTGACTCTGCTGACTGCACGATAAAATCAAACCTGTCTATCTATGCCCCAATACACCGCAGCGCAGTTGCGGAACGCGTGGAAACCGACCATGAGTAGACTCGGGTTTCGGATCGATCATTCGCGGTTCGTGACCAGCCACGGTCCCATCATCCATTCGGTAGTCTTTCAGAGACTTCAATGGTCACGCGACCTTCTTGTCAAACTATTCGTGAGTGTCATCGATCCGTTCGAGCCTGACGTGCAGTTGAACCACCGTGTCTGCCTGCACGCTTACTTCGAACCCGATGGGGTACATTTCGAAACACGCATGCATTGGGATGAAAGCGACCTTCCCGGCAACGCGCCACTGTTTGAACGCTTCGGCCCGCCCTTTTTTGAACAATTCAAAGGCATCGAAGACCTTCTCGCCATTCTCCATGCTGCGCAGGCAGAGTTCCTATTGCCCGAAGCCTATCTGAGAGGCCCCCAACCGGAGCCGGCCGATCCCATCGCACGAGAGTTTCTATCGCTGCAACCGTCAAAGCCGCGCGGTCCGATCCCCGCAAGCGAGGAACGCCTTTCGTTGCTCTATTGGCACAAAGGGGATATGGCCCGGTCGATGGAACATGCGAGCCGCTATTTGGAACTGATTCCCGACGATCAGAAAATGAAAGCTCGCATCAATGCCATGCGACGGCCAATGATCGAGTGAATCCCCGATCACACGACCATCCCAGTGCCAATAGATGTTGCTATCCGCACCGGGGGATTGGTGAAATCCTGTGATTTCATCAATTGCAATGTGACGGCCCGGAAGGTTGCTTGGGAGGACGTTGTCGACAAATCCCGATCTCACTTTGAACCCGACCCAGCCAGACCCGGGGGATAGGTTGTAAGTGTAACGCCAGGTTTCAACAGTCATGCGGGATAGTGCTATTCTCTCCGGGCTATGCTTGTGCACTGCATCAATCCAATTCTGAACGTCTCCAACATCTCCGAGAGTTTTGCGTGGTTCCAGAAGTGGGGCTGGCAAAAATTGTGGGATTGGGGAACACCGGCAACCTTTGGGGCGATCGGCGCTGGTCCGAGCGAGATTTTCCTCAGCCAGGATGGCCAGGGAGGACGCGGGAGAGGAGCGAACCCGACCACCTTCGGACCGACTGGCGACCAACAGGCTGACAAAGGGGTCTGGATGTCTGTGTTTGTGGATGATGTCGATGAGGTTCACAGGCAGTGTCTGCGTGAGGGCTTGGACGTAACCTTTGCGCCCTCTGACATGCCGTGGAATGTCCGAGAGATGCACGTCAGGCATCCAGACGGTCACGTTTTTCGCGTAAGCCAGGGCCTTAACGCCTGAACGCATGGAAATCGGGTAATTTCATTCCACCCCGACGCTTGCCTGGCAGTCGCCTGTTTACAGCAGTTGATCGCCCATCCTAAACTCCCAATGCCGTGACGGGACTCGCTGCAAACACGTTGTTGCGCTACACCGTGGCTTTGGCCTTTGCCTCCTACGTACTGCTCCAGGCCCGCAAGCCCGACAGATGGTTCGGCAGGATACTCGCTCAAGCGATGAACCGGGGGCACGAACGCCTGAGCGATTGGGGTCTCCGCCATATCACGATCGAGAGTTGTTTCACAATTCTGGATGTCGGATGCGGTGGCGGCGGGACCATCGCGAAGTTGGCTGCGACGGCAGCGGGTGGCATGGTGTATGGCATTGACTACGCTGAAGGCAGCATCGCCGCCTGTCGTGGGCACAATGCCGATCTGATCAAGGCGGGGCGCGTAGTAATCCAGAAGGCATCGGTCTCTCACCTTCCGTTCCCCCACGATACCTTCGATCTCGTGACTGCCATCGAGACTCAGTACTATTGGCCCGATCTGATGGGAGACATGCGCGAAATCCTGCGCGTGTTGAAACCTGCTGGGAGGCTGGTCGTGATCGCCGAGACGTACAAAGGTGGCAAGTACGACTGGCTAAAATGGCCGGTGATGTGGTTGTTGCGATCCTCGCACCTGAGCGTGACCGATCATCGCGAACTGTTCGCTTCAGCTGGTTATCTGAATGTGGAGATCTTCGAGGAAAGTAACAAGGGTTGGATCTGCGGGACGGCAACGAAGCCTGCGAACCCAGCCTAGGCCGCCCCAAAGCAATAAATGTAAACGCCTAGTTTCGCCAACCATCGCGGTGGTATCCAAGCCGCGCATGAATGAAGTCGAGCGCTACACTAGTCGTGTGATGGAGACTGCGATTGGATTGGCATTGAATGCACGACTTGCCACACCGTGTATTTCATTGAACGCACCCCGAACAGAGATCGACTCTACGGCGGTATTTGCAGCGAACAGGTCTCCTTCAAAAAGACGCAGCTGAAGTGGTACTCGGCACCCCGCGCAGCCGTGAAACGAGGCCGTGCCGTTCAAGGTGAATGGAGAAGCCCGGCAAGCGTTCTTCCGTCGGATTTCAGAGTGTAGCTATTGAAATATCTCCATTTCACTCAGAACGTGAGCGATGTCTCCTGGTCTGAATCCATATCCACGAATACAGCACGAGTAATGCGGCGTAGTTGGCTATCACGAACCACTGGGTTTCCCAACGAAGCCCGGAGATCCCGTAGGACGACAGCGGCCAAAGAAAATGCAGGGCGAAAATCCCCTGATGGGTGGGAATGTCGATCAGGATGTGCAAGCTCCATGCCAGCATTTCCAATATCGGACGCCTTGCCAGAAACCATGCGATGCCAAATCCCAACCCAAAGACGAGCACGCTGTGGCTTGCATAATAGAGCGTCCATACAAAACGGAAATGCTGCGGGCCGTGCGGATCGGGCAGCAGGGATGAAGTCGTGCCGCTGAGATACCACCAGATTCTGACTGCCGCAGGAACGGCAAAGCTAAAAACATCGGGAAAGACACCCCACAAAATCGCCCAACTCAGCGAGAGTGGGCGACGAAGACGTCGCCGGAGCGGAAGTGCAGCGCCCGCGGTCCAAAGGGTGTGAGCGAGAATGTCCATCTGTCGCGTCCGCGAGTTCGTCAGGCAGACGCACCCGAACAAAGCACCGGACGAAGGAACATACCAACGGCCAGCCGGTCACGTCTGTGATGAAAAGCTTTCCGTTCGTGCTGATGTCGAAGAGTCAGTTCACTCGTGGTTTGCGTCGTAGTTGGCGTAACATTCCCATTTTCACTCATTACTGATCAGAGTTTACCCGTTTCCACGAGCGTAAGGGTCTTGTGAAGGGCTTTGAGCACCTTCTGACGCTTGAGCCCCTCAAGCAGGTGCATCGGCAAGCGCGGGCGCTTTATAATCTTTAGGCCATGCGGACCCGCATCATGTACATCGAATCAAAAGCTGAGGGTCTAAGCGGCCCCGCTCGGATAGGCCGAGTTACATTCAACCGGACCGGATGCACCCTCTACTACAAAGGCCAATCTTTCCAGAGTCTGAAGGGTCGCGGCTTCAAAGCCAACTACCGCAACACTGAAACTGGGGATGAGTACTGGATTTCAGGTCCGCGTCGTGATGGACTGGACCGTCTCTACGGGAAGAGCGCGCTGGTCGTGGAAATTGATGAGGACGTTCGGGAAGAGTACTGGACGGAAATCCGCAAGAAACCGGAGTTGAAGAGAAGGTTGTGTACGTACTTGGTGTAAACCCCTGTTTACGACAATTGTCGCCCAAACGTCTGACCCAAATTGCAACTTAGCTACTTGCAGGACCTGCTCCGATTCGGCATTCTGGTCAAACTATGGCTCGTATCGCCACAGGTCGTTCAGGGCCCCTTGAGCACCTGTGGAATCGGTACCCCAGCCACTGAAGACCCAGAAATTTTTATCGGCGTCGGTCCAGCCGACGGCGCTATATCGGGCGCTGGGATTATTGCCAGGGGCCGCTATCCCCAAGGTCCCGTATTGCCCTCTGTCAAATGCTCGATCGGACCCGCTCATCCACGTCCACTGGCCACCGCTGTACCTCCATAGATCGTTGAGAGGGTATTGTCCTCCTCCCGCCCTGAAGCAATCGTCGCCATCACCGCCAAGGAGCCAAAGATTCCCATTCGAGTCACTCCAAGAGGTGGCGGCTTCCCGCGCCCCAGGGATGTTGAGAGGCGCAGGAGTTCCCTTTGTTCCACAGATGCCTCCCTGATAAACTAGGTTCGATCCGCTC
>Ga0335076_10001335_pt1 | contig 23820 bp, 20 predicted proteins | sample Lox_Sample_25_FD_206717 | JGI IMG/M metagenome (GOLD analysis project Ga0335076, IMG submission 206717) | Soil microbial communities from Loxahatchee National Wildlife Refuge, Florida, United States - Lox_Sample_2.5 | ecosystem: Environmental > Terrestrial > Soil > Wetlands | place: USA... | reverse complement strand
CCGAGCATGATGGCAGCGGCACTTATCACATCCCCGGCGCGCGGCGCCTCGTCGCCCTGCTCGACGACGCCTTGCGCGCCATGATCGCCCCCGTTGGCGTTGCCGCAAAAGACGACGCGGACGCGGCCGCGCTCAAGAGCCGATTCACCGAGCGCCTCGAGGCGCTGATCCAAGCGCGACCGCCGATCAGCGAAGACATGGTGAGCGGCGAGACGATCACGGCGCTGACCTCGGCGCGACCGAAAAGCGGCGATGGCTTTCATGTCCTGGTCATGGAGCTGCACAAGGAGATCAACCGGCTGCAAGCGGCGATCGCCACCAGCGAGGTCGCCGGCGCCAAGGCCTATGGGCTGATCGACAGCGATCGTGCGGCGCTCGCGGCTTTCATGGCCGGTCTGCGCCGCACGGCACCGCTCAAATTCGACCATCCCGGCCTCGACACCATTGCCGCGCGTGAGAACGGCGCGCTGCTGATCCAGAATGATCTCGGCACCACCGAGGCACATGTCCTCGTCATCAAGGTGACTGGGCTCGGCGTTACCGTCACCTATACGGACGTTCATCTGCCGCGCATTCGCTTCTTCCAGACGCTGTGCGCGGCAACCGGCATGACCTGGGAGGACATTCGCTCGCGCCAGGTCTCGAAGATGGGCGATGCCGATCTGTTCTATCTCGCCTTTGGCGAATGGACGGCGCCGAATGCCGACGCGCTCAACGGCTTCCTCGAGACGCTGGGCTCGCGCATCGTCTTCCTCATCGACTGGAACAAGGCGCGCAAGCGGCTCGGGCTGATGGTGCCGAACGAGACGGCGATCGCCATCCTCAAATGGGCGGCCGACCGGAACTTCGGTCACCGCGGTTTTCTCCAGCTCGGCGGCGAGCGCCTGATCTACGACGCACTGGAGCAGGCGGTGAAGACCCCGCTGCGCTATGGCGAGCCGCTGCACGACATGATCGGCACCGATGTGGCGCAGGAGTATCTCTGCTTCGTTCTGCAGACCGCCGCCGGCGGTCTGCTGCAAGGCCGGTCGGAGACGCTGATCCGCGACCGGATCCGGGCCGAGCTGTTTACGCATTTCCGCTCGGCCGAGCAGCGCTTCCTTGCGGAGTGCTCGCGTCACGCCGACATCATCGCGCAGCTCGCCGGCGGGCTGCGCGCCGGCCTGCGCGCCGACGCAACGACGCGCGGCGCGGTTCTGGCGCAGCACGCCGCCCGCGCCAAGCAGTGGGAAAGCCATGCCGACGAGGTGGTGAAGGAATTGCGATCTGCCGTCCGCCGCATCGCCGGTACGGAGATCTTCTGCCGGATCGTCGAGACCGCCGACGACGCCGCCGATCATCTCGAAGATGCGGCCTTTCTCGCGAAGCTTCTGGCGGAATGCACGCCGCCCGCCGAGTTGCCGGAGCCTATGCTGATTCTGGCCGATCTGCTCGCCGACGGGGCGCACGCCTTCCGGCGGACGATCGAAACCGCGCAATATGTGCGCCAGGGCGGTGACCGCGAGGCGGTCCAGCGCTTTCTCGAAGCCGCCGATCGCCTGGTCACGGTCGAGCACCAGACCGACGAAAGGCAGCGCGCCGTCACCACGGCGCTGATGACAGGGACGCCGGATTGCCGGCAGCTCTTTCTCGTGAATGCGATCGCCCACCACCTCGAAGCGGCCGCCGACGCCTTGCTGCGCGCCAGCCTCAAGCTCCGCGATCACCTGCTGGCCGAGGTCACCTTCGCGTGAGGTGGCGCATCTTTCCCTGAGCCCCGGGCGCCGTCAGCCCGCCAACCTGAAATAGAGCAGCGGCAGCCGTTCCGGCAATCGCTCCACGGCATCGATCTGAACCACATTGCCCCGGCCGAAGATGCGCGCGAGATAGCCATCCCCCGCGGCGTCGAGTCCGACGCAGAATATGTCGATCCCTTGCTGGCGAAGCGACAGGACGGCCCGTCGAGCATCCTCGACCAGATAGCGGCGGTCGGCGATGTCAATGTCGGAAGGCTCCCCATCGCTGATGAACAGGAGGAGCTTGCGGTAGGACAGGCGTTGGGCCAGCTCTCGTCCGGCATGGCGGAGCGCCGCGCCCATTCGCGTCGAGAAGCGCCCGGCGAGACCGGCGAGGCGCCGCTTGACCACCGCATTCCAATCCTCGTCGAAATCCTTGAGGCGGTAGTAGTGAACATTCTCGCGGGTCTCCGAGCAGAACGCGTGGAGGGCGAAGGGGTCACCCATGCCGTCCATCGCATGGCCCAGCAAAGTCGCGGCATCGCGTTCGAGCTCGAGCACGGATTTGCCGGCGGCACCGACGACATCGTTGGTCGACTGCGAGGCATCGATCAGCACCAGCACCGACAGGTCGCGAAATCGGCGCTCGAGCCGGGCATAGACCTTGGCGCTCGGAGCCAGTCCGGCGCGCCTGTCGATGGCCGCGGCGATCGCCGCTTCGAGATCCAGCCGATCGCCCTCGCTCTGGCGTCTGAGGCGTAGGGGACGGCTTACTTTCGCGGCGCGAATGAGCGCCTTGATGCGCCAGACGAGCTCGGGATAGCGTTCCAGAACGGCATCGATCGTTTCCCCCTGCCCTTCCGCCGGCGGGTATTCGATCAGCGTCGCCCACTCGTTGCGGTCGCGGCCGATGAGAAAATCCCATTCCGGATAGCGCGCGACGGGGATGCCGACCTCGCGCCCGGCCGGCACCAGGCTTGCGCGATTCGCCGTTTCGTCGCCAGCCGCGCGGCCGCCTCCGTCGGGGGAGTCCGCCCGGCCCTCGAGGCGTACGGATTCCTGGAGTGCCTCGACCTCGGCAGGAGCCGGCGACGCTGGCAGATCCCACAAGCCCTGATGGTCGTCGCGATAGAGCGGTTCGACGACATAGGTCCTGGCGTTGAACTGCGCGCGCATCTGACCGAGATCATTGCCGAGCAGCCCGCCGATGGTGCGGCTCAGCCCGGGCTCCTGCCAGGCGGACGGATCGGCGAAGAACATCTCGCGTCCCTTGCCGACCCAGCCATGGGGATCGGCGTAGCCGGGGTCGATGAGGGCGCGCGCCAATCGCGCCATGAGCGCCGGCGCCGTTACCGCGCCCGCGGCGTCGGCGACATGAAAGGGGAGCCACAGGCGCCTCAGGCCGGGATACTGCGCGATGGCAAGTTGCTCGACGCGCGCATCCTCGATCAGCGAAACCAGCGCTACCTGTACCGGCTTCAGCCCACCGAGGGGAAATCGCGCCGGCGTAAACTGGAGGTGCGCGAGGACATGCGCCAGTGCCGCGCGAAACAGCTCCCTGCCGCTCCGACCGGCCCAGCCGCGGAACGCGGTCGGTACGCGAATGATGCCGCCCTCGAAACTGGTGCGTCGCGGCGCCTCGAGCCCGCCCCCCGGCAAGACGCGAAGCGGCGGCATCCGGCGCCAGAGAGCGGTGACATAGGCTTTGAGCTCGCGCTCGACATCGGCGAATTCGACGCCCTCGGTCCCCTGCTCCAGAGCCCGCAGCGCGAGCGGATCGACCAGCGCGAAGTAGCGGAGCCGTCGCTCCGGCTCGTTCTCTGCGGCGCGTATGCCGCGCAGGGCCCAGCCCTCGAGCGCGCGCAGATCAATCGTCGCCAGGAGGCGCTCCGTCCGCTCCAGCAGCAGCGCGAGAGATTCCGGTGCCCGGTCACCAACCAATCGCAGCACCCGCAGCCACTCGCCGAAGCCCTGCGCCGAGCCGAGCCGCCGCGCGGCGGCCGGGGCGGCGACAAGAAGCGCGAGCCCAGCGCCGCCGCCGGCGCTCGCCGCGATCTCCGGCACCGCAGCGGCGAGCGCGAAGGCCGACTCGACCCCCGCAGCCGCCGCCACGCTCGGCGAATTTCGCACGAAGCCAAGCGCGGCATGACTGCCCATTCGATCCGCCAGGTCGCGGCAAGCCCGCAGCCAGTCGCCCAGGAATTCCGCCGGGACGTTCGCCTGCGCCTGGCGCCAGACAAGTTGGAGCGTCCCCGCGAGCTCCGGCTGATCGGGCAGCCAGTCGATCGGGACATGCCGGTGCTCGGGAGGGCGCTGCGCCATGGGCGCGTCAGACCAGAGCTGCGATCGCCGCCGTCAACGCCCCGCGGATATCCGCATCATCCGTGATCGGCACGACGAGGGCCACCTGGCAGGCGGCTTCGATGGCGATGCCGCGGGCAACCAGCCGGCCGGCCTGGATCAGCATGCGCGTCGAGGCGCCCTCGTTGAGGCCATGGCCCCGCAGATTGCGCGAGCGCTGCCCGATGGCGACGAGCAGCTCCGCGACGGGGCGATCGATGCGCGCCTCATGCGCGACGATCTCGGCTTCGATCGCCGCGTCGGGATAGCCGAAATCGATCGCGCCGAAACGCTGCTTGGTCGATTCCTTGAGGTCCTTGAGCACGCTCTGATAGCCGGGATTGTAAGAGATGACGAGCGCAAAATCCGAATGCGCCCGCACCAGCTCGCCCCGCTTCTCGAGCGGCAGGACGCGGCGGTCGTCGGTGAGGGGATGAATGACCACCGTCGTGTCCTGGCGCGCTTCGACGATCTCATCGAGGTAGCAGATCGCGCCGTGGCGCACGGCCAGCGTAAGCGGCCCATCATGCCAGACCGTTCCCTCGGCATCGAGCAGGAAACGCCCCACCAGATCCGACGCCGTCATATCCTCGTGGCACGCCACGGTGATCAGCGGCTCGCGCAGCCGCCACGCCATGTATTCGATGAAACGCGTCTTGCCGCAGCCGGTCGGACCTTTGAGCATGAGCGGCATGCGCTCGGCATAGGCCGCCTCGAACAGCCGCACCTCGTCGCCGATGGCGCGGTAGTACGGCTCGTCGCGCAGCCGGTATTCGTCGAGATTCATCCCTCACCCTCCCTCTCTCGCTGACGCGGGAGGGGGAAGCGCCGCTCAGCGGTGGCTCGCGGTTTTCTGGTTCGGAATGCCTTCGATTGGACACTCTTCGGTGCCCACCGTCTGACGCGTGAGGGCCTCGACCATGGTCCGCGTGCCCTCGGGGTCGGTGATCCATTTCTTGTAGAAGTCATAGGGGCAGATCGCCTCGCCGCGCACATCTTCGCGCGAGTTGATCTTGCCGGTGTAGCCACGGTGCACGAGCTTGAACAGGTGGTTTTGCGCCTGAAGATTGCGTCGGGCGTCGCGGATCAGCGATTTCGAGAGCTGGGCATATTGGATGCCCATGTCCTCTTCGCCGCACTCGCCGAGCGTCCTGCCGTCGAAGCCGATGATCGCGGAGTGGCCGAAATAGGAATAGACGCCGTCGAAGCCGGACGCATTCGCGACCGCGACATAGACATTGTTGGCCCAAGCCATCGCCTTCGCCATCAGGACCTGTTGATCCTTCGCGGGATACATGTAGCCCTGACAGCGCACGATGAGCTCCGCGCCTTTCATGGCGCAATCGCGCCAGATCTCCGGATAGTTTCCGTCGTCACAGATGATCAGGCTGACCTTGAGCCCTTTGGGGCCATCGGAGACATAGGTGCAGTTGCCGGGATACCAGCCTTCGATCGGGACCCACGGCATGATCTTGCGATATTTCTGCACGATCTCGCCGCGGTCGTTCATCAGGATGAGCGTGTTGTAGGGCGCTTTCTTCGGATGATCTTCATGCCGTTCGCCGGTCAGCGAGAACACGCCCCAGACCTTCGCCTTGCGGCAGGCTTCGGCGAAGATCTGCGTCTCTTCGCCGGGCACGCTCGCGGCGGTGTCGTACATCTCCTTCGGGTCGTACATGATGCCGTGCGTGCTGTATTCCGGGAACACGACCAGGTCCATGCCGGGCAGCCCGACCTTCATCCCGACGAGCATTTCGGCGATGTTGCGCGCATTGGCCAACACCTCCGCCTTGGTGTGCAGCCGCGGCATCTTGTAGTTGACGACGGCGACGCCGATCGTGTCGTTGCTGCTGCCGATGTCACCATGAAGCATGTCGATCTCCTTTCGCTCGATCGCCGCCCAGCCGCGCCGGCAAGGCGCAGGCGGCGGCATGACAGCACGCCGCGATGGCGCGCTCGCCCGACCTGTCGACGACGCAAAAAACCCGCTCCAACCACTGTCGTGGCCGTGAGCGGGGGCAGCTTTGCCCGTGATGTGATTGCGGCATCGTTGCCGCGCGGTCCAACCCCTGGACCTCGTTCAAACGCTATCCGAGAACGTCGTGGGAGTCAACGATAGCGGCCGCCACCGCGCTGATCGAGATGCGGCGATTCATCGCCTGGCGCCGCATGAAGTGATAAGCCTCCTCCTCGTCGAGCTTGCGTGTTTGCATGAGAATGGTCTTCGCCCGCTCCACGCTGCGGAAGGCGCGCAGCGTCTCGTCGAGCTTGTCGATTCTGGTGCGCAGCCGCCGCTCGTAAAGGAACTGCGCGCGGGCGAGAGCGAGGCTGGTGAGCACCGTGCCCGGCGTGAAGGGCCGATGCAGAACGGCGTGCGGCGCGCAATTGCGCAGCAGCTTCAGGTCGGGTGCTTGGATCGCGGGCGTCACAGCCACCAGCGCCGCCAGCGGCTCGCCCGGAACCCAAGGCAGGCACTGCGGCAATTCCGGAACCAGCTCGCAGAAGATGACATCGGCATCTTCGGGCAGGCGCATTGGCATCGGCCACAAGCGGCGGACCCGGCTACGCGTGCGCAGCAGCTCCCGCGCCAGAGCATCGCCTTCGTCGTCGCGCCGGACCACGACGACGATCTCGAACGACGAGATCTCGCTTCCCTCGCCTGCGGCCTCCTGCGTCGAACGAACGTCCACCATCATCGCCTCCGCCGAACGAGCCAGGCGAGGCTCGCCGAGCCATGAGTCCGCGCTGGCGCCAGAGCACCGAGGGCGACGCTCGAGGCTCGGCCAGCGCGGCTCATCGAGCCGTCGCCGAGAGGCTGGCGCAGCCGCGCCCAACCAGGTAGGGGTCGGCCCAGACCGGCATAGCGGATTGGCGGACGATTTCGAACTGCCCGGCGCGATTGGCCCGGCCGATCCGCGACCAGAGGCTCGTGTGGCTGGTCGCCGCGCTCACGCAAACCCGTCCCTGCGGCGCTTCGAAATCGGAGTCCAGTACCGCCGGCTTGATGATGTCGGTCGCCATCGAATTGGTTCCGGCCAAAGCGTTGGCGAAGAGATGCACCTGGAAATAGGCTGCCTCGGCGCACATATTGGTCGGCTCGTCATCGCCGTAGCGCTTCTTGTAGCGGCTGACGAAACGGACGTTGCGCTCATTGGCGATCGACTGGAAATAGGGTGCGGCGGTGATCTGCCCCTCGGCCACCTCGCTGCCCATGGCGCGCACTTCCGACTCAGTGGTGGTAAGGCTGGCGATCGGCATCACGCGGGGATCGAAGCCGGCCTCGAGATAGCTCTGATAGAGATAGACGGTGGAATAGCCGACGACCGTCGAGAAGATCACGTCGGCACCCGCGTTCCTGATCTGGCGCATGACCGGACCGAAATCCGTGCGCTTGGCCCGCAGGTCGAGATAGGTCTCACCCACCACCTCGCCGCCGCGGCTGCGCAGGAGGTCGCGCATCACCCGGTTCGATTCACGGGGATAGACATAGTCCGAGCCGACGAAATAGAAGCGCGGCCCGTAGGTCTCGGTGAGATAATCGCAGAGCGCAACGCTGTTCTGGTTGGGGGCGGCGCCGGTGTAGATGACGTTGGGCGAGAATTCGAAGCCCTCGTAGAGCGTCGGATACCACAGCAGCCCGTTGAGCCGCTCCACCACCGGCAGCACCGCCTTGCGGCTGCTCGAGGTGTAGCAGCCAAAGATGGTCGTCACCTCATCGTCGACCATCAGCCGCTTGGCACAGAGCGCGAAGGCGCGCGTCTCCGAACCGGGATCATAGATCACCGGCACGAGTTCGCGGCCATTCACGCCGCCGCCCTGGTTGATCTCCTCGATCGCCAGCAGGGTCGCGCGCAGCTGCGTCTCTTCGATCACGGCCATGACGCCGGATTGGGAGAAGAGCACGCCTACCCGCCAGGGCTCTGAGCCCGCTTCCCGGCGCCACGTCATCGCCTCCTCCATCCATGGGGTTCGGCGTCGCGGTCGCAGCTTTGGCATCGCGCCAAAGATTGTTACACCATTTGATGGTTCTTCCATCGGACGAGTCAACCGCATCTACGGTGCGCTGCGTAAGCCCGCCCGCGACTTCCACCCAAACGTTGCATGAAGCATGCCAGCGGCGATGCCGTGCCGGAAGGCTTTTCCAAGGAGGCTGCGGGCGGGCGGGGTGGACGCATGGGAAGCGCTGCCTAGGGATTGCTCAGACTGCCAGATGGCGTTGCACGACCTCGGCGGTGAGCTCACCGATGTCGCCGCCGGCGACGATCCGGCCGGTATCGAGGATGGCGAATTTCTGCGTGATGTCGCGCACGAAATCGAGATTCTGCTCGACCAGCAGCACGGCGCAGGCGCGCTCGGCGGGGATGCGCTTGATGATGGTGTCGATCTCCTCGACGACCGAGGGCTGCAGCCCTTCGGTCGGCTCGTCCATGAGCAGCAGCTTCGGCTCCTGTACCAGGGCGCGCGCGATGGCGAGCTGCTGTTGCTGGCCGCCGGACAACACGCCGCCCTTGAGCTGCATGAGCGGCGCGAGGGCGGGGAAATAGTCGAAGACAAAGTCCGGTATCTTTCGCGATTTCACGCCCTTTCCCAGCAGCGCGATCTGGATGTTCTCGGCCGCGGTGATGTCGGCGATGATGTCGCGGCCTTGCGGCACGTAGCTGATGCCGATATGCGCCCGCTGATGCGGCTTGATACGGGTGATATCGACGCCGTCGAGGGTAATCGTGCCCTTCTTCGGCGGGTTGACGCCGGTGATGCTGCGCAGCAGCGTCGTCTTGCCGGCACCGTTGCGTCCGAGGACGGCGTAGAGCTCGCCATCGGCGATCTCGAGCGACACGCCGTGAAGAATGTGGCTGGTGCCGTAGAAGGTCTCTATGGCCTCCACCTGCAACGTCACTGGAACTTGCCCTTTCCGAGATAGACCTGACGGACCAGATCGTTGCTCATGACCTCGGCGAGCGGGCCTTCGGCCAGGCGCTGGCCCTGATGCAGCACCGTGATGCGCTTGCCGATCTGGCGGACGATGTGCATGTCGTGCTCGACCAGCAACACGGTGTGCGACTTCGCGATCTCCTGGATCAGCTCGGCGGTGCGATGCTTGTCACTCTCGGTCATGCCGGTCGTCGGCTCGTCGAGCAGCAGCAGCTTCGGATCCGAGGCGATCAGCATGCTGAGCTCGAGCCACTGACGCTCGCCATGGGACAGCGTGTCGGCGGGATCGTTGGCTTTATCCGCCAGCCCGACGAATTCGAGAATGTCCCAGATGCGGTCGCGTTCCGGGGCGCGCAACAGCTGGAACAGCGTTGCGAACACCCGCCGCCGGCCGCGCAGCGAGACCATGACATTGTCAAAGACCGACAAGGTCTCGTACATGTTCGGCACTTGGAACTTGCGGCTGATCCCGGTCTGAAAGATGGCGTCGGGCGCCCAGCCGGTGATGTCCTGGCCGGCGAAGCGGATGGTGCCGGAAACCGGCTTGAACTGGCCGGTGATCATGGCGATCAGCGTCGTCTTGCCGGCGCCGTTGGGGCCGAGCAGGACCCGCAGCTCATGCTCATCGACGCTGAGGTCGAGGCCGTTGAGGATGGTGAAGCCCGACACTTTGGTGGTAAGGCCGGTCACCTCGAGCAGGGCGGCCATTCAGCGCACCTCCTCGCCCGGGCGCGGCGCGCCTTCGGTGCGCCAATCCATCTGCAGATCATGCGCGGTGCGGTCGGCATCGGCGAGAATCTGGCGGTAGCTGCCGCGCCGCCGCTGCTGCACCCATTCCATGACGGTGCCGACAATGCCGTCGCGCATCACCAACACCACCAGGATGAACAGTGCACCGACGATGATCTGCCACCAATCCGCCAAGCGGTCGCTCAAAAAGGCCTCGGCACCTTTGACGAGGAAGGTGCCGATCACCGGACCGATCAGCGTGCCGCGGCCGCCCACCGCGGTCCAGATGACACCTTCGATCGAAAAGATCGGCCCGACGTTGAGAAACGAAATGATGCCGACCCATGCAGCGTACATGCCACCTGCGGCCGCGGCCATGAAAGCCGACACGCAGAACACGAAGATGCGGTAATTGGCTACGTTGTAACCCATGAACTCGGCGCGAAGATCGTTGTCGCGGATCGACTTGAGGACAGTGCCGACACGCGAATGGGTAAGCACCCGGGCGACGATGACGAAGAGCACGGTCACCCCGAGAATGAACCAGAGGACGGACGGCCCGACATAGTTCGAATAGTCGGTTATGCCGTTGAAGCCGCCGGTATAGGCCTGATATTCGATGATGAAGTTTTGCAGGATCAATGATTCCGCCAGAGTGATCACGGCGCAATAGACCCCGTAAATGTGCCGTTTGAACGTGATGGCGCCGAACAGCAGCGCGAGCAGCGTCGGCACGACGAGCGCGGCGGCAATGGCAAGCGGCGTGCTGTAGAGCGGGGTCATAAAGCCCGGCACCTGGGTGAGGCTATTCCACTCCATGAAATCCGGGATCTTGTTGCCAAAGCGTGTCGGATGCGTGAGGGCGTAGTTCAGCTTCAGCGACAACGCGACCATGTAGGCGCCGAGGCCGAAATAGACTGCCTGCCCCAGGCTCAGAATGCCGGTGAACCCCCAGATCAAATCGATGCTGAGGGCGAAGATTGCGTAGCAGAGGAATTTGCCGAGCAGCGTCAACACATAAATGTTCGTGCTGTAGTACGGGTAAGCGCCGATCGATGCGACCAGCGCGGCGCCGCCGATCACGGCCCAGAATGGGAAGAGCGGTGCGCGGCGGATGCTCCGCCGAGGTTTTCCTGCGGGTTTCCCGGCCTTATCTCGTACCATGTCGATCCTTCTCAACGACGCGTTCCGTCAGCTAGCGGCGCTCGTAGTAGCCGAAGATGCCTCTCGGCACGATGCGGATGACGATGACGATGAACAGGAACACCAGGAGCTGCCCGATGACGTTGTTGAAGATGAATGACAGCACCGTCTCGGCTTCGCCGATGACCGCGCCGCCCGCCAGCACACCCAGCAAATTGCCGACACCGCCGAGCACGAGCACCATGAAGGAGTCGACCGCGTAGGGAAATCCCATCGTCGTCGAGACGGATTTTATCGGCGCCAGCACCGCGCCGGCCACGCCGGCGAGTCCCGAGCCGAAAACGAAGATCATCATGTCCACCCGCGCGGTATCGATGCCGAGACATCCAGCAATCGCGCGATTGCGGCGCACGGCTCGGACTTTGAGTCCGAAGTCGGTTTTGAAGATGACGAAGAAGACCAGCCCGAGCATGAGCGCCGCGACGATGATGAGGAACAGCCGGTAGTAGGGGAACGGCAAGCGCCCGATCAGGTGAAATCCGCCATTCAGAATTTTCGGTGCGCCGGCGTAGTAGAGCTCGGGCCCGAAGATCAATTTCATCACTGTCTGCAGGATAATGCCGACGCCCCACGTTGCGAGCAGCGTTTCCAATGGCCGGTCGTAAATCCATTGGACGATGCCGCGCTCGATCACCAATCCCAACAGCCCGACCACGATGAAGGCGACCGGCATCGCGATGAAGGTGTTGCCGCCGAGCTTGCCGACCACGGCAGCGGTATAGGCGCCGACCATGATGAATTCGCCATGCGCCATGTTGATGACGCCCGCCACGCCGAACACGATCGCGAGCCCAATTGCGGCGATGACCAGAATCGCCACGACGCTGAATCCACTGAGGAACTGCGTCATGATCGACTGAAGCATCATGGTCGGTTTCTCCTGGTATCGGCGCGGCTCGCCGAGAGAACTGTCCACTGAGACCCAGGCGACGGCGACCGCCGCCGCCCGGGTCCGCCGCGAGGCTACATGTTGATCGTGCCCGACCGGTTCTTCTGCTCGCTCCAGGGCTGCTTCAGCCGCTCCAGCACGCGCTTGTCGGTGAAGTCGCATTGTTTGTCGGGATAAAGGTACCTGGCCCACGGCTCCGGCCGGATCCAGTCCTTCGACGTGTAGACGATGTCGAACTGGCCCTGCTCGTTGGCCTGGCCGATGCGGGACCACAGCCAAGTGTGGTGATTCTTTTCATCGATCTTGACCTTGCCCTCCGGCGCCTGGAATTCCTGTCCCGGAAGTCCGTTGAAGATGAGGGCGTCGGCTTCGGTCGACTTCACCTTCTCGATCGCGTGGGCGAGCAGATAAGTCTGTAAATAGGCGCATTCCATGACCGCGTTGGTCACCGCGTCCTTGCCGTATTTCGCCTTGTAGCGTTCGACGAAGGAGTCGTTCTCCGGTGTCTTGATGCTTTGGAAGTAGTCGAACGAGGTATAGTGACCCAGCGCGTTCTCCGGCCCCATCGCAGCGATCTCCTGCTCGGTGGTGATCGGGGTGCAGATGGGAATGTCCTTGGCGGTGATGCCGAATTCCTTGTACTGCTTGTAGAAGGCCACCACCTGGTCGCCGACGAGATCGGAGAACACGACGTCGCAGCCGCTCGCCGAGATCTTGTTGATGTTGGTCGAGAACTCGGTCGACCCGAGCGGCGAATATTCCTCGGCGACCACGGTGCCGCCGAATTTCTTCAGCAGCGCCTTGACCTCGCGGTTCGTTTCCTTCGGATAGATGTAGTTCGCGCCGATGAGGTAGAATTTCTTGCGCCCCAGCGTGTTCATGATCCAAGGCACGAACTCGTCGAGCTGCTGGTTCGGCACCGCGCCGGTATAGAAGCAGTTCTTGCTGCACTCCTCGCCTTCGTAAAGCGTGGGATAAAGCAGCACGCCGTTATATTGCTCGAAAATCGGCAACACCGATTGACGGCTCGCCGAGGTATAGCAGCCCAGCACGGCCACGACTTTATCCTCGAGCAGCAGCTTCTTTGCCTTCTCCGCAAAGACCTGCACCATCGATTGCGGATCCTCGACGACGGGCTCGAGTTTCTTGCCGAGCACACCGCCCTTGGCGTTGATCTCGTCGATCGCCAGCAGCTCGGCATTGTGCAACGAGGTCTCGATGATGGCGATGGTGCCGCTCAGCGAGTGCAGGATGCCGACCTTGATGGTATCGCTCTCCTCTGCTTTGGCGATGTTGCGCAGGAAATGGTACGGCGCGACGCCGCTCGCGAGAATGCCGGCAAGTCCTGCAGCGGAACCTTTGAGGAGTTTGCGTCGAGTGGTTCTCATGGATCTCCCTCCGTATGCGAAGCCGAAAAACGCAAACGCCCCACGTCTTCTCCCGCAGGAGACGACGTGGGGCGTTTGTGCCCGTATTTCAGCGGCGCCGCTGCCGCCAAGACCACGAACGGAGATCTACGCCTTGAGCCCTAATCCGGGTGCCGCGCGATCCTCGTTCCTGGATACCAAGCCTGTGCAAGGTCCCGCAGAAAGTGCAATAGCTTAAGCGCGACTTCTGCGTTGCTCGCGGAAAGTATGTTGATACTACCCAGAAGCGCCTGTCAACACAATGAAAGCAAAGGCCTGCCCGTCGCCCGCACTTTATCTCTGGCGGCCGGGAGCGCGGGCTCGCGCTAGCGCCGCCAGCGCTCGAGCCGCGACAGCAGCCGGCCGAAGGCGAGGTCGAGGACGATCGCCAGCAGCGCCACGGGGATGGCGCCCTGCAGGATATAGGCGGGGTTGGCACCGTTGAGACCGATGATGATCGGCAGGCCCAAGGTGCGGGCGCCGACCGTCGAGGCGATGGCCGCCGTGCCGACATTGATGATCACCGAGGTGCGGATGCCGGCGATGATCACCGGCGCCGCGAGCGGCAGCTCCACCTTCCGCAGGATCTCACCCCCGCCCATGCCCATGCCGCGGGCCGCCTCCAACGCCGAAGACGGCACGCTGCCGAGACCCGCAATTGTGTTGTCGAGGATCGGCAGCAGCCCGTAGAGCAGCAACGCAAAGAACGCGGGCTGGAAGCCGAAGCCGATGGCCGGGACCGCCACCGCCAAGACTGCCACTGGCGGAAACGCCTGCCCGACGGTAACGATGCTCGCGACCAGGCCGCGGAACTCGGCGCCCTCGGCCCGGGTCACGAAGATGCCCGCGCCGGCGCCAAGCAAGACCGCCGCCGCGCTCGACGCGGCAACCACCAAAACATGACCCGCCAGCAGATCGGCAAAGCTGTCGAGCTCGAAGAGCGGCCGCGACAGCGTCGGAAAGAGCGCGGCAAACAGCGGCCGGCTCAGCGGCAGCAGCAGCACCAGCGCGACCAGCGCCACGCTCGTCCACAGCAGCGGATCGTTCCAGCGCACGATCATCGCCGCAGCAGATCGGCAAGATGGAGGGCGCCCGCCGGCCCCCCGTCGGGGCCGGCGACCGGCAGCCGGTCGCGCCCCTCCGCGACCATGCGCGAGAGTGCTTGGCGCAGGCTCGCCGTCGCCGCGATCGGCTCGCCCGGCGCCGCCTCGCCCGGACGCATCCGGCTCGCCACCTCGGCAATGCCCAGCAGCTTGATGCCGAGATCGTCGCGGCCGACGAGGTTGCGCACGAAATCGGTCTTTGGCGCGGTCAGCAGCTCGATCGGCGTCCCCAGCTGCACCAGCTGCCCGCGATCCATCACCGCGATCCGCGATGCCAGGCGCAGCGCCTCGTCCATGTCGTGGGTGACGAAGACGATCGTTTTGCGGCTCGCGCGCTGGATGTCGGCGATCTCCGCTTGCAGCGCCTGGCGGGTGATGGGGTCGAGCGCGCCGAAGGGCTCGTCCATCAGCAGAATGTCCTGATCGGCGGCAAGCGCGCGGGCGATGCCGACGCGCTGCTGCTGGCCGATCGACAGCTGATGCGGATATTTGTCGAGAAATTCGCCCGGCGGGAGCTTCAAATGCTCGAGCAGCGCCGCCGCCCGGTCGCGCGTCCGCGAAGTGGCCCATCCCAGCAACTCCGGCACCGTGCCGATGTTGCGCGCCACGGTCCAATGCGGGAAGAGGCCGATCGACTGGATCACAAAACCCATGCGCCGGCGCAGCGCGGCGGGTGCCAGCGCGCGGACATCCTGACCGCCGACGCGGATCGTGCCCTCGGAATGAGCGATGAGCTGGTTGATCATCTTCAGCATTGTCGACTTGCCGGCGCCCGAGCCGCCGATGACGGCGCAGAACTCGCCCGCGCCGATGGTGAGCGAGACATCCGCGACGGCGCAGGCCGTGCCATAGCGCTTGGTCACATGCTCGAGCTCGATCATCGCGGCAGCCTGCCGGCGTAGGCGATGCCGAGCTCGAACAGCAGATCGGCGGCAAGCGCCAGCAGGACGATCGGCACCACCCCGAGCAGGACCAGGTCGAGCGCATCGGCGAAGAGCCCCTGGAACATGATGGCGCCCAATCCGCCGGCACCGATCAGCGCCGCCACCGCGGCAAGGCCGATCGCCTGCAGCGTGGCAATGCGCAGGCCCGAGAGGATCACCGGCAGGGCCAGCGGCAGCTCGATCCGCCACAGCAGCTGACGCGGCGTCATGCCGAGCCCGCGCCCGGCCTCGAGCGCCGCCGGCGACACCCCGGCGAGCCCCTCGGCGGTATCCCGCACCATCGGCAGCAGCGTGTAGAGGAAGAGCGCGATCACCGCCGGCAATAATCCGACGCCGCCGATGCCCAACGCCGCGAGCGCGGGAAACAGCCGCGCCAGCGCCGAGAGCGGTGCCAGCAGCAAGCCGAAGAGCGCGATCGAGGGGATCGTCTGGACGATGTTGAGCAGCGGGAAAAGCCAGCCGGCGAGCCCGCGGCGCCGTTGCGCCGAGATGCCGAGGGGCACGCCCACCAGCACCGTCGGCAGCAGCGCCAGAGCGACCATGAGAACATGGCGCAGCAGCGCCGCGGCAAAGGCGGTGCGACGCGCGGCATACTCCTGCGCGATGGCAAGCGCGTCGAGCGCCCCTGACAGCAGCAGCAGCAGGAGCGCGCCGCAGATCGCCGCGCCCAGCAGCGCCGTCGCCCAAACCGGCAGGGCCAGCCGGCGCAGCGCATCGCCCAGCGCCAGAGCAGCGACGAACAGCAGCAGCCAGAAGCCGCCCCCCAGCGAGATGCGCGCCATCGGCGGCGCCGACGCCGCCAGCCGCGCCGCCTCGCTGCCGGCGAGCCGGACGAGCAGCAGCAGGAAGGCGGCACTCGCCAGCGCCAGGACGGCATGGGTCGCGCGATGCTGCGGCAAGAACGGCCCGGGGGCGAGCAGAACCGCCGGAAGCAGCAGCGCCTCGCCGCTTTGCCGCAGCGCCACCGCGAGCCCGACCGGCACGCCGGAGACCAGCCGATTGGCCGCGATCGTCAGAAAGCCGAGGCTGGGCACAGCGGCGAGCCCGGCCAGCAGAAGCACGAGGAGAACGCGGTTCCGCACCATTACCGCGCTCACTGCGGCATGCCATGCGATGCGAGATAGTCCTTCGCCACCGCGCGCGCCGTCTCGCCATCGACGGTGATCCGCGCGTTGAGCTGGCGCAAGCGGTGCTCGTCGAGCGAACGGAACACCGGGGCGAGGCTGGTGGCGATGGCGGGATAGCGCTCGAGGACCGCTTCGCGCACCACCGGCGCCGGCGCGTAGACGACTTGCGCTCGCTCGGGATCCCCGAGTGCCACCAGATCGAGCACCGCCAGCGCGCCATCGGTGCGATAGGCCATGGCCGCGTTGACGCCGGAAATCCCCTCCGCCGCCGCCCGCATGGTAACCGCCGTTTCGCCGCCGGCGAGAACCAGCAGCGCCGACGGCGGCAGCGTGAAATCATAGACCTTCTCGAAGGCCGGAAGCGCCGCCGGGCTTTCGACGAATTCGGCCGAAGCGGCAAGCTTCACCGCGCCGCCGCGGCGCACCCAGGCGGCGAAATCGGCCATCGTCGCCAGCCCATGCCGGCTGGCCAGCGCGCGCGGGACGGCAATGACCCAGCTATTGTCGGCCGGCGCCGGCGCGAGCCAAACGAGCCCGTACCGTGCGCGATCGAGCGCCTTGATCCGCTCATATCCCGCTTCGGCATGTCGCCAGACGGGATCCTGCTCGCTGCGATAGAACAGCGCGCCGTTGCCCGTGTATTCGGGATAGATGTCGATCTCGCCGGAAATGATCGCGCTGCGCAGAATGTTGGTGGGCCCGAGCTGGAGCCGATCGACCGTCTTGATGCCGTTCGCCTCGAGCGTCAGCAAAATCATCGCGCCGAGCAGCGCGCTTTCCGCATCGAGCTTGGAGGCGACGCGCACCGGCGCTTCGGCATGCGCGGCCGGGCAGCAAAGCGCCAGAGCGATGACGCCGGCGAGGATCGCTCTCCGGCGCAGCCGCAGGAGCCTGTCTGGGAAATAGCGTCGGCCTGCAACCCGAAGGGACATCGTCATTTGTCGCCGGGACGTCGTCGCTCTTTCCCAGACGGGCTCCTAGGGCGCTCCGGTGCCGCGCGGAACCCAGGCGCGCGCCGTCAGATGTGCGGGCATCTCGGTGATGCCATAGCCGGCCGCTTCAGGAATGCGCAGCAGCTTGCCGGCGGGACCTTCGACCAGTTCGGGACAGACGGTGACGATGGTGTCGGCGCGCGCCGCGGCAAGCGCCTCATCCGCCGCCTTGCTGCGGCCCAGCTTGGCGAGGTTCATGCGCGTGGCGAAAACCAGGGTCACGCGCCGCGCTTCGGAATCGGCGATCGCCCGATGCGGCGCGATCCACACCGTCTCGACCGCTTCGCGTCCGTCATGCGCCGCTACCTGATCGACCGGCGCCGGCGCCAGGAAAAAATGCGTATCGAACCGTTTCGGCGGTCCGACCGGCGTGATCCAATGAGCGAACGGCACCAGCAGATCGGTGGCCAGCTCGATCTCGCCGAGGCGGAGGAAATCGGCGAACTCCGCGGCGCGGCCGAGGCGCTCCTCGAGGTCGGTCTCGAGCGTCTCGACCTCTTGCGCCGACAGCAGCCGGTCTTGCCCGAAGGGCCGCGCCAGCAACAGGTGCGCTTCTTCGAAAGTCTCGCGTACCGCCGCGACGTGGAACGCCGTCGCTCGTCCCACCGGCGTCTCCCGGCACCGTGCCAGCACCGCGTCATCGGCATCCGCTTCGTCGACCCGGCCGCCGGGAAACACCAGCGCGCCCGAGGCGAAATCGGCGGCGACGTTTCGCGTCACCATCAGCACTTCGAGCCCGTCGTCGCCATCGCGCAGCAGCAACACGGTGGCCGCCGGCCGGGGTTCGATCCGCGCCGCTTCTGTCGTCATGCCAGCCTCCTGACTTGCGACCATAGTCCGAAGCCGCCGGTGATTCCAGCCTGGGGCCGTTAGCTACCGCCGAGATAGGAGACGCGCCATACCGTGTCATTGGCATCCTCGCTGACCAGCAGCGAGCCATCGGGCGCGACGCCGACCCCCACCGGGCGGCCCCAGACATCGCCGTTGGCCGTCACGAAGCCGGTCAGAAAATCCTGGTATGCCCCGGTCGGCTTGCCGTTGCGCAGCATGACGCGCACGACCTTGTAGCCGGTGCGCTGCGCCCGGTTCCACGAGCCGTGCAGGGCGACGAAAATATTGTTGCGATAGGCCGCGGGGAATTGGTTGCCGCTATAGAAGGCAAGCTGCAGCGGCGCGGAGTGCGGCTGGATCAACACGTCGGGCACAAGGACACGCCTGGCGAGCTCCGGATGCTCGCCGTTGTGGCGCGGATCCCGGTGATCGCCGATATAGTACCAGGGCCAGCCATAGAAGCCGCCATCGCGCAGTTGCGTCACATAATCGGGCGGCAGATTGTCACCCAGACCGTCGCGCTCGTTGACCGCGGTCCAGAGAGCACCGGTGACGGGATCGATCGCGAGCCCGACTGGATTGCGGGTACCGCTGGCGAAGATGCGCCGACCTTGGCTATCCGGATCGAATTCCAGGACGTTGGCGCGGCGCGTTTCCGCGGCTTCACCGTCTTCTCCATCATTGGAGGTGGAGCCGACCGAGACGAACATCTTCCGGCCATCGCGCGAGAAAGCGACGTCGCGCGTCCGATGCCCGCCGTCGGCGGGAAGGCGCGCCACCGTCTCGGCGCTGCCCTCGGGTTTGGCGTCGCCGCTCCGATAGGGAAAGCGGAGCACGGCGCCGACCGTGCCGACATAAAGAAACCGCGGCGCGCCGCCGGGCGGATAGAAGGCAAGCCCGAACGGCTCGTCGAGGCCGCTGGCAAAGGTGTTGACGCTTGCCCGCTTTCCCCTGCCGTTGTCATGCAGGATGACGATCCGGCCTTCACTCGTCTCCGCCAGGAAGATGTCACCATTGGGCGCGCTGCGCAGGAGCCGCGCTCCCGCGACGCCGCTGGCGAAGACCTCGACCGCGAAGCCGTGTGGCACCTTCGGCAAGGCTCCGGCCGGACGCGGTACAATCTGCGGTCCGTTGGCGGCGCTTTGCGTTGCATAAGGCGGCGGCAGATCGGCTGGCGTGATGTGGTGTACCACGCCGGGCGCGTCCCTCGTCCAGTCACCGAAAGCCGCGCCGCCCGGAACCGGAGTAGCGGCGTCGAGCCGCATGGCGAACATCGACATCACCGTGATGGCGACGAGCAGTCGGCCCGATCCCGCACGCGCCGCGTGAGGCCAAAATTTAAGCAGCCGCATCATGTGCCTCGCTGTGCCCTATCTCGAACCAGATGTTAACGGGAGAAAGCGCCGGCATCGTGCCGGTATCAGGCGGCGGGATGCAGTTTTTGGTGGTCAGGAGAGCAGCCGCTTTTAAAGTTCGAAAACAAATCCGCCTCCGCTTCAACCGCATTAACCACGATGCGGCGTTCGAAGTCGCGGCGCCGGTCAAAATATTCCGCACGAAACCTCATGTTTCCCGGCACCGTCACGTCTGCGTGAGGACAGCGTCGGGTCGTCGTTCGGGACTATCGTATATGTCATCAGGCTATTGTATATCTGATGCCGTTTCGGTTGAATGATCCGAGCACAAGGAAACCACAGCGCAAGATGGCGAACGAGCTCGTCAGCGAGGAATTGACGACGGAAGCCCGCAGCGGCCGGGCGGCTGCCGCTCTGCGCCGTGTCCTCGTCGCGCTTCGGCTGAGGCGCCCGTCCTTCAACGATAAAGTCGACGCCTATCGACGCGGGACCGCCGAGGAACGGCGCGCCCGGCGGCAGGCACTGCGCCGGACCGTGGATGTCGAGCGCGCTCGCGCGCGCTTCGTCGATATGGCGCAACGTCTTTCCGGCGGCGGCATCGATACGACGCTCAAATTCTGGCCCATTGCCTACCGCGTCGGGATCAATCGCAAGGATCGGAAATTCGGCTTCGCCGAAATGCGCGGCACTCTCGTCGTCAAGACGCGAAGCGCTTCCGGCATCGAAACCACGGCCCTCCCCTTCACCATCACGGCCACGCCTGAAAAGATCACCATCCTCCCGAACGTCGCCGGACTGAAAGAGAGCGGACAACAGAATGCCGTGACGAAGCTCTTTCTGGAGCTCAGCCACAGCACGGGAGACGCCACCGACCGCGTCTTTTGCGAGCGCTTCGAGAATGCCCTCGCCCAGGCGATCGCGACCGGCCGGCTGCTCGCCTGATCGGCGCTGCCGGCCGCCTTACTCTAAAGTACGATCTCGAGCCCGTCGCGCGCGACTTCCCAGCCCGCCGCCTCGACGGCTTGCCGCTCGGCCGAGCCGGGACGGAGAATGGGGTTGGTGTTGTTGATGTGGATGAAAAGCTTTCGGCCGATGCCGAGCGGTGCGAGCGCCGCCAGCGAGCCTTCCGCACCGGACAGGCTGAGATGTCCCATGCGGCGGCCGGTCTTGGCGCCGAGACCGGCGCGGATCATCTCGTCATCGCGCCACAGAGTGCCATCGAAGAACAGCAGCGGCGCGTGTCGGAGCCGCGCGGCAAGCTCGTCATCGAGCGCGGCGCAGCCGGGCACGTAATAGAAGCGCTTGCCGCTCTCGGGCGCCGAGATCGCCAATCCGATCGTGTTCTCGGAGCGCTCGGCCAGCCGCCGCTCGATGGCGGCGTCTTCGAGGTAAAGCGCGGGCTTGCCGGGCACGCTGAACGCTTCGACGCTGAGCCCGAGAGGCGTTCCGTCCCGGGCGGACAGCGCGAGCGGCACCCCCAGCGCCAGCTTCCGCCGCGCGACATGCTCCGGGCCGAGCACGTTGAAGATGCTGTTGGCCGCCAGGACGTCGAGCACGCTCGGCGTCGCGTAGAGCGACAGCGGCCAGCTCTCGCGCAAGGTGAGGAGCCCGGCCAAAGCATCGACGTCGCCATTGGTGAGGACGACCGCGGCGATGGGGCTGTCGCGGCCGGGATGGCGCGGCTGCAAGGCCGGCGTCGCCAGCACCTGGGCGCGCAGATCGGGCGGCGCGTTGAGCAGGACCCAGCGCTCGCCATCGGCGCTGACGGCGAGCGCGGCCTGGGTCTGCGCCGGAGCCGCTCCGGCCCAGGCCTCCCGGCAGGTCTCGCAATTGCAATTCCATTGCGGAAAGCCGCCGCCCGCGGCAGCCCCGAGCACGATGAGACGCATCCCGCCCCTCGCCCGTTCAGCCGGCCGGCGCCGCCGCCGGACGGCGCTGGAAGGCGCGTTGCGGATCATAGCCCCACGCGGCGATGAGGAAGAAGAGCAGCGCCGCCGCCAGCACCGCGGCCGCCGCGACCCAGTCGATCCGGCCGTAAAGCGCGAAGCGCACGAGCTCGACCGCATAAGTGAAGGGATTGCAGCGCGCGATGACGTCGAGCCAATCCGCACCGCTCTCGCGCAGGCGCCAGAGCGGATAGAGCGCGGTCGAGAGGAAGAACATGGGGAAGATGACGAAATTCATCGTTCCGGCGAAATTCTCGAGCTGGCGGATGCTCACGGACAGCGTCAGGCCGAGCGCCCCCAGCATGATCCCGGCCGCGATCAGCGCCGGCAGGACATAGAGAAAGCCCGACAGCGGCAGGTCGATGCCGACCAGCACGGCCACGATCAGGAAGGCATAGGCCTGCAGCACCGAGAGGACGACGCCCGACAGCAGCTTGCACAGCAGCAAGTACCAGCGCGGCAAGGGCGCGGTCAGCAGCAGCCGCATCATCCCCATCTCGCGGTCATAGACCATGGACAGCGAGGACTGCATGCCGTTGAACAGCAGCACCATGCCAACGAGGCCCGGAATGATATAGACCTGATAGGTGACATAGGTCTCGTAGGGCGGCGTGATGGAAATGCCGAGCACGTTCTGAAAGCCGGCGGCGAAGACGAAGAGCCAGAGCGCCGGCCGTACCAGCGCGGAGAGCAGCCGCCCGGTCTGGTTGGCAAAGCGCGTCACCTCGCGGCGGGCGACGGCGGTGAAGGCCTGCAGCGCATGGCTAGGTCTCATCGGCACCTCTCAGAAGTGGCACTGCGTTTCCGGCTGATCATAACCCAGCGTATCCAGCACATTGGTGGCATGCAGGAAGCCCGGCAGCGGCGCCTCGGCAACCACCGCGTCGGCGGTGGCGAGCAGGATCGGCTGGCGCAGCTGATGGTCCCAGGAGCGGAAGCTCAGCGGCGGGCCCTTGGCGCCGTCGAGCGACAGCTTCGGTCCAAGGAGATAAGCGTCGACGCCCGCCGTGTCGCTGGCGCCGCCGTGCTCGACCGCTTCGCCGAGCGCGCGAATGGCGAGCCACGCGGCCCAGTCCGTCGCTTCCATGTGCCGGCCTGTCGCGTGCGCAAAGCGCTGGCTTACCTGCGGCGCGCCGTAACGGTCCCAGGTCCAGCTCCAGGCAGTCGGCACCAGCCCGGTCGCACCGATGACCGGCCGCGGCCTGATGGTGTTGTAGGGCAGCGCGCGCGCGAATTCGCCCTCGCCATCGGCGACGAACACCACGTCGTAGGACACATCGCCGGTGAGCAGCGAAACATTATCCTTCTCGCGCTCGCGCGGATCGTTGCTCAAGAGAAAATCGCGCTTGGCCGTGATCTCGAGTCCGAAGACCTTGGCCGAATGCTCGAAGGCGGCCGTCATCGCCTTGTCTTCGGCGAGCGGCCCCTGCAACACCAGCACCTGGTGCCATTTGCGCGCTACCAGCAGCTGCGCCAGCGCATCTGCGAGCATTGCCCGGCTCGGGATGACATTTGCGAGATTCTTCTGACAGGCGGCGGCGCGCAGATCGTCGCCCGGCGCCGAGACATTGAACAGCAGCACGTCGCGCTCGCGCATCGCCTTGGCGAGCGTTGCCATCGCCGGCGAGGGCGCATCGACCAGGAACCAGTGGACGCCCTTGCCGGCGAGCACGCCGATCTGCTGCTCGAGGCCAGGCTCATCCTCCGCCTCGGCCTTGTCGAGCGCGAAACTGTGCCCCGAGGCGGCGACCTCGAGATTGACCTCGCCGATCGCCATCTCCGCGCCAGCCACGGGCCGCGGCGGCGTGACCGAAGTGTCGCCGGGGCCGGGGCGCTCGTCGTAGCGGGGATCATTGGCGAGCTGCAGATATCCGACGGCGATATCTTTGCCGAGCGGCGCCGCCGGCGCCGGCACTGTCGCGAGGAGGACCAGCGTCGCCGTCAGGAGGAGGCGCTCAATCATCGATCGCGACGCCGTAGGGGTAATGGCCGACCGGCACGGATTTAAGCACCTTGCGCTCGGCGACGTCGATGATGCTGATGTCGTCGCTGCCGCCATTGGCGACGAAGAGCCGCTTCTGGTCGCGGTCGAAGGTGATGCCCCAGGGGCGGCGCCCGACCAGCAGGTAAGTCTCGACCTTGCGGCTGGCGACGTCGACGACCGCCACGTTGTCGGCCCGACCGAGGGTGACATAAGCGGTCTTGCCCGCGCGATCCATCACCAGCCCCACCGGCGATACGTCCTCTTTGCGCATGCCCGGCGGCAGGAAATCGATCTTGTCGGTGACGCGGTTGGTGGCGGTATCGA
>Ga0335076_10001333_pt1 | contig 23829 bp, 20 predicted proteins | sample Lox_Sample_25_FD_206717 | JGI IMG/M metagenome (GOLD analysis project Ga0335076, IMG submission 206717) | Soil microbial communities from Loxahatchee National Wildlife Refuge, Florida, United States - Lox_Sample_2.5 | ecosystem: Environmental > Terrestrial > Soil > Wetlands | place: USA... | reverse complement strand
GCTCATCGCCGTTGCGCTCCTGCTGCCCGTGGTGCTCGCCTACACCGCGTGGGTGTTCCGCGTGCTGCGGGGGCGCATCACGCTCGAGGAGATCCGGCGCCACGCCGGACTCTACTGAGGACTCGCCGCGATGTGGTACTTCAGCTGGATACTCGGAACGGGACTTGCGCTCGCGTTCGGTGTCCTCAATGCCATGTGGTACGAGCTGACGGATGAGGACGCCTCACGGCAGCGCGATGAGCACGACGCGCCGCGCGAGTGACGGCGCGTCGCGGTGGTGCGATTGTCGCCAACACGCGCAGCGAACCCGCCGAGGCGACAGCGGGCGATTTGCTCAGCGGGGCGGGCCGTTGCGATCGAGCTGCAGATGGTTCGTAACCACTTTAGTTATGCCCGGCACCTTGAGGGCGACCTCGCGCGCGTGGTAGATCGCGTCCGCGCCCGCGACGTAGCCGCTCAGGTACGCGACTCCGCCGTCAACCCGCACGTTGACATGACGGTAGAAATAGAGCGGATCGGCATTGAGCGCCGCAGACACCTGGCTCGCGACTGCCTGATCGGCTTGAGTCATGGGGCCTGATGGCGGCGGCGCGCTCGCGCAGGATGCTGCAAGCAGCCCGATGATGAGCAGTGCTGCTCCCCGGGATGTGACGCGCCGCGCCACGCGCGGACTTCCAACGCTGAGCCACGTAGGTCTGCCGCTGTCTCTTCGCGACATCTCTCCTCCCTTGCGGCCAACCGATCCGCAGAGACGGCGCTTACACGCGCCAGATGAAGCCCAGGCTAACGGGTGGGACCGCCGCTGTCGCGACCGTTGCGCTCGAGCTCCAGAGCGGCGGTTACCACGCGGGTGACTCCGGTGACGTTACCCGCAACCCTGCGGGCCTCGTAGATCGCATCCGTGGTCCATACATAACCACTCAAGCTGGCCACGCCGTCATTGACCCTCACGTCGACGTGACGGTAGTAATACTTCGGATCGGCATTTAGCGCCCTGTAGATTTCGTTGGCGAGCGCCTCATCGGCCTCACGCTGCGCAGCCATCACCGCCGGCGTCGCGGATCGCGGGGGAGTGGCCGCGCAGGATGCCGTAAGCGCCGCCACGGCGATGAGCGCCGGGATCCATCGAGTTGTCGGCCTGCCCTTCAAGACTGGCTCCCACCGGCCGGCTGCCGCAGCTGCCTACTGTCCGCCCCCGCCGTCCCCGCCGCCCCGATTGCCCTGACGCTCCAGCTCCATCGTATTCTGTATACCAGTGACGCCGGGAACCCGGCGCGCGATCCTCTTGGCCGCATACAGCGCATCCGTCGTCCAGACGTAACCGCTCAGCTCCGCAACGCCGTAATCGACGCTGACCTCGACGTCACGGAAATAGTAGATCGGATTGGCATCGAGCGCGGCGTAGACCCGCTCGGCGGTGGCCGCATCCGCACGTTCCTGCTCGGGTGACCTCGGCGGCGGAGCGCTCGAGCAGGCCACCCCCACCGCGGCGGTCGCTGCGAGGATGGCGGTTCCAACGCCTCTCCACTCGAGCCTCACATCCACCTCTGGCGAGGACTGAAATGCGCCACCTGACCTATAGGACCCACGGGAAGCCCGGTCGTTCGGATCATTAATCACATTCCGCACGATTCTGTAACACCCCGGGCGAGGTACCCGCGCCCCCGTTTCCCGGGTGCACCGGGGATGGACCTAAGCCCTAGCGCGAAACGTTCCCGCTCTCGTCGCCGTTGCGATTCAATTCCAGGTCGTTCACTACCTTCGTGACGCCCGGGACAGTCGAGGCGATGTAGGTCGCCTCCTCGAAGTCGCCGCTCTCCCAGACATAGCCCGTCAGCCGCACTACACCGTTGTCTGCGTGAGCCGTGATGTGCTTGGCGAAGAGCGACCTGTCCGCATTCAACGCGGCTTCCACGCGCTCGGCCATTGCCTTATCGGCTTGCCGTTGCGCATCGGTCTCCGGCGGCCCGGACGCACACGCAGCTACGCCGCACACGAATGCCACTGTCAGGGCGCGCTTGATCGATCGGGACACCTTGGGTTCCTCCTTATTTGTCGATCTGATGTATACCACAGCGTGAGCGGCAAGGACTGCCCGGCCAGCCGTTCATGCTTCGCTCGCCGCAGCTCGTGCGCATTGGTGGCGAATCCCTGCAACCTCACGACCTCGTTGTCCGTCACGACGCTCATGTGATCGGCACCGAGCGCGCCTGCCCCGAAGCGGACCGCGCGGGCGCCAGAGCGGCCACTCCCAGTGAAGTCACCAGGAGTGGCCCGATTCGGGCGCACCTCGCCGCCACCCTGAGCCTCAGAACTTGAAGTTCAAGCCCGTCGAGAAGCCCTGCGGATGGCAGCCGCCCCACGTGGTGGGACCGGCGCTCGTGTAATCGATGAACGGCGTGTGTGTGGCATCGTGACAGTCGGTCTTGATACCGTGGCTGCCGGCACCGATGTCGTAATGCGCGTTGCCGTAATTAATCGTCTCGGCCCAATCGACGTACCAGCTCAGCTGCTTGTCGAACTTGTGCCAATACGCGACCGTGTACATGTCGGCACTGTAGTCGCCGAGGAGGTTCGGGTTGTAGTTGTGCTGTCCACCCGGATCGCCTGGGCTGTTGCCGGCATGTGCCCAACCGACCGCGAAGCGGTCGGCACCGTTCGGGAACTCGTACTCGATCGCCGCCCACTGCGCGTTGCCCCGCGTCCGCTCGTTCTGGAATTCCAGTGCCGGGGTGATGTCGCGCTTGAGCTCTTCCCACAGATAGGAAACCGTCAGCCCGAACTCGAAATGGTACTGACCGCCGACCTTGGCCGCCCATTCATTCCCAGAGTCGTAGTACGGGTTATAGGGCGGACTGCTGTTCACTGCCGCGTTCGGGAATTCCGCGGCATAGGCGAGGAAGGTGTCGCAGTCGAGATACTGGGAATTCGGATTAGACGTGCAGAAATTGGATGCGCCCGGCAGCGCCCCGTAGTAGGGATTGTTCGAGCCGATGCCGTCGCTGCTGCGGTTCACCTTGCCATGAAGCTCATAGGCCGCTACGAGGTACAGGCCCCCGGTTTCGAACTTGAGGTCCCCGCCGTAGGTGTAACTCCAGGCGCCGTCATCGCAGTTCAGGAACAGGTTCCCGCTGCCCGGGTTGTTCGACCCTGCGCAGTCCGATGATCCGAGCGGCAGGGTCGTGTTGTACGGGTCCGGGTTCTGCGCGAAGCCGTAGGAGGCATCGAAGCTGAACCCGCTGAAGCTCGGCGACAGGTAGGCGATCACGTGATCCTGGCGCGTACCGAACTCGGTGCGGTTGTCGCCGCCGCTGTTGCTGATGATCGTGCTGTAGTTGCCCAGCATTCCCGTGAAGGGATTCAGGCGGTCGGTCGAGGTTTTGTACGGGGTGTACATCTCACCGAACCTGAACTGCCCCAAGCCATGGCCGCGCAGGCCGATCCAGGTGTCGCCGAGCCCGATCGCTCCCTCGACCGTGTTCGAGGATTTCGTCCAGGTGTCCTGAAGACCTGGTGCGGCCGCCATGTTGAGCGCCGTCGACACCTGATAGATGAAGTCGACGCTCGAGTGGCCGATCTGGTGGCTGCCGCGGTAGCCGACATTCGAGCCGTTGCTCGACATCATGGCCATCCAGCCCACGTTTCCGTACGGTCCCGCGCCACCGTTTTTCGCACCCTGGTTAGGATAGGGCGGACCGCCATTCGGGGCGGAACCCCAGTGGTACGCCACCATGTTCTCCATTCCCTTGGTCGTTGCGTCGATCGACACGTCTAGGGTGCCGAAGAAGCCCTTGATGAACGTGTTCCATGCTTTGTCGACGGTGCTGACCGTCTTGGCGGTCTTCGCCTGCTCGTCCTGTATCTGCTTCAGCTGTTTGCTGAGATCGTCGATGCGCTGCTGAAGGATGCGCATTCGCGCTTCCTCGTCCTGCGTCGTTTGCGCGACGCTCGAGGCGGAATAACTGCAAATCACCAGTGCGGCCGCGGTCAACGCGACCAGCGATCGGAGCACTCGGGTGCCACACATAGAGATCCCCCTTACGAGATGTGATTGAAACTGAGACCTGCGACCTGACTGACCTTGTGATCTCTCCTCTCTGCTCTCGTGGACGGCGGTGCGATGGCTATACCGGGGGTATGAGCCCCGCGCCACGCGCCCAGCGATACTTCGCGCCCAGCACCGCGACCGGTATCTCGGTCGAGTAGGCGTAGGCCGGAATCCCGTGTTGGTAGAGGTATTCGGAGGCCTCCTCGACCTCCACATCGCCGGCGAGCGAGGCCACCACGGGCTTCACGATGCCCTTCGCGCGCATCTCCTCGACCACCTCCACCATGAGCCGCGCGAACACCATCGGCGGCGTGATGATGGTGTGCCAGTAGCCGAGCACGAGCGCGTGGATGCGCGGGTCCTCGAGCCCTAAGCGCACCGTGTTCTGGTACGTGGTGGGCGGCTCCCCGCCGGTGATATCGATGGGGTTGCCGGCAGCGCCGAAGGGCGGAATGAACTTGCGGAAGGCGGCGTCGAGGTCCGGCGGCATCGCCATGAGCGACAGCTGGTTGTCGACGCACGCATCGGAGAGCAGTACGCCCGAGCCGCCGGCGCCGGTGATGATCACGACGTTGTTGCCCTTCGGTTGCGGCAGGAGCGGAATGCCGCGCGCGAACTCGAGCAGATCGCGCAGCGAGCGCGCGCGGATCACACCCGACTGGCGGAACACGTCCTCGTAGATCTTGTCGTTGCCGGCGAGCGCCCCGGTGTGCGAGCTCGCGGCCCGCGCGCCCATGCTGGTGCGGCCCGCCTTGAGTACCACTACCGGCTTCTTCTTCGACACTCGCTTGGCGACTTCGGCGAAGGCGCGGCCGTCTTTGAGGTCCTCGAGGTGCTGGCAGATGATCTGCGTGTTGTCGTCCTGCTCGAAGAAGATGAGCAGGTCGTCCTCGTCGATGTCGGATTTATTACCGAGGCCGACGATCGCGGACACGCCCATCTTGGTCGAGCGCGAGAAGCCGACGATCGCCATGCCGATACCACCCGATTGCGAGGAAAGCGCGGTGGTGCCGCGTACGTCATAGGCGGTACAGAACGTCGCGCACAGATGCTTCGGCGTGTAGTAGAAGCCGTAGATGTTCGGCCCCATGAGGCGGATGTCGTACTTGCGCGCCACCGCCAGCACTTCCTCCTGGCCCGCGACGTTGCCGGTCTCGGCGAAACCGGACGGAATCAGCACCGCGCCGGGGATCTTCTTCTCCCCGACCTCGATGAGCGCCGGCGCGACGAACTTGGCGGGAATGGCGAACACCGCGACGTCGATGGTCCCGGGGACGTCCTTGACGCTCTTGTAGGCTTTCTTGCCGAGGATCTCCGTGGCGCTCGGGTGGATCGGGTAGATCTCGCCCTGGTAGCCGCCGTTGATCAGGTTCTTCATGATCGAGTTGCCGATCTTGCCGTTCTCGGCCGAGGCACCGATCACCGCGACCGCATCTGGCTTCATGATGCGGTTCATCTGCCGGACGATCACCTCCTGGCTCGGGCGATAGCGTGCAACGGGCGGCTTGAAGTCGAGCACCACGCGCACGTCGGCCGCCGTCGCGGTCGCAGGCGTCGCAAACACCGGATTCAGGTCGAGCTCGGAGACCTCCGGGAAGTCGGCGACCAGCTCAGAGACGTTGACGATCATGGTCGCGAGGGCCTCGCGGTCCACCCCTGGTGCGCCGCGCACCCCGCGCAGGATTTCCGCAGCGGCGATGCCATCGAGCATCGAGAGTGCATCCTCGCGGCTCGCGGGAGCCAAGCGGAAGGTGATGTCCTTGAGCACCTCGACCAGGATCCCACCGAGGCCGAACGCGACCAGCTTGCCGAAGGCCGGATCGGTCACCGCGCCGATGATGACCTCCTGCCCGCCGGTGAGCATCTGCTGCACCTGTACGCCATCGATGGTCGCATCGGCCTTGTAGCGCCGCGCGTTGGCGATGATCGACTTGAAAGCCTCCTCGGCCGCCTGCGTGCTGTTCACGCCCACCACTACGCCACCCGCTTCGGTCTTGTGCAGGATCTGCGGCGACACGATCTTCATCACGACCGGATAGCCGATGCGGGTCGCGAGCTGCGCCGCATCCGCCGCGCTCGTCGCCACGCCTTCCTTCGGCACCGCGATGCCGTAGGCCTCGCAGAGCGCCTTGGCTTGCGGCGCGGTGAGTGCGTCGCGGCCCTGAGCGCGCGCCTCATCCAGGACTTTGCGAACCGTCGTCTTGTCGTGTGCCATGAACCTTCCTGATGGGCGGCGCGGCAGGGCGCGCTCAGATGACTTTCTCGGCCCTGAGCTCAGCGATTTCCGAGCGGCTCAGGCCGAGCTCGGCCAGCACTTCGTGCGTGTGCTCGCCGAGGAGCGGCGAGCGTTTGACGTCGGTCGGGCTGTCCGACAGCTTGATGGGATTGCCCACGGTGAGGTACTTGCCACGCGTCGGGTGATCGACCTCGGCCACGGTCCCGGTCGCGCGCAACGACGGCTCGGCCGCGAGCTCCTCCATCGAGAGGATCGGGCCGCAGGGAATGTCGTGCTTGTTGAACTCCTCCATGGCCTCGAATTTGGTCTTCGTCATGGTCCACTGCTCGATCGTGGCGAAGATCTGCCTGAGTCGCGGCAGGCGGGCGTTGGGTGTCGCGTACTCGGGATGCGTGATCCACTCCTCCTTGCCGATGACCTGGCAGATCTCCTTCCACACCGGTGCCTGGGTGATGAAATAGAGATACGCGTTGGGGTCGGTCTCCCAGCCCTTGCACTTGATGATCCAGCCGGGCTGCCCGCCGCCCGAGGCATTGCCGGCGCGCGGTACCGCACTGCCGAACTTGCCGTCCGGGTACTGCGGGTATTCCTTCATCACGCCGGTTCGGGCGAGCCGTTGCTGGTCGCGAAGCTTCACGCGGCACAGGTTGAGTACGCCGTCCTGCATGGCACACAGCACCCGCTGGCCCCGTCCGGTGCTGTTGCGCTGGTAGAGCGCACAGACGATGCCGAGCGCCAGGTGCAGTCCCGTGCCGCTGTCGCCGATCTGCGCGCCGGTGACGAGCGGAGGACCGTCGTCGAAGCCGGTGGTGGAGGCGGCACCGCCAGCGCACTGCGCGACGTTCTCGTACACCTTGCACTCCTCGTAGGGACCTGGCCCGAAGCCCTTGACCGAGGCGTAGATCATCTTCGGGTTGAGCTCCTGGATGCGCTCCCAGGTGAGGCCCATGCGATCGAGCGCACCCGGGGCGAAGTTCTCGACCAGCACGTCGCAGTACTTGACGAGCCGATCGAGCACCGCCTTGCCCTTCGGGTTCTTGGTGTCGAGCGTGATCGAGCGCTTGTTGTGGTTCAGCATGGTGAAGTACAGGCTGTCCACGTCCGGAATGTCGCGCAGTTGCTCGCGCGTGATGTCGCCGCCGCCGGCGCGCTCGATCTTGATGACGTCCGCGCCGAACCAGGCGAGTAGCTGTGTGCAGGTGGGCCCCGACTGCACGTGGGTGAAGTCGAGGATACGAACGCCGTCGAGTGCCTTGCCCATGCGAGTCTCCTTCCCCCGCACCTTTATTTGTACATGGTCTGGTTCTTGGTGCCGGGCGCGTATTCGCGCGGATCGACCCAAATGTTGATGACCGCCGAGCGTTTGGTGCGTGCCACGGACTCGCGTGCACGCTTGAGCGCGGGGGCGATCTGCGCCGGATCGCGCACTTCCTCGCCGTAGCCGCCGAGCATCTCCGCGAACTTGCCGAACGGCACGTCGCCGAGCAGGTTGCCGACATTGCCGCGCTCCTCGCCGTACTTCGCCAGCTGTCCGTAGCGGATCTGGTTCATGGCAGAGTTATTGCCGACCACCGCGATGTAGGGCACGCCGAAGCGGTTGGCGGTCTCCATGTCGAACGCCGTCATGCCGAAGGAGCCGTCGCCGTAGTAGCAGAGCACTTCCTTGTTGGGGTGAGCGAGACCTGCGGCAATGGCGAACCCGGTGCCGACGCCGAGCGATCCGAGCGCGCCCGGATCCATCCACTGTCCGGGCCGGCGCGGCCGCACCGCCTGCGCAGAGATCGTCACCACATCGCCGCCGTCGCCGATGTAGATGGTGTTGTCGGCGAGAAACTCGTTGAGCTCGTAAGCCACGCGATACGGATGGATCGGCTGGTTATTCGATTTGAAGAGCGGCATGAGCTTCTCGGTCGCCGCCGCTTCCGCGTCCTGGAGCTTCCGCATCCACTGTTGACGGGCCTGGCGCTTGTCCTGCTTGAGACGCCCGCTGGCCGCCTGCAGCACGGCGCCGAGGATCGCGCCCGGGTGACCGACGATCCCGAGATCGATGTCGCGGTTCTTGCCGACGGTGCGATAGTCCATGTCGATCTGCACGAGCTTCAGCTTAGTGCTGATGCGCCGCCCGTAGCCCATGCGAAAATCAAACGGCGTCCCGACGATGACGATGACGTCGGCGTCCGCAAAAGCGTTGCCGCGGGTGCGATCGAAATGATGCGGATCCCCCGGGGGCAGGAGCCCGCGGCTGCCGCCGTTGAAATAACCCGGGATGTCGAGCCCGCGCAGCAGCGCGATCGCTTCCTCGTGGCCGCGGGCGGTCCACACCTGCTGACCGTAGAGAATCGCCGGGCGCTCGGAGTTCACGAGGATGTCGGCGAGCTTTTCGATATCGCGCGGATCGCCGAGCGAGCGCGTCGAGGCGCGGTAGTGGCCGGGCTTGGGCACGATGGCCTTAGTGGCATCGACCTCGCGGTCGAGAACGTCGCGCGGGATCTCGAGGTACACCGGCCCCGGGGCGCCGCTGAAGGCCTCACGCGCCGCCATCGAGATCATGTCGGCGACGCGCTCGGTGCTCGGCACGCTGGCGGCGAACTTGGTGATCGGCGACATCATGTCGACGTGGGGCAGGTCCTGGAGCGAGCCCATCTTGTGCTGGGTGAGCGCGCCCTGGCCGCCGATGTGCAGCACCGGGCTCTCGGAGCGAAACGCGGTGGCGATCCCGGTCACGGCGTTGGTGCAGCCGGGACCTGCGGTAGTGACGACACAGCCGAGCTTGCCGGTCTGCCGCGCGTAGCCGTCGGCGGCGTGCGCGGCGATTTGTTCGTGCCTCACATCGATGATGCGGATGCCCTCGTCGATGCAGCCGTCGTAGATGTCGATGATGTGGCCGCCGCACAGTGTGAAGATCGTGTCGACGCCTTCGTTTTTCAGCGCCTTCGCGACCAGATGTCCACCGGAAACAACCCCCGCTTCGCGGCTCTTCTTCTGCAGCGTGTCTTCGGCGGTCGTCTTCGGCTGCGGCGGTACAGGATTTGCGGTTGCCATGGCTCCTCCAGCCTGCGTGAATCTGCTCGGTGGCCCGGTCACGCTGCGCTGCGCGCGCCGCGTGACCGGGCCACCTCCTTGCTCAATCGGACCCCGGCGCTGCTAAACGGTGGCCGGCCGCGGCGCACCGGCGCTGGCCGGCGGACCGGCGGCGAAGTGCCGCGCGCGCATGGGCTTGAGCACGAACAGCGCCAGCAACGCCGCTACGATATTGAACGTGACGAAAGTGGTGAACATCGAGCCATAGCCGTGCGATTTGGTCAGGGCCGCCATGATGGGTACCAGCAGCGCGCCGGTGCCTTTCGCCGTGTACAACATGCCGGCATTGGCCGCCGCGAACTTGGAGCCGAAGGTGTCTCCCTGGGTTGCAGGGAAGAGGCTGAAGATCTCGCCGTATACGCCGAAATAAAGTGCGGTCACCAGCACGAAGGCCACAGGACTGGACGCACCGATCTGGCTCAGGGTGAACAATGCCGCCGCGCCTATGAGGAAGGCGAGCGCCATGGTCTGCTCGCGGCCTATCCGGTCCGATAGCCAGCCAAAGAACGGCCGGCCGATGCCATCAAAGATGCGGCTCAACGACACGGCGAATATTCCCGCCGTAAGCACGATCCCGAAAAGATCGACCGGGATCTTGTCGACCTTGAAATCGGCGGCCATGGGTTTCACCGCCGCCGTCATGGTAAGCCCGCCAGCGGCAATCAACACGAACATCACATAGAGCACGTAGAACACCGGGCTGCGCAGCACCTGTTGAGGTGTGTAGCCATACGCAGTCGTGCTCGGTTTGACCCTGGCGGTCAGGATCTCCAGCGGCGGGGCCGATAGCCCCAGCCCCATGATGAACACGATGGCGCCCTGCAGAAGGCCGAAGACGAAGAATGCGTGTTGATAGCCATCGGAATTGATCATGTGCGAGATCGGTATGACGGTGAGCGCGGCGCCCGCACCGAAACCGGCGGCGGTGAAGCCAGCGGCGAGCCCACGGCGCCCCGGAAACCACTTGAGGGCGTTGCCGACGCACGTGCCATAGACGCAGCCTGTGCCGACTCCGCCGACCGCCGCGGCAAAGTACAACATCGGCAGAGATTCGGCGAACGAGTTCATGACCCACGCGATTGCCACCAGGACGCCGCCCGCGATGACCACCGGGCGAGGACCGAACCGGTCGACCAGATAACCCTCCACCGGCACGAGCCAGGTCTCGATCAGCACGAAGGTGGTGAAGGCGACCTGGATCGCCGCACGCCCCCAGTGGTACTTGGCGTCGATCGGGTTGACGAACAGTGTCCAGCCGTATTGCAGGTTCGCTACGGCGGCCATGCAGATAACGCCCAGCACCAACTGAATCCATGGGTTGGCGAATGGATTGTTGGATTTCGTATCAGTAGCCATCGATGCTCCCCCTCAAGGTGACTCAAGCGAGAAAGTCGTCAGCCCGCTGCAGACTGAGCGGCCCGATGCGCCCGACGCCGGGGCCCGCAAGGTGTGGTCTGGGTCAGACAGAGCGTGAGGCGCATCCGATTTAGGAATCGACCGCCGGGCTGACCCCCTTGGAATTGTGAATAGGTATATGCCACTTGAACCGTCGGCGAACATATGTGATATATCTCCGCCTTGTCAATCTAGTGTTTGATGCACGCAACAGGTGCAATCGCGCGAAACTGGGGCGCTGCGATTACCACAAATGGTCGCGGCCCGTTCCTTTGCACCGCATTGGGGAGCTGGAAATCTGTAGTGATATTACATACTTGATATATCTGAATTCATTAATGCGATGCATCAGGCGTGGACTTTCAATGGCCGGTCATAGTAAGCCGGGTATAGTTAGGGGGCCGTAATGGCGTCAGCTCTGGCCTCACCGGATTTGCTCCGGCTCCCCCGTGGAGCCGCAGGAGCGGGCTGCGCCGCCACACACTTCGAGGTTGGGGACTGAATGAACGTGACCGTTACGCTCGCAGGTACGACCCGCACCGTCGGATCGCTGGCGCTCGCGCCGCTCAACTCCGTGAGCCTGCGCGATCAGGCGTACGCGCTGCTGAAGGATGCGATCGCAAGCACCGACATCTACAGTCAGCGCCATCCGCTGCGCCTCGATGAGCGCGAGCTGATGCAGGCGCTCGGTGTGAGCCGCACGCCGATCCGCGAGGCGCTCTCGATCCTCGAGCAGGAAGGTTTTGTGCGTACGGTTCCGCGCCGCGGGATCTTCATCGTGCGCAAGTCCAAGCGCGAGATCATCGAGATGATCCAGATGTGGGCGGCGCTCGAGAGCATGTCGGCGCGCCTGGCGACGCTGCACGCCTCCGACGAGGAGATCGGCAAGCTACGGCACCTCTTCGATGAGTTCCAGAACTCACCGCCTTCGGAGCACATCGGCGAGTACTCTGACGCCAACATCGCGTTCCATCAGATGATCATCCGCCTCGGCGGCTCGCAGCTGATCGCGGACGCGACCAAGAACCTCTTCATCCACGTGCGCGCAATCCGCAAGGCCACGATCTCCCAGGACAACCGCGCGGCGCGCTCGATCATCGAACATCTGAAGATCATCGAGGCGCTCGAGCGGCGCGACACCGAGCTCGCCGAGCGGCTCACGCGGCAGCACACGCTCGATCTCGCCGTCCATGTCGAGCGCTACTGCGACTTTCTCGACTAGGTGCCGCGCCCGCGAGGCACGCGGCGCGGCGCCGCCCGTGACGGTACGCTGCGCGCTGGCGTTGTCGCGGGCGGGGCGGGCAGCGGGCGCTGCGCCTCGCCGAGATCGACGGGCAGCAGCCGCTCAAGGAGCGCCGCCCCCTCGCGCACCAGGAAATCCTTGAAGGCCGCTGCAACCGGCGGCAGCCGCTTGGTGCGGTTGTGCACCAGATACCAGTTGAGCATGGCGGGGAAGCCCTGGACGTCGAGCACCACGAGGTTTCCGGCCAGGAGGTCGAGCCCGATGGTGTGCGCGGAAAGAAACGCGATGCCCATCCCGGCCACCACCGCCTGCTTGATGGTCTCGGTGCTATGGATCTGCATGGCGATGTTCAGGCGCGAAAACTGCCGTCCGAACACCTCGCGCGCCGAGTTCCAGGTATCCGAGCCGTGCTCGCGCAGCACGAAGCGCTCGCGGTTGAGCGCAGCGCGCGGGATCTGCTTGACGCCAACGAGCGGGTGATCGGGCGCGGCGACGATCACGTAGGGGTGGGGCGCAAAGGGCAGCGCCACGACATCCAGCTCCGCGGGTGGGCGCACCATTACCGCAAGATCGGTGAGGTTGTCGGCGAGTTGCCGCAGCAGCCCTTCGCGGTTGTGCACCGTGAGATTGAAGACGATGCCGGGGTGCGAGGCGCCGAATGCCGCCAGCAGCCGCGGGAAGAAGTAGTCGCCGGCGCTGATCACCGCGACATTGAGGCGCCCGCCGGTCACCCCCTTCAGCTGCGCGAGCGCATCCTCGGCTTCCTTCATGCGCTGCGCGATGGCGTTGGCGCATTCGAGCATCTCGGCGCCGGCCGGGGTGAGGTAGGTCTTGCGCCCGATGCGCTCGAACAGCGGCAGCCCGACGAAGTCGGCGAATTCCTTGATCTGCGTGGACACTGCCGGCTGCGACATGTGCAGCTCCTCGGCGGCGCGCGAGAAATTCATGTGCCGGGCGGCGGTGGCAAACACCCGCAGCTGCCGCAGCGTCACGTTCTTCATGGCGCCCGAGCATACGCCGAACCATTCTGAAAATCATATGATCGCGATAGAAAGCTTTAACTTTTCCTTTGGTAAATCCAGGCGTATCGTGAAACCATCAGTCAGGAACAGTTCGGGGACGCTCAGCCATGCACCACACGATCAGCGGCCGCAAAGCGGCGAACGATCCCCTGGCGGCGGAGCTCGAGGCCTACAACCGCGCATTCTGCGAGCTCGAGCTCCCCTGGCACTGGGACGCGGCAACGTTCCGCGAGCTGCTCGATGTGGCGGGCGAGCGGGACTGCGTGAGCGCCTACATCGAGCGCAGCCAGCCGCACCTGCTGCGGGTCTACGAGAAGGGGTTCCTGCGGGACCTGGTGCTCGATGCCCGCGACCGCTGCCGCGACGACGAGCCGCACGCGGCTCACCGCAAGTCCTGAACCGTCTCCGCTAGGCGTCCCCAGACCGCGAGCTTGCCGCACCGTCAGCGCGGGCCGGCCGCGGCGCCGGCGCGCACCTGCGGTCGTGCTTCCGCACCGATGTAGTGGGTGACGCGCGGGGTGTCACGCGCGAGACGGTGCACGTGCTCTTCCACGATGCGGTCCGCCTTGGTCACGCGGCGGTGTTGTCGCAGGTGCTCGAGCCATGAATCCACCAGGAACGTCTCGAGGATGCGCTCGGGATGGGCGGCATCCTGGTAGACGTCCCAGGCGTACGCGCCGTCGCGTCGCCGCTCGCGGGCAAGCCGCGCGAGCGCGGCGAGAAAGGCCTCGCGGTTCTCCGGGCTGACATGGTATTCGACCGTGACGAGCACCGGGCCCGCGTCCTCTTCGACGGCTCCGGCGACTACCGGCTCGGGCCAGTGCATCGAGGGCGTGAGGTCGCCCTCGGGCCCGGACTGCAGCCGCCAGCGGCGTGTCAGCAAGAGGGCGAGCAATGCGCCGCCGGCGGCGAGGTAGTGCGCCGCGGGCAAGCCGACGCGATCGGCGATGAAGCCCCAGAGGGCACTGCCCACTGTCATGGTGCCGAAGAACACCGTTACGTACGCCGCGAGCCCCCGGCCGCGCACCCAATCGGGCAACGCCACCTGTGCCGACACGCTGAGGCTTGCGAGTACCGCAATCCAGCCGATGCCCGCGATCAGGCAGGCGAGGACTGCGACCCACGGCTCGTGGGCGAGCCCGAAGAGAACGAGCGCCGCGGCGGTGCCCGCCTCGCCGAGATTCACGACGCGATTGGCGCCGGAATTGCCCGTGAGCCGCGGCAGGATGAAGGCGCCGCCGACGGCGCCCGCGCCGATGGCACCGAGCAGCACCCCGTAGAGCGTCGGGCCGCCGCCGAGCTGGCTGCGGGCCACGACGGGCAGGAGCGCCCAGTAGGCGCTGGCGAAGAGGAAGAAGCCCACGGCCCGCGCGAGTGTGGCGCGCAGCTGGCGATTGTTGCGCGCGTAGCGCACCCCGGCACGAATGGCGCTGCTCAAGTGCTCCGCCGGCAGAGCGTGCGCGGGCCTTGCGGGCGGACACCAGAAGAAGATGACCGCGATCACGCCGAGGTTGCTGACGGCATCCAGCCAGAAGGGTGCCGCGATGCCGAGACCGAGGATCACCCCTCCGCTCAGCGCCGGTCCGATGACGCGACTGATGTTGACGCCGACGCTGTTGACGGCGATCGCGGAAGCAAGTGCCGGTTGCGGCACGAGGAGCGGCACGATCGCCTGCCAGGCGGGCGTCTCGAGCGCAGCGAGGATCCCGACGAGGAAGGTAAAGAGCAGCAGCACGCCCGGCGTCACGGCGTTGAGCGTCACGAGCGCCGCGAACAGCGCCGAGCACAGCGTGGTGAGGATCTCGAGCGCGAGAATGAAGCGGCGCTTGTCAATCATGTCGGCGAGGGCGCCCGCGGGGAGGGCAAACAGGAAGAGCGGCAGGCTGTTCGCCACTTGCACCAGGGAGACGATCAGCGGGTTGGGATTGAGGCTGGTCATCAGCCAGCCGGACGCCGCGTTGTACATCCACGAGCCGATGTTCGAGACCACCGTGGCCAGCCACAGCCAGCGAAAGACGCGATAGCGCAGCGCGCCCCAGGCGGACGCGGGCGGCGCTGCGGCTGCAGCGCTCACGCCGGACGATCGGTGAAGCGGCGGCTGGGGCAAGTGTCAGCTCCCTGACAGAGGCACATTGTCGCCGAGGAAACGCGCGATTTGCGTAGTCATCACGTCGCACTCGGCAAAGCGGCTGAAGCTCAAGAGCGGGCAGCGCGCCATGCCGTGATCAAGGCCGACAGCGTCATGGTCGAGGTGGACTGAAGCCCTCCGGCGTGCGCCGCCCGCGCGCCGCCTCGTTAGGGCGATGGGCGGGGAGCGTGGCTGATGGCGACCCTGACAGTGCTCGAGGCGTCGCCGCTGAACTGCAGCGTCAGGCGCGTCGCCGCCGGCAGCACGAACTCGACGACCTTGTGCGGGGCATCGCAACCGCGCCGTCCCTGAAAGTCCTGCGAACGGATCGGGGCGCCGTCGGCGAGCACATCGACCCAGAACGGCCGGTCGAGTGCGATGCGATAGACGCCCGCCTGGGCGAGCGTCAGGGTGGCGAGTCCCGCGTACGCGGTGTCGGAGGCGGGATGCCGGCCGGGTGCGACCGGAAAGGCGACCTGCGGCCAGGCGCTGAGCTCAAGCTCATACAGTTGATCGGGCTTGAGCGCCGGGGCGCTCGCGGCTGCCTTTCCGGCCGCGAGCGACTGCGGCTTCGCGCCAAAGAGCGCACGCTCATGCTTCACATCCCAGGTGAAGTCCGCGCAGGGATCTGCGACATCGCCGGCCGTCGCCGCGAGCGGCAACAGTACACAAAGGAGCAGCGGCGCCCCGCCGCAGCGCCCCGTCGGCTCCCGCAATCGCAGCCGCTTCGCCCGCACAGAGACTTCTCGAGCGTCCTTCGACGGTTGGAACTCAGCCGATGCTACCGCAACGCATTCTGCGACGAGCCGGGAGTCGACCGTGACGGGCGAATCTTCGACAATGACTACGTCCTGACGACGCCGGCGGCCGACTGCTTCCGGACGGGCGAGGGGTGGCACCACCCCGGGGGTGGCGGGCCGAGCGTCAGCTGGGCGATTCACGGAGACTGTGCCGGCACAGGTTTCTTTGGCCGTGGACACGAATGCATCGCTGCTGCGCGAGCTTGCACATGAGCTGCGCGACGCTCTCAGCCCGATCCGCTCGGCGATCGAGCTGATGCGACTGCGGAATTTCGATGCGGAGGTAACTCGGACGATGATCGAGCGTGTCGAGACGGGACTCGACGGCGCGCTCTCGACCATCGATGCCTTCGTGCTCGCCGCAGGGTGGGAGCGTGGTAGCGAAAGCCTCGCGCCGGCGCGCATTTCTCTCGCGGAACTTCTGCAGCACGTGCGCGAGTCGCTCAAGCCGCCGTTGAGTGAGCGTTTGCAGTTCACCGCGGATTCTCCGGTCCCCGTGACGGCGGACCTGCTGCGCTCCACGCAGGTGCTCCTCGCGCTGCTCGGCCATGCCGCTGCCGTCGCCGCTCCCGCGTCACCGATCGAGTTGCGTTCGGCCGCGAGCGATGGCGGTGCCGAAGTCCGGGTCGCCTTTGCCATCGAGCCACCGACGGGTGTTGGCGAGAGCTGGTTCGAGACCTATCGGGTGCGCGGCAGCGCCGGCCGGATGGCGCTGCGAACGGCACGTTGCATCATGCAGCTGCAGCAGGGGAATCTGAGCGTCGTAACGCCGGCGGCCGGGCGCTGTGAGCTCGTGGCAACGTTTGCGGCCGCCGCCGTGAGCGCACCCGACACGCGCACTGGTAGCGCCGCCGCCGTCTCTCTCGCCAGGAGCCCTGCGCGCACCCGCGCCCCTGCCGCGCCGCAGGCAACGCGCGTCCTCCTCGTCGAGGACAGTGCCGAGGTGAGCCGGGCGTATTCCGAGGCCCTTGCCGAGCTGGGTTATCCGGTGACCGAGAGCCGCAATGCCGAGGAGGCGCTGCGCGCCGCCGACGAGGCGATGCCGGACGTTGCGATCATCGACATTCACCTGCCCGGCATGAATGGCTACCAGCTGGCGCGGGCGCTGCGGGCGCGGGGGGGAGCGGCCCTGCGGCTCGTGATGCTGAGCGGCATGACGCTCGATGACACGCTGCTGCAGCTCTCGAAGGGTGCCGGCTTCGATGAATGCTTCGACAAGGCCGCAGGTCCCAGAGCCCTGCACTCGCTATTGCGCGGACTGCTGTGAGGCGCCAGCGGACGCTGCGCCGTGGGCGCGCAGCAGCGCCTCGAGGGTCTCGGCCGCTGCCGGCTTGGTGAGGTGATGATCGAAGCCGGCATCGAGCGCGCGGCGCCGGTCGTCCTCCTGACCCCAACCGGTCACGGCGATGAGAAGAATGTTCCGACCCCAGGGCGCGGCGCGGATCCTGCGCGCCAGCTCGTAACCGTCGATGTCGGGCAGGCCGATGTCCACCAGCAACACCTGCGGATGGAAGGTACCGCCAACCTCCAGGGCGCGGCGACCGCTGTAGGCCTTTTGCACGCGATGGCCCGACAGTTCGAGCAGCGTTGCACAGGTGTCGGCCGCGTCACGGCTGTCATCGACGACCAGGATCTTGAACGGAGCGCCGCTCAGGGCGTCGTCTGCGTCGACCTCGTCGTCCGCGATGTCGGTGGCCGCAATGCGCACCGGCAATCGGACCGTGAACTCGCTCCCGCGGCCGACGCCCTCGCTTCTCACGGTGACCGTGCCGCCGTGCAGCGCGATGAGCCCGCGCACCAGCGCCAGTCCGACGCCGAGACCCTCCTGCGTGCGTCCGCCGGTCGGGTCCGCCTGCGAAAAGAGTGTGAAAAGACGCGGCATCACTTCCTGCGGGATACCGATGCCGTTGTCGCGAACCGTGACGAGCACCTCGTTTGCCTGCTGTGTGGCGCGCACCCGGATGTCCCCGCCCGGGTCGGTGTACTTCGCTGCATTGATGAGCAGATTGGCAAACACCTGCGAGAGCCGAACCGCATCGGCTTCGAGCTGCACGGGCTGCGCCGGCAGCTCGAGCGACAGCCGGTGACGCTTTGCGTCGATGAGGGGTCGCGCCGTCTCGATCGCGACACCGATCACCGAGGTGAGCTCGGTGCGACTCTTCTTCAACACCAGCGTGCCGCGCGTAACGCGGGACACATCGAGCAGATCATCGAGCAGGCGGCTCATGTGCGTCACCTGCCGCTCGACCACTTCCTCGGCGCGCTTGCGCTGCTCGGCGCTGCGGCCGGGCAACTTGGCCGCGGCCAGGGCATAGCGGATGGGGGCGAGGGGGTTGCGCAGCTCATGGGCGAGCACGGCCAGAAACTCGTCCTTGCGCCGATTGGCGTCGCGCAGCGCCTGCTCGGCGCGCTTGCGATCGGTGACGTCGCGCGCCACCTTCGAAGCGCCGATGATGACGCCGCGTGCATCACGAATCGGCGAGACCGCGAGTGAGATGTCGATGCGCCGCCCATCCTTGGCGACGCGGACCGTGTCGAAGTGCTCGATGCGCCGGCCGCTGCCCACCTGTTCGAGGATCTGCCGTTCCTCGTCGTATAGCTCGGGCGGGATGATGATGGTGATGGGCTTGCCGATGACTTCGGCGGCCTCGTAGCCGAAGATCCGTGTCGCCCCCGCGTTCCACGAGAGAATGCGCCCTTCGAGCGTCTTGCTGACGATCGCATCGTCTGACGACTCGACGATCGCGGCGAGCAGCGCGAGCTGTATGAAGGTGTCGGGCGCCTCGGACTCCACGTCATCCCTTGCCGGCATGCGACTGGCGCCGCGGTTGCCTCCGTTCACGCGCCATGCTCCTCATTCGTCCCCGCGTGGGGCGTCAGGATATGCCTTCCGTTGCATCCTGGCATGTGTTTTGTGGCGCCGCGTCAGTCTTGTCCGACGCTTGATTCAGACCAGCTGCCGCTGTAACACTGGCACACTCGTCACGATGCTGCGCGCGGCGCCGCGCGTGCTGCGATCGGGAGAACCACAGGTGAGTCGATCTGCTCTTGCCTGCGGAAGCCGGCTGTGATCGCCGTCGTCCTGCTGGCGTCGATGCTGCTGTCGCAGAATCAGGCCACGGATCAGGCGCAGAATCCGGCGCAGAATCCGGCCGCGAGCTCGGCGGCGAATCCACCTCCAGGTCCGCCGGCGAACCCGCCTGCAAATCCTGAGGCGAGTCCGCCGGCGAATGCGCCGCCAAGTCCGCCGGAGACTGCGCCCACGAGTCCGCCGGCAAATGCGCCTGCAAATCAGGCGCCGCCGCCGGCGAAGGTCCCCGCGACAGCGCCCAGCCACGCCCCCGGTGTGCGGCCCGCTGCTGCGCAACCTGCGCCCCCGTCCCCGTCCCGTGCAGCGAAGCCGCATCCCTCGCCGCCGCGTCCGTCGCAGGCCGCACCGTCGAAATCGACCCCCTCGCAGGCGCCTTCGTCGCAGGCCCTGACCTTCGGCTTCGCCAATGTGCGACAACTTGCGAAGGAGCGTGCCAGTCGGGAATATCGGCCGGCGTCGCAGGCGCTGCCGGCGTCGCTCGCCAACCTGACATACGATCAGTACCGCGACATCCGCTTCCGACCGACGAGCGCGCTGTGGCGCGGGCAGGCCATGTTCGAGGTGCAGTTCTTCCACCGCGGCTACCAGATCCGCCAGCGTGTCAACATCTATGACGTCGACGCCGGAGAGCCTGTCGAAATCGAATACAACCCGCGCGCCTTCACCTACGGCCGCCTGGTGAAGCCCCCGAGGGCACCGGCAAATCTCGGCTACGCCGGCTTTCGCATCCACTACCCGTTGCAGACCCCCGCGTACAAGGACGAGCTGCTGGTGTTCCTCGGCGCTTCCTATTTCCGGGTGCTCGGGCGCAACCAGCACTATGGTCTCTCGGCGCGCGGTCTGGCGATCGACACGGGACTGCCGAGCGGCGAGGAGTTCCCGACGTTCACCGACTTCTGGCTGGTGCGCCCGCAACCCAACGACCGCGCGCTCACGATCTACGCGCTTCTCGACAGCCGCAGCGTGGCCGGTGCCTATCGCTTCGACTTACGCCCTGGCGAGATCACACAGGTCGAGGTGCACAGCGAGCTCTACCCGCGCCGGCCCATTGCCAAGCTCGGCGTGGCGCCGCTCACCTCGATGTTTTTTTTCGGTGAGAACGATGGTGGCCGGCATTTTGACGACTACCGTCCGCAGGTTCACGACAGCGACGGACTTATGTCAGAAACAGGTCAGGGGCAGTGGCTTTGGCGGCCGCTCGCCAACCCGCGCGATCTGCGCGTCAATCGCTTCATCGACGAGAATCCCCACGGTTTTGGCCTGATTCAGCGTGAGCGCAGCTTCGTCCACTACGAGGATGCCGAGTCACAGTACGAGACACGGCCAAGCTACTGGGTGCAGCCGCTCGGAAACTGGGGCAAGGGCGGCGTCGAACTCGTTGAAATCCCGAGCGATGAGGAGATCCACGATAACATGGTGGCCTACTGGGTGCCGGCGCAGTCCCCGGCAGCGGGTAAACCGCTCACCTTCGCCTACCTGTTGTCGGCGTTTGCCGAAAATCCGCGCTGGCCGCCGGGCGGCCGGGTGATCGCGACGCGCAGCAGCAATCCGGCGATGGGCGACAACAAAGGCCACTTCGCTCCCGGCGCCCGGCGCATACTTATTGACTTCGCGGGTGGTGAACTCGACGGGCTCGCAGGTGCCCAACCGGTGAAGGCGGAACTGAGCGCTGAGAACGGACAGATCGAGGCGCTGACCGTGCAGCGCGTCGCCGCCAGCGGCGCCTGGCGCGTGGCCTTTGTGGTCACGCCCAAGCCGCGACACCCGTCGGTTGATCTGCACTGTTATCTGACGCTGTATGGTGAGGTGTTGACGGAAACGTGGGTCGATCAATGGACACCCTGAGCCACACACGGGGCGGACGCTGGCGCGCCATCCTGCGCCGCACGCTCTTTTTCGGGCTCACCTTGGTGACCGCCGGGGGCGCCACCGCGCTGCTGCTCGATGTGCTCGAGGCGAACGGGCTGAGTGCCATCGAGGTCGTCGGTCTCGTGTTGTTCTTTGCGCTCTTCAGCTGGATCGCCGGCTCGTTGTGGACCGCCATCGCCGGATTCTTCGTGCGGCTCATGGGGCACGACCGCGCCGGGATCGATCCGCGCCCACTCGCCGGGCGGCCGCTGCTGACGCGCACGGCCATCGTGATGCCGGTCTACAACGAGGATCCCGCCCGCGTTGCCGTGGGGCTCGAGGCGATCTGGACGTCGCTCAAGCGCGAGGAGCAACAGGGCGCTTTCGATCTGTTCATACTCTCCGACACCAGCGATGCCACCATCGCCCTCGAGGAGCAGGCGATGTGGCAGGCGTTCGTCGCCCGTCACGCGGCCGTGGGACGCATCTTCTATCGCCGCCGGCTGGACCGCAGCGAGCGTAAGGCCGGCAACATTGCCGACTTCGTCCGTCGTTGGGGAAAGAACTACGAATGCATGGTCATCCTCGACGCCGACAGCATCATGTCGGGTGAGGCGCTGGTGACCCTCGCACGAGTCATGGAGGCCCATCCGGAGATCGGCATCCTGCAGTCGCTGCCGCTCGCGGTCGGGCGCGAGACACTCTTCGGCCGTCTCATCCAGTTCGGCTCGCGGCTGCAGAGCCCGATGCTCTCGAACGGACTCGCCTTCTGGCAGCTCGGGGAGAGCAACTACTGGGGTCACAATGCTATCGTGCGCGTGCAGCCGTTCGCGCGTTACTGTGCGCTGCCGCGCCTGCCGGGCAAGCCGCCGCTCGGCGGAGAGATCCTCAGTCACGACTTCGTGGAAGCCGCCTTCATGCGCCGCGGCGGCTACGAGGTGCGCCAGCTTCCCGATCTCAGCGGCAGCTGGGAAGAGGTCCCGGCCAACGTCATCGACTACGCGGCCCGCGACCGCCGCTGGACCCAGGGCAACCTGCAGCACTCGCGCGTCCTGGGATTTTCCGGACTCCATCCCTTGAGCCGGGTCCACCTGCTGACGGGCATCGTCTCCTACGTGAGCTCACCGATGTGGCTGGCGCTGCTGCTGCTGAGCTCGGTGCTGAGCGCCATCGAGGCGTCGCGCCGGGTGGAGTACTTTCTGCCCGGATTCCGCAGCCTCTATCCCCACTGGCCGCAGATCCGCGCCGGAGAGACCGCCGTACTGTTGGGGCTGACGCTCGCCGTGCTGCTGTTGCCGAAGATCCTCGGCGTGATCCTCGCGGTGCGCGATCGCGTGCTGCGCTGGCAATTCGGCGGCGTGCGGCGGCTGTGCGAGAGCGTGCTGGTCGAGCAGCTCTTCAGCATGCTGCTCGCCCCCTCGATGATGATGTTCCATTCGACCTTCGTGGTGCAGACACTGCTCGGACATTCCGTGTCGTGGAACGCACAGTCGCGCACCGATCGGGGCGTCACCTTCCGTGAGGCCTTCCGCCGACAGAAGTGGCACCTGCTGCTCGGACTCGTCTGGGGCGGCGTCATGCTGCGCCTGGCGCCGCAGTTCTTCTGGTGGCTGACGCCGGTGCTCATCGGCCTCGTGTTCGGAATTCCCCTCACCGTGTGGACCAGCCGCGTCGAGGCCGGGAAGCGCGCACGCCGCTGGGGACTGCTGCTGACCCCCGAGGAGACGGCGCCGCCCCGTGAGCTCCAGGGTCTGAACGGTGCACCGCTCCCCCCGATCGCGATACCCGCGCCCGTGGAGGCACCCGGCGCCGGGGAAGCGATCCCCGCGGTGGAGGGCGTGGAGGCGCCGATCACTGCGGTCGCGGCTGCATCGCGCGCCCGGACGGCGTACTACGCACCGCAGCAGAAGTCCGGCTGAACCACAGAAGGAGATCGAAGATGAAGCGCACTTTCGGATCGGTGCTGGGTGCGGTGCTGCTGCTTGCGGCCGCCGTGATCCGCGCCGATGACTATAGCGATGCCGTAGAGCTCTTCAAGAACGCTGGCGAAAGTCGCGGCTTCTTTCAGAGCTGCTATGGCTACGCAATATTTCCCGGCATCGGTAAGGGGGGCTTCGTGGTGGGCGGCGCCCACGGCAACGGACGTGTGTTCGTCCATGGCCGCTATGTCGGCGACACCTCGATGACGCAGCTCAGCGTCGGTTTCCAGGCGGGCGGCCAGGCCTACAGCCAGATCATCTTCTTCCAGGATAAGCGCGCGTTCGATGAGTTCGCCAAGGGTGACTTTGAGTTCGGTGCCGACGTCAACGCGGTGGCCATCACCGCCGCGGCGGGAGGGTCCGTGGGCACCACCGGCGCGAGCGCCGGCGCGAGCGGCGGCATGAAGGACGCGACGACCGCCGGCAAGTACTACAAGGGCATGGCGGTATTCACGATCGTCAAGGGCGGCGCCATGTACCAGGCGACGGTCGCGGGTCAGAAGTTTTCCTATACACCCAAGGCCTGAGCCGTCGCCTGGCGCGTCAGCCGCCGGGCCGCGTCAGCCGTCGGGCCGCGTCAGACGCGTCAGCCGCCGGGCGCGGCGGCGCGCTCGAGGAGCGGGACCACGGCGGCCAGGTTGGCCGCGAGCGTTGTGTCGAGCCCGTGGCGTTCGACGATGTAGCGCGGGTCATTGTAAGCGATCCAGGTGGCCCCGTCGGCGTCCTCCCAGACGAGCGCCTTGAGCGGCAGGTCGATCCCCGCGGTCGGTGCGCGCTGCATGAGCGGCGTCCCGGCCTTCGGATTGCCGAAGATCAGCATGCGCTCGGCGTGCAGCTCAAGGCCGGCGCGCCCGGCATCGCCGCTGAAGTCGATGCGCGCAAAGATCATGATGCCGCGCTCGCTGAGGAGCGCTTCGAGACGCTCGAGGGTCTGCTCGACCGGATGGCTCGAGGCGAT
>Ga0335076_10001332_pt1 | contig 23843 bp, 21 predicted proteins | sample Lox_Sample_25_FD_206717 | JGI IMG/M metagenome (GOLD analysis project Ga0335076, IMG submission 206717) | Soil microbial communities from Loxahatchee National Wildlife Refuge, Florida, United States - Lox_Sample_2.5 | ecosystem: Environmental > Terrestrial > Soil > Wetlands | place: USA... | reverse complement strand
CCAGGTCGAGTGCGACAACGCGCTTGTTCTTCAAGACCTCGGGCACGTCGCCCGAGATGATGCGCTGGGCGAGCCCTTCGACAATCGCGGTCTTGCCGACGCCCGGTTCGCCAATGAGCACGGGGTTATTCTTGGTACGGCGGGAAAGAACCTGGACCACGCGACGGATTTCCTCGTCGCGTCCAATGACCGGATCGAGCTTGCCGCGTCGCGCCTGCTCGGTCAGATCGCGAGCATAACGCTCCAGCGCCTGATACTTCGCTTCGGGATTCTGGTCGGTCACTTTCTGCGACCCGCGCACCACAGTGAGCGCTTTCAGGATCGCGTCGTAGGTCGCGCCATGCTGGGCAAGAATCTGCTGTGCTTTGTCGCGCTTCAGGTGCGTGACCGCGAGCAACAGGTGCTCGGTGGACACGTATTCGTCCTTGAAATTGGAGGCCTCTTTAAACGCCTGATCGAGTAGCTTGTTGACTTCGTTCGACAGCGTTGCCTGCGCGGATTCACCCGAGACTTTAGGCAACTTGTCGATCTCGCCGTAGACTTCGTTCAAAACCGCCTGCGGGCCGATGCCGATTTTTTCGAGCACCGGTGGAACGATGCCTTCCTTGTCCTCGAGCAGAGCTGCCAGCAGATGCATCGGCTGCAGCTCGGGATTGCCGTGCTCGCCAGCGATCTGGCTGGCGCGCTGAACGGCTTCCTGCGCTTTGACTGTAAATTTGTCCCAACGGATGGGCATGGATCGAAACCTCTATGTATTCGTTAGATAACCGGAGACTTCCGGAAGATCGCTATTTCGTTCGGGCTACTTGCCGGAAGCAACCACAATCTCGCTGAGTTCGGCATCTTTCAGAAACAACGACCTCGTTCCGTAGTCGATCACGGCAGCGTGTTTCTCAAAGACATCGACTCCGAGTATTACATCAACCGGCGGCGCGTGCTTCAGCGCTAAAGCTGCATTCACGTGGCTCAGGTCCATCGCGTACAGTACTTTGGGCTTAGGGACGGCGTGGTCGAGCACCAAGAGGGCATTCTTCAGCTTGAATATCTCCAGTTGAGTGCCGCCGGCTCCTCCGCCAGTTTTTCCTTCCGAGGTAAGTTCCATGCCAAGTTCTCTGGCTAGCGACAGGCTCACGACGGTACTTCCAGCGCCAGTGTCGATTAGCACGCGTACGGGGCGGCCGGAAAGGGTGCCATCGGTTTCGAAATGTCCTACCAAGTTGCGAGTAAGCGGGATCTGTCGATAACCTTCGGACTGCAAAAATGCCGAAAGGGACACTGGATTCTCCTTGCTCTCGCCGAAAACTAGTGGGAGGCGGTCACCTCTGCCGCCTCCCGACCTCAGGGCTAAAGCCCGCGTGGTCGTTGGCCTCTCGGGGCACGACTGAAGTCGTGCACTTCGACGTTCGTGCCGCTGTCAGCGAAAACCCAGTCGAGCTTTCGCTCGACCGGACGGGCGAGGCGCCCGTCCCCACATGGTCTTGCTCCTCATGGGCAGTTCCCACATGGTCACTTCCTGGCAACTGGCCGCTGAACAACTGACCACTGACAACTGGCCACTGACGACTGGCCACTGACCACTGCCTTAGGCGGCTTTGCTGGGGCCTTTGCCTTCGACAGTCTTTTCGCTGCCCACGTTGACCTTGATCTGCTTCGGCTTGGCTTCAGCTTTCTTGGGCAACGAGATCTTCAGCACGCCCTTGTCATAGTTCGCCGAAACGTTCTCGGTGTCGACCGTCTGGGGCAGAGTGAAGGTGCGAGTGAAGCTGCCGTACTGACGCTCCACGCGGCGGTAGTTCTCTTCTTTCTCTTCCTTTTCGATCTTGCGCTCGCCGTGCACGGTGAGGGTGTTGTTCTCAACGCGGACGTCGATGTCCTTCTCGTCGATTCCGGGCACTTCGATCTTCAGCGCGACCTTGTGCTCGTCTTCGTAGACGTCAACGGCAGGAGCAAAACTCGAGGTAGTGAGGGACTCGTCCCGGCCCTCGCTGTAGGACTCGCGGAACAAGCGGTTCATGCGGTCCTGCAGGGTGGCGAATTCGCGGAACGGCTCCCAACGGGTTAATACGGTCATGGTTACATCCTCCTTCAGATATTGGTGTTGATCAGAAATTGCTTTAGGACCGGCTTGGGCTTGTTGCTCTTAGCGGGTCAATTCATTAGACGCAAAGTTAGCGTAAAAGAAGCATAAAACTTGATATAGTTATTGTCAACTACTTAATGCGCTTATTTTTGTTTAGCTTACGGTAGCAATCAGGCATTTTAGATATGCGGTTTCCGGCACATTCAGCAGGATGGGGTGGTCTTTGGCTTGGCCGCGGATTTCAATGAGGCGGAGCGTGCGGTGAGCGTCCACCGCCGCGTCGGAAAGCATTTCAAGGAAGCTCGCTTGGCTCACGTGATAGGAGCACGAGCAGGTAACGAGGATGCCGCCGGGGCGAAGCATCTTGAGGGCACGGAGATTGAGTTCTTTATATCCGCGCAGGGCAGAGTCGAGGTCGCGCTTGCTCTTCGCGAAGGCTGGAGGATCGAGAACGATGGTGTCGTAGTGACGGTTGGAGGAGGCGTAGTCCTTCAGCAGGTCGAAGGCATTGGCTTCGATCCATTCGATTTCTTTGCCTTTCAACCCTTGGCCGATCAGTGCTCGATTCAGCCCAGCATTCTGGTCGGCCACTTCCAGAGCTGGGCGGGAACTGTCGACTCCGGTGACTTGCGAGCAGCGGCGAGCGAGGTGAAGGGCGAATCCGCCCTGGTAGCAGAAGACGTCGAGGGCTTCGCCGTGGGCGTACTGCGCGGCGGCGGCATAGTTTTCGCGCTGGTCGAGGAAGGCTCCGGTTTTCTGGCCCTCGAGCGCGTCGAAATGGAACTGAACGCCGTTCATGGTGAATGTGCTTGAGGACTTTGTGCCGTGCAAAAGTCCGGATGGCCGGGCTGGGAGAGTTTCGAGTTCGCGGACACGAGGATCGACGCGTTCCACGATCGCTGCCGGATTTGTCCGCAGTATGAGTTCAGAGATGACGGAATCGCGGACAAGGTTGCGGTCCATCGCCTGGGTGAGAATTTGCACCGAGAGGATGTCGTTGTAGCGGTCGACGATGAGGCCGGGGAGGAAGTCGGCTTCGCTGAAAATGAGGCGCGAGGCGTTGGAATCGCGAACGATTTGCTCGCGGTAAGCGATGGCCCCGGCGATTCGCTGGCGGATCAGAGCTGGCAGGTCAGGGACGGGATCGTGCGAAATGAGCCGAAGAGCGATCTGCGAGGAACTGGAGTAAAGCGCGGTCCCGAGGAATTTCCCGCGGTGATCTGTGACGGAGATTAGCGCGCCGGGCGGGATGTTATCAGTGGAGAGAATGTCGGAGCGGTAGACCCAGACGTGACCCGATTTGAGGCGCGTCGCGCCGCGAGCGGAGATTTTGAGCTTTGGAAGCGGAGCAGGATCGGGAGTCGGGGGCATGAGGACATAGTAATGCCTCTGAATTTTCGGGAGCATGTTGCGGAGATGCGAACCCGGTCAGATCAAGGACTGGTAGCCTGATTTCGGCAATTGAGCGTTTGACTGTTCACGTAGCCCGGCGGATAATAAAGCCCCTTCTGCGGAAGACCTATGCCCAGCACTCCCCAGCCCCGTAAGACACGCGGAATCTCTGACTCTCTTAACCGGCAACTCAATACCTACGCGCAAGTCGCGGCAGCGGCCGGAGTGAGTGTGCTGGCGCTGGCCGGGGCCTCCGACGCTGAAGTTGTCTATACGGCAACGCATCAGGTGACGCACCCAGGCTCTCCCCTATATATCGATCTCAACCACGACGGCATCCACGATTTTCTTCTGCGCACCACGTATTACGCCGGCAGTTCGGGTTTTGAGATAGGCGTCAACGCATTTGGCCCCGCGAACAACCGGGTTGCCGGTCGACGCTTTCGTACCAGCAGCGGATACTTTTTTTCTGCTGCTTCCGCTTTGCCGGCCGGCGCTGAAATCGGACCAAAAGGCAATTTCTCCATTCGTTTCCCATTGATGGCAGTCGAGCATTTCGGCCGTGTCGGCACCCAGTATTCCTACCTGGGACCATGGGCTGGCAAGGGCAAAGGTGTCAAGAATCGATATCTGGGGCTGAAGTTCATCGTGCACGGCGAAGTTCACTACGGCTGGGCGAGACTGACCATCACGCTGGGACACGAGCGGCAAGTCGACGATGTGGTGGCCACTCTGACCGGATACGCTTATGAGACCGTCCCCGACAAGCCGATCCTCGCAGGTCGAATTACTGGCGCGGATGTGACGACGGTCGAGCCCGAAACGGAGGAGATGGCGCCGCTGGCGCCACTTGCCGCCCCTGCTCCCCTTCCAGCCACCTTGGGCCTGCTGGCTAAGGGAGCACTCGCACTCGATCTCTGGCGGCGAGAGTAGGTCACAGCAGATCGGCACTCTTTTCGAGCTATGAGCTTCAAGCTATGAGCTTCGAGCCGTCGATTCACAGGTTGCTCGCAACTTGGCTCACAGCTCAACGCTAATTCCCCTTATTCCTCGCTCCATCGAGCCACTTCATGCCTGACAGACTAGCGAAGAAAGTTTTGCTCATCGGTTGGGATGCCGCCGATTGGAAGATCATCAACCCTCTGCTCGACCAAGGTTTGATGCCCACGCTGGAAGACCTGGTAAACCACGGAGTAATCGGAAACCTGGCTACGTTGCACCCCGTGCTCTCTCCAATGTTGTGGAATTCCATTGCCACCGGTGTGCGTCCCGACAAGCATGGAATTCTGGGGTTCACCGAACCCGACCCTCAAACCGGAGGCGTGCGTCCGGTTACAAGCACCTCGCGCAAGGTCAAGGCCATCTGGAACATTCTGACCCAGCGCGGTTACAAGACTCACGTAGTGGGATGGTTTGCCGGTCATCCCGCCGAGCCCATCAACGGCATCTCGATTTCCAACCTGTATCCCTATGCCGTGGCGCCGCTTGAAAAAGATTGGCCCCTGCCGGCTGGCGCAGTTCATCCCGAAAGCCTGCGCGAGATATTTGCCCAGTTGCGCATGCATCCTGAGGAAGTGACAGAGGCGGCGATCCTTCCCGTGATTCCACGCGCCGCCGAGGTCGATCAAGAGGAGGACAAGCGGCTTGAGGCCTACGCCAAGGTGCTCTCGGAAAATTGCTCCATCCACAACGCCGCCACCTGGATTCTCCAGACCCAGCCCTGGGATTTCATGGCGGTTTATTACAACGCAATCGATCATTTCTGCCACGGATTCATGCACTTTCATCCTCCCCGCATGGAAGGCATCCCGGAAGATCAATTTGAAATTTATAAGGATGTGGTGAACGGCGCTTACCGTTTTCACGACATGATGCTCCAGACTCTCGTAGAACTGGCGGGGCCGGAGACGACTGTGATCCTGGTTTCCGATCACGGTTTCCACAGCGATCATCTGCGGCCGCGCGGCATTCCCAGCGAGCCTGCTGGTCCCGCTGTGCAGCATCGCAATTTCGGCATCGTTGCCATGAGAGGCGCTCACATCAAGCAGGACGAAAGAATTTATGGTGCGACCTTGCTCGATATAACTCCGACGATCCTCACGTTATTTGGATTGCCCGTGGGCGCGGACATGGATGGCCGCGTGCTCGTGCAGGCGTTTGAAGAGCCTCCGGAAATCAATCGTATCCCGAGTTGGGAACAAGAAGCGGGAGATTGCGGAATGCATCCCGCGGATCTGCGTATGGATCCGGTCGCAGCCCAGGCCGTCCTCGAACGATTCGTGGCGTTGGGCTATGTTCAAGCTCCCGGAGAGGATCAAGAAAAGGCCGTGGAGGTGTCCGTCCGCGAGCAGCATTACAATCTGGCCCGTGCCTATCTGGACGCCCACCGCTACCGTGACGCGTTGTCTCTTCTTAAGGAGTTGGTCGAGAAGTGGCCGGATCAGGCACGGTTTTCGCAATGCCTTGCGCAATGCTATCTGGCAATGCGGCGCCGCGCCGAAGCCAAAACGATTCTCGAACGATTAATCTCCAACCCGCCGAAGCCGGCCGCACAAGGCGAGATTCCTAAATCTGAATCTCGGGGAGAAGTGCCGAAGCAGCGTCCGTGGGCCGACCTGCTCATGGGCGTCATTCATTTTGAAGAGGGGAACATGGATGAGGCACTCGGTAGCCTTTTGCAAGCGGAGCGGTCGGATCCACGATTGCCCGATTTGCATCTCCGCATTGGCGACGTTTATCTACGGCAGAAAAGAGTCGATGACGCCGAGCGAGCGTTCGAACGCGCGCTGCAGATTGACGGCGACAGCCCGGCGGCTCACCTTGGGCTGGCCATGGTCCACTTAAGAAAGCGGCGCAATGAGCAAGCCGCCGAGCAGGCGCTCCATGCCGTTGGATTGCAGCATTTCCTTCCGCAGGGCCACTTTTATCTGGGAGTGGCCTTGGCGCGGCTCGGCCATCGGGAGCGCTCTGCCTTGGCATTCGAAACGTCGTTGACCATGATGCCCGGCCTGATGGCGGCTCACCGCTGGCTGGCAACCTTGTACCGCCAGCCGGGAGGAGATCCGGAGAAGGCGGCCCGCCACAATATGATTTATCTGCAAATGAGGCGCCGGCGGGAAACGAAAACCAAGGTCTGACGCCGGGCGCCTGCGGTTCCGATTAGGAGCAAGTTGATTTGGAATTCTTGTGAGTGGCCACGCTTCAGAGTGTGGAGTTCCGAGCGCCGATCAAATTCGATGCTAGACTTGGACAAAATCGAGCGGTCGCAATTTGAGGGGAATGGTCTGTTTATAACGGTTGAGCATCGAGCTGCTGGGCTAAGGTCGTGGGATTCAGAGGAAGGCCAGATCGTAATCTATCGCGGAGGCGGGACTGATTCTGGATAGCCACACGCTCATCTAGAAAGAAAATGCCGGAACTGTTGTCAGTAAGCAGTTCAGCGGCGGGTGGCCCACCCTTCCGGCGATCGTTGAAACCACATGGACTGAGGGTGCCCCGTCCTTGCGCTTTTTGCAAGAGCCTGCCCTGAGCTTGTCGAAGGGGCGGGTACGATGCTGCTGATACTATGTGCTCTTCGTTTTCGGCTTCCGCGGTCCCGCCCCTCGCAAGAACGCGAAGGACGGGGCACCCACTGTTCTGAAAGCATCTGCGAGATCAAAAGCCTGGCATCGCTCGACGTTTTGCTTGGCTTGATGGGCGAGCCGATTACGAGCGGCGACTGATTGGCGATAAATCACGGCAGCGACTCAACGAACGCCGACCGACAGGTTGTACCAGGCAACACTCACAGCATTCCCTCCTAAATACAACTAAGTCTGCCGCTGAAACAGAATACAATATACAATTTCGCCCGAGCAGCAAAAGAAATCATTCAATCGTTGGTACGGGAGGCCGAAATGGATCGCCGCGATTTTATTAAGGGATTAGCAGCTACAGGCATGCTGGCCAGCGTTGCCGCACGAGCTACGACCTCGGCATCTGACATCGATCGGCGCGCTATGAAGATCAGCGCGTTTGACTATGAGGGCGTCCGCCTGCACGACAGTCGCTGGAATGATCAGTACCAGCACGCGCGCGAGTTCTACTTCAACGTGTCGAATGACGACATTCTGCAGGGCTTTCGCGCCCAAGCCGGATTGCCTGCACCGGGCAAGCCGCTCGGGGGATGGTGCGAGAAAGACAGTTCCACGGTCTTCGGCCAATGGTTGAGTGGAATGTCGCGCATGTATCGCGCAACCGGCGACCAGGGAATGCGCGACAAGGCCGCATATCTTCTGGCTGAATTTTCCAAGACGGTCGGCCCTGACGGCAATTGCAGGATGAACGTCTATCCCTACGAGAAACTGGTTTGCGGCCTGGTCGATATGCACCAGTACGCTGGGGACAGTAGTGCCATGCCTTTGCTCGAAAAGGTGACTGCCTATGCCAGCAAGACGTTCGACCGCACCCGGCAACCCGCTGCTCCGAAGCCTTGGGAGATGCACTCAGGAAAGCCGCTCGAATGGTATACGCAGCCGGAGAATCTTTATCGCGCTTATCAACTCACCGGCAACAAGCAATTCAAGGACTTCGCCGAGGTCTGGCTGTATCACTCCTACTGGAACAAATTCGCCGACACTTCTTCGCCGACAGATGCCAGCGGCGTCCATGCCTACAGCCATGTGAACTCATTCAGCAGCGCGTCCATGCGATACGCGGTTACTGGCGACCCCGCGCACTTGCGCGTGGTCGAGAATGCCTATGATTTTCTCCAGAACACACAGTGCTACGCCACCGGAGGCTATGGACCCGTCGAAAGAATCATGCCCCCGGGAAGCCTGGGCCGGGCGCTCGACTATCAGCTCAACGGCTTTGAAACTCCCTGCGGATCGTGGGCCGGATTCAAGATGTCGCGCTACCTGATGCAATTCACGGGAAAGGCGCGCTATGGCGATTGGGCGGAGCGGCTGCTTTATAACGGGATTGGATCAGCGTTGCAGATTAACGGGAAAGGCCGGCATTTCTACTATGCCGATTATCGCGTTGGGGGCGGCGTCAAGATCTTCAGCCGCAATCCTTACACATGCTGCTCAGGAACTTACATCCAGGATGTCGTCGATTTTCACAATCTCATCTACTACAAAGACGACTCCAGCCTGTACGTCAATCTGTACGTTCCTTCGGAAGTTAGCTGGAAGCGTGGCGATGCAACTGTGAAGCTGACGCAGGACACACGCTATCCGGAGGCTGAAACCAGCACCCTGACCCTGGAGATGAATCGCGGCATGAAGTTCCCTTTGAAAATGCGGATTCCCGAGTGGGCGCAGGGCGCATCGGTGAAAGTGAATGGCGCGCCCTATCAAACTGCTTGCCAGCCGGGAACCTGGGCCACGCTAGACCGTGCCTGGAACTCTGGCGATAAGGTCGAGATCACCATCCCGCTGCGGATGCGCTGGCAGGCCGTGGACGCGCAACATCCGCATCGCGCCGCCGTAGTTCGTGGACCGGTCGTATTGGTACAGGACGGCATGATCCACGAACCGATGTTCAAGTTGCCGGAAAACGACGACGACCTGAATAAATATCTGGTAGCAGACAACGAAGAAGGCCCGGCTGTTTTCCGCTTCACTCCACCGGATGGCAGCAACGTGATGGCCAAGTTCCGGCCGTTCTACTCGGTCATTGGGGATTACTACTACCGGATGTATTTCGATCTCGACAAATTGCCCGTGGTGCTGTGGCAGTGATCGATGCCGGAAGCGGGGGGCGTAAGAAGTTGCGAGGGTTTCCTGGTAGAGAGGGCTTCGAGCTTTTTTATCCGGCGGGTTGTTCGGTGGGCTCGACCGGGACTGGCTGAGGAGCGTGCGAACCGGCGGCTTCGCGGCGTGCGGCTTCCAGATCGGCATAAAGTCCGTCGAGGACGACCATGGGAGCTTCCGTGCCCCAGGCGTCGAGTTCCTCTTCGTCCCATTCTCCGTTGAGGCGGATGGAGCCGGTAATGTCCTCAGGGAAAGCGTGGCGGTAATCGCCCTCACGAATCAGGATGTCGCCGATCAGCCGTCCGGTATGAATCTCGTAGACGCGGCGACTGGATTGGCCTGAGGCGTTGGTCAGGCAGAGATAAACTTCGCCGGTGTCTCCGAAATTGGGGCGATAGTACCAGGCTTGGGGAGCATCGATTTTAGGGTGATGGCGCCGATGTCGCGGAATAGCCACTTTCTGCTCGACGATCCGTTCGGAAGGAGTGGCGTATAGGATCCGCTGGCAGGAATCACACTCGATGATGGTGTTGCCATTGCGCACGTCGTTATAAGTCTGCGGACGGAGCATGACTTGGCATCCCATGCATTTCTGATCGCGCACCTCGGCGATGCCGCTGCCGCGGAACTTGCTGACGCGCTCGTAGTGGCGCAGCAGGTCTTCCTTAATTCCGGTGCGGATCTGATCGCGTTGTCCGCGGGCCTCGGCAAGCAGTTTCTCGTCTTCCGCGGTGTGCTTGCGAGCCTCTTCTTTCTCCCTCTCGATGTCGGCGGTCTCGGCTTTTAATTCGGCCTGCGCGGCCTTGACCTCTTTGTCGCGAGCGTCGGAGTTCAGCATCAGCTCGAGAATCTTGTCTTCCGTAGCCGCGATTTCCTTCTCGGCAAACTGGATTTCGTGCAGCAGCGCCTTGTACTGATCGTTGGTCTTTACGTCGAGGGACTGGTCGCGATACTTGGAAATCTTGCCGCGGAGATCGGTGATGGCGGTTTCGTGCTTCCGGCGGGAGGCTTCGTCGGCCTTGACGGCGGTCTGGGCTTTTTCGAGTTGAGCCTTGGTCCCGGCGAGCTGCTGTTCGATCGCCGCGACACGCTTGGGGAACTGGGCGATTTCGTCGTGCAGGCGGCGGATTTCCTTGTCCACGACTTGCAGTTTCAGCAGATTTTCGATGTCAGGGAGCATGCTGCAGCACTCATTTGATTCTAGCATGTGGTGGCGCGCCGGACTGGCGCCTTACTCGAGGAAAATTGACTGCGCTGCGCAGACGACGCCGAAGGCTCAACAGAACGCGCGGTGGTACACTTTTCCGTTCGTCCTGAGACCTGCAATTACTTCTAGCCTCGTGAGGGATTCGTGAATAAGACTCGTCCGGCAGTCTGCTGCGCCTTGCTCTCTGTTGTGTTCTGTTTCGTAGCGCTTCTTGCCCATGCCCAGACCGCTCCGACCAAGCCCTTGACGATTGAAGCGATATTTCAGCCGGGAGGACTGGCTGGGCGAGGTCCGGAGACGATCGAATGGAGCCCGGACGGCAAAAAGCTGTCGTTCGTGCAACGGGAGGGCGAAAAGGGCGAGCTTTGGTACATCGACCCAGCCACGGGCGAGAAGAGTGTGCTGGTTAGCGCTGCGAAGCTGGCATCGCTCGATCCTGATGTCAACAAGGTGAAGAACGAAAGGGAAAAAGAGCGGCTGACGCGCTATCACGTAGCGGCGTACGTGTGGGCGCCGGACTCGAAGCACATGCTCTTCGATCCGCAAGGGCAATTGTGGCTTTACGATCTGGGCACCCAAACGGCGGTGCAGTTCACATCGGCCGCGGATGCGAGCGGCGATCCGAAATTCTCACCGGACGGAAGCCGCGTGGCATACACGCGCAAGCACAATCTCTATGTGCGGCCGGTGGATGGAAAGAATGAGCGGCAGCTGACCAAAGACACCGGCGACAGCCTCTTCAACGGCGACATCGACTGGGTTTACGCGGAAGAGTTGGCGGTGCGGAGCAATTATTTCTGGTCGCCCGATAGCCGCGACATTGTGTTCATGCACATGGACGAATCGAAAGTGCCAACCTATCCAATTACGGATTGGCTACCGACTCATCCTACGGTGGACGAGGAGAAGTACCCGAAAGTCGGAGATCCGAATCCGGTGGTGAAGCTGGGTGTGGCCGACGCTGACAACGGCAAGGTGCGCTGGCTCTCGCTTCCCGGCGACGAAGATACTTACATACCCCGTTTTGGATGGTTGCGTCCGGGCGTGATTTGGGCCGAGGTGCTGAACCGCACCGAAGACAAGATGGACTTGTACTTTGTGGATGCGAAGTCGGGAAAGTCGAGGGTCGTATTGACCGAGACCACACCGGGAGCATGGATCGACTTCGAGCATCTCGCGGTTCAGTTTCTGAAACAGAGCCCGCACTTCCTGTGGCCGAGCTGGCGCGACGGGAATATGCATCTCTATCTTTACAGCTTTGAGAAGGAGAATCCGTTGGGGGCCGAGGCGAAGCTGGAGCGGCAACTGACAAAGGGTGACTACGAGGTATTGTCAATCGGCGGAGTCGATGAGGCGGCAGGAACAGTTTTCTACTCCGCGAATAAGGGAGACCCGCGGCAGCAGCAGATCTATTCGGTGCAGTTGGATGGCTCCGGCGACAAGGCGCTGACCACAGAAGAAGGCGAGCACCATGCAGCCTTCAGCGACGATGGGAAGCACTTCACGCACACTTTTGTTGGTCCACAAAACTCAGCGGTCACGAGTTTGTGTACGGTGGGCGGCTCGTGCAGTCCGGTATGGAAGGCGAATGATGAAATCGCCGAATACGGGTTGCGCGCTCCGAAGTATCTCGAGTTTAAGGCCGATGATGGAACCGTTCTGTATGGCAGGTTGCTGTTGCCCCCCGAGGGGACGGCCAGCGGGAAGATTCCCGTGATCGTGAACATTTATGGAGGCCCGGCGGCGCAGATGGTCAACAAGGGCCTGCCGAGTGCGTTTGACGAAATCCTGGCGCGAAAGGGATTCGCGATTTTCGCGGTCGATAATCGCGGAACTCCGGGGCGCGACCGGAAATTCCAGACAGCGATCCGGCATGAGTTCGGAGCGATCGAGTTAAAGGATCAGCTGACCGCGCTCGATCAGCTGATGGCGCAGTATCCGCAACTGGATAACGACCGGGTGGCCATCTGGGGCTGGTCGAATGGCGGATCGATGACGCTGTATGCGATGACGCATTCAGACCGGTTCAAGGCAGGAGTGGCCGTGGCTCCGGTGACGAACCAGGAGAACTACGACACGATTTACACCGAGCGCTACATGGGATTGCTGAAAGAGGACAAGGCCGGCTACGAGATGTCGGATGTGACCAAGTCGGCAGCGAACCTCCACGGCGCGCTACTGCTTGTTCATGGGACCAGCGATGACAACGTGCACTTCCAGAACAGCATCCAGATGATTGATGCTTTGATCAAAGCAGGAAAGCAGTTCCGGCTGATGATTTATCCGAACAAGACGCACGGAATCGCGGGGCGAGATGCCAGGACGCACCTGTTTACCATGATCGAGGAACACTTTGAGAGAGAATTGAAGTAGGGCAGGCGCCAGGGATGAGACTGGGGCGCGGCGAAATCACTTACTTGTCGGCCTTTTTGCTGCCGGTTTCCTTTGTGGAACTCTCGGTCTTTTTTTCGTCTTTCTTTGATTCCTTCGAGTCTTTGCTGCTATCGGACGAGGCAGGCACATGCGATTTCTTGGCGTAATCGGTTACGTACCAGCCTGAGCCCTTAAATTGGACGGCGGGCGCGGAGATAATTTGCTCGACGGCGCCTCCGCATTCCGGGCACTTCTTAATGGGTTTATCGGAAAACTTCTGGATTTTTTCGAAGGTGTGGCCGCATTTCTTGCAGCGATATTCGTAAAGTGGCATGTCTGTGAGATGTTGGGAGTTGCCAGAACGATTCTAGGGGCGCCGGGCGCGGGCGTCAATTTTTAGGGGCGAGAAGGTTTTCGTTGTCAAAGTGGTAGACCGTGGCGCAGAATCTTGGGCCGAGGAAGCCCATGAGGTCGTCAATTGCGTTGCTGGCTACGATTGCTGTGACCAACAATCAATACACCCCATCCTTTCCGGTCGGCATCGTCGCTTGGATTGTATGCAACGCACGAAAAAGGAGCGAGTACGGGGGATGGCTCCTGTATTTCCACTGGCAGCTTTATGCGGGAGTTCTCATGACGGCCTTTCTCTTCTGGACCAATCTTCAGAGCTACGTTCCCGAGAATTTTAGCGACAACCGTGCGAGGCACTACTGGTTTCTGCTTTCAACGGTGCCAACTCTTGTCCTCTTTTTGCTCCAGGTGGCGGTCTCGACCATATTGATTTCTGCCAGAACGTGGGATTTGCTGCGGCTGCTGCGTAGCCTGATCCTGGCCCAGGTTCTTGCCTCACTCCTTGCGGTTGTTATTGACGCAGAGGTGTTTCCTAATAACATCATGCTGACGCTCACCACTCTGATTCCATACAGCTGCTGGCTCGCTTACTTCTATGAATCGAAGAGAGTGAAGCACGTTTTTCTGCTGCACGACTGGGATACTGCGGTGGAAGCGATCCATCCGGAGCCGGGAATGGCAAAGCTCGGAATCTAACGGCTACCTTTGTCGAGCGCCGTCTCAGCGTCAAGCAGTGGTTGCATGCGTTCCTGCCACGCCTGCCAGCGCGCTGCCGAATCGAGGTTCTCGATGTCGCGAGCGACGGCAATCTGTTGCTCCAGGAGTTTTGCCCTTTCTAGCCCAATCCTTACGGAATTCATGGTCCGTAGAGTTTGCTGGTGCTCATTGGGAAACTTGTCATCGTAAGTGGGTAGCTCGGCGTCCAGCTTTTCGAGTACCGCACCAAACGCATCTACGTCAGGTTCAAGTTCTTTGTACATCGCGATATGAGCAGGAACATTTCGCTCGACCTGATTACGTGCACGGGAGATGCGTTTGCTGATTCGGGACATCTCGTGCAAGTCGTAAATCAACTGACCAATTTCACGGCCATCCATTCCTATTTTCGCGCCGACAAGAGAGGCGATGACGATAAAAAGCAGGGCGAAAATCGCGCTTCGGCGCAGGATCTTCTTGTCGCGGCCATGCTCGTCAGACCTCGATTCAATTCGGTTCCAGGTTCGAGGCATTAGAAGCATGCAGACGACGGCGAAAAGGGAGGCAGCCAAAGACCACGCCGAGACTCGCCACTCTTCCTGCGCCAGGTTATGAGAGACGTTGAAGGCGACGACAGCGAGGCACAGACCCAGGCCGAGCGCCAATGAAACGAACACCGCGTAAGGTGGTTGCGGCAGATCGACCGGCGCTGGCGAGGTAGTCTCTGGCGGGAGGGGTGGCAAGGCCAGAGTCAGTTGTTGCTCTACGGCAGCCCCGCACATACCGCAGACTGCGGCCTCGGTGGGCAGTTCAGTGGCACAGCGCAGACAGAGCACAGACGCTTTCTCCGGCTGGAGATATTAGCTCTGAAAACGTGCCGGTGGAAGAGGAAATCAGGGTTGCGATTTCGGTGTTGCGTTCGGTTTTGCAGTGACGGCGAGCAGGCGCTTAGGAGCGTTATTGCGCCATGCCGCATGGATGGCCTTAGAAAGCATCTCTCTTTTCGCAGCCTTCAAGTCGACGCTGGTGGCCCCGCGGCGTCCCCAGGTGCCTTTGACCGGTACGAATACGTCCGGATGGTCTTTTGAGAAATAGTGCTGATCTTCGGGCGAGAGTTTGACCATGCCGCGCGTCTTGTCGGGGTAGCCGAGAGTGGCGAAGATTTTGCCAGCAACGCGGAAATCAGGATGGTCCATGTGCCGGCGTTCCTCGGTTTCGGGAAGTGAAAGCGCGATTCTTCTGAATTCGGCGAAAGTCATGAGTCAGTCCTGATTTCAGGTTGAAGATTTTAGATTGCAGATTGGCATGCTACCGCGACTTAGCTGGTTTTCAATCTGCAATCTGCATTCTGAATTCTGCGATCGCTGCAGTGTTAGACTCCGGCCATGACGGTACAGGAGAAGAGGGATGCGGGGAAGGGGGCTGCGCTCTATGTGGTGGCGACGCCGATCGGGAATCTGGAGGACATCACGCTGCGGGCGCTGCGGGTGCTGAAAGAGGTTGACGTGATCGCGTGCGAGGATACTCGCCAGACCCAGAAGCTGCTCAATCACTATTCGATCTCCACGAAGACAACCAGCTACCACGAGCACAATGAGCAGGAGAAGGCCGAGGAGTTGGTCGCGCAGATGGAGGCAGGCGCGAGTGTTGCGCTAGTAACGGACGCGGGGATGCCGGGGATTTCTGATCCCGGATATCGGCTCATCACGCTGGCAATTGCGCGCGGAATATCAGTGGTGCCGCTTCCGGGAGCGTCAGCGTTTCTCGCGGCGCTGGTGGCAAGCGGGCTGCCGACAGATTCGTTTTTGTTCAATGGATTCTTACCCGCGAAGCGCGGGGAGCGAAGATCGGCATTGGAGGCGATTAAGAGCTCTGGCCGCACGGAAGTCTTCTATGAAGCGCCGCATCGAATCGTGGAGACTCTGGAAGATGTAGTCGAGCTGTTGGGAACGGGAAGGAATGTTGTGGTGGCCCGCGAGGTGACGAAGATTCATGAAGAGTTCCTGCGGGGAAGCGCCGGCGAAGTGCTGGAGACGTTGAAGGCGCGGGAGACAGTGAAGGGTGAGATCACGTTGCTGATCGGAAAGGCGGAAGGGCAAGAAGATCGTGGAGCGGACGCCTCGGTCGGCCTCGGCGTGCGGGAGCGGGTAGCGCAGATCATGGCAGAAGAGAAGGTCGATAAGAAGGCCGCGCTGAAGAAGGTAGCGAAAGAGCGGAGGATGTCGAAGAGTGAAGCGTACAGGGAGTGGCAGCGGCGAAAGTGATAGTGGAGCGGCGGACGCCTTCGTCCGCCCGCCCGGTGTGGCCCATACAGTTACTTCGACCCTTCGATAAAGGACGGTAATCTTGTGATCCTCAGCGGCGGCTTTGGCCGCGAAGGACCTATGGAGTTGAGCCGCCTCCCGTTGCATAGGTCCTTCGCTTCGCTCAGGATGACAATCGATGCAGTGCTGCCCCTTTCGGCAGTCGCAAACGAACCGGACGAGACGGACTTGTTACTGCGTCGAGTTTTTGCTCGACTGGACGGGCGAAGGCGCCCGTCTCCACACGGCCGCCTTTACATGGCCCATCCCCACACGTCAGTTCCCACATGGGCGCAGTGGCGCCGCTTACTTCCCCGCCAATTCTTTCTTCACTAGGTCGCTCACGACTTTCCCATCCACGCGCATACCGGCGGCGTTGAACTTGGCCATGGCATTCTTCATCACCGTGCCCATGTCTTTCATCGTTGGCGAGCCCATTTCGGCGATGGTGGCTTTCACGCCTGCGGCGATGTCGGCTTCGCTGGCGGCTTTCGGCAGGTAGCCTTCGATGATGCCGATTTCGGCGGCTTCTTTGTCGGCCATCTCCTGGCGCCCGCCTTTGGTGAACTGTTCGACCGAATCTTTGCGCTGCTTGATCAGTGTGGCGAGCACGGCCTGGGACTCCTTGTCGTCGAGCGGCGACATTTTTTCGACAGTCTTGAGTTGCAGCGCGCTCTTGATCATGCGCAGGCAGGAAAGGCGGGCTTCTTCCTTGGCCTTCATGGCCGTGACGATATCTTTCTGAATCTGATCGACTAGAGGCATGTTCGAATTATAGACGGCCAGGTTCACCACAGAGGCACAGAGACACTAAGTAACCGCAATTCGATTTCTCCGTGACTCCGCGCCTCCGTGGTGGATTTAGCTCTCCATCCGGTAAACTAAAGGCTATTCCTACATAAAAGGACTTCTCCATGTTGCATAAGAATCGTCTTTTTACTCCCGGCCCTACGCCGCTTCTGCCTGCGGCGCAAACGGCCATGGCTTCGTTCACGGCTCACCACCGCACGGCGGACTTCAAGGCGCTGTTTCAGCGAGTGCTGGCGGATATGAAGGAATTCATTGGCACCAAGAACGACGTGTTGGTGCTCGCTAGCTCTGGCACGGGCGTGATGGAAGCGTCGGTTTCCAATCTCACATCGCCCGGCGACAAGGTTCTGGTCTTGACGGCGGGAAAGTTTGGCGAGCGCTGGACCGGGCTGGCCAAGGCATTCGGCTGCCACGCCGAGGTGCTGAGCGTCCCCTATGGTGAGACGTTTTCTGTCGACGACATTCGGGCGCACCTGACATTCGATACGCGCGCCGTATTCGTGCAGGCGACCGAGAGTTCCACCGGGGTTCGGCATGATATCAAAGGTATTTCCAAGATCGTGCGCGATCACGGCAACGAGACGCTGCTGGTCGTGGACGCGATCACGGGCCTGGGCACGACTCATTTAGATGTGGATGGCTGGGGCGTGGACATAATCATCGGCGGATCGCAGAAGGCGCTGATGATGCCCCCGGGATTGGCGTATTGCGCGGTCAGCGAGCGCGCGTGGAAATCCATGGAAAAGACCACTTCGCCGCGGTTTTACTTCGATTTGCGAAAAGAACGCAAGTCGGCGGCTAAAGGCGAAACAGCTTACACACCGGCGACGTCGTTATTTGCGGCGCTGGGCGCGGCGCTCGAATTCGTGCGAACCATGGGCGGCGGCGACCTGGCGAAAGGCCGCGAGGAACTGGTGAATAACGCTGAACTTTGCGCCGAAATGACCCGCGCCGGAGCGAAAGCCCTGGGATTGAAGTTGTACGCGTCCACACCGGCATCAGCCTTGACGGCGATCTCGTCGCCGGACGGCCTGGACTCGGGAAAGATCGTGAAGGAATTCCGCGAGTCGTTCGATGCCGTGGTCGCCAACGGCCAGGGCGAAATGAAGGGCAAGCTGTTCCGCATCGCGCACATTGGCTACTACGATTATCTCGACACCATTGGAATTCTCGGTGCGCTGGAGCACGTGCTCGCACGCGTAACCGGAAAAAATGTGGAATACGGGGCGGCGGTGCGCGCGGCGCAGCAGGTTTATGCACGGGCAATGGATGCTGCACTTGCGGCACAGTGAGACTCAAAATCACCGACGCCTTCCCCTTCAAAACGTATTTCGAGGAATGATCCAGTGAAAATCATTGTGGCTGAAAAAATTTCGGCTTCGGCGGTAGCGCATTTGCAGGAGCCGGGATGGACCGTTCTCACGTCGGAGCAACTCGACGGCAAGCTGGCAGAACATCTGCGATCAGCCGATGCGCTTATCGTGCGTTCGGCGGTTCAGGTGGATGCCACGCTGTTGCAACACTCCGAGAAATTGCGCGTCATCGGTCGGGCCGGCGTCGGAGTAGACAATATCGATCTCGAAGCGGCGACGCACAAAGGCATCGCCGTAATGAATACGCCAGGGGCGAATGCCGTGGCAGTGGCCGAGCAGACGATGGGAATGATGCTGGCGATGGCTCGTCATTTGTGCCGGGCTGATGCGCTAATGCACGCCGGCAAATGGGAGAAGAAATCGCTGCAGGGAACCGAGTTACGGGGAAAAGTTCTGGCCATCGTCGGGTTGGGGCGCGTTGGAATGGAAGTGGCGCGCCGAGCGAAGGCATTCGGCATGGAACTGATCGGGCATGATCCGTTCGTTTCCGTTGCGGTAGCCAAAGATCAGGGCATCCGTTTGTGTGCCCTCGATGATCTGTATGCATTAGCCGACTACATCACGCTGCATGTGGGGCTCACGTCCCAAACTGCCGGGATGATCAACCAGGCGTCCATCGCGAAAATGAAAAAAGGCGTTCGCCTCGTGAACTGCGCCCGGGGAGAACTCGTCAACGAAGCTGACCTGGCCGAGGCGCTAAAAAAAGGAAACGTGGCGGCTGCGGCGATCGATGTATTCGCCGAAGAGCCTCCGAGGAATTCTCCGCTGCTCGCGCTCGAAAACGTCGTGCTCACGCCCCACGTCGGAGGCTCAACACACGAAGCGCAGGAAGCCGTAGGCGTCCAGATCGCGCAGCAGGTGAAAGAGTATTTGAAGCATGGCGTGATCCAGAACGCGGTGAATGTTCCCTCCGTTTCAGCGGAAGAGTATGCGGAGATGCAGCCCTACATCGTGCTGGCGGAGCGCGTGGGTGCCTTCCTGGCGCAGGTTTCTGAAGGGTCGCTCGAGGAGATCTCGATTCGCTACAGCGGACACATTGCGGAGCGGAAGACCGAGTTGATCCGTAATGGCGCGATTCAAGGCATTCTGAATCAGGCGCTCGAAGAGAAAGCCAACCTGGTAAACGCGGCGAAAATGGCCGAGGAGCGGGGGCTACGCGTGTCGGAATCGCACAAGGCCAAGGCCTCGACCGGAGGGTCCGGCAGCGTGCTTTCGATTTTCCTGAAGACTTCGACGGAAGAACACCTGGTCAAGGGCGCTGTATTGCATGAGAGGGCGCCCAGATTGTTGCATGTGGACGGAATCGATGTGGAAGCGCCACTCGAGCGGAACTTGATTTACCTGCGCAATCGCGACGTTCCGGGTGTGATTGGCAAGGTAGGAACGATTTTAGGCGAGGAGTCGATCAACATTGCCGACTTCTCGCTCGGACGCCGAACCACGGAGGCTCCCGATCAGCCACGCGAAGCGATTGCAGTTGTGCACGTGGATGGAGGTGTGTCCGACCAGGTTCTGACGAAGTTGCGACAGATTCCGGCAGTGCAAACAGCAAAGGCCGTGAGACTATTCTGACTTCGGACTTTAAAAAGCAGTTTGGTCGCAGATTTTTCAGCGGTATGGTTGCACCCAATCTGAAATCTGCGAGCGAAAATCTGAATCGCTTAGGATTCCGCTTCGTCGCGCCGCAACCTGCGGCTTTCAGCCAGCAGGGCCATCGAGTGCATCAAGTTCTGCAGAGTGACAATTCCGACCAGGCGCTGATCTTCGACGACAGGAATGATGCTGGAGTTCCGCGCGGTCAGCTTGCGGAATGCTGAAGCCAACGAGTCGTTGCGCACGGAAGCTTCGAAAATCTTGTTCATCACAGCCTGAACGTAGCCGTTGCCTTCGGCACGCAGCGCGTCGAGAATCCGCTGCTTCGAAATCACGCCGACCATGTCGCTGCCGCGCACCACCGGGAAATCATCCTGCAGAGAATGGACTGCTTTGTCGAGCGCATCCTCCAGGGTGTCGGCCGGTGAGAGTGTCGCGAAGTCAGTCAACATGACTTCTTCCAGGCGCACATTATCGAGCACGGATTGAAACACCAGCGCGCGTTCTTCCAGTTGCGCCGCCGAGAACACGATGATGCCGACTACGGTCAGCCAGTTGTTGCTGAAACTGAACAATCCAGCGACGATCAGCACCATAGCAATGGCATTACTGACGGAAACGGCGCGCCGAGTCGCTGTCGCAGCATCACTTGTGCGTGAGAAGAGAGCCCGCAGGACGCGGCCGCCATCGAGCGGGTAGGCAGGCATCAGGTTCAAAGCGGCAAGGTAGAAATTGGCCCAGACCAGGCTTTTCGGCAGGTTGGAGGCCTGTAGCCAGGGGAATCTCCACAGCTCAGCCTGGCGACCGGCCGCGATGACTGCTGCCGTCGCGAGGCAGCCGAGTCCAAGATTCACGAGCGGGCCCACCAGGGCAAGCTGGATTTCACGCTTCCACTGCAACGCCCGCTGCGGCTTCTCGACATGCGATTCGTCGTAGATCGTAACTCCCGTGAGCGGCAGGAGAATTACCGCTTTAGGGATCAGTCCGACCCGGCGGGCGGCCAGCATGTGACCGCATTCGTGCAGGCCAACGCATGCCAGGAGAATGGCGACAAGCGCCAGATCACGAGGCCCGCTAGCCGACTTGTGCGCCGCATACTCCATGCCGTAAATAAAAAGAGGCAAGAGTAAGAACGTCAGGTGCAGCCGCACGTCCACACCGAAGAGGCGACCGATCGAAATGGACATGCTGCGCATACGCTTATTCTCATTTTACATTGGCCGCTATAGTGGTTGAGGCCACGAAAGTTCTCGCCCATGCGGGTTATCTCAGGGAAATACCGTAGCCGTCTTCTGCACTCCATCCGGGGGATGGATGTTCGTCCGACATCGGACCGGCTGCGCGAGACGCTGTTTAACGTGCTGACGGCGGGAAATCCTGAATGCCTGACCGGCACGGTATGGCTCGATCTGTTCGCGGGAACCGGAGCCGTAGGCATTGAGGCGCTCAGCCGCGGCGCGCGCCAAATTTATTTTGTGGAGAAGGCTGGCGCAGCGGCCGCGGCGATTCGCAAGAATTTGCAGGGTCTCGCCATCGTGGACGGGTTCGCCGTGATGAACGAAGATGCGCTGCACGCGTTATTGAAGTTGGAACGGCAGGGGACCAAGGCGGACGTGGTGTTCCTGGATCCACCGTATAGCGTAAGTGCGGCATATGCGAATACGTTGCACGCACTGGGAGAGTCCGCGCTGCTTTCCTCGTCGTCGATCGTGGTCGCGGAACACGAAAAGAAATTTGATCCGGGAGAGCAGTTCGGTGCCTTGCAGCGGTTTCGGTTGCTGGCGCAGGGAGGGGCGGCTTTGAGTTTCTACCAAATGAGTGCGAATCGCCTGGACCGGTGATGCGATGGATTTTAGAAGATTTCAATGAGAAGCGAACCCCAGGGGCTAAAGCCCGGATCGTTGGTGGTCTTTTATGGCGCGGCTGAAGCCGCGCCCTTTCAAAATTGAACCGCACGTCCCCTTCAAGTCTGATTGCGCGCCCTTTCAAACCTTAGCCGCGCGGCACTTTCAATCTGATTACGCGCCGTTTCAAGCCTGAACTCTGGGGGCTTCGAATCTGACGTGTGCGTGACAGCAAGCTACTGGCAAGCTGGTGCTACATGATCAGTTCGTCGGTACGGCGGACGATGGGGTGCTGCATCTCTTCCAGATCGTTCTTCACCATATTGAGGCCGTAGACACAGCTTTCGAAATTCTGCGACAGAGTGGCGAACAGCGGCGCGACCTTGGCGTATTCGAAGTGCTCAAATTTGCTGACGATGTAATAACTCTCTTTGCCAGCCTTGATCCACTCGACGAAGTTCTCCAGGCGCTGACGGCGGAGCCGGAGATGATTGATGCTTTCCGGAAACATGCCGGCGAAAAACAGTGTGTAGTCGCCGATGTGCTTGCGCACCTGCCGCTCACGGTCGAAAGAAGGAGCTGGGCCGTATACGGGATCAGATTCGAGCAGCATTTCACCCACATCCGCGAGCGGCCGGTTCGCGTTGTCTCGAACTTTATGGAGTTGCTCGACGTCGCAAAATTCCGCGAGAAGGTGCGAAACGTACGCCACGATCTGCGGATCACGAATTCCGATTTCCTCCGCGTAGTGCCGTCCAACCAGTTCTTCGAACAACTGCCGCAACGGGTGCGAGTCCGGAATCATAGGTTTTTGGCCCCCTGAACACCGCTCTGCACACGGAGTTCAGCCACTTGCGTGTGTTGATATCCCAATTCGACTGGCAAACGCAAGTGACTTTTGTTTATCGGCATGATTTATTTTCCTGATCAGTTAGAAGGGGCTGTGTTCACGCGAGTTGTGCAGCGAACTCGTCAAATTCTTGCACCTTGGCAGTTACTCCCGTGCGGGAAATTGCTGTAGATTGCTGGCAGTCGAACAGTGCGGCTGCCAATTTCACAGCGGTGAGGACCCGGCAAATACAATGACGGCATTGGGAGGAAAAGCAATGCAGCGGCAAAACATTTCAAGTGGGACGACCTGGGAGCCTATCGTCGGTTACTCTCGTGCCGTCAAAATCGGAGCTTACGTTCACATCTCGGGCACGACGGCGACCGGACCCGACGGCAAGATCGTTGGCGTGGGAGACGCCTATGCCCAGGCGGTCCAGACTTTGAAGAACATCGAGAGTGCGCTGACCCGGGCAGGCGCCAGTATGAAAGACGTAGTCCGAACGCGCATGTACGTCACCGACATTTCGCAGTGGGAGAAGATCGGCAAGGCGCATGGCGAATTTTTCCGTGACATTCGCCCCGCGACCGCGATGGTGCAGGTGAGCGCGCTGATCTCGCCTGAGATGCTGGTAGAAATCGAAGCTGATGCGGTCGTCGGATAGCTTCAGATAAGCGGCTTCGACATCACGACGAAGTGACACGGTACTTTCGTCGTCAGTTCCAAGGGAAATGGCGAAGTGCCGGTTTCGGTGTATCCGCGGCGATGGTAGAAGCTGGGCAGTTCGAGCCGTACATTCACGATGCGCAGATCCATGAACCGGCAGCCGGCCCCAGCGCAATAATTTTCGGCGGCGCTCATAAGCGTCGAGCCGAGCCCCGCCTTTTGCCGATCGGGATCGACCGATAACAATCCCAAATAACTTCTCTCTCCCCGCAACTCGATATACACGCAGCCGGCGATGGAGCCGGCATCCTCGGCCACGAGGAATTTTCCTTTTTCCATGAAAGAGAGAACCGTTTCCATATCGATGCGGTCGCGATCGATTAGGAAAGATTCGGCGTTGCGAAAAGCGGCATTGATGACCGCCATGACGGCTGGAGCGTCCGGAATTTGCGCGAGACGAATCTGCACGGCTTCTCCTGCCCGGGGGGGCGGCTTGAACCAGGGTATAGAATCCTTCCCACCAAAATCATCCGTCAAGAATCTTCTGTGAATTCATCTTTGGAGGCTCGAGTGAAACGCATTCTCGGC
>Ga0335076_10001330_pt1 | contig 23874 bp, 15 predicted proteins | sample Lox_Sample_25_FD_206717 | JGI IMG/M metagenome (GOLD analysis project Ga0335076, IMG submission 206717) | Soil microbial communities from Loxahatchee National Wildlife Refuge, Florida, United States - Lox_Sample_2.5 | ecosystem: Environmental > Terrestrial > Soil > Wetlands | place: USA... | reverse complement strand
TTTGCGCGATGAAGCCGCGCGCGCAATCGAGGCGCTCTGCGGCCCTCTTGGACTTGCGAAGCATTCCGAAGACGATTCGCAGCGCGCGGGCGGTTTCACAGCGTTGCGCCCGATCGCGGCCGCTGCTTCCCCGCTGCGTACTTCCGCATCTGTCAGCGCGGGAGCGAGCGCCGCCGTTGCCACGGCCCCGGAAATTCTTTTGCTCACGGAAGAGCAATCCGCGCCGCTTCGACGATTTTATTTGGATGAAATGCGACCATTTCTCGAACATCCGCGGCAACGCGGCGCGCGCCTTGCGGACGCGGATCGTGCGCACAGCGCGTTCACCGCTCTCAAAACGCTCTTGCCTTCAGAAGCCCACGCCGCGCTCGCCGACCTCGAAGATATTTGCGACGAAGCACGGCAGCTCACGCGCCAGGAGCGTCTCCATCGCTGGCTGCATGCGTGGCTGCTCGTCCACATTCCGCTTTCGCTTGCGCTCATTTTGCTCGGCGCCGCGCACGCCCTGATGGCTTTGCGCTACTAGGTGACTCTTGCCGCGGATTCGCACAACGAAAAAGCTCGCGCAGCGCATTGACTTGAATTATTTCAAGCGCCCTACGCCGTTCAAGCGCGCGAAATTCTGGTCGTGCATTCTGGTTCCGGCCGCCGCGCTCGTTTGGATCGCCTCGCATTTCATCTCGGGCGATCCTCGTGTTTATTCAAGCGGCCGGCTCAGCGAACCGCATGCAGTCCTTGAAAAACAGTGCGCGGCTTGCCACGTTCAACAAGTAGGCGCTTTCTCGGCAAGCGTTTCCGATGCGGCTTGCCTTTCCTGCCACGACGGTCCCGTTCACCACGCGGATATGCAGCGCCAACCCGCTTGCGCGAGGTGCCACGCGGAACATCGCGGCCGCGTCAATCTCGCGGCGACCAGCAATCAGGCTTGCGCATCATGTCATTCCGACTTGCAGTCTCCTGCTAATTCAGCTCATTATGCGGCGCACATCCGCACCTTTGAGGACGGGCATCCGGAATTTGCGGCGCTGCGTTCTGTTTCCGGAGTTGCTGCCAGCGACCCCGGGATGATCAAGCTCAATCACGCCATTCACATGAAGCTGATTCGCGTCGGGCCCATTGGCCCAGTTGTGCAACTTGATTGCTCCGACTGCCATCGCCCAGCAGCGGTAGAGACTTCGTGGGGCTACGCCGACGCGAGATACATCTCCGCCAATCCTTCTTATTCGGATAAGGACGTGCTTCTAATGGCTACGTCTTCCGGCAATGCTTCATTTCGTCCGCCAACCGGACGTGAACTGATGGCTCCTCCGAGATTCGCCACTGCATGCGCGCGTTGCCATCTGCTTACATTCGACAAACGATTCGACGAAGGCGTCCCGCACGATAAGCCGGAAGTCATTTACGCATTCTTGCTGAAGAAATTTGCGGCGTACATCGCGACGCATCCGTCGGAATTGCGCGTCGCGCGCGAGCCGAGCCGCGATCTGACGGGGAAGCCATGGTCGCCGGAAGTCCGCGTTTTGACTCCGGCTCAATGGGTTGCGGAACGAACCGCGGCTTCAGAAGACTTGCTGTGGCGAAAAACTTGCAAACAATGCCACACGCTTTCATTCACCGGCGGAAAAAACGACTTGCCGGAAATCGCGCCGGCAAAAATCACCGCGAAATGGCTGCCGCATTCGAATTTCGATCACGATGCTCACCGGGGTTTTTCGTGCGCCAGTTGCCATCAGAAAGCGTTCACGAGCACGGAATCGGCTGACATTCTCATTCCTGGCATCGCCGTTTGCCAGGCCTGCCACGCTACAGGCCCCGCACACGCGGAAGCACGATGCTTCGAATGTCACACTTATCACGATTGGTCGAAACGCAAGGGAATCCGGCCGACGTTCACGCTGCCTGCGCTCCGATCATCGAGCGATTGAGGCCGATGTTTCGCCCGTTCAGCATTGCGCCATTTTTTCTCTCTTCCAGGAGGCATAACGCTTTGACCGCCCCGAGCATCGCCTTCTTTTGCATTTCTCTTGAGCGACTGAAAAAATAGGTTTGCGACCCATGTCCTCACAGCGCAAAACTGCCGTTCACACCATTCCCGTCGGCACGCAAATCCTTACCCTCTCGAATGTGAAATCTCCTGAAGGTGTGTTGCTCCACAAACCGGGGGCCGTTGGAGTCATCATCGAAGCTCCTCCGCGCTCCAACGCGTCCTATCGCGCGCGCTTTCCCGATGGGACGGTTGCGAGTCTCTCCCGCCGTTCGTTCGAACCGCGCAAGGAACGCGCCAAGTCCATCCTGGCGGTTTTCCGTACGCCTCCTCATGATCTTTATGAATACGTGATCTACCGCTGCGTGGTCGGCTCGCGCGCGTACGGGCTGGAGGAGCCCGATTCGGACACCGACCGCCGGGGCATTTACCTTCCTCCTGCGGACAAGCAATGGTCGCTTTGGGGGCTGCCCGAACAACTCGAGCGCCATGAAACGCAGGAATGTTACTGGGAGCTGGAAAAATTTCTGCGGCTGGCGCTTCGCGCAAATCCGAACGTGCTTGAGTGCCTCTATACGCCGAGCGTGGAATTCGCGGCCCCCCTTGCCAAGGATTTGCTGGCGATGCGGTCGGTCTTCCTGACGCGGACTGTCTATCAGACTTATAACGGCTACGTGCTTTCTCAATTCAAGAAGCTCGCGCAGGATCGCCGCAACTCCGGCCGCATCCGCTGGAAGCACGCCATGCACCTCATCCGCCTGTTGCTGTCCGGCATCACGATTCTGAAGGAGCAGCAAGTGCCCGTTCAGGTCACCGCATATCGCGAAAAGCTTCTGGCCATCCGCGGCGGCCACTGGGAATGGAACGAAGTGCACGCCTGGCGCAAACAATTGCACAAGGAGTTCGACGCAGCCTTCGCCAAATCCACACTCCCCGAGCATCCCGACTACGACCGCGTGAATTCCTTCCTGCTCAAGGCCCGCCGCTCGATGCTCTAGTTTTCGGTTCCGCGCCCTCACGCGCCCCACGGTCCGAAATTCCCGCTCCAGGCACGATTCCCCGATCCGTCAGGAGTTGGCTCTCCCAGCACAGCCTCAACCGCTCCAGTTGACGCCCCGGCTTGGCTAATTCAGTCTGATTGAACCGTAGATTTCCAAGCCCCGGAGTGATCCACGCGAATCGTTTTACCGTATCTCTATTCGCAGCCTCGCCCGGACTGCTTGATTGAAATCTGGGGCCACTTAGAAAGAGGAAATCGCCATGATGAAATCGGCCCACCGGACCTTTGCGATTGCCGCACTATTCTCTCTCGTCGCCCTGTTCTCTCTTGCTGCGAATGAGCCCGAAAAGACATTCCGCGGCGAAATCGGGGATTCTCAATGTTCCTTGAACGTCCATTCGGCGAGCCGGTCACACAAGGAAATGATGGACATGAGCAGCGACTTGAAGACGCCGGCCGATTGCGCCCGCTTCTGCGTGAAGGAACGTGGCGGCCGCTACGTTCTGCAGACCAAAGAGAAGGTGTACAAGCTCGACAACCAAGACCTGGCGGACAAGTATGCCGGCGCGGCGGTAAAGGTCGTCGGCGTCCTCGATGCCAAGACCGATACCATCGCCGTCCGCGCCATCGAGCCTCTCCCCGCTTCAAAGAACAATTGACCCGCTCCGGAATAGACCTCGCTCCTCAATGCTCGGCAGCTGGGCTTTGGGAGGAGACTCGAATTGCGCGCACGGCGTGAACCGTCACGCGGGGTGGCCTCCGCGGGGCCGCTGTCATAGCCTGAATCAAGCGCAGAAACAAGAAACTACTTAAAGTATATCGAAATTTAAACCTCTGGCCGTTTCACCACGCGGATTTTTCGTTATCATTTCAAGTGCGATTGAGGTGCTTGAAATGACCGATACAACTTCTATCTCACTCTCCGATACTTTCGCCGTATCGAAGCCCCTTTCTCCCGAAGAACTAGGCAAGATAGACGCTTACTGGCGCGCGGCCAATTACCTTTCGGTTGGCCAGATCTACCTCTATGACAATCCCTTGCTCCAAGAACCTTTGAAGCTGGAGCACGTCAAGCCACGTCTGCTCGGACACTGGGGCACGACACCGGGCCTGAACTTCATCTATGTCCACATGAACCGCCTCATCAACAAACTCGGCTTGAATGCGATCTACGTCACAGGTCCGGGGCATGGCGGGCCGGGGCTTGTGGCGAACACGTATCTGGAAGGCACCTACACAGAGCTCTATCCGAACATTTCGCGGGATGCGGAGGGATTGCAGCGGTTGTTCAAACAGTTTTCCTTTCCCGGCGGAATTCCAAGCCACGTCGCACCGGAAACACCAGGATCGATTCACGAAGGCGGCGAACTCGGCTATTCACTGGCACACGCGTACGGCGCCGCGTTCGACAATCCCGCTCTGCTAGTGTGCTGCGTGGTCGGCGATGGCGAGTCGGAAACCGGGCCGCTGGCGACGAGCTGGCACTCAAACAAATTCCTGAACCCTGTTCGCGACGGCGCGGTGCTTCCCATTCTGCATTTGAACGGATACAAGATCGCCAATCCCACGGTGCTGGGAAGAATGTCCGACGAAGAGCTGACTCAGCTCTTTTGCGGTTACGGGTACAAACCCATTTTTCTGGAAGGACGCGAGCCGCTCGACATGCACCAACGGATGGCCGCGACGCTTGAGGCCGCAATCCGAGAAATTCATTCCATACAGGCAGATGCTCGCAAGCAGAACGCGGCGAGCCTTCCGGTTTGGCCGATGATCGTTCTGCGCACACCCAAAGGATGGACCGGGCCCAAGATTGTTGATGGAAAACCCGTAGAAGGAACGTGGCGGGCGCACCAGGTTCCTCTCGCGGAGATGGCTTCGCATCCAGGTCACGTGAAACTGCTCGAAGAATGGATGAAGAGCTACAAACCGGAGGAACTCTTCGATGTGAACGGAAGGTTCGCTCCGGAGCTGGCCGATCTGGCGCCGAAGGGCGCGAGCCGCATGGGAGCAAATCCCCATGCGAACGGCGGATTTCTCCTCAAGGATCTGGTCATGCCCGATTTCCGTGAATACGCGGTTGACGTTACGAAGCCGGGCACGACAATTGCCGAAGCCACGCGCGTGCTGGGAAGATTCCTGCGGGACGTCATGAAGCGAAATGCCGAATCCAGGAACTTCCGCGTATTCGGTCCGGACGAAACGGCATCCAACCGGCTGGACGCCTTATACGAGGTGACCGACAAAATCTTCATGGAGCCGCTGCTGGCGACGGACGAGCATCTTTCGGTGAATGGCCGCGTGATGGAAGTGCTGAGCGAGCACATGTGCCAGGGCTGGCTCGAAGGCTATCTCCTGACAGGACGCCACGGATTCTTTTCCTGCTACGAGGCGTTCATCCACATCGTGGATTCGATGTTCAATCAGCACGCGAAGTGGCTCAAGGTCACTCACGACATACCCTGGCGCCGCCCGATCGCATCCCTAAATTACCTGCTCACATCGCACGTGTGGCGTCAGGATCACAATGGATTCAGCCACCAGGATCCCGGCTTCATTGATCACGTCATCAACAAGAAGGCCGATGTTGTGCGCGTCTATCTGCCACCCGACGCGAACACGCTTCTTTCGGCGGCTGATCACTGCCTGCGCAGCCGCAATTACGTGAACGTGATCGTCGCCGGAAAGCAGCCCGCGCTGCAGTGGCTCAACATGCAAGCCGCCATTGAGCACTGCACCAACGGGATCGGCATTTGGGATTGGGCCAGCACGGACAACGGAACCGAGCCGGATGTCGTGATGGCTTGCGCAGGAGACACCCCGACGCTGGAGACACTGGCAGCGGTGGATCTGCTACGGAAGCATTTTCCGGACATCAAGATTCGCGTGGTCAACGTCGTGGACCTAATGACACTGGAGCCCTCAACGGAACATCCTCACGGCCTTTCGGACCGCGAGTTCGATTCGCTGTTCACTACCGACAAACCTATTATCTTCGCGTATCACGGCTATCCGTGGCTGATCCATCGCCTCACGTACCGCCGCGCGAACCACGAGAACCTGCATGTGCGCGGCTACAAGGAAGAAGGAACAACGACAACGCCCTTTGACATGGCGGTATTGAACGATTTGGACCGGTTCCATTTGGCAGGAGATGTCGTGGACCGCGTCCCGCGCCTCCAGAGAATCGGCGCGCATTTTCAGCAAACGCTGCGCAACAAGCTGGTCGAACATAAGCAATACATCTCGCGGTATGGCGATGACATGCCGGAAATTCGCGGCTGGAAATGGCCTTCCTAGGCGATGAAAATCCTGATCCTCAATTCCGGCTCGAGCAGCCAGAAGAGCTGTCTCTACGAGCTCGCCGGCCCCCTGCCCGAGCACCCGCCAAATCCGCTATGGGAAGCAAAGATTGAATGGGACGGCAACGAGGCTGACGTTCAGATCAAGACTGCAAAAGGGGTCGCGCTCAAGAATCGCGTTAGCGTGGCCTCCCGCCGCGAGGCGCTGGAACATCTTTGTCGTTCGTTGTGGGAGGGCGAGACCCCCGCCATCGAGAAACCGTCAGAGATTCGCGTCGTCGGCCATCGCGTCGTTCATGGCGGCGACAAATTCGAAGAGCCCGTGGTGATTACCGATGAAGTGAAACGCGCGATTTCATTGCTTGCCACGTTCGCACCGCTGCACAATCGAGCGGAGCTTCAAGGTATCGAACTCATCGAGCATCTGCTCGGGCCGGTACCCCAGGTCGCGGTGTTTGATACTGCGTTCCATCACCGTTTGCCTGCCGCTGCCGCGGTCTATCCGGGCCCTTATGAATGGTTCGAGCAGGGCATTCGGCGTTATGGGTTCCACGGCATCAACCATCAATACTGTGCCGGACGGGCCGCTCAGTTGCTCGGCAAGCAGTTGGATTCTCTGCGGCTCGTTTCTTGCCATCTTGGCAATGGTTGTTCGCTGGCCGCGATCGAGCGCGGCAGAAGTATTGACACCACCATGGGCTTCACACCTCTTGAAGGATTGATGATGGGCACTCGCTCGGGATCCGTTGATCCCGGCATCCTGACGTACCTGATGCGGGAGAAAGGAATTGGCGGACAGCGGCTCGATGAACTGCTCAATAAGGAATCTGGACTTCTTGGCATCAGCGGAGTTTCAAGCGACATGCGCGAAATCTGGAAAGCGAGAAATTCGGGCAACCAGCGAGCGCAATTGGCTTTTGACATTTTCGTGCATCGCCTCCGCTCCGGCATCGGCTCGATGGTGGCCAGCTTGGGCGGTCTTGACACTTTGATTTTCACGGCGGGAATTGGAGAGAACTCGTCCGAAGTGCGCGAAGCCGCATGCGCGGGGCTCGGGTTTCTCAATTTGAAGTTGGATGGTGTCCAGAACGGTCGGCCGCATCTCGATCAAGACATCGCCGCGCAGGATTCGGCAGTTCGCGTGCTGGTCATTCGCGCGCAGGAAGATTGGGCTATCGCCCGCGAATGCTGGAAGATGTCCTCAAAATGCTGATAGGGACCAGGACAGGACGCCGATGCTCCACTTGCGATCTGAAGTTTGCCGCCGCCGCACCGTGCCGGGTTATTTTCTAACGGCTTCGACGTGCACCAACAGCGCTTCTGGTGAGCCACTCGCGCTGGAATATTCATCGCTGCTGATTTTTCCACCGTCGAGAAACTTCGTCGCGTTTCGCAGTGCAAATTTCATCCCGCCGGCCGAAAACTCCGAGCGATACACGAGCTCGTCTCCTTCCCACTGGCCCGTTTCCACGATCGCGGCAGGAAAGGAATCGCCAAATACATAAGCCTTGTAAGCCTTTTCTTTGGGATCCCAGGTCATGACCATTACTCCTTCAAAGTCGCCGACCGGTCCTTTCGAATGGAAGTGATTGAAGATCGAATTTCCGCCCGGTCCGAGTTCGCTGGTGTACACGCCGGTGTTCACGCCGCCGTTCGGAGCGAACTCCGACTTCGGATACGTTTCGGTGTACGTCCACGTGCCGATATAAAGTTTAGACAGCCGCTGCATCTCCGGCAGCGGCAGTGCCGGCGGCTTTTCCTCCTGCGCGACAGAATTTTTGGCAGGAGAAAAAAGTAAAGCGACGGCAATGAACAAACCTGTGCTAAGGCTTTTTCGCTTCAGAAAGTGACCCATTCTTTCCTCCGTCGAGAGCGGCGTCAGGCCAGAACTTCTTTCCTTCAGCTTTACCCGGTCTTTGTCAAGGACGGGCAGAGGCTCTCCTTCTAATGCAGGTAAGTTACCTGCGGGTCTGTCGAAAAGCAAACCACGGTCCACAAACCCGACAATTCACGCCAGCGTCCGCGCTGCAAATGCGACCCGATTCTCCGGTAACCGCGATCTTCGGAAATCGGCAAACTTCCCTTAGGCAATGAGCGCGCCCAAACGGTCGCGCCACTCTCCGTTCGCGGTGGTAACATCTGCGACGGCCTTTCCCTGTCCGAACGAGGATGGGGCCAGCCATCGCCGGAGCCGATCTCTCCAGGAGGTGAACGTGAGCAGAACTCGACGCCAATTTCTTTGTGGCAGCGCAGCACTGGCGACAGCAGCGTTGGCCCTGCCCCTTCTGGCACAGCAGGTGCAGCATGGGATGCCCGTGCCGCCCCAGCCGGCCGGTCCTTCGGAAACGGAACAGCCCGCGACCGCACCGAAATTCGACCCACTTTTGATCATGGAGGAGCACGAAAAGGACTTCAGGAAAAAATTAGAGGAAATTTATGAAAAGGTGCACGAATTGAAGATGGAAGCCGACGCAACTCCCACTGCGGATATTTTTTCGGTGAAAATCTACAAGCAAACCAAAGAAATCGAATCGCTCGCAAAACAATTGAAAAAGTTAGCGAAAAGCTGACAGAATAATCTGGAATTTTTCCTGGAAAGCGAAGCAGCCCATGTCCGACACCGAACCCAAATGCGAATTCGAGAGCAAGAAGCTGATTCTCCGCTTTGAGACCACCATCGAGGCGCGCACGGATGCGATTCCTCCCGTGGTGGAGAGAATCATGGAACTGGTCCAGACCATGGGTTGCGCGGCAGGCAAGGAGCACCAAGTGGAGACGGCGTTGTTTGAAGCTCTTGCGAACGCCGTGCTCCATGGATGCAGAAACGACGCCTGTAAGAAGGTGGAATGCTGCGTTGCGTGCGATGAATCGCACGGCATGCTGATCATCATCCGCGATCCCGGCGAGGGCTTCGATCCCAAGAGCATTCCGAGTCCGGTGATGGGACAAAACATTTTTTCGACACATGGCCGCGGCATATTCCTAATCAACCAACTGGTGGACGATGTGCACTATGAGAAGGGCGGCACGGAAATTCACATGCGTATTGCATGAATTTGGCTAACCTTGGTACTGCGCGAAGTGACGCACCGCACCGGAACGATTGGGGATAGTGGCCCAGATTTCCGTTTGGTTTCTTCCGTACTTCTTCTACCATACTCATTCTAATAGACTTACATTGTCTGCAAAAAGTTTGGGTCTGGCAGGTGTCCTGCCTTTTTCTTCTCCGGAGGTGATCACCATGGCACCGTCCGCCATCGTGGATGCACCGGTCCACAACAAAACAGCAAATACTGTAGTTCTCCCGCTTGAAAAAGAGACTCGGCCGCGGGCCGCGGTTGCCGCGAGCTATGCCGGACATCTCTTCAAGGATTCATTGCTCGAGCAAAACCGAGTGAAGAGCAGTTCGAAAACGGTGGATCTGCTCATTGCCCTGGCATTTCATATTGCAGTGCTGAGCATTCCGATATTGCTTGGTCTTTATTTCACGCAGACCATCAATCTGAAACAGTTCACTTCAACTCTCCTCGTCGCGCCACCACCGCCGCCACCACCGCCGCCGGCGCCGGCAGCAGCAATCAAGGTCCAGGCGCCCAAGCGAGTTTTCATCTCAAACGGCAAGCTCATCGCGCCCACAGTCATTCCTAAGGAAATCGCGAACATCAAGGAAGCTCCACTCCAGCCTGATGCCGTTGACGGAGTCGCCGGAGGAGTTCCTGGGGGGGTTCCTGGAGGTCAGATGGGAGGGGTGATCGGCGGAATTATTGGCGGAATCGGATCGACAGGACATGCGGTCGCGCCGCCGCCCCCCGTGAAGAGAATCGTGCGTGTAGGTGGAAGAGTGCGTCCGCCGAAAATAATTCTCAAAGTGACGCCGAACTATCCCGCACTCGCGAAAATGGCGCATGTTTCTGGAGACGTGCAGATCGAAGCGGTGCTCGATGAGCAAGGGGACGTGACCGAGATGAAGATCGTGTCCGGGCCACCATTGCTCTATCAGGCCGCGCTGGAAGCGCTTGCGAAATGGAGGTTCGAGCCGACTTACCTGAATGATCAACCGGTTTCGGTTCAGCTGATTGTCACGGTCTCTTTCCGGTTGGAGAATTGAGCCGGAGGAGTATGGACGGAGAGGGCGGAACGCCGCTTCAGGGGTGTTCCGCTCTCTGTCATTCGAACAGAATCGCGCTTCAGAGCTGAAATTGCGTTCCCAAGAGCGTAAGGAATTGCGCAAGCCAGTCGGGATGCGCGGGCCAGGCTGGAGCTGTTACGAGATTGCCGTCGGTGGTCGCGCCGGTCATCGGTAGATCAATAAATGCCCCTCCGGCCCGCGTGATATCCGGAGAAACTGCCGGATAACAACTGCACTTCCTGCCTTCCAGAACACCCGCAGCGGCCAGGATCTGAGCTCCATGGCAGATCGCGGCAATTGGTTTATTTGCTCTTGAAAAATGTCGGACGATTTCGAGCACGCGGGGATTGAGGCGAATGTATTCGGGAGCGCGGCCGCCAGGAAGTACCAGGGCATCGTAATTGTCTGGCTTAATCTGATCGAAGGTGGCATTCAGAGCGAAATTGTGACCGCGCTTTTCGGAATAGGTCTGGTCGCCTTCAAAATCGTGGATGGCGGTTCGAACGGTTTCGCCGGATTTCTTTCCGGGGCATACGGCATGAACGGTGTGGCCAACCATCAGAAGCGACTGGAATGGAACCATCACTTCGTAATCTTCGACGTAATCACCCACGAGCATAAGAATGGATTTTTTCGCCATGGCTTCATCCCCAAAAGATTATTCAGAAAGTGTAGCGCAATTGAGAACTGCAAACTAAAAAAGGGGCGACCGCTTTGCGGTCGCCCCTCGGTTGAAGTTCCTGCCCGGGCTTAGCTCGTTGCCGCTGGAACAGAAGCGGAGACAGCTGAGTCCGGAGCCGGCGTTGGCGCCTGAGGAACGGATTCGGGCGACTCCTGAATGGTGAGCTGGTCCGTGCGGGACTTGCCCCATTCGCGAAGCGTGAGTCCCTGTGAGGCGAAGAAACGGCGGATGCGGGCCGAATCCCAGCGAAGAACGTCCTCGAGCACCGGGATGAGGGCGCTCATGGCATTGTCACTCAAAACGGTGCGACGGGCTACGCGAGTGATGAATTCCGCTTCGCTGACCGCAATCGTGAGCCCGTCGTACTGGTTGACGTGCATCATGACGGGAAGATCCGAGCTGCCATCGCCCATATAGACGATGTGATCGTGGCTGATGCCAAGCTGGGCTCGAATTTCCTCGAGAACCGTGATTTTGCCCCAGCCCGCAGTGGCACGGATAATGGCTTGAACCTCGCCGCTATCGGGATTGTAGTAAAAGCGCGTGCCGTAAATGTTTTCCGGGGGGACGATGCCCTCGAGGGCGGACTGGATGATTTCTTCAGGCGCGGCCGAAACGACGTAGAAGGAGAACTTGTAGCCTTCCGCGAGATTCTCGAGCGCGCGTGCAAAAAGCCCCACGTTGTGCTTGAGACGAATGCGCTTTCCCGTATCCACCAAATGTTCCCGGCGCACGCGCCGGAATTCCGGATCGTGCAAGATCAAATAAGAGAGCTCCGCTCCCTGTTGCACCAGGTTGATCTTCGAGAGCCCTTTGACACGATGATCGAAGTCCGGGACCCCGATCAACTCGGCGAGTACGACGCCGGAGTCGTTGAAACTCAAGGTCTGGTCAAAGTCGCTGGCCAGAAGGTACTGCTGCACCATGATATGCAACCTCTTCCTTTCTATCGGCTCACCCGAGGGGGGCCGGGGTGCGCGATATCGCACCGAACTAACTACCATTTACACCCTAACCTCGTTCACGCCCGCGGACCTCACGAATAATTTGAATGGTTTCTATGCACAGATACGTGAACGTTTCATTGTTATTCGTTTAGATGCAGCCGGGTGGTAAAGGGTTAAAGGGAAAGAAGTTGGGAGCGTCAACGTTACAGGAGAATGGTTCAAAAAGGGACGAACTGGACGGAGGTACAGTACGAAGAAGGAGCGAAGAAATTTTGGCGAGCTTGGAGAGTCCCAGGCAACTTGGCTCGAGCTGCAGAATTGAGCCTCATGGGGAGGGAGCAAGAGAATGATCCGGCTGGCCGGCGGTGAGTTGAATTATTTGGCGCCGCGACGCTGATACAACCTGCACCGGTTCCCTGCACTCCAAAAGCTGGCGGTGTTTGCATTCATTTGCAACCAGAGAACAGAGCGCCTTTCTACGTGGCGATGGTCGCCTGAGGTTCTGTTAGGATGTATTGATAGGCGCGGAGCGTCGCGCATGGGACCGATTTCTTAGCGCAGTTTCCGCGAATTGTTTGGGCGGCCTTCGGGCATAGACACACGGGGCGCAAATCGACGGTTGGACTGAAACTGCCCGGCGTTGAGGCGAACGCCGCTGAGGTCCGGTAAGTACGAGAGTGCTGTGATTGTCGCAATGGGATGAACAGGAAGATGGCGGGCCGCAACCCAAACGAGTTCATCCGAATCGAAATGAAAGAAAGAGATTCGAAGTCATTCCATGATCGCAAGCGTAAATGCAGTCTCATCTCGAATTTGTCTCCGCAAAAAGGAATTTCTTCCCAGGGGAAGCGCAGAGGGCCTCGCGTGGATGCGTTTTTCTCGACTCGCCGCGGCACTTGTTTTCCTTGGTACGACGAACTCCGCGTTCGGGCAGCGAGCTACGCCCAAAAATAGCGGCGACCAGACAGCCTCGCTGCACGGAAGTGTTACCACCACGCAGGGCGGTGTTGCTGTTGGACTTTCCGGGATCATCGTGAAGCTTGCCCGTGACCCTGCCAGCGGCACACCATTGAGCACGGTCACAGACGAGAACGGCGGGTATGAGTTCCGGAATCTGGAGCCTGGCACTTTCAAGGTTACAATCGCGGAGGCTGGATTCAAGCCGGTCACCAAGACGGTCATGCTCAATGCCAAAGAGCAAGGCGTTCAGGACTTTTCGCTCGAGCTGGTAGCGGTGAGCGAAAAAGTGGAAGTAAAGGAAAACGCTTCGGCGATTGACACCCAGAGCGCGGCGTCGCCGCCGGCGACGGTTACAAAATCCGAGCTGACCACGATTCCCACGCCGCAAGAGAAAGTGAAAGACGTCCTACCGATCACGCCGGGAGTGATCAAAACGCTGGACAGCAAGCTGAGCTTCAAAGGGGCGGATGAGAATCAGAGCCTGCTGATCGTGAATTCCGCGCGAACAACCGATCCTGTGACAGGAAGCTTTGGAGTTCCGATACCCACGGATGCGGTCGAGTCGTTCAACGTCTATAAAACGCCGTACGACGCCAGCCTAGGGAGCTTCTCGGGCGGGCTCACATCGATCGAGACGAGACCTCCTGACGACAAATGGGGCTTCAAATTGAGAGGAGTGGTGCCGTCGTTTCTTGGCAAGGAGGGGCATCTTGCAGGGATTGCGGAAGCCATTCCGGGAATTGCGTTTGATGCGCCGATCATTCGCCACAGATTGCTTTTGTCCGAAGTCTTCCAGTACGAAATGAAGAAGACGACGGTGGAAGGCTTGGCGTGGCCGTATGACATCAGCAAACGACAGGGATTTAATTCATTTACGACGCTCGAAGCGATTCTTGCGCCCAACCACGTGCTCACACTGACTTTGAACGCATTTCCCCTGAGACAACAGAATGCGGACATCAGCGCGCTGGTTCCGCAGACCGCCTCCAACGATCTAAATCAGAGCGGCGTGGCTTTTGGGCTGAGCGACAGGTACGAGTTCGCATCCGGTGCAATCGCGGGAATTGTGGCCCAGTACATGAGGTTTGACAGCAATGCTCACGGCCAGGGTCCCGCTGATATGCTCATTACCCCCGAAGGATGGGGGGGCAACTACTTCAACCGGTGGTCAAGAAGAGGAAAGGAGTTTCAGGCGGTCCCATCGTATCAATTCCCGAAAAAGCACTGGTACGGGGATCACGAAATACGTGTTGGAGTGGATGGCGACTATCGCTCTTTTTTTGGAACGACGGTCTCGCAACCGATTCAACTGCTGCGCCAGGATGGCACGCTGGCGGAAGAGATCACTTTTGGAACGGTTCCCTCGCAGATTACTTCGGACAGCTCCATCGCAGAGTTTGTGCAAGACCACTGGGTGATTGGTCCTCAATGGAGCCTGGACCTGGGAGCGAGATTGTCGAGCGAAACTTCCGGTTGGTCAGCGGCTTTCGCGCCACGCGCTGGTGTGGCTTATTCGCCGGGGAAAAGTGGCAAGACGGTGATTCGCGCAGGAGCCGGGATGTTCTACGGAGTGCTTCCTCTGCTGGCCGGGAACTTCGAAGCGAATCCAAGCCGAACGATTGCGGAATTCGACCCTATGGGAGCCCCCATCGGTATCCCAGTGAGCTATACCAATGTTTACGCGGGAAGCTTCGACCCGCTGACTGCATCAGTGTTGCCTCCTCATCCGGACACATCGCCGCGGAATGTTACCTGGAATACCGAGGTGGAACACGAGGTTCGCTCCGACCTGAACCTGAAACTAGGATACCTCGACAGCCACACAACTTATCTGTTCAATGTAAATCCCTTCACATCCTCGACCGGTGGGGATTCCTTTATCGGGCTTACAAACACAGGTTCATCCCACTATCGCGAGATGGAAGCGACGGCGCATTACACGCTGCGAGAGCACGACCAGGTCAATGTTTCCTATATCTGGAGCCGCGCGCGTGGGGATTTAAACAGTCTTTCCAGCATTTACATTCCTTTTGCTGCGCCGGTGATCCGGCCGAATGCATACGGTGTTTTGCCTTCGGACATTCCTGAACGCGTGATTGCGTGGGGGATTTTTGCGATGCCGTGGAAATTGACGTTTAGCCCACTCGCAGACGTTCACACGGGCTATCCCTATTCCGCGGTGGACGTGGCCCAACAATATGTAGGCGTACCCAATTCGCTGCGGTACCCGGAATACTTCTCGCTAGATGTAAAGCTGTACCGGGAGTTTCGCGTGCCGTTTCTGGGCCACCGCGGCGGAAAGACGCATCACATCCGGCTTGGCGTTTACTCGCTCAACTTGACGAATCACGGCAACTTCAATTCGGTGTACAACAATGTGACCGCCCCGAATTACGGGACGTTCAGTGGCTTCATGTACCGGCATGAAGGCGCCATCATAGACTTTGTGGATTGATCGTTTCGAGAATGTCCGGAAGTCTTTTCGAACCTGATCCGCGCTGCCGGGTTCTCAAAAACCAGAGCGTTGCCCACCGGCATCCGCAGCTCTGAGGGCCTTTAAGCCAAGAAGAAAGACAATCCCTCCAAAATGCATGAGGAGAGCCCGCGACCTTGAGGAGTTTTAGTGATGAGCGGGGAGTGAAGGGCGGATAAGGTCCAGCCAGGATGCAGAACCGGTTGCAGACGGCTGAGGTTGAGCGCTGAAGCTTCCGGCTTGAGAAGGCGTGTCGGAGACGGTAAAGAGACGGCCGTCGCGAAGATAGAGGGATTGGGCTTCGGCGAGATCAAGAGGGCGGGCGCCGCGGCGGCCAAAGACGGCAATCTGGTTGCCAGACTCGTCTACCGCGCGATCGCGGTCAATTCCTTTGGAAATGGCAAGCGCGGGGCCGCGGGTGCGGGCGGTGGCGATGAGCTTGGGAGTGGGGCGTGGACTGAAGCCGGAGAAATGTGAAGGATCGTCCCAGGGTGAGACGATCTGCAAAACGCGGAGGCCGTTTTTGCCGTCGGCCACAAAGGCGAAGGCGCTGCCGGCGACCATTCCGATTTTAACGTCGTTGACATCGTTCAATTGGCCATTCGCGCTGAATATTTGATCCAGTCTGAGCACATCCGGTTTTTCCACCTCAATGATGGCGACTCCCTGTTTGCCGGCGGAAACGTAGGCATAAGTGCGCGCGACGTAAATGTTGCGCGCATCGGGCAGGGGAACGAGCGCATTGGAAACAGGAATGGGCTTCGCGAGATCGGTGACGTCCAGTACCTTCAAGCCGTCGCCATCCACTAGAAAGGCGTAACGAAACTGCACGGCGAGGGCCCGCGGACGGCGAAGGAATGGCGCGCCAAGCGTTGCGCTTACACGTGGCGCGAGTGGATTTTCCAGATTGACGACCACAAGCGATTTGCCGGTCAAAATGTATGCAAAATTGCCGGCAATGGTAATGGCGTGGGCGCCCGTTAGGATTCCACCGGGATTGAAGGCGAGGGCGCGCCTGAGGAAATTGTCGGAGGGATTGCCGTTGAGTAGGGTGCCAACGCCAGGACTTTTAGATTTGAGATCAGGATTACCGATGACAACGAGGCCTTCCTGCGCGTCTGCGACATAGAGAAAACCGTATATGAGAGCGATGGGCTGCTCTTCGTTTTGGGGGAGTTGGGCGCGTAAAGGATCCACCGCGAGCGTGGAGGGAGAAGCCACGGCCAAGGCGTCTTTCGTAGGCACATAGAGACGCTGGCCGAGCGGAGAAACAGGAGCGGTAACCATGCGTTCGGAGAAGCCCTTGTTATCAATGTTTGCGATGTCGAAAGCGCGAAAGCCGTCCTTTCCAAGCGCGGCGTACGCATATTCGCCGCGAGCCTGGATATCGAGGACGTTGCCTTGATGCCGATGGGAAGTGGTGAGCTCACGATTTTTCGCGACGAATCTTTTGTAGTCCTCGGGGTAGGCGATGCGCTGGAGATCGCTGCCGTAGATGGCCTCAGGCTCATCATGCTCGGCGACGGCGACGGCTTCGAAGCCGTGCTTGCCGGTGGCGACGTAGATGTAGCGGCCCATGAAGTTCATAAAATTCGTACCTTGAAGAAGAAGCTGGGCCATCCAGGCATTGTTATCGTTCTGAGCGGAAACATGGCAATCGGCGCACTGCCTGGTTTCCGTAGCGCGGACGGTATGCGGTACGAACGTGGAGAAGGCTTCGCCGGAAAAGCCGGGAGCGGAGATGGTCTGTTGCGTGTAGTAGAGCCACTCGCGATTGGCGTTTTGGGAGCTGACGAGGATCGCGCAGGAAGAGCGGGCGGGAGCGATGCGATGGCCGGTGACGGTACCGTCCACACCAAGCATGAAGGTGTCGTCGCGGAGAACCTGGAAATTGTAGGTTGTGTAGTTGCGAGTGGTGAGGCCCTCGTTGTGGAGCATGGGCTTGCGGGCGTTGGCAGTCATCTGGAGATGGCAGCCGAAGCAGGTGGGGGTCCAGGAAGTGTGACAAGCGTAGCAGGTCATGCTGGAGTTGGAATGCGCGAGAGATGAATCGTCAGCGGGTACGCTTGCGAGGGCCGAACCATCCTTGCTCATCAGCTTGGCACGATATGATTTTTCGCTGAAGTGCGCATTGCCGAGGGTGATGGTATCCACAGTCTGGACGACTTCCCATTCGAGATTTGGGTCCATCATGGAGCGCTGGAAGAGTTTTCCGTCACGCCACTCGAAGCGGCGCAAGCCCCAAGGAGTGCGAAGAGCTTCAAGATGACGGCCGGGAAGTTCGCCGGGACGCGCCGGAGGAGGAGCAGCGGGACCGGAAGTGAGGAGCGTGGCCTTAGCGCGGATGGTCCCGTGACAGTCGGTGCAGTCCAATTCGATGGCGGCGCGCGGTTCGGCGTAAAGTTTGCCGTTGCCATGATTGTCCTGCGCGAAATGGCAATCCACACATTGCATGCCTTTGTCGAGATGAATATCGGAGAGATGGACTGCCTTTGAGAAGCGATCGGGGTCGTTGAAGGGGATCATGTTGCCGTTCTTGTCGAGCCAGTTTCCTTGACGGTCGTGTTTGTAAACGGCGCGAAAGACCCAGCCGTGACCGTGAAAATCGGCGAACTGCGTGGTTTTCAGCTTCGAATTAAAGGCGGGACTGCCGGTTTGCTCGAGGAATTTTTCATCACTCCAAAGGCCGCGAGCGGCAGCGGCTTCCGGATTTCGGAGAGAAGCATCGTAGCGCTCCTGCTCGGTGGGATTTCTTTGCCGAGCCGGATACAGTTTGTCGCCGTCGTCTTCGTTGTTCCACCAGGTGTAGCCGAAATAGGTTGTAAGCATGTTGGTGCCGGGATGGATGTGGCAGACCATGCACTGGCTGGAGGGAATGGAAAGAGTGAAGACGTGCTTGAGGGGATGACCAGATTCGTTCTTTGGAATCGTGGGATCGGAAGAAGCGCTAAAGCCGGAGTGCCCGTATTGTGCATACTGGGCGGAACGGGCAGGATCGCGGTCGTTCGCATAGATGACGTGGCAGGCGGAACAGCCGCTGGCGCGATAATCGCCTGGATGGTCGTTCGTGCCAGGGAAGGATAATACGGGATCAACGAGGCGGGTTTTTTGAAGGCCGAGGAACACGGGATCGGTGCGTAACTCGGTGCCGAAGCCACGGTCGCTGAGCTTGTCGTCTGGTTTGCCGGGAGTTTCGTCCGGAAGAGGATTACCGATTTCGGATTTTTTCTCGCCGCCGCGCTCGAAGACGCGCAAAACATTTCCCGGCTGAGAAATCTCCCAACGGAAAAGCGGTTCGAGTTTCAGCACGACACCTTTGAGCCGGGATTCTTCCGCTGAGGGCGGAGGGATCGTTTTGAGAGACTGCGGTTTTCCGTTGAGGCCGTAGCTTTCGCCGAAATGAGTGTCTTTGTAAGGGAAGGCGCCGTTGTTGTAGAGCGCTGCGCCCCAAAGAAAGCCCGTGTGGGCCATCATGCTGGTTTGCACGGCGCGGACTTCGCGGGCATGACAGCCGAGCGAGCCACAGGTCTCCGCAGCCACGCGGAGATCGCCGGGATTGACGAATTTGACGTAGTCCGCAGATTCCTGGAGCCATCCGGTATAGACGCGCTCGGGAAGGGCGGAGCGATTTTTGAAAATGGGATCGTGGGGTTGTACGTGAGCCTTTTCTTTTGCGTCGTTGTATCCAGGAGAGTTCACGGCAGTGCCCGGAGGAACAGATATGGAGGGGTTTCCGCCGTGGCAGTCAGTGCAGCCGAGGAACACGGTTTTTGTCGGGTGCATGGAGGGCTCGTCGGTGGAAGTATGGCAGGAGACGCAGCCGGAGGAGTTCAAAGCGGCATCTTGGGGAGACTGACCGTCTTCGGCTGAGGAATTTGTGAAAGGGTTTTGGGAAGCCGCGCGAAGACGTTCCGCAGCCGTAACCAGCGCCAGAGAAACAACGAGGCAAAGGAGAAGCGCAAACCTGGCCGGTTTTCCCTGCTTAAACGAGTTACGCGACAACGCACCCATTTCTTTCCTTCTCAAAAAGTGAATTTTGCCGAGCCGAACAAGGAAAAGAGAGTGCGGCTGGTGTAAATGTCCCTAAAACCCTGGCCGGGCTGAAGAGCGGCGGCTCCGGCGGTCAGCACGATATTTTCGCTAAGAGGGGGACGGTAGTTAACGCCGATACCCATATCGGTGCCAATGGTGTGGCGAATGGGCGATTCAAAGAGGATGTCTTCGAGCGATTCCGTGCGCTCGAAGCGCAGGAAATTCACGTTGGCGAATCCTTTCAGTTTCGGCGTGATATCAAAATCGGCTCCCGCGTTGGCGACAAAGATTCCCGGATTGACGAAATTTGCCTGACCTTCTTCTTTGTTTGCACGGAGGCTAGGAATCAGGCTGCCAGGCGTGGTGAGCTGCACACCGGATCCGGTCAGACGAAAACCTTCGCGATTCCAGAAACTAAAGATTCCGCCCGCAAAAGAATCGAGATCAAGGATGGAATCGAAGCCGCGCGCGCGGCCGTCGCGCGGATTGGCATCGCCGGAAGTGTAGAACACGGAGACGCGATAGCGAATCCAGTCGCGATCGTAGGAAACCTCGGCCGCGGCCAGCTGGGCGTTGACAGTAACGGGGCGGCCTGCAATGGGATTAAACGTGTCTTCGCCGAAAGCCTCGTAAAAGGCGTGGGTGACGTTGATGCGGCGAATGTGGCCGCTGCCGAGCCAGCCGAAGTACCCGACGCGAATACCGTGGGCGATGAGGCCGGCGCCTGGGCCCTGATTGACAACGTTGCCGACGGGCGCGGGACGAACGAGAAATCCGTTGTCGTCGTAGTGGATGCTTGGGTCGTCCTTATTCCAAGCGGCGACAAATTCAGCGGTGTAGCCGGGAAAAAAGAAATCCTGGAGATAAACGTTGCCGAGGACGACCTGCCGGTGGCGGCGATCAAAAGTGTTGAGGCCGCTGTTGGTGTTTTTCTCGAGGAGTTGAAAGTACGCCGCATTGTATTCGATGCGGTTGGAATGAAGGTTGCCGAAGAAGCGGACGGCGGGCTGTTCGTCTACAAAGAGAAATCCGCGAAAATCGGCGTTGAACTCCTGAATGCCCGCGCGAACAGAAATGAAATCGTAGTTGGGACTGAGATCATGGAGCTTGTATTCGAAGAAAGCTTCCTGGAGGCCCAAGTGCGTGTCAAAGCGGTTGGTGCCGGCGCGGACGTCGGGGCTGACGATGCCGAGCTCACGCACATCGAGATCGTTGAGACTGATTACCGGGGTGATACGGATGCGCCAATCCACGGGCTTGAACGAAGCGTCGCCATGGGAGAGATCGAATGAGAGCCGGAACGTCTGGTCAAGGAAGGCTTGCTCGCCGCGGCCAAAGAAATCGGAGCTGCCGGGATCAGCGGCGCTGACGCCACTGGGAGAAGGAACGCGGCGGCCGTCGAAGAATGTGTCTGAGGAGCCCGTGAAATTGAAGAAGACTTGTTGGCCGAGAACCGAAGGCCAGATGGGCTGATCACCTTTCCAACGGTTGCGATTGAAAGGATCGTACCAGCCAGACCTGGTGTAGATGTATTCGCCTTTTTGCGAATAGCGCCGGTACGCCGGCTGCTCGAGTTCCCAACGGTCGGGGACCTGGTTGAAAACATCCGCGGCGGGCGGCAGGGATTCGGGGAGCGGATTGAGGACATAGCCGCTGTCGGAGTCAAGGCGGTGGCGAAGAACGCGATAGGAACCGAAGCTGCCCGTTGCCGCGGCGGGAAGAGGAGGCCCCAGTTCGGGGAGGCGCGGGAGGCGCGAACTCGGCTGCAGAGTGGCTTGAGATACAAGGAAAATTTCCAAAGTGACGACCTCATTTGGATTGAGCGTGAGATCCGGAATTGCAAACGCGGCATAACCCGGGCTTTGCACAGTGAGTGAATAACGACCGGGGATAAGCGGAAAGAGACGGAAAACGCCCTCACCAGAGGCCGTGGATTGAAGCACTGGACCCGAAGGCAGAGCCCGCAATGTGATGTGTGCCCCGGAAACAGGTATTCGAGATTCCGGGCTGCGCGCATCGTGCACGACGCCTTCAAGAGCGGAGCTGGTTACGGCCTGCTGGCGTGGCAAGCGTTGCGGCAGGGAAAGCTCGCGCGATTCTTTCACAGAGGGTTCCTGAGCGTGGACCACAAGAACTGCCGGGATGGAAAGAGCGGCACTCATCACACTACAAGCAGCCGCGCGGGCGGCGCGCCGGCGGGGACGCAGGGTAAGTGTGGGCATGCGTTGGGCCAGAGAGTGCAAAGATCCGGAATCGAGTTCTAGCTAACAATAGCCCAGGAGGTTCGGCAACGATTTTCAAGGAGCACTGAGAACTGACAATAACCATCCAAAACGTTCACCAATTGGAAGCGGGAGCTCAGCGAGCTCATTGAGCGACGAGATGGAGATATGTTACCAACGAAGATACCGTCTTTATGCATCCCGTGAGAAAACTGCGCAGGCCGATAACGGCCGAGGAGGCTCTGAAACGGCGGCGAAGAGTGCTGGTTGTTGCGACGCTTGTCATTCTAGTGATGGCCGCGGCGCTAGCGTTTGCGCTTGGAGGGTGCGGGGGAACCGCAGTGACGAATCCGCCGGTTCTGCCAAGCCCCGCGCCATCTCTTTCAGCGAGCGATGTGCAGGCGATCGTGCAAGCCGCTGCGGAAGCGGCTGATCCCGCGACGATGGTAATTGCGGTGGTGGATCGATCCGGAGTCGTCCTGGCGGTTTACCGGAATCCGGCGGCTCCGGCAACCGCTACAGGAAATTTCGGGGCAAGCGTAGATGCGAACGATTTGGCTGTGGGGCTGGCGAGAACTGCGGCCTTCTTCAGCAATGATCAGGCGCCGTTATCTTCGCGGACCGTGCGATTCATCAGCGGGATTCACTTTCCTCCGGGCGTAACTAACGCGGCGAATGCAGCGCTATACGGGATCGAAAACACAAATCGCGGCTGCACGCTGACAGCGAATTACTTGCCGGGGAAAAGCGTGCCGCAGGCGACAGCGCTGGGCGGGGGCCCCGGTCCGGGAGTCGTCACCGGCAAAGCGGATTTGAGCGATAGCGATCCGAACGCGGTGAATCCGGGCGGAGTGCCGATCTTCAAGGACGGGGTTCTCCTGGGCGGAATCGGCGTGGCAGGAACTTTGCCTGATGTGGCGGAATACGTGGCCTATACGGCGGCGACATCGAATGGATTTGGGCCTTCGCCAGCGCCACCTGGCGTCGTCTTCATTGATGGCGTGGCGTTGCCCTTTGTGAATCAGACGACGAGGCCGGCCGGTGTGAATCCTGGCACGCTCGTCGGGAGTTTTGTTCTGGGGCCACTGGGAAGTGCAGGACAGCCGCCGGAGGGAGACTTGATCACGCCGGTTGCTGGGCCAGTTGGAGGTCTAAGTGGCGCGGACGTGGCGCAAATCCTGGACAATGCCGAAGCGGAAGCGAATGTGACGCGCGCGGTGATTCGGCTTCCAACGGGATCACGGGCGCGGATGGTGATTGCCGTTGCCGATCTGGACGGGACGATTATCGGGCTGCGGCGCATGCCGGACGCGACCGTGTTCAGCATTGACGTGGCGGCTTCCAAGGCGCGAAACATGGTGTACTTCAATAGCACTTCGCGAACAGCCGCGGATTTGAATCAAGTGGCGATTGGTACGGCGGTGACGGACCGGACGATCAGCTTTGGAGCACAGCCGCTTTACCCGCCGGGAATTGACGGGTCGAATGCCGGGCCGTTTTTCAATTTATATGCTCAAGATACAGCGAATCCGTGCACACAGGGCTTCCAGCCTGGAGCGCCGAATGTAAACAAGAGCGGAATCGTATTTTTTCCCGGGAGCGCAGGGTTATACCGCAATGGCGTACTTGTCGGAGGGCTAGGAGTCAGCGGAGACGGTGTGGATCAAGACGATTTTGTGACGTCCGCGGGAGCCGCCGGGTTCCTTGCGCCGGATGCGATCCGCGCGGATCAGTTGATGGTAGACGGCGTGAGACTGCCTTACTGGAAATTTCCGCGCAACCCGACGGATTGATACTGCAATCAGATTTAATGTCGCGAGAGTAGAAGACCGGAGTTTTAATGAGGCTGGGAAGGGTCTGGAGAAGTGGCAATGTCGAGATCAATGTGCCACTGGCGAGCAGTGTCGAGAGCAACATAACAATTCCCGTTTGCGGCGTAGCCGGTGCAATGGACGGCAGAATCAGTGTCGCGTGGAGAACGAACGAATTGCCAGACGGCAGCATAGGCGATGCCGCTGGTGGAGGGCGGCGAAGGGTCTTGCGGGGCAATGCAACCGGGAGAAGGCGGACACGAATCGTTGTAAACCCAGTAGGGGATCTCTTGACCGTCGAGATGATTGCGAATGTCATCTGAAGTGATGATGGT
>Ga0335076_10001329_pt1 | contig 23876 bp, 30 predicted proteins | sample Lox_Sample_25_FD_206717 | JGI IMG/M metagenome (GOLD analysis project Ga0335076, IMG submission 206717) | Soil microbial communities from Loxahatchee National Wildlife Refuge, Florida, United States - Lox_Sample_2.5 | ecosystem: Environmental > Terrestrial > Soil > Wetlands | place: USA... | reverse complement strand
AAGACCTGGCCGGACAAGCATGAGGCCGACGCCGCGCCGCCCGAGGCCATCGCGGCGAAAATCCAGATGTGCAAAGCCTGTCACCAGGCCAATTTCGAAGGCGGCGCCCCGGCGCCGCGGCTCGCCGGCTTGAACTACGAATATCTGCGCAGCGCCATGAACGCTTTCGCCGACGGCAAACGCACCAACAATCTCGACATGCCGGGCTTCATGAAATCGCTCACCGAAAGCGAGCGCGACGCCATGGCGAAATATCTGTCCGGGTTGTAAGCGGCAAAATGTAACGTGTCATTGCGAGCGAAGCGAAGCAATCCAGCGCTACGAGGCCTTTCTGGATCGCTTCGTCGCTTCGCTCCTCGCAATGACGACCCACTCTACTGCACCACGATCCCGGCTTTCTTGATCACGTCGGTCCAGCGCGCCAGATCGGCCGAGAGCACTTGGCCGAACTGCGCCGGCTCGTCGGCGACGGGCTTCATGCCCTGCTTGCCGAACAGGGCGGCGACGTCCGGCGCGGCGACGATCTTGGCGACCTCGTCGCGCAGTTTCTGCGCGACCGCGGGCGGCGTGCCGGGCGGCGCCAGCAGCCCGAAATAATTCGAGACGACGTAATCCTTGAACCCCGACTCGGCCATGGTCGGCACGTCGGGCAAGGCTGCGGCACGTTGCGCGCTCGTCACCGCGAGGCCGGAGACATTGCCGGCCTTCACCTGCGCCACCTGCACCGGCATGGCGTCGAACATCGCGTCGACCCGCCCGCCGAGCAGATCGTTGAGCGCCTCGGCCGCGCCCTTGTACGGCACGTTGACGATGCTGATGCCTGCGGAAATGCGCAGAAGCTCGGCGGCCAGCGACAGCGACGAGCCGGTGCCGCCGCCCGAGCCGAAAGTAAGCTTGCCGGGATTCTTCTTGCCGTAGTCGACGAGGTCGGTGACGGTCCTGAAATTCAGCGCCTTGCGGCCGACCAGGATGAACGGGCCTTCCGACACTTCGGTCACCGGCGTCATGGTGCGAATGTCGTAGGGGTAGTCCTTCTGCGCCGGCTGGGTCACGGTGACGGCGGCCGAGATCATGAACAGCGTGTGCCCGTCGGGCGCGGCGCTGGTGAGTTCATGATAGGCCGGCTCGAAGGCGCCGCCGGGCTTGTTCTCGACATAGACATTGGTGTTGAGGCTCGCCGTCAGCCGCTGCGCGATCAGGCGCGCGGTCACGTCGGTTGCGCCTCCCGGCGCGAGCCCGACAATGATGCGGATCGGCTTGCCGGAAAAATCCTGCGCCGCGGCGGGCCGGGCCGCCGTGGCGGCGAAGCCAAGCAGCATCAACGCGAGCATCGCCCGGTACGACATCGTTTCCTCCCCGGCCCGCGCTCTAGAGTGAGTGCTATGTTTCTCGGGCGCTTTGTTCTATAGGCCAGACACTTTAGCAAGGCGCGCGGGCGAAACCACCGGGAAATCAATCAGCATGAATCTCCTCATCCTCGAAGGCGACGGCATCGGCCCGGAGATTTCGGCGGCGACGGTGCGCGTCCTGACCCGCGCCGATGAGCTCTTTGACCTCGGCCTGAAATTCAACTCCATGCCGATCGGCTTTGCCGCGATGGAGATATTCAAGACCACGTTTCCGAAAGAAACGCTGGAAGCCGCCAAGGCGGCCGACGGCACCGTGCTCGGCCCGGTCTCGCACAACGACTATCCGCCGGCCGCGCAAGGCGGGATCAATCCGTCGGGCGCGCTGCGCATCGGGCTCGACCTTTACGCCAATATCCGCCCGGCCCGCACCCGCGAGGGTTTCAAGCCGCCCTGCGGCAAGCCGCTCGATCTCGTCATCGTGCGCGAGAATACCGAAGGCTTCTATTCCGACCGCTCGATGTTTCTCGGTCCCGGCGAAATGATGCCGACGCCGGACCTTGCCCTGTCGTTCCGCAAGATCACCCGGCTCGGCTCGACGCGGATCGCGGAAGCCGCCTTTGCGCTCGCCCGCCGCGACGGCCGCAAGAAAGTCACCGCCGTGCACAAGGCCAATGTGCTGCGCGTCTCCGACGGCTTGTTTCTCGAATGCACCCGCCAAGTCGCGGCAAAGTATGCGGCCGAGCATCCGGACATCACTTACGAGGAAAAAATCGTCGATGCCATGGCGGCTCTGCTGGTGCGCGACGCCAGCCAATTCGACGTGATCGTCACCACCAACATGTTCGGCGATATTCTCTCCGACCAGGCCTCCGAATTGTCCGGCAGCCTCGGGCTCGCGGCCTCGCTCAATGCCGGCGATCGCTATGGCGTGGCGCAGGCGCAGCACGGCTCGGCGCCCGACATCGCCGGCAAGGATCTCGCCAATCCATCGTCGCTGATCGGCTCCGCCGCCATGCTGCTCGGCTGGCTCGGCCAGAAGCACGGCAACGACAACTATCGCAAAGCTGCCGCGGCCATCGAGCAAGCGCTCGATGCCGCGATCGCCTCGCCGGCCGAGCGCACCCGCGATCTCGGCGGCACGCTCGGCACCAAGGCGTTCACTGACGCGGTGATCGCGCGGGTGGGCAAATCGGCCGCGGCCTGAGCCGCGACCTCGATCCGCTACATCTTGTTCTGCTGCTTCTTGGTCTCGTGGTGCTTCGTCATCTTGGAACCGGTCGCATGCCTGGTTCCGGTCGCACCGGGATTCACGCCAGATCCGTTGACCGATGAGCCGGGCGGCGAACCTTCCGGACCGGTTCCTGACGGCCCGTTGGTGCTCGGCTGCGCCAGGGCGCTCGACGCGATCAGCGTTCCGCCCAACAAGATGGCCACTGCGAGAGGATGTTTACGCATTTTTTTCTCCGTGGTTGCGTAATGGTTTGACAAAGGCGCTCGCCACTGCGTCAACAATGCGCGCGGCGAATTGTTTCATGCTGCAGCCGACCGCGCCGAGTTCCCTACGCCGCGATTGCCCGATAAAAAATGCGCCGATCTTTCGATCGGCACCAAAACTAATGCCGGCACATCGCCGGCAGCTCAGTGGAAAGGAGAATCAAATGGATCGGCGCACGTTCGTGAACGCAATGGGGGCCGCGGCTGCAAGTTCGCTCTTGCCGCGCGCCGCCAATGCGCAAACGCGGCCACCGGCAAAAAACATCGTCCTCGTGCACGGACTGTTCGCCGACGGCTCGTGCTGGTCCGAAGTGATCGCGCGCCTGCAACCGAAAGGCTTTCGGGTCACGTCGGTGCAGAACCCGCTGACCAGCCTGGACGAGGCGGTGGCGGCTGCGCAACGCGTGCTCGATCGGCAAGACGGGCCGACCGTGCTGGTCGGGCACTCCTTTTCCGGCATGATCGTGACCGAGGCCGGCGTCGATCCAAAAGTATCGGCGCTCGTCTATGTTGCGGCGCGCGCCCCGGACGCCGGCGAAGACTACGCGGAATTGGCGAAAAAATTCCCGACGCCGCCGGCTTCGGCGGGCATCGTCTTCGACGGCGATGAGGGACGCCTGACCGAGGCGGCGTTTCTGCACGATTTTGCCGGCGACCTGCCCGAGGCCAAAGCCAAGGTGCTCTATGCCGTCCAGCAGCCGTTCCACAAGGCGCTCCTGACCGGCAGGACCACCCACGCCGCCTGGCGCTCCAAACCGAGCTGGTATGCCGTATCCACCGAGGACCGCACGATCAATCCCGATCTCGAGCGCTTCATGGCCAAGCGCATGCGCGCCAGGACGGTCGAGGTGAAAGCGAGCCACCTCGCCCTCATCTCGCAGCCGGACGTGATCACGGATCTGATCGTCGACGCCGCCGAACAGAAGTAGCTCGCCGCAGCGCGCACGGCCGCGGTCCTCGCCTGAACGCCCACGAGGATCGCGCATGGCTCACGAAATTCCGACATTGACGCTGCCGCGGACCTATATTCAGTGCATGCGCTATGCGGATCGCGGTCCCTTCGGTCAGTTCGCGGCGCGCGCCCGGAGCGAAGGATGGCCGTCATACGAGCTCGACGCCAGCCATAGCCCGAACGTGACGGCGCCCGCCGCGTGATGGAGCTGTTGCAACGAATTTTGCCGGCATGAGAGGATGTGTCATCGCCGCCATGCGGTCCTGCCCGATCAGCCTCACCATCCCGGTCTGTCATCCCAGCGGACATCATGATCATCACCCGCCTTGCCAAGGTTACAATGGTTGCCGGGCTCGCAGCGCTCGCGCTGATCGTCGCCTGCGACAACATTGTCGACTACGATTCGAACTACGAGTTCGTGCGGCATGTCCTGAGCATGGATACGACATTCGCCGGCAATGCCCTCAAGCACCGCGCCATCACCAATGAGACGCTGTGGCATGTCGCCTATGTGCTGATCATCGCCGTCGAAGCGGTCACCGGCCTGCTGCTGGCCTTCGGCGCGCTCGCCTTGCTGGCGCGGCTGCGGTCGCCGGCCGCGATCTTCAACCGCACCAAGGTCTGGGCCGTCGCCGGACTGACGATGGGCTTCGGCCTCTGGTTCATCGGCTTTTTAGTGATCGCCGGCGAGTATTTCGCGATGTGGCAATCGAAGATCTGGAACGGCCAGGAGGCGGCGTTCCGCATCACCGCGGTCATTCTCGGCGTGCTGATTTATGTCAGTCTGACCGACGATGATCTGGCCGAATGACATGAAAGTTGGGTCTCAATGACTCAGCCCCGTATGGATCTCCCGCTTCGCTGCCGCTGCGGCCATGTACGCGGCATCGCGACGAACGTTGCTCCGAATGGCGGCTTTCGTTTCATCTGCTACTGCCAGGACTGCCAGGCGTTCGCGCGCTTGCTCGCGCGGCCGGACGTGCTTGATGCCGCAGGCGGGACGGACATCTTCCACATGCCGATGGGTCGTCTGAAGCTGACCGCGGGCACTGACGCGGTGCGCTGCCTGCACTTCTCGAGCAAGGTCTTCCGCTGGTACGCCGCGTGTTGCCGGACCCCCATCGGCAACACCGCCGGTCCGCGTTTCCCGGTTGGCGGTCTCATCCATTCTTTCATGGACCACGATGCCGACGGCCGCTCGCGCGACGAGGCACTCGGCGCGCCATTGTGCCGAATCTATGAGCGCTCAGCGATCGGACCTCTGCCGGCGAATACGCCGCCGCCACGCTCGCTCCGCCTCGTCGCACGCCGCGTACCAACTCTTCTTGGCTGGTGGCTGCGCGGGTTGGGCCGGCCGAATCCGTTCTTCGACGATCAAACGAGTGCTCCACTCTCGGCGCCGCGCGTTTTTTCGCCGAGCGAGCGTGCCGCCCTCTGCCAATAACTCGGAAATTTTGATCCCTGTCGCGCTCCAGATCATTCATCCCTGCCATGTGTGGATCAGCACCGTCTGGTGGTCGGGCGCTTCGAGACCCCAGCGGGCGATGCAATCCACCCGCCTAAACTTCAACCCGTGCGCCTCCGACATGACTCCCTCCTGCCCGCCGCCGAAGGCGCCGCGCGAGAAATAGCCGGCCACGAAGAGTTGCCGCGAGCGGGCCTGCGGTGCAGCCTCGTACACTTGTTGCAGGCTGAAGCCCGGCGGCAAGCACACACCGAGCACGTCATGGTCCGGGTAACGGCGCAGCGCTTCCAGCGCGTCCATCCGCTGGACCGGATACCAGCCGGGCCGCCGGAAACGGGGATTGTTCTCCGGCGCAAACAGGTCGGTGGCGACGATTTCGATCCCCTGCACGTGATGCAGGCAGTAGGCCCAGAAGCCGATGCCCGCGGCCACCGTCAGCAAAGGCGCCCGCAGATGACGCCTGAGGTAGTCGAGAGCTTCGGCGCAGGGCAAAGCGCAGGACAGCCGGCCCGCGATCGTGCGGGCAAGGCCTTCGTCGGTGATGCCGCGGGTGTGCCGCTCCACCAGGTCGCGCGGCGGAAGTTGCCGGCGCGCCAAGTGCTCGCGATAAAGCGCATCGATGGCGTGCATCGAACATCCCAACACCGCAACAGGCCACCGATCGCCCAGCTCATCCGCCTAGCTCTTCGCATGGCACGTCACATGACACGTCACACGACTTGGCGAACCGCGGACGATAGCCGCTGTCAGCGCGGCAACGGGCCGGTCACGCCGCCGCAACACCCCCGGCAAGACCTCTAGCGCTGAAACCATCGGCCGTCCCCGCGCCGCTGCAGCGCAAGGACAAAATGCCGCTCACCGCCGCGCGGCAGGCTCGGCGTCGTCTTTGTTGTCCCCGCTAATCCCTGCAACCCGCCCACCTCACCGGGAATTCCTGGACGACACGCCGCGGCGCGGGATGTAGTCTCAGGTGCGCATCCGGCGCTTAGGGTGGTCGGACGCCCACGGCTTGGCCTGTCTGACCCGACTGGCCGGGCCGGCGGCAATCGTGACTTCAAATTGACTTATATCCCGGCGAGTTTTGTGATCGTTGGGACTTAACTTCAAATTCGCGGGGTTTGTCATGTCGCAGTCGCAAACGTCCAGTGTCGTCCGGTCGCTTGAAACCGTGCGGGAGAGAGTGAAGCAGCGCTTGATGAAACTGCCGGAATACCGGGCACTTCTCGCCATCGAACAGCCGATGGCGGAAGTCGCGGATATTCCCGAGCTCACCGATCAGTTGCAGACGGCCAAGCAGAAGATCGTGGAGCGGCTTATGGCAACCCAGGAATACCAGGCCCTTCTCACTGTGGAAAAGGCGATCAAGGACATCTCCGCCGTACTCGAAGTCGTGGCCGATGACGGGAACTATGACGCCGTACCCGCTTCCGTCGAAGAAGTCTTAGGAGCGAAAGAATTATCGGAAATTGCCCCGGCGCCCGCTGCCGCACCGCAACAGCCGGTCAGCGCGGTGGCCGTCGCGGCGCCGCTTGCCGGGGCCCGGCCGGCGATCGTAAGCGAAACCGCGGTGGTGACCGAGTGGCCTGCGACAAAGCCGGTCGAAGAACATCCCGAAAGGCCGGTCGCAAATCCGGCCGAGCGCCTTTCGACCGTTGGTCTGGTCGAGGAATGGCGGCTGACCACGATGGTCCGCGAGTCTTTCTCGGCAAATGAAGCCAAGGACGACGTTCACGCGGCCGGCGACGGCAAGGCGGAGCCGGAAAAAGCCAAAGTGGCGTAAGCGACGGCCGTTCCGGGCCAAGCCGCTTGGTGCATCGGGAATTGCGGGGCGCTCAATTTCCGGAGGCGCTTCGGCTGTGAGCCTTTCGGCTGTCGATCTTGCGGCTGTCGATCTTGCGGCTATGGATGGGTGTCGCCCCTCTTGGCCGATGGCGGTCATTCGCCTGCGGCGCCTGAGCCGGCACGGCCTCAGCGCGCGCGATAGAAGTGGAGAATCTTCTCCGCCGTCTCCGGCAAGATCCGCTCGTAGCTGAACAGGCTCAGCTCGACCTCCTTGAGCGGCATGAAGCCGAGACGGGCGCGGAAGCTCAAGATCGCTTTCACGATCGGCCAGGCAAGACCACTGGCCTTCGCCAGCAGCAGGATCGTGTCCGACCGCCGCTGCTTCAGAGCGCTTTCGACGAACACAAGTGACATGCCGCTGATGCGCGCCAGCGCCGCCGACAGGTCGGCGAACGAGCCGTGCCGCGCCAGATACGCCAGATACGACGCGGCATCGGCCGCTCGCTTGTCGAGACCGCCGGCCGCATCGGCGTGATCCGATGGTCCGCCCAGTTCTTCGCTCTCGATCCGGCCTGCGACTTCGGACACGACCTGCCGCACCATCTTGGCGTGGTCGGGATAAGCGGCCTCGAGCTTGGTGCGGACGTGATCGCTGGCACGTTGCAAGAGATGCCGGAAGATACGCGGCGGCACGTCGTCCCGGCTGCCGAGGCTGACGGCAAGACCTTCGTCATCGTCGGATTTCTCCGCAAGCCGGTCGAACGCGGCGTCGGAGAATTTTGCGCCGCGGTTCTGCGCCGTCCGCAACAAGACCTGCTTGTCGCCGCAGGCGACCAGGACGTCCGTCACGGACTCGCCAAGCACGCGCCGCTGGGCGATGGCCAGCATATGCGCTTGACCCTTCTTCGTCGCCGCCTCGATCAGCGCCGCATCGTCCAGCCGCTCGGACTGAATGAGAATTGGCCCGGCGACTTCGATCGCATCGTCAAAGGCCAGTTTGCAAACGGTGCGCGGCGGCGCATTGGCGATCGGCGCGAGCCGCATCGCCAAAAGCGCCTTTGCCGCGATCTCGATGTCGACGATCAACCGGTTGAGGACATCGTCAAAGAGCGCGACCTCACCGTCGGAAAGGCGGTCGGCACTGACGATGAACAGATCCGTGACGTGCCGAAGCATTTCGGGACGCCGGTCTGCGCCGCTCGCCATCGCATGGATCGGATTCAAATCGGCGACGCCCATTTTTTGGTTCTCTCGGAAAGCTCGGCGCCAGCGGGCCTGCGCGATACCGCCTGCACGCGGCGCGGCCCACCGACCCTCGGCCCGCGTTCTCATCGCGGTTTGGACCATTCTTGTCCGATTTTATTAAAATTTTGCCTTCCGGCTTGTCCCTGTTCCATTGACATGTCACCGCTTTCGCTACGCCGCGGCGACAGGCGCAACAGCGGACCTATCCTCGCTTTGCCGATGTGCCGAAGCGTGAGGTAATAACGGGCGATGCAGGACTTTACCGAAGCGCTGTACACGGCGGTGACTCTCGTCGCTCACCTTGATGCCGAGCTGCGCGCAATCGTGACCTTGTCGCTCGGCGTCAGCCTCACCGCCGCCGTCTGCGCCTTCGCGATCGGGTCGCCGTTCGGTACGGCCTTGGCCGTATATCGCTTCCGCGGCAAGGGCGCATTGATCGTCATCGCCAACGCGCTGCTCGGCCTGCCGCCGGTCGTCGTCGGCCTTGCCGTCTATCTGCTGCTGTCGCGATCCGGCCCGCTCGGCTCGTTCGGCATCCTGTTCACGCCCACCGCGATGGTGATCGCCCAAGCCGTTCTTGCTGTCCCGATCGTCGTTGCCCTGGTGCATCGGACGACGGTGGACGTATGGAGCGCCTATGGCGACGCTCTTTTGGTCGACGGCGCTTCGCGCCTGCGGGCCATTCCCCCGATCATGCTGATCGGCCGCGAGGGTTTGCTGACGGCTTTCCTTGCGGCCTTCGGCCGCGCCATCGCTGAAGTCGGCGCGATCATCATCGTCGGCGGCAATATCCGCGGCTATACCCGCACGATGACGACGGCGATCGCCTTGGAGACCAGCAAGGGGGAGTTGAGCTTTGCCCTTGCCTTGGGAATCATTCTCATCATTCTGTCGATGGCGGTCAGCGGCCTGAGCCTGTTCTTCGGGCGTGCGCTGACCCGCCGCTGAATTCCGGGAGCGTGAAATGCAATGGTTCGTGCGCTTGTGCCGCTTGGGGGCCCTCGCGGTTCTTATGAACGCAATGTCGTTGTCTGCGCCAGCCATCGCGCAGGACAAATCGATCGTCGTTGCCTCGACGACCTCGACCCAGGACTCGGGCCTGTTCGGCTATCTGCTGCCGATCGTGAAAGAGAAGACCGGCATCGTCGTGAGGGTATTGGCGCAGGGCACCGGCCAGGCGCTCGACACCGCGCGCCGCGGCGACGCCGACGTGGTGTTTGTTCATGCCAAGTCCGCCGAGGAAAAATTCCTGGCGGAAGGCTGGGGCGTCAAGCGTTACCCCGTCATGTACAACGACTTCATCCTGATCGGTCCCAAGGGTGATCCCGCGGGGGTCAAAGGCAAGGACATCCTGACCGCGCTGCAAACGCTCAAGGCCAAAGCCGCGCCGTTCATTTCGCGCGGCGACCGTTCCGGCACGAACATCGCCGAGCTTGCCCTTTGGAAAGAGGCCGGCATCGATATCGCCCATGACAAAGGGCCTTGGTACAAGGAAATCGGCCAAGGCATGGGCGCAGCCTTGAACATGGCCTCGGCCTCCAACGCCTATGTACTGTCCGATCGCGGCACCTGGCTCGCGTTTCAGAACCGCGGCGACCTTGCCATCCTGGTTGAAGGCGACAAGCGCCTGTTCAATCAATACGGCGTCATGCTGGTCAACCCGGCGAAACATCCGACCGTGAAAAAAGACCTCGGGCAGCAGTTCATCGATTGGCTGATCTCGCCGGAAGGACAGAAGGTGATCGCCGGTTACAAGATCAACGGCCAGCAGCTTTTCTATCCCAATGCCAACGACCCGAACGCCTGAGACCGCAATGCGTTTGACGATCGCCGCTTCGCTCGCCGCAAAGCCGGCGGACACGCATGCGAGCCGGGGCCGTTTTGTCTTTCAGGTTGCGGGCAAGTGACCTGACTACCGGCGCCGGAGGGCCCGGGCGCGGCTTACGGCCTCTTGAGTGGCCAAAACAGCGGCGCGAGCGCGACCGCCGCCAGCATGCCCGCGATTTGCGCCGCGATGAACGCGGCCACTCCGGCCGGCGCAATGCCGGCGAAGGTGTCGGAAAGCGCCCGCGCGAGCGTCACTGCGGGGTTGGCGAAGGATGTCGAGGCGGTGAACCAATAGGCCGAGGTGATGTAAAGCCCGACGGCGAAAGGCACCGCGGCGGGCGCTTTCGCGCTGCAGCCGAAGATCGTCAGCACCAGGCCGAATGTTGCGACAAACTCGGCGAGCCATTGTCCGGCGCCCGAGCGGACATGCAATGACACCTGCCATACCGGCAGCTCGAACATCAGATGTGCAATCCAGACGCCGATCACGCCGCCGATGATCTGCGCAGCGATATAGGCCGTCGTGTCCGGCCACGACAAACTGCGCCGCAGCGCAAAAGCGATGCTCACCGCCGGATTCATATGCGCGCCGGAGATCGGACCGAAGATCAGGATCAGGACGACGAGAATCGCGCCGGTCGGCAAAGTGTTGCCGAGAAGCGCGAGCGCATCGTTTCCGCCGGCGAGCCGTTGCGCCATGATGCCGGAGCCGACCACCGCGGCGAGCAGAAAAGCGGTGCCGAGCGCCTCGGCCGCAAGCCGCCGTGAAAGCGGTGTCATCAGGCCGGGTCTGCGGCTTTCGCGGCCGCTTCGCCCATCCGGCCGATCTCTTGGATGCGCTTCTGCAGGCTGAGCTTGTCGAGGCTGCGGATCGGCAGCGCCGCAAAGATGCCGATGCGCTGGTTGAGCATGCGATAGGCGTCCTTGAACGCCAGCGCGATCTCGGCCGGATTGCCTCTTGCGTCGGCCGGATCGGGCACGCCCCAATGCGCGGTCATCGGCTGACCGGGCCATAGCGGACAAGCTTCGCCGGCCGCGTTGTCGCAGACGGTGAATACGAAATCCATGACCGGCGTGCCGGGCTCGGCGAATTCGCTCCACGATTTGGAGCGAAACGCCGAGGTGTCGTAGCCGAGCCCTTGCAGGAGCTGCAGGGTTTCGGGATGGACGCGGCCTTTCGGCTGGCTGCCGGCGCTGAAGGCGCGGAATTTTCCGGCGCCGACCTTGTTCTGGATCGCTTCGGCGATAATCGAGCGCGCCGAATTGCCGGTGCAGAGGAACAAGACATTAAAGCGCCGCTCGGTCATCGCTCGCTCACTTGCAGCAGGCTGTTGCCGGCTCCTTCACCGCCTCCGGGGCGCAGCACGATTTTTCATTCGCAACGCGCGCCACGCGCTCGCCGGAGCCGTCGCCGTAATCGGTGCTCTCGCCCACGGTCAGGAAGGTTTCCCAGGCGATCCCGGCGGGATCATCGGTCCAGGACTTTTCCGATTTGGCGTAGCAGCAGGCGGTCTGTCCTTGTTCGACGATATTGCCGCCCGCCGCGTGGAGCCGCCCGTAAACCTCGTGAAGCTCGTCTTCGTTCTCGACCTGGATGCCGAGGTGATCGAGCCCGGCTTTGCGCCCGCGGGTCGAAATCGCAAAGTTGACGCGCGGGTCGTCGAGCATCCATTTGGCGTAGTCGGGCTTGCTGACGGACGGCTCGGCCGCGAACAGCGCCGAATAGAAGTGAATCGACTTCTGCAACTCATCGACCGCGACGTGAACGTGCAGGCGCTTCATAATGTAACTCCTCAGACGGCGGGCAGCGGCTGATAGCCGATGCGGCGCATCATGGTTTCAAAATAGTCGCGGACCTTGTGCGGAAAGCGCAGGCCTTTGACGACGGCCGCGGAACGCAAGAGCGGCAAGACGCGAATGTCGTCCAGTGACAGCGTGCCGTTCACCGCCTCGGAGCTCTCGATCATGGCGTCGAGCTTTTCGAGATCGGGCATCAGAGCGTCCATCAATTCGCGTGTTCGTGCGCGCAACTCGACCAGATCGCCCAGGCTCTTGCGCTTGCGAACCACGAAATGGTCATGCGCGGCGACGGTGCCGAATTCCGGGAGGCCGAGCAGCGGATAGCGCGGCCAGGTGAGAGGCGCGGTCTTGTCGGCGGCAGCGCTCGCCCACGCCGCGAGCTCGCCGCGCTGCGGGCCGGCAAGAACGGGGGCTTCACGGCCGTCGATATGCGCGACCATGTCCATGCTCTCGAGCATCGGCTGACCGTCGTCTTTCACCAGAATCGGAATCACGCGTTTGCCGACGAGATCGATCATGGTTTTGGAATCGTCTTCGAGTACGACGGTCTCCTGCAAATGCAGCCGCTTGAGCGCCGCCGCCATGCGCACGCGAAAGCAGATCGAGCAATGCTCGAAGAGATAGAGCCTCATGCTACCGGCTCCTTGCGGCGGGCCGGGTCGCGCGCCGCTTTGGCAGCCTCCGTCGGCAAACACCGCTCCGGATTGCCCTGGCAGCAATTCTCGGTGAGGAAGCCGAGCAGGCCGTTCATCGTGTCGTAGCGCGCGGCATAGATCATCGACCGCCCTTCCCGCCGCACCGTCGCAAGCCCGGCGTCGCGCAGGCGGTCGAGGTGGAATGTCAGGGTGTTCGGCGCCAGCTTGAGCGCAGTGGCAATGTTGCCCGCCGGCATGCCGTCGCTGCCGGCTCTGACCAGCAGGCGGAAAATATCGAGGCGATTGTCCTGGGCGAGCGCAGCAAGCGCCGCCAACGCATCGGGCTTTTTCATAGTTCAATGAATACTGAAATATCGAAAGTCGGTCAATAATTATTTCAACGATGACTGAAATAACGAATGGCCACGCGTCACTTTTACATTGACAATTGTCACCGTTTAAGTTACAGGTGGCGAATCGAATCTCGCTCATGAAGGACGCCTTTGGGAGGTAGACCTGAAGGCCGGAGCGAGTGCGGTGCCCGCGGGCGGAGTTACGATCCGCACCCGGGCGGCTTTGGGCATCAGCCGCCGGTAAGCGTGGCCGGCCGTGCGGTGCGCACTGGACTGGGACAGGCAGGGGCGGGTAACGCCCGTCTAGCGAAATAATTGTGGCGGCCGCGTCCCAGGAAGCCTGGCCTGAAGCTGGACGGAGATGTTCCGACATCTCCGGGAAGACACCGTCAGTGGAACGCCGACAGGCGAGCGCGCCCGCAGCGGCGGGTCGGCGCCAGCCGATCTGAACCGTGGCGCGCCCCGCACCCGCTGGTGCGGACAGTCTCACCTGCGTCTGCCGGCGTTCCGCTTCCTTCCTTTGCTTTTCGTTCTTTCGTCATTGCAAGCCGCCCGAAGCGGCCGGCCGGATGACAAGCTCCGCGACGCAATCCGGCGCGGTGGTGCGGCCAACTCGACCCGCGCGATCGTTTGCGCGGCCGCGCCGGGTTGCCTCGTCGCTGTCGCTCCGCGCAAGGCCGCGGAGAGTCCGTTGCTGTTTGACATCTGAATCAGAATAGGGATGCGCCCGGCCGGCAAAGCGGCTAGGCTTCGCCGATGACGTCAACGGTCCGCGACAACAAGGCCCTCTCCCGCTTCGAGCTCGACGTTAACGGCGTCACCGCCTTCGCCAATTACCAGCTTGGCAACGGCGTCATCACGATCTCGCATACCGAGACTCCGACTACCGCGCGCGGACAGGGAATCGCCTCCAAGCTCGTCGCCGGCGCGCTCGACATCGCGCGGGCCCGCGGCTTGAAAGTCATTCCGCGCTGTCCGTTCGTGCGCGCCTATGTCACAAAACATCCGGACGTCGGCGATCTCATCGTCTGAAACCGCGGATGCGCCGTGCTAGAGCTTCATCATCGGCCGCTTGCCTTTGGCCGTGGCTTCGCTCGGCACCTTGACCAGCGCCTCGCCGTCGAGCACGACCTCGCCGCCGACCGCGCAAATGCAGGACAGTCGCGCCCGCGATTTTTCGGCGATGAGTTCCTGCACCGTGACGGTCACGACGACGGTGTCGCCGATCTTCACCGGGGCGCGGAAGTTCAGCGTCTGCGAAATATAGATTGCGCCCGGACCCGGCAGGCGGGTGCCGAGCACGGCCGAAATCAGGCTCGCCGTATAGAGCCCGTGCGCGATGCGTTTGCCGAACGGGGTGCGCGCGGCGAAATGCTCGGAAAGATGGATCGGATTGCGGTCGCCGGTGAGCTGGGCGAAACCGACGACGTCGGATGCGGCAACGGTCTTTTCGAGGGTCTCGGTCATGCCGACCGAAAGATCCTCGAAAAACAGCGTGCGCAGCGGCGGCAGGTTCATGCCGCAATCTCTTAGAATTGGCCTTGGCTGGCGACTACTGCTTCGGCGGCGGTGCTGCTCCGGCGGCGGCCGGCGTGCCGACCCCCGGCCCGCGCGGATCGTTATGATTGGACATGCACTTCTTCATGAAAGTGCTGCGCGCGGCGCCCTCGAGCTTCTGGTCGTCGGCGCCGAACTTGCAGGTTTCCATTTTGTCCTTGGCGCTCACCGCAAAAGACGGCGCGCTCGACACCAGCACGAGCGGCACGGCGACCGGCATGGCGACAAGGAGTGTGGAAATGAAGGCATATCGACGCATTACTGGTCCCCTGCTTGCCCGCAACTGGCTTACCCGGCAACAAAATCGCCTGCCCCCTCAGGCGGTGTCCCCACAACCAGTCTAGCATTGATTGACGCCGACGCGGAACCGTCTTGGCGGCGACCGCGCCCAAGTGACGCTAGCCGCTGGCGTGCCGTTAGCGTGTGACGCCGGAGTGTGGCAAGAGTTCCGAAATGAAGTGTCGAAATCGGGGAAAACAGCGCTATAAGGCGCAATGACCAACCCTCCCCCGGCGGCCGCCGTCAAAATCAGCCCCGTTCTGGCCGGCGTCAAGCCGGGCCTTTCCGGCACAACCGAGATCATTGTCGCGCATGAACATACCGCGCCGTTTGTCGGCTCGGGCCGGATCGAGGTCCTGGCGACGCCGGTCATGATCAACCTGTTCGAGGCCGCCGCACTGGCTGCCGTCGAGCATCTTTTGCCGCCGGGGCACCAGAGCCTGGGCATCCATCTCGACGTCAGCCATACCGCGGCCACTCCGATCGGCCTGCGCGTCGTCGCAACCGCGGAGGTTGTCCGCATTGAAGGCCGCACCATCACGTTCAAGGTCGCGGCCAGCGACGACTTCGAGGAGATCGGTGGCGGCACGCATCAGCGCGTCGTGGTCAGTGTTGCGCGCTTCGACGAGCGCGTGCAGCGCAAAGCGCGCGGCGGGAAATAGCCGGCCCTAGCGGCGGCCGAACAGCTTTCCGATTCCGATCAGCACCACCGCCGCGACGAGAGCGGCAATGCCATGGGTGGTATGAACGTGCGTGGAGCCTTCCATGTAGCCCGGCATGAAGGTCGGCAATTGACCGGCCGGCATGACGAAATACATCACGGCGGCAACGGCGCAAATAATGGCCAAGAGATAAGCGATCATTTTCATTGTAGTTTTTCCTTGCCCCAACAGCATGATCCCGAAAAGTGGAAGCCGGTTTTCGGAAACGCCGGCTGACCTAGCACGATCGCGCAACCCTTGGCGAGCCGCTTGTTCTGCGCTCTTGTTTTCGCGCGCCTGAGCGGCGATCATCCTGCACAAAATACAACGGGGAGAACGTCCATGCTCGCTTTCGCGGTGAAGGCCGCTCGCGGCGCCATCGTCGCTGCAGCGGTGATGCTTGCGGCAGGCGCCCGGTTGGCCGCGGCGCAATCGCTCGACGACATCTACGCCAAGGCCAAGGGTGAAGGCGCTTTCGTGCTCTATGTCGGCGGGCCGACGGCGCCGTGGGAAGCCATGGCCAAGACTTTCAACGCGCGCTATCCGGGCATCACCGTCGCGATCTCCGGCGGCTTTTCCAACGTGCTCGATCAGAAGATCGATGCCCAGATCGCCGCCGGCAAGCTCGAGGTCGACGCCGCGATCCTGCAGACCATCGCCGACTATGTGCGCTGGAAGGCGCAGGGCCGGCTGCTCGATTTCAAGCCGGACGGCTTCGACAAGATCGACGCCAGCCTGAAAGATCCCGACGGCGCGTATTGGGCGACCATGGTGAATGCCGTGCCCTATATGTACAACACCGGGAAAGTCGCGGCGGCCGATGTGCCGAATTCGGCGCTGGATTTTCTCAAGCCCCAATTCGCCGGCAAGCTCGTAACGGCCTATCCGGCCGACGACGACGTCACGCTGTGGGTGTTCAATCACATCGTCGAAAAATACGGCTGGGGCTACATGGACAAATATATGGCCACCAAGCCGAACTTCATCCAGGGCCATCTCGGCGAGCAGCGCAGCATCGGCACCGGCCAGAATCTCGTGACCTTCGACTCGATCTTCAACATTACGACCGTGCTCAAGAAGCAAGGCATGCCGGTGGAGACGCATTTTCCGACCGTCGACGCCACGCCGATCTGGCCGTTGTCGGGCGCCATCTTCAAGGGCGCGCCGCATGCCAATGCGGCCAAGCTGTTTCTGACCTGGCTCCTCGAACCCGAGCAGCAGATTGCGACCGGCACCTGGTCGGGCCGCAGCGACGTGCCGCCGCCGGCCGGCTACCAGCCGATCTTCTCCTACAAGGTCGCCAACGACTACCGCGCTTTCCTCACCGACCAGCCGAAGGTTGTGGAACTGCGCAAGCGCTTTGAAGGTTACAGCGGCCCGATCGTCAACGCCGGCGGCGTGCGCTGAGCAAGCGACGCCGCGCGCGATTTACGCCGGTTTTGCGCCCGTTATAACCCGCGCATGCGGCGGCCGCCTTTGCGCCGCATTGCCTTGACGCATCGCCTTCATGTCGTCGAAATCCTGGCGCGCAAGTCACGGCCACGATTCACTTTGCATTTACCAATTCAGCCAATCTTGGGCTGATGCAATCCGGGATCAGCGGCGTGACGGTTTGGCGGCGTGGCGCGATTTTAGCAGCGGCAGTTGCGATCCTCGCGATCGCCTTGCCGATGCTGGGACCGAGTTTGCGGGCGCGGCCGAGCATGAGCGCGGAAGTCCGCAGTATCATTGCCCGCGATATCGATCCCATGGTCGCCGCAAATGGCGCCGGCGGCATCGCGGTCGCTGTGCGCATGAACGGCCGGACCTTGTTCTTCAACTACGGATTTGCCGATCAGGCCGAGAAGCGGCCGGTCACGTCGGACGACTTGTTCAATGTCGGCTCGGTGCGCAAAGTCTTCGAGGCGACGCTGGTCGCCGAAGGCGTGCAGCGCGGCGAGATCAGCCTCGACGATCCGGTCGGCAAATATGTCACCGCATTGCACGGCGATTATATTCGCCGCATCACCATCGGTCAGCTTGTGACCCATACGTCGGGCCTGGTCCTGCCGACCGATCATCCGCCGTGGCCGGCACAGCATTATTCGCTCGCGGGGTTCTATGACGCGCTGAACGCCTATGCGCCGCAGGATGGCGAGGAACCCGGCAAGCAGCATATTTACACCCATGCCGGCTATATCCTGCTGCAGCTCGCGCTCGAGCACCGTTACGGCAAGCCGATCGCCAAGTTGATCGAGGACGGCGTCACCGGGCCGCTCGGCATGAAGTCGACAGTGGTGCCCGAACGCGGCGCCGGCGGCCGTGCAGCCATGAGTCCCGGCCTCATGGCGCGCACGGTGCAAGGCTATTCGCAGACCGGCGAGCCGATTGGCTTGCCCGGCAACCAGCAAGGCTATTTCGATTTTCCCGGCACCGGCCAGATGTTCTCGACCGCGCGCGATCTCTCGCTGTTGCTCGCGGCCTGCCTCGACGACGGCTCCGTCAATCCGCACGTCTGGGACGCATTGCAAATGACGCAGCGCGAAGCTTTTCGCGTCGGTCCGCAAGCCGGCCAGGCGATGGCTTGGGAAACCATCGGCACGAATGGCCCGACGATCGTCGACAAGCCGGGCGGCCTGAACAATGCGTCGGCCTATATCGGCCTCGTGCCGGAGCGACGGATCGGCATTGTGATCCTCGCCAATCGCGGCGATCTGCATCCCTTCGAGACCGCGCGCAGCATGATTTTGCCGGCGCTGTCGCGGATGTGGGTCAGCAGTCTCTAATCACTCCGCAGCGACCGCAGGTGCGAGCGAAGGATGCGCGGCTTCGCCGCTCGCGAGCGCAGCCTGAATGCGCTCGATCAAAGCACGCGCTGAATCTGCGCTCAGCTCGATGGCGACACGGTCGCGACCGCCGCCGCCTTCATTGGTGAAGTCGATGGCGAGCACATGATCGAGCGTCGAATGATAAGGATGGTCGAAATAGACGTTCGCGGTGTCGATCCGCATCCAGCCCTTGCGGCCCTTGGCGCTGCCGACCAGCGCGGTCTTTTCGACGATATAGGAGCACATGGATCGTTCTCCCCTTACTCGGCGGCAACGCTGGCGGCGGAGGACGAAAGGTGGCGGCCGTAGAAGTCGAACACCTTGCGCCAGCCGTCGGCGGCCTGTTCGGGCCGATAGGCATCGCGCGCCCAATTGAAGAAGGCGTGCCCGGCGCCGTTGTAGCGGTGGAATTCGTAAGCCTTGCCGAACTTCTTGAGCACCGCTTCGGTGCGGTTCACCTGATCGGCCGTCGGATTGGCATCGTCATTGCCGAAAATGCCAAGGAGCGGACAACCGAGCTTTTCGGTCAGATCGATCGGCGCGGCCGGGCGCTTGGCGTTGAGATCCTTGGGATTGTCGACGATGACATTGCCGCCCCAGCAGTCGACCGCCGCATCGATCCCCGACAGCGTACACGCGGCGAGATAGGTGTGACGGCCGCCCGAGCAGAAACCGATGACGCCGATCTTGCCGGTCGCGTTCGGTTGCGCGCGCAGCCAAGCCATGGCGCCTGCAGTATCGCCCATGACCTGCGCGTCGGCGACGCCGCCCGCCGCGCGCACACGCGCGCCGACATCGTCGGGAGCTTCCTTGCCTTCACGGAAGTAGAGGTGATGCGAAATCGCCGCATAGCCGTGGTGGGCGAATTTTCGCACCACTTCCATGGTCCATTCATCCCAACCGGGAAGATGATGGATGATCACAACGCCGGGAAACTTTCCGGCGCGCGTCGGGCGCGCGTAATAGGCTTCGCCCTGGTCGCCGTCATGGCCGCGGAACGTCACCGTGTCCGCCTCCAGGCCCCGATAATAGCTCATGATTCAACTCCTTGATCGCATAGCAAAATCGATAAAGTCTCGCACAACACCCGGCGCAAGAGCGCTGCCCGTGTCGGAATCATTTGGGACAGGGATAGAGCACGGCTTTGTAAGTCGCGTCGCGATCGACGAACTCGATCGTCTTGTCGGGGCGCGGCGTGAATGTAATGTCGCCCATCAGTGGTCCGCTCGGAAATTTGCATTCGACATGGGCAAGGATGCTGTCGCCGTTGTGCTTGGTATCGAGAATGGTGCAGGTGCCGATATTGGAGACGATCTCTTGCGGCGAGATCTTCACTTTCGCGGCTTCAGCATCGGTGCCGTCACCCTTGCAGGCGGTGTTCTGCGTATAGTTCCCGGTAAGAGGAAAATCATCCGCGGCAACGGCTGCGCTGGAAAGAGTGAGCGCCGCAAGCAAGAGAATTCCGCATCCGGCGGCCGAACATGTGATTTTGGACACGCGCGCTCTCAAGGTTTCGTCCGGCGCGGCAAAGGCAGCGCCGGAACCGGTCGTCCCCAGCGCCGAAATGTAGCGAAGATCGCGGCGGCGGCCAATACGTTCGATGCGACGGGTCACATCGGACGCGGCGAACGCACCTTCGGGAACTCAGTGAAAGCCCTTGCTAATGACCTCGGTGCGCGCCGCGGAAAAATTTTTGGGTGCGTCTTTGCTCAATTCGGCAACGGCTTTCGTGCAATCGACCGCGCCGTTATCGGTATATTGGCCGTTACGGTTGTCGAAGAACAATTGATGACAGCGGTTGCCGAGGTCCGGATAGAACAGGATCGAACCCATATAGAGCTGTTTGCTCGCCGCATCGGCCACGGCCACCGCGGCATCACGCCGCGCCAGGAGCGCGTCGGTGCCCAGCACGCCGAGCGACACACAGACCAAAAGCGTCACCACCGCAATGACGCCTTGGCGCCATCCGCTGGGTGCGCGACGGCGACGCGTCGGGCGTGGGAACTTCGGCGCGACATTTCGCACTCCCGGTGCCACGCGCGTAACGAGGCCCGTCGCGCGGCCGGGATACAGATGCGCGAGGGCTGGATTATTCGGATTTGACATCGCGCCAACATACACGATGGAACTTTGCGCGCCGTAAACGGCGGTGCGCATGGCTAAGGCAACGATAATGCCCGCCCTCGCCGATCCCAATAAAAAAGGCGGCATCCAACGCATGTGCCGGATGCCGCCTGCAATTTTAGCAATCGTATTTAGTGCGCGGTAAGGCCGGGCGAATCTTCGTCCACCGCCGCGTCCGGAACATCGACGGGCTTCGCTGTCGCTTCTTCCCACACGATCGGCTCGGGCTTGCGCACCAGCGCCTTGGCCAGCACCTCGTCCATGCGAGACACCGGAATGATATCGAGCCCGCTTTTGATGCTGTCGTTGATCTCGACCAGATCCTTGGCGTTCTCTTCCGGAATGAGCACAGTCTTGATGCCACCGCGGTGCGCGGCGAGCAGCTTCTCCTTCAAGCCGCCGATCGGCAGGACGCGGCCGCGCAACGTAATCTCGCCGGTCATCGCCACGTCGCGGTGCACCGGGATGCCCGTCATGACCGAAACGATGGCTGTGACCATGGCAACGCCCGCCGATGGGCCGTCCTTCGGCGTCGCGCCCTCCGGCACGTGCACGTGGATATCGCGCTTGTCGAAGGCCGGCGGCTCGATGCCGAAGGCGGTCGAACGCATGCGGACGTAAGACGCCGCCGCGGAGATCGACTCCTTCATCACATCGCGCAGATTGCCGGTCACGGTCATCTTGCCCTTGCCGGGCATCATGGCCGCTTCGATGGTGAGCAACTCGCCGCCGACGTCGGTCCAGGCCAGGCCCGTGACGACGCCGACCTGATCCTCGTCTTCGACCTCACCGAAACGGAATTTCGGCACGCCGAGGAAATCGGGCAGCGTCTTCTCGGTGACCGCGACCGACTGCTTCTTCGAGATCGTGAGCTCCTTTACCGCCTTGCGGATCAGGGTCGAGAGCTCGCGCTCGAGATTGCGCACGCCGGCTTCCCGCGTATAGCGCCGGATGATGGTGAGCAGAGCGCCGTCGTCGACCGACCACTCCTTCGGCTCGAGGCCGTGCTTGACGACCGCGTGCGGAATGAGGTGCTTGCGCGCAATCTCGACCTTCTCGTCCTCGGTGTAGCCGGCGATACGAATGATCTCCATGCGGTCCATCAGCGGCGGCGGAATATTCAGCGTATTCGCCGTGGTGATGAACATCACGTTGGACAGATCGTAGTCGACCTCAAGATAGTGGTCGTTGAACGTGTGGTTCTGTTCCGGGTCCAGCACTTCGAGCAGCGCCGACGACGGATCGCCGCGGAAATCGGCGCCCATCTTGTCGATCTCATCGAGCAGGAACAGCGGGTTCGAGCTCTTGGCCTTGCGCATCGACTGGATGATCTTGCCCGGCATGGAGCCGATATAGGTCCGGCGATGGCCGCGGATCTCGGCTTCGTCGCGCACGCCGCCGAGCGACACGCGCACGAATTCGCGGCCGGTCGCCTTCGCGATCGACTTGCCGAGCGAGGTCTTGCCGACGCCCGGAGGCCCGACCAGACACAGGATCGGCCCGGTCAGCTTATTGGCGCGCTGCTGCACAGCGAGATATTCGACGATGCGCTCCTTGACCTTCTCCAGGCCGTAGTGATCGGCGTCGAGGATCTGCTGGGCGAGCGGAAGATCTTTCTTGATCTTGGACTTCTTGCCCCACGGGATCGACAGCAGCCAGTCGAGATAATTGCGCACGACGGTGGCTTCCGCCGACATCGGCGACATCTGCCGCAGCTTCTTGAGCTCGTGCTGCGCCTTCTCGCGAGCTTCCTTGGAGAGCTTGGTGCGCTTGATCTTCTCTTCGAGCTCGGCAAGTTCGTCCTTGCCGTCCTCGTCGCCCAACTCCTTCTGGATCGCCTTCATCTGTTCGTTGAGATAGTACTCGCGCTGCGTCTTCTCCATTTGACGCTTCACGCGGGTGCGAATGCGCTTCTCGACCTGCAACACGGATATCTCGCTTTCCATCAGGCCCAGCACCTTTTCCAGGCGCTCGGTGACGGTCGGCGTTTCCAGGATCATCTGCTTGTCGGGAATCTTGACGGCGAGATGCGAAGCCACCGTATCGGCGAGCTTGGCATAGTCCTCGATCTGCTGGACCACGCCGACGACTTCCGGCGACACTTTCTTGTTGAGCTTCACATAGCCTTCGAATTCGTTGACGACCGAACGCGCCAGCGCTTCGGCTTCGACCTGATCGCCGGCGTTATCGGCGAGCACCACGGCCTCGGCCTCGAAGTAATCTTCACGGTCGGTGTATTTCTTGACTTCCGCGCGCGCCGCACCCTCGACCAGCACTTTCACGGTGCCGTCGGGCAGCTTGAGCAGTTGCAGCACGCTCGCAAGCGTGCCGATCGAGAAAATAGCGTCGGTGGCGGGCTCGTCGTCGGAGGCGTTCTTCTGCGTCGCCAGCAGAATGAACGTATCCGAACGCATCACTTCCTCGAGCGCCTTGATGGACTTCTCGCGGCCGACGAACAGCGGCACGATCATGTGCGGGAAGACGACGATGTCGCGCAGCGGCAGCACGGGATAAGCCCGGCTTTCGCCTGCGGTCAGAACTGGCTTTGCTTTGGCGGCGCTTGTCATAGCCCCACTTCCTTATTGCTATGCACCTCCTTCATGACCCGCACGATGCGCTGTCACGACGGATTGCGTTGGCCGGAGGGGTGTCACGGATGGCGATCCATCCGCGCCCGCTTGGCGTCTACCACGGGGCGGGTACGAGACCCTTTCCGGTTTCGTTACGCGATTCCTCGTACGCTTTTCTCAGTCGAACACTATAGGTGGCGCTGCACTGCCACCCTGTCAAGAAAGGCCGATTATTGGCGCAAAACCGAGCGCCGTGCCGGCAGACGGCGGAGTTGCGCACCGAATCGAAGGTGCGATGTTCCGGCACCAGCTAGGCGCTCGCTCCGCCGGCGTCGCCGGCGCGATCCGACCGATCGGCGTAGATGTAGAGCGGCCGGGCGCTGCCTTCGACCACTTCGCGCGAGATCACGACCTCTTCCACGCCTTCGAGACTCGGCAGATCGAACATGGTGTCGAGCAGGATGCTCTCCATGATCGAGCGCAGGCCGCGCGCGCCGGTCTTGCGGTCGATGGCCTTGCGGGCGATCGCCGACAACGCCTCCTCGGCAAGCGTGAGATCGACGGTCTCCATCTCGAACATGCGCTGGTATTGCTTCACCAGCGCATTCTTCGGCTCGGTCAGGATGCGCTTGAGCGACGGCTCATCGAGATCTTCCAGCGTCGCAACGACGGGCAGACGCCCAACGAATTCGGGGATCAGGCCGTATTTCAGCAGATCCTCGGGCTCGACCTCGCGGAAGATTTCGCCCTGCTTGCGGTCTTCGGGCGCCGCGACGCGGGCGCCGAAGCCGATCGAGGTGGAGCGGCCCCGCGCCGAGATGATCTTTTCCAAACCGGCGAAAGCACCGCCGCAAACGAACAGGATGTTCGTGGTGTCGACCTGCAGGAATTCCTGCTGCGGATGCTTGCGACCGCCCTGCGGCGGCACGCTCGCAA
>Ga0335076_10001328_pt1 | contig 23880 bp, 23 predicted proteins | sample Lox_Sample_25_FD_206717 | JGI IMG/M metagenome (GOLD analysis project Ga0335076, IMG submission 206717) | Soil microbial communities from Loxahatchee National Wildlife Refuge, Florida, United States - Lox_Sample_2.5 | ecosystem: Environmental > Terrestrial > Soil > Wetlands | place: USA... | reverse complement strand
CGTGAATCCAGCAGCTGTTATAGCTGATGCCGGTAGCGCTGCCGGCGCCCGTCACGGTAAACGACGATGCCCCCAGAGACGACAAAATCGCATTTGATGCATCCCGCGTCTGTGCGACAAACACCGCCCCATCAATTTCACCCGAGCCACTCGAAATCGTCGTGGTGACCATTCCTTGTCCGATAACGAGAATCAGCCCTCTCCATGTCGCCGTGGTGCTGTAGTTCAGGGTGCCCGTCACAAGCAGTAGTCCGTATCCTTGTCCATACCACGAACTCAGATCCAGATTCCCGTTCACGACAATCGTCATCGGATTCAGTGGTCCCATCGTCGGCGCTTTTGTCTGGATGTCATTCCCCGTGGCATTTCCACTTATGACCACGTCTGCGTTCGTCGTGATGTTTTGCACCACATTCGCTTCCAGCCATGCCGGAATTAGCCAGTTTGGATTCATCGACGTGATTACATTTTGAATGCTCGCTGGTGCCGGCGAGGGCGTGGACCAGCCGATCAAGGGAGAACCCAAGTAGTCAGTTGCGGGAACAGCTTCTGCCGTGATCGCTCCGTACGAACTGTCCGTGCCGTTTGTATATCCAATCGACGCCACCATGTAATGCGTCGAGCTGCAGGCAGGCGTCTGATCCGATCCATTGATAGGGAAGGTATTCCCTGCGCCCGGTCCCACATAGCTCACATTGTTGCCGGCAAGCGTTAGTGCCGCTGGAAAATCCATGTTCGAGCCTGTTGGAAACGCGGGAATCGTCTGGATAATATTCGGTACCACGACATATTGAAGCAGTCTCTTGCTATTGTCCGGCATCATCACGAACGCCGTTATCCCTAGTGCCGCGTTACCCAGCGAAGTCAGGTTCAATCCGTTTCCGTCGTAATAGAGCGGGATCGACGAATTCGGCGTTCCGCCGGAATTATTTACGTCAATTCCCATCCCCTTCTCCGTGACCGGGTTGATTCGCACCCACTTGTATGCGGGTCCCGGAAGTCCCGCCACCGGCGACACCGACGTCACAATAACCGGGGTCGACGGCGGCGCTCCCATCTCGCTCGCGTACTCCGTGTCGGCGTACGGACTCGCGCCGTCAGTTGGGTCAACCGTTTCTGAATTCGCTGGATTGACGATGTAAAGAACGTTATTTAATCCGAATGTCGGCACGCCCTGTGCCGAAAACAATGCCGAATATGTACCCGTTTTATTCAGATAGTCTGGGTTCTTCCAGAGCATTCTTCCGCGCGCTTCCTCCAGTCCCGCTACGGCTGCGTAATACGCTCCGGCCGAATTCCGGTAATTGCCCGCCAGCGCGCTGTCTGTCCCCGTCGACACCACCAATGCTAGTCCCACCACGCTGATCAGCAGCAGCGCGAAAATCGCGATGAGAAGCGCGGAGCCCGCTTCCCTCGATACCTTTGCGAATTGTCGAACAACCTTCATCGAACTCGCCACGCCCCTAGTTATCCGGATTCAGCCGATGTCCCCTTCCGCTCAATTCCACCAACTTGTACATCTGCGTTTGTGTGTCTCGCTGCGGAGCCGCCACGATCAGCGTGATATTCACGTCGCGAATATTGTTTGGCGTGTTGTAACCAACCGCCAGCGGCGAAGTACAGGGCAGCGGGCCGCCCGGTGTATCGCACGTGTACTGAAAGATCGGTTGCGCTGTCCCCAGCGGATACATCGTGGGATATTGAGCTTTGATCTCTGCTAGCTTTGCCGGGTCCGCCACAGGATTATTCATCACGTTCGCCACGAGCGATGTTGTCTCGTTCGACGCTTGCACGATCGCTAGCGGGTCGCCGAAATTCTTTCTCACCACTGTGCGCATTAATGTTGTATTGGTCGTGGTATCCAGGTGATACCAGATCCAGCTGACGTGTACTGATCCCGTCAGCGGATCCGTGCTCAGTCGCGTCTCGATGATCAGATCGTAGTCGCTCGGCGAGACACAATTCACTCCGATCTGGCACTGCGAGACCGGATAGTTCGGGCTCCACGCTACCGGTCCCGTGGCGTACCGCCACGGCTTGCTCACTGGCAACACGGAATAGACTCCCGCCGGGGGATACCCGGCCACGTTAAAATCCCTCGTGATCTGATCCACCGCCAACCGTGCATCTTGATATGCCGCCGTCACCTGCGTCTCGCTGTTGTACCTTTTCTGCGACATGTCGAGCAGTTCGAACATCACGCCGCAGATGATCAGAAAAATGCCCATCGCCACCAGCAGTTCTAGCAGCGTAAATCCCCGCTCGTGGTTACGGCGGCGCACCATCTTATTTCTGCACCATCGAGTCCAAAGTGACTGGCAGTGTCGGCGTCTTCATCCCCCGACGGAACACACCCACAATGAACCGCTTTCCCGTCACGCTCGACGCGTTCGTCAGGGTAATCACTGCCCACCGCACGTCATACTCCGCTCCGGTTGGGTCGTTAGGGTCGGTATACGTGAAGCTGTACTGCGAAACTCGTGAGGCCGTGAAATCAATGACCGGGACATTTGGAATCGTTGGGCTCCCCACCAACACCCTCGGTTGCAGCGGATCGCCGAGGTTGCACGTGCTGCCCGCCGGATAGCAGGTCACTCCCGTCAAATCCGTGAATGTCGTATTCGCCAGCGGCTGTTCCCGCAACGCTTCCATCATCTGCTGTGCGAACACCATCGCCGTTCCGTCGTTCCGGTTGTTCGCGTCCATCATCACCGACGCCGGCACAAGCTGCGCCACCGCCACCAGTCCCACCAGCACCACCACCGTGGCAATCAGCATCTCCACCAGGGTGAACCCCTGGTCGGCGCCCGCTCCGCGCTTGATCTTCTGTCTCATTTCTACTTCTGCCCTATCTCAATTGGCCTATCGCAATTGCTGCCAGTTTCCCGATTGATCGCTCGTCCAGATCTGGATTCCTCCCGCGGGCATCAACAATACCGCCCGGTACCCCGCCTCGGGGGTCACCGCACTGCTTAAATAAACCACATTCACCGTGAGTAGGGGATTGGTTGTCGCTCCCCGTGCGTCGAATGTCACACTGGACGAACTCGCCGATGGTTCCCGGTTCGCTCCCGAATTGATGGCTGCCGCCAGCAAGCTCGACGTTCCCGGCACGCCGCCCGCATCCACCAGGTTGCCGCCGCTCCCCAGCAAAATCATCTTTTCCGTCGGGTCCATGTTTCCGTTATTATTCGAATCCACCCACACATCCGTTGTCGGCGGAGTGCTCCCGTTCGCTTTAATCACGCAGTTCACCTGCGTGTTCAATCGTATCGCCTCGTATCGCGCCAATCGCAGAATATCCGCCATTTCCCGCGCCGCGTTATTCAGCTGATACACGTGGTACGCCCGCAAAAACATCGGTAGACCGACGGCGAGCAGTATCATCGCCACCGCCATCGCCACCACCAACTCGATCAGGCTGAAGCCCACCACTTTGTGCTTCGCCACCTGTCTCATCCTGAGACCTTTCCCCCTGCGGAAACCTCCCCGTCGACCTCTATCGGGCCAAATGCTCTTCTAGGGCTGGACTGGGACTATAACCTATCAGGCTTTACACCGCTTCGATAGGAGTTACCTTCGGGGCTATTATTTAAGTATTTAGGGGCGGCACGGCTCGCCGCGATAGGCCTCGTCTTACTTGTCTTTGCTTTTCCCGCCCAGCTCTTTGTAGCGCTTTTCCAGCGACGCTCGCGTGAACAGGTCCGGCGGCAGTTCCGGGTTCAGTTGGCAATTTTCGTAAAAAATCTGCGAGATTCGCCGCCCATCCCGCTCGCGCGTAACCTGCATCGGCAACTGCACTCCGTCCTTCAACTGGTAATTCGAATAAACGGTCACATCTTCTTGCCGCTCTCGCGTCTCCTCATTCATCGTTGTCACGAGGCTGCGCACCAGAAGGTGCGTGGAGCGGTCCACTCCCAGCCGGATGGTTCGCTCTTCATTGTCCTGAAAATCGACCCAGTCCACCGTTTTCAGATCCGCCACCCCGATTCCCCCGTAACGGACGTACATCCCTTCCTGGTTGAGCCGGTTGCGTAGTAAGGTGTTCGGGTCTCGCTTCAGCGCCGCTTGGAAATCCGCCACTGAGGTCACCGGCTCTTCCGAAACGCCTCCACGGTCCAGCGTCCAGCCCTCGTCGCCGGAGAAGATATCGATGATGTTGTCCTTCTTCGAATAATCGATTCGTCGCTTGTCCGGGTAGCTTCGGTATTCCTTGAACGCAATATATCCCGTCATATTGCCGTTGTGCCCAAACTGCGCCATCCGCCCTTCGCAGCTCACCGTCTTCACGCTGAGGTATAACGGCCCGCCCATCGCATTCAGCAATTGCTTCAGGATCTGGTTGGCCTTGGCTTCGCTGGCCTCCGGACTCATGGTGTCCGGATTCTGTGCCCGCGCCGCCGCCGCCAACAACACAAATGCGGCTGTCAGTAACGCCGCAACTCCATGTCGCCAGGCTATCCGCACAACACCGAGCCTCCGTTCACATTCAAAATCTCTCCATTGATGAAGTTCGCCAGATCCGATGCCAGGAACAAAATCGGCCCGGCGATTTCTTCCGCCGTTGCCGGACGTCCGATCGGGATCACGCTCGCCGCCATCTTTTGCCCAGCCTTCGTATCCAGCACCGGGTTCGACATGTCCGTCGCCACCCAGCCCGGTGCCACGCTATTTACCAGGATTCCGTGCCGCGCCAGTTCCGTCGCCAGGCCCTTCACCAGACTGATGATCGCGCCCTTCGCCGCGCCATAGTGCGTGTGCAACGATTCCCCGCGCTGTCCCGCCGTCGAGCTGATCGCAATAATCTTTCCCGACTTCTGCTTGATCATCTGTGGCACTGCGAAGTGAATCACCGAATACACGCTCTTCAGGTTCACGCGGATCATCTCGTCCCACTGCTTTTCGGTCATCTTCTCAATCGGCAGGTCTTCCAGGTTCCACACGCCCGCGTTCGGCACCAGGATGTCCAGTCTCCCCAGTCTTTTGATGCAGAATTCCACCAGCTTGCGGTTATCTTCGTGCTTCCCCACCTCGGCTTTGAACGCCTCGACGCGCGTTCCGTGTTTCGCGGCTTCCGTTTCCACCTGTTTCGCGGCTTCTTTCGCGCTGTTGTAGCTGAAAATCACGTCGGCGCCCGCTTGCGCGAACAATTTCACCGCCGCTGCCCCGATTCCCCGCGAACCTCCCGTGATGAGTGCCGCTTTCCCTGCCAGTGAGATCATTTCTCCCCCATGTTCGATTCAAAAATTCGTCGTGCGGTTGGTCCCGCGTTGTTCTTCTCTCTTCGTTCTTGGTCTCTTCGTTCTTCCTTGTAGCGCTGATCTTTTATGTCAGCTCTTCATGCGTCAAGCCGCGCCATGCCGGCATCGCTAACTTCGAGAAGCGCCGCTTAAGATCTTGTCATCGCCTGCTCGCGCGCACCCTTCGCGGCCGCCACCAGTTCTGAAAATAGCTTCTCCGCCAGCGCATCACCCTGCATTCGTTCCGGGTGCCATTGAACGCCGATCACCCAGTTCGCGTCTCCTGTCCACTCGACGCTTTCCACGATGCCATCGCTCGCCTGCCCGGTAATCCGCAACTGTCGCCCTGGCGTGGCAACCGACTGGTGATGCGAGCTGTTCACCACCGCATCCAGTCCTCCCACCATCCTCGCCAGTCGGCTTCCCGCCGTGAAACTGACTTCATGGAGCGGATCATCCGCCGGTTCCGGCATTATGTCCTTCCGCCGGTGCGCGATGCGCGTCCCGGTTTCGCTCTTCAAGTCCTGCACCAGCGACCCTCCGAGGTATACATTCAGCAACTGGCACCCGAAGCAGATGGCCAGCACCGGCTTCTGGGCTTGAAACGCGTGGCTCAGGATGGCCTTATCCGTGCCCTCCCTCGGCAGATCCGCCGGCTCCGATTTCCCCCGGTTTGCCGCCCCATACTCGGCTGGCTCCACATCCGCCGGGCTCCCCGGCAGCACGAATCCATCCAGCCCCCGGATTTGCCTCTCCAGGCCCCCTGGATCGGCCAGGGACAGCAATACCGCCTCTCCACCGGCCCGGGTCACGGCTTCCAGGTAATTCGCGATCTTGGGACGATTTCCAGCGCGCTCCTCCTCTGAGGTGCGCCAAGGCACGCCTATTCGCGGTCGGTTGGCACTGTTAAGACTCATGGAACCCGCCATCCTAACATTCGGCGGGGAAGCCCAGCAACCCGGTGAATTCGGGTCCGAATCCTCTGCTATTTCGGCGAAACCTGGTCCAGAATGGGACCGTCCAGCCCCCTCAGCCGCCTGTCCCCGGCCCCTTGCAGGTCGAACACCACCACCTCGTTATCGCCGTTTTTCAGCCACGGCCCGGGGATGTACAGGGTCTTTTGCGGACCAATTTTCCACACCCGACCCATCGCGCGCCCGTTCAGCCACACCTGCCCCTTCGTAAACCCACTGGTATCCAGGAATGTGTCCAGTTGCTTCTCGGCGAGCAGCGTCCCTCGATAGAAGCACGCTCCTTCGCAATTGCCTTTCTTAAACGGCAGCTTCCGCACGTCGTTCATAGGTAGCGAGTATGTTTCCCAGCCCAATACTGGTTTCCCCGCCAGCGTCACCTGCTTCGTGATTCCTTTCCTCTCGCCGCGCAGCGCTGTGCTGAAATTAATCCGCCCTGTGTTCTCCACCAGAATGTCCAGCCGCGCCCCGGCCGCCGCCTTCAGCGTCATCTTGTTTTGCGCGAGGCGCCGGTCCAGCGTGCCCACCAGCTTGCCGTCCACATAAACCTGCGCGTAATCGTGCAAATCCTCCAGCACCAGTTCGCTGTCAGCCGCCTTCTGCAACTGCGTGCGATACAAGATGTAGCCATAGGCCTGATCCAGATCCTCCATGCTTTGTACTTGCTCAGACTTCACTGCCGAAGGCAGCACGTCCCAGAGCGAAACCACTTGCTCCATTCGAAACTCCGGAATCATTTGCGCCGGCGCGACCACCGGCACGTCGGGCGGCTTCGCTCCCGTCGTTTTCGCAATCACCTCGCGAAACGCCGAATATTTTTTCGTCGTTTTTCCGCTCTCGTTCAGTGCCGCGTCATAGTCGTAACTCGTCACGTCCGGCTGGTAATCGCCGTTCTCGCTGTTCGCGCCATTCATCCATCCAAAACTGGTTCCACCGTGAAACATGTACAGACTCACCGAATATCCCTGCTTCAGCATCCATTCCAGATTCGCGGCTTCCTTCGACGCGTCCGAACCCGCATGCTTGCTGCCCCAGTGATCAAACCAGCCGTCCCAGAACTCACTGTTGAAGAACGGTCCCTTCGGCCGATATTTCTTTAGAATCTCGAATTCGTGCTGCGCGTCATCACTTCCGCCAAAATTGATTCCCACCGGCAACTCCGGCAAAGATCCCGCCGGCACTTCCTCTGCTCCATCCGCCGTGTACAGCACAGACTTGGTGAATCCGGCATCCACCAGCATCTGGTGGATCGCTTCCATGTACTGGTGATCGTTGCCGAACGATCCGTACTCGTTTTCCACCTGCACCAGCACGATCGGGCCGCCATTTCCGATTTGCAGCGGCGTCACTTCCTCTCCCAATCGTTTCATCCACCGTTGCGCCGGCTCCAGAAACTTCGGATCCCGGCTCCGCAGCCCGATACCGTGGTCTTTCAGCAACCATGCCGGATACCCGCCAAACTCCCACTCCGCGCACGCATACGGCCCCGGGCGCAGAATCACCCACAGCCCTTCCTGCTGCGCCTCGCGCACAAATTCCACCACGTCGTTGTTTCCGGAAAAATCGTAAACTCCCGGTCGCGGCTCGTGCACGTTCCAGAACACGTAGGTCGTCACCGTGTTCAGTCCCATCGCTTTCGCCATGCGGAACCGCGAGCGCCAGTATTCCCGCGGAATCCTCTGGTAATGCATCTCCCCGGAAATCACCTGAAACGGTTTTCCGTCCAGCAGAAACTTGCCGTCCTGCACCGCAAAGGTGCGCGCCGCATTCTGTTGCGCGGAAGTAAAGGAGAAGGGAGCTACGATGGAAACAAGAACAAGAACGCGACACCACTTTGTAACCATGGCCCAAGTGTACCCCGTTGGAGCGCGCAGCGAACGCAGTTCGTGGGCCTGGCGTCTCTTCTACTCTATTTCCAGACGAATGAGCCTTTCATGCTGAGGATCAACTGTGGGGACTGCCTTCTGAGGCGGTCCGATCTTCGCACCCTGCTGGGCGCCCCCGTGGCTTGTAAACCTGGGGCTGCCTTTTCTTCCAACCTTCCACTTTCAACTCTTAACCTTAAACGTTTTCCCTTTGCTCTTTCTCTGCCGACCTACGCCCGCTTCGCCACCGCTTCCCGCCCTGCCTCTTCCAGGCAAAACTCCGGCTGGTGAAAAAACGCAGGCAATCCCCGCAACCTCGCCTGCAACTTTTCAAACTGATCCGCGCGCACCGTCACGTGCCCGAGCTTCCGTCCCGGCCGCGGCTCTTTTCCGTACAAGTGCAGATGCGTATTCGCCACTTTCAATACGTCTTGCGGCTCCGGCAACTCCCCAATCAGATTCACCATCGCCGAATAGCCCATCACCGCTGTCGATCCGAGCGGGAACCCCAGCACTGCCCGCAAATGATTCTCAAACTGGCTTGTCACCGCGGCTTCAATGGACCAGTGCCCCGAATTGTGGACTCGCGGCGCCATCTCATTCGCGAGCAACTTTCCGCCCACTTCGAAAAACTCGATGCACAGCACTCCCGCGTAATTCAGTTCCTGCAGCACTTTTCGCGCTGCCTCTTCCGCGCTCGCCTGCAATCCCGCTGCAAGCCCTGGCGCCGGCGCCAACGACAGCCGCAGAATCCCTCCGCGATGATGGTTCTCCACCAGCGGATAGAACGCCGTATCGCCCGTTCGCCCGCGCACCCCTAAAATGGACAGCTCTCGCATGAAGGGCACGAACTTTTCCAGAATCAATGGCACGTCTGGCAGTTCCGGTCGCGCTTTCTCCACATCCTCTCGCGTCTTCAGCAGCCATTGTCCCTTGCCGTCGTAGCCCATCCTGCAGGTCTTCAAAATCGCCGGCAGTCCCACTTTTTCCACCGCCGAATCCAGTTCGCCGCGCTTCCGGATCTCGGCAAACACTGTCGTGGAGATTCCCAGTCTTTGGAAGAGCCGTTTCTCTCGCAAGCGGTCCTGCGCCTCTTCGAGCGCCTCCGCCGGGGGATACACGGCCACGCGCTCTGCCAGAAACCGCGCCGCCGCCACCGGCACATTCTCAAATTCGTAGGTCACCACTTCCAGTCCATGCGCGAACTTTTCCAGCGCCGGTTCATCCGCGTATTCCGCGGTCACCCGATGCGCAATGCGGCCCACCGGCGCTTCGGGCGAAGGGTCCAGGAACCGGAAGTGCAGCCCCAGCGGATAGCCCGCCAGCGCCAGCATGTATCCCAGTTGTCCCCCGCCGAGGATCCCGATCGTCATCCGTGCTTCTTCCTCTTTCCGGCAATCGCGTTTTTCGAACTTGTCGTCGCTGCACCGCCGATCACGCTGTTCATTGCCGCCACCGCCGCAGGCTCCGGCGTCGCCAGCACTTTTGCCGTCTGCCTCTCGCGAAACTTCCTCAGCGCTTCGCGAATTTCGCTGTGCTTGTTCCCCAGAATCGCCGCCGCCAGCAACGCCGCATTGATCGCGCCCGCTTTTCCGATCGCCAGCGTCCCCACCGGAATTCCCCCCGGCATCTGCGCTATCGACAGCAGGGAATCGAACCCCTTCAGCGCTTTTGACTCCACCGGCACGCCCAGCACCGGCAGCACTGTCTTCGACGCTGTCATCCCCGGCAAATGCGCTGCTCCCCCTGCCCCCGCGATAATCACTTCGATCCCGCGCTTCTCCGCCGTCGATGCGTATTCGAACAGCAAGTCCGGTGTGCGATGCGCCGATACTACCCGCGTCTCGAATGGCACGCTCAATTCCTCCAGCGTCTTCGTCGCGTGCTCCATCGTCTCCCAGTCTGACGTCGATCCCATGATTACGCCCACCAGCGCCTTCGCCGCTGTTCCCGCTTCACTGCGTCCTTGTGCCATGATCGTCCAACTCTCAATCCGTCATTCCGAGCGCAGCGAGGAATTCCTCTTGGATCGAGCCGTCTTGAGAAAAAGGTCCCTCTACGCCGGTCTTCAGTCGCGTACAAAAAAACAACGCCGGCCCAAGGCCGGCATTCTACCGCAGTGCCCCATTCTACGGCGTTTTCTCCTGCAACGCGACTTCACGCCGCTGCTTCCACGTGTGCCGTAACTGTCCTACAAGGTATAACGACCCGGTCACAAATATAGCGTCCTCCGGCCGCGCCTTCGCCAGCGCCGCCTCCAGCGCCTTCTCCGCATCGGGAGTCACCGAAAATTTCTCCGCGTGATGCCCCGCCACTTCCGCCAGTTGCGCCGCGCTCACCGCCCGCGGCGTTCCTGGCTGCGTGAAAATCACTTCGGTCGCAAGTGGGAACAGCATCCCGCTCACTTCATCCACGGCCTTGTCTCGCATTGCCCCGAACAGTAAATAAACTCTCCGCCCCGCGAAATTCTCCTCCAGAAATCGCGCCAACTCCCGCGCCGCCCCCGGATTGTGCGCCCCGTCGAGATAAATGTCTGGGCGCTCCTGCAATTTTTCCAGCCGGCCCGGCCATTCCGCCAAGCCAATACCCCTCTCAATCTTCTCGTTCGTGATTCGAAATCCGCGCGCCTGCAGCGCCCGCGCCGCGGCCACCGCGTTCAGAGCATTCTGCAACTGGAACCGCCCAGGCAGCGCCGGTTCCACCCGCAACTCCTCGCTCGTCTCCACCAATCGCACTGTCGCGTGCACGCAGCCGGCCTTTACGCGCTCCTTCTCGACGCGGAACGCTTCTTCTACCTCCACCAGCGGGCAGTGCAACTCCTTTGCCCGAGCCCGCACCAACTCTCGCACCTCATCCAATTGCGGCGCGCTCACCACGGCCACGCCATGCTTCACGATTCCCAGCTTTTCCCCCGCAATCTCGCGCAGCGAGTGGCCCAGAAAATTCTCGTGATCGAAGTCAATCCGCGTGATCACGCTCACTACCGGCGTAATCACGTTCGTCGCATCCAGCCGCCCGCCCAGCCCCACCTCAATCACACCAAACTCCACGCGCTGCCGCGCAAAGGTCTCAAACGCCAGCGCCGTCACGCATTCGAAATACGTCGGATGCGCCCGCAGCTTCCCTTCTGCCAGCAACTCCTCGATTACTTTGCGAATCCGCGTGAACGTCTCTGCAAAAAGCTCATCCGACACTTCTTCGCCGTTGATCCGGATGCGCTCATTAATCCGCTCCAGATGCGGAGAGGTGTTCAGCCCGGTTCGAAATCCCGCGTCGCGCAGGATTGCTTCCGCAAACGCCGCCGTCGACCCTTTCCCGTTTGTGCCTGCGATGTGCACACACGGATACGCGCGGTCCGGCCGCCCCAGCCGTTCCAGCAGCACCGTTATGTTTTCCAGGTTGAATTTCGCGGCCGCGGCTTGTCTGGGCGCAGCCAATTCGCGCCCCAGCGACAACAGATATCTCACCGCTTCGTCGTAGTTCATTCGGCAGCTTCCAGCTTTTCTTGCGATGTTCCCGCTCTACGGAGTAGCGCCGGCATCCTGCCGGGCAAGCAACGCATGCTTTACAGCTCAAAAGTCCGATTCCGTCATTCCGAACGGAGTCTGCGGAGTGAGGGATCTCTCTTTAATTCGTTGCCCATTCACGACGCCAGCATATCCAGCGTATTCGAGATGAATCCCTTCATGTCCTTGCGATGCACCACGGCGTCCAGGAATCCGTGTTCCAGCAAAAATTCCGACCTCTGGAATCCTTCCGGCAGCTTTTGCCGTATGGTCTGCTCAATGACGCGCGGCCCCGCAAATCCGATCAGCGCGCCCGGTTCCGCCACGTTCAAATCCCCCAGCATCGCAAAACTCGCCGTCACGCCGCCTGTCGTCGGGTCGGTCAGCACCGAAATGTATGGCAGCTTCTCTTCATCCAGCCGTGCCAGCGCCGCCGACACTTTCGCCAGCTGCATCAGGCTGATTGTGCCTTCCATCATCCGCGCGCCGCCCGAGCACGACACAATCACCAGTGGTTGCCGCAGCTCGATGGCCATCTCGATCGCGCGCGTCACCTTCTCGCCCACCACCGCGCCCATCGATCCACCGATAAATCCAAACTCCATGGCGCAGCAGAGGATCGGCCGCCCGTTCAATTGCCCTTCGGCGGTTACGATCGCATCATTCATCCCCAGCTTCTTTTGCGCGTCCTTGATTCGTTTCGCATACGGCTTGGTGTCCACAAACTTCAGCGGGTCCGTCGACACCATCCCTGCGTCATGCTCCGTCCACTTTTCGTCCAGCAGCAACGCCAGCCGCTGTTTCGCGTTCATTCGAAAGTGAAATTGGCATTTCGGGCAGACCAGCAGGTTTTCTTCCAGATCCTTCCTGAATACGATTGCGCGGCAAGACTCGCACTTCACCCACAAGCCTTCCGTGCGCACGCGCCGCTCTTCCGGCGGTGTGGGCTGCTCAATCGCTTTTTTGTCTCTCTTGAACCAAGCCATGTGATGTCTTTCCGCCTCACGTTTTTCCCGGCGGAAATAACCCTTTCTCAACCGCCCTCTTGCTGATGACTGATTACCGATATCCGATATCCACGATCGGTCGTTGCGATGTTTGATATCTGATAACCGCAACTTGTCCGCTCGTTCGATACCTCGCATTCCATCAGTAATCAATGCCCCGCTGCGCCAGTATACCCTTCGTATACGGGTGTTTCACTTCTTTCATTTCCGTCACCAGATCTGCCAGCTCCACAATCAACGGATGAGCGTTCCGTCCCGTGCAGATCACATGTACCTGCTCGGGCCGCCCTTTCAACGACTCCCCCACCTTCGCCGCATCCAGCATTTTGTAGCTGATCACGTAATTGATCTCGTCGAGAATCACCAGGTCATACTTCCCGCCGTAAATCGCCGCTCGCCCCGCATCCCAGCACTCCTCCGCCAGCCGGATGTCTTCGGGATCGGTCTCCGCGCCTCCCACTTTCACGAATCCGCGCCCCATTGGCCGGATCTCGAACTTGTCGTCACCCAGCATTTTTGCGGCATCCAGCTCGCCGTAGTGCCACGATCCCTTGATGAACTGCACCATCAACACGCGCAAGCCCTGTCCTACCGCCCGAAACGCCGTGCCCAGCGCGCAGGTCGTCTTGCCCTTGCCCGGGCCCGTATACACGATCAGCAATCCCTTGCCTTCCGGCATATGTCTTCCTGTCCAGGCGCCAACCAGATTTCCAATTTTTCAGTTTGCGGAGTCATCACACAAACGTCAAGTTGTGGCAGCGTGTTTCTCTTGCGCGCTTTAATGAAACACCAGCATCATCCCGTCGAAATCAAATGTCACCGCATGGGTTCTCAGAAACTCGTGCCCGACCATCCCACCAATGTGAAATCCTAGCCCGTCTTCCCAGAATAGCGGCCCATCCCACAATCCATTCACTTGCTGCTCCGTTATTCCGCCAAACGACACTTCCGGCACCACATACGGAATCGACTCGAACGTTCCCGCCGCTCCTTGCCCTTTCTCCGCCTTGCTCTTGTCCAGCACAATGTTCGCGGCCTTCAGCGTCGACTCCGGAAAATTCACGCCCGCACCTGCCAGTCCCGAATCCAGAAAGAACAAAGTCGGCGGCAGCGCGTTTACCCTCCCCCACCCCACAATGAAGTGATCCGCGGCCATCCAGAATGGCGCGGACACGCTCTTCCTTCCCATGTTCACCCACAATTTCCGCACATTTTCCGGCGTCCGCTTTCGCAGTACCAACTCTCCGGCGCGATAGTCAATCGTCGATAAAAAGTGGTACAGAAAAATCGTGCCGATAACGCCATCGACACGCGGCACGCCCAGCATCGGCGACAGCGCGCGCAGCGGCAGCACCTGTGCCGGCACGTTTTTCACTATCCAATCGCCCAGCCCGATCGAATCGATCTTCGAATGAAATGTTTCGATATGCTGCCCGCCCGCGAACGTCGCCACTTCCTTCGACGCCCACAGTGGTAATCCCAATTCCTTTGCAAACTCGGTGTCGAGCCCGAGCTCCGCGCCGCCCGTGTCTAGGAAAAACACCGCATCCTTCCCACCATCAATCCGCACCGTCACCAGCGGCAAAGGGTCCATCTGCACAAACTTCAAATGCACCGCTTCGCCCGCGCCGCTCAACTGATACGGCGTTAGACCCTTGAATCTCGCCATCTTCTCGTAATCCAACGATGAAAAATGCGCCCGACCCGGAAACTCTCCCGTCCCCGGTGTCTTCAGCCATTCCGCTGCGTGTTCGAAATCGTCTTGCCGGTAATACGTCTCCGCCAGCAGCGTTTTCGCCGCCGCATCATCGGCGCGAATCTCCAGCGCCTTCTTCAACCACTTTTCCGCCTCCGGAAATCGGTTCGAAAGCAGCGCAATCTCGCCCATTCGCACGCAAGGAGCGTAGCTTTTCGTGTCGCCCGCGGTCACCGGCCCATACAATTTCTCTGCGTTCGCAAATTTTCCCTCTTTGAACGCCTCATCCCCCTCCTGGATCGCGACCCCGCCAATCTGGGCCATCGCACCCGCGCAAACGCCAAGGCTCATCCATGCGACCGCCGCCGTCACTTTCCTGCCTATCGGTTTCATTTGGATTGACCTCGAACCACTCTGGCTATCCGGGCGGCGCCGTCCTCACCTCATCTCACAATCCCAGTTTCTTCACCAGCGAATCAATGATTGCGCGCACATGCTCCAGTTTTACCTCGCCCAGCGCTTGCTTCGCGCCGCATTTTGGATCCTTCAGCACAATCCACAATCCCGGGCGATACACTTGATCCCCGGGGCAAATCGCTCCCGTCAATTGCGCAATCTCAAAATGAGGATTGCCCGTCAGGTCCATGGCCATTCCATCCAGTCCAGCGGTAAGCGTAGGCGGGTGCGCCACCAGATCGGTCAGAATCCCCCGCGCATCGTCGACGAGGTCGCGAAAGCCTTGCGATACCAGGATTCCGTCCACGTCGCGCGGTGTGGGCTGCTCTAACTCCTCCAGGTCATAATCGGGCAACGGTTTCTCCAGTGGAATCTCGATTGCCACTGACGGTGCTTCTTTATCCGGAGAATAGCGAATCTCGGCCATAAGTTTGCCATTGAACCACGGAACGCCGTAAAACGCACCACCCACCGCGATCCCGCACTGTCATTCCGAGCCCACGCCTTTTGCGGACGAGCAATCTCTCTTGTGCATGTTCCTGCCGACCACTACTTTGGATACGGGCTACCCGACAGTGTCGCAAACGCCCGGTAGATCTGTTCCGCCAGCATCACCCGGGCCAGTTCATGGGAATAGGTCATCGCGCTTAACGAAATCTTCTGCTTCACCCGCTCGCGCAGCGTCTCGGGAAATCCATCCGCATCGCCGCACACAAAAATCACTTCGCGTGTTCCGTGGTCCCGCATCTCCCCAATCCACTTCGCAAATGCCGCCGAATCGTACGTTTTCCCGCCCGCATCCAGCAGCAAGGAAGTGGCCGCGCGGTCCGCATCCAGTTTCTTCAGTGCCGAATCGCCGTCGCGCACCTCATTGACCTCGATCGGGCACGACCGTCCAATCCGCTTCACATACTCCGCCAGCATCGCGCCAGCCTCTGCTCCGCGCGTTTTCCCCAGCATCAATAACCGGACCTTCATTCCGCGAGTCTACCTCACGCCACCGTAGGGGCACGATAAATCGTGCCCGGCTTATCCGCGCGCCCGCAACGTAAAGTGTCATAACAAACTGTCAATGGGAGAGTTCAAGGTCTCTCAGCGCCTTCACCGGCTCCAGCGCCCAGCCTCACTGCTGTAAATAATTCTCTCCTCCACCCCGCCCGCTCTCCGCATCCCGCTCCACCGGCTCATCCGGCAACACCAGCGACGGCGCCGATCGCCACAGCCTCTCCAGGTCGTAGAATCGCCGCGCCTGCTCCCCGAACACGTGCACAATGAACCCGCCGAAATCCAGCAGCGCCCATTCTGCCGAACGGTGTCCTTCGCGATGCTCCGGCTTGCGCTTCATCTCGCGCAATAACACTTCTTCAATTTCGTCGCAGATGGCCTTCAGTTGCGGCGTGCTAAACCCCGTGCAAATCACGAAATAATCCGTGAACGCCGCCACTCCGGCCAGGTCCAGCACCGTCACGCCGCCCGCCTTTTTGCTTTGCGCCGCCTCAACCGCCAGCCGTACCCCTGGTGGTAACGATTCCAGCTTCAACGATACAACCCCTGTTTCAAAATATATTCCTCCACACGCGCTGAAACCAGCCCGTGAATTGACTGCCCCTTATTCGCTTTTCGACGGATGTCCGTGGCGCTCGTTTCGCTCGCCACGTTCTCCAGCAAAAAAACTGTGGTCTTCTGCAGCCGCGCTACCACCGGCGACCCGTGCGCAATCGCATCCACTTCTTTATTCTTCTTGGGGTCCGGCATCGGCTGCAAATCCGGCGGAATCACCAGCCGCAGCGCTTCCAGCCGGATCCCCGGCCGGTTCGCAATCACAAAATCGCACAACCCCAGCAGCGTTTCATATTCCTTCCACATCGGAATATCCAGAAACGCGTCAGCTCCGACAATGAAAAACACGCGATCCCCCGGCCCATTGTATGCGTGCCGGAAATACCGAACCGTATCCACCGAGTAATGCAGCTGCGTCCCGCTGAAATCCTCGCCCGCTTCCGTCAGCGACGGCACAAAGTGCGGATGCTCCGCGCACGCCAGTGCCACCATCGCGAAGCGGTGCGGGAACGGCGCCAGATGCTGCTTCAATTTGTGCGGTGGACGGCTCGCCGGGATGAAGTGAATCTCGTCAAAGTTGAATCGACGGTCCGCGGTCCGTGCTACCGCCAAATGCCCCGCATGGATGGGGTCAAACGACCCGCCGAATATCGCAATTCGCCTTGGTTGGACTCTTGCCGCTGTGCGGTGGGCTTGCGCTGTCGTCAACCTGCCTCCCGAATCTTCCCGTTTCCCAATTCTCTCACGAAACACCGCTCGCGCCAGCGGCTTCATTCTTCCGTTTGCGATTCCTTGTAGGGGCCGCCTTCTGAGGCGGTCCGCTCTTCGTCAGTCGCGTCCGAATCATCCCCGTCTATTTCGAATTCGTTCTCGGCTTGCGCTTCTTCGTCTGACTTTTCCTTCGGAATCTTGTCCAGCGCATCCGCCATCGCGCGCACCAACTCTTTTACGCGTTCCCCGGTTGCCGCCGAAATCGCATGAAACTCGAACCCCTTCCTCTTGCAGAACGCCCCCAATTCTTCCAACTTCGTACGATCCGTGGTCGCATCCACCTTCGTGGCCACCACGATCATGGGTTTTTCCGTCAACTTCTCGCTGAACGCCGCCAGTTCGCCCTCGATAATCTCAAACGCCTTCACGGGATCCATTTCCGCCGTGTCGCTTGTGTCGATCAGGTGCACCAGCAGCCGTGTGCGCTCCACGTGTTTCAAGAACCGCGTACCCAGCCCCGCGCCTTGGCTCGCACCTTCTATGAGTCCCGGCAGATCGGCCACTACAAACGTCCGTCCCAACTCCGTTCCGTGGCCCCCCGTTCCCCCATCTGCATTGACGACGCCCAGGTTGGGTTCCAGCGTGGTGAAGGGGTAATTCGCGATCTTCGGCCGCGCCGCGCTGATCACCGAAATCAGAGTCGATTTTCCCGCGTTCGGAAAGCCAACCAGTCCGACATCCGCGAGCAATTTCAACTCAAGCCGCAGACTTCGCTCTTCCCCCGGCTGGCCCTCTTCTTTCTCTCGCGGCGCCTGGTGCCAGGGCTTCGCAAAATGCTGATTCCCCCGCCCGCCTTTTCCGCCTTGTGCCACCAGCACGCGCTGCCCCGGCTTGTTCAAGTCCGCCAGTACTTCGTGATTCTGCTCGTCGTACACCAGCGTTCCCACCGGCACTTTCAAAATCATATCGTCGCCAGAAACGCCCGTGCAGTTCGATCCTTCGCCGTGGCGCCCGCGGTCCGCTTTGAATTCCCGGTTATACCTGTATCGCAGCAGCGTGTTGTCGTTCGGATTCGCTTCCAGGTACACGCTCCCGCCGTTCCCGCCGTCGCCGCCCGATGGCCCGCCCCGCGGAACGTACTTCTCCCTGCGGAACGCCACGCACCCGTTCCCGCCGTCCCCGGCCTTCACCGCAATCTTTGCTTCATCAACGAACATGAGTTTTTCTCTGTGGCCTCAGTGTCTCCGTGGGCAACTGCCCGCAAAACAAAAATGGCCCCGGCACTTTGACCGGGGCCGCTCGAAATTCCTGGTCTTAGTTTGCGGCCTTCGCTGCCTCGACGGGCCGGACGTTCACAAACCGCCCGATCCTGCCCCGGTCCTTGAATTCCACATACCCGGTCACCAGCGCGAATAGTGTGTCATCCTTGCCCTGCGCCACGTTCTCGCCCGCGCGGTGCTTCGTTCCGCGCTGCCGCACGATGATCGTTCCTGCGTTCACCAGTTGCCCGCCAAAGCGCTTTACGCCCAGCCTCTGCCCGTGTGAATCGCGCCCGTTTGTTGACGAGCCGCCGCCCTTCTTATGTGCCATGATTCAATCCCTCTCGCTAATCTCTTGAATAATTTCCAACTCGAATAGCACCCAATCCCGTCATTCCGAGCGAAGCGAGGAATCTCTTTTCCTCCTTGCTCAAATGACCTTACAGCTTGATCTCGCTGACCTGCACGGCCGTGTAATTCTGTCTGTGGCCCCGCTGAATCTTGTACTGGTTGGTCTTCTTGTACTTCAGAACGGTGAGCTTCTTCGCGCGGCCTTGTTCCACGATCTTGCCCGTAACAGTGGCCTTCTGCGCGTCCGACCCCGCCAACACCTTCCTGTCGTCGGTCGATACCGCCAGCACGGTGCCAAACTTCACCTGCTCGCCCACATCACCCTTCACCCGCTCAATGCGGATGGTGTCGCCCGGCGCGACACGGTACTGCTTACCCCCGGACTGTATGACGGCGTACATCTTTCCTCCAATGTCTTAGGACAAACTCTAATTATACGGGTCACTCCGCGCAACCGTCAACGATTAGTCCATCCGTGGCCTTCTCGTACTGCGTATCCTTCACAAAAGGCGATACATGATGTACGCGTCGGTGTAACCGGCCGTGGGGCGCAGGAATGCGCCCGCCAGGCGCCCGACAATTTCAAATCCGAAACTCTCCCACAGCCGAATTGCCCTCTCATTGGTGCTAACCACGAAATTGAATTGCATCGCGCGGAATCCGCGCCTTCTTGCGTATTCCAGCGAATGAGCGCACATCGTCCGGCCTACACCCCTGCCCGAAATTCCTGCGGCTGTAACATAGCCACAGTTCGCCACGTGCGAACCTCCTCCACCTTGGTTGGCTCGCAGGAAATACGTCCCCACGACTTCCCCTGCCTCTTCGGCGACAAATACCTCGTGGTCCGCTTCGAACCAGTACCCCAGGCTATCTTCGCGGCTTAAGTCGCGAGGCAACGTATAAGTTTCCCCCGCTCGGATCACAGGCTCCAGAATGGCCCAGATCGCATCTGCGTCTTCCGGCCCCGCCAATCGCACCGTAAACATATCTCTCAGAATGCCACGCAACCAGCTACAGCACCGGCGACCCGTCGCCGAGCAACGCCTGCCGCACCACCGCGATCGGTGGTTCCCCCTGGCTCATGAACCGGTCGTGAAACTCGCCCAGTGAAAAGGTCCCTCCCATTTTCTTTTTGTAGTCCTCGCGCAGCTTCAGAATCTGTAGTTTCCCCAACGAGTAATACAGATACGTCGGGTCACTCGTCCCGCGCTTGGCCTCAATCTCCGCGATCTTTCCCGTCTGAAATCCTTCCTCCACGAAGAACTTCTTCGCCTCTTCAAAGGTCATCTTTCCCGTATGCATCCGGATCCCCACCACAAACCGCGCATCCCGCAACAACGCGTCCTGCAACTGTCCCAGATGTACCAGCTTGACCTCGCGCTCATCCCTGGCCCCGCGCCCCGGCCGTACGTATCCCTCCTCGAACATCATCTGCTCGGAATAGTGCGCCCAACCCTCGGCGTTCGTGTTGGCGTAAAACACCTTGCGCAGCTTGCTGGGTGCGCGGCTGGTCCACAGATACTGCAAATAGTGCCCCGGATAAGTTTCATGCACCGACGTGCTGAAAATCGTTCCGATGTTAAACCCTGCCAGCAAGCTCTCCACTTCCTCTTTCGAATCGTTCGGCCCTGGCAGGGTCACGTGAAAATAGGACTCGGTTGCAACCTTTTCGAACGGGCCCGGCGTGTCCATCGACGCCGTCGTCGTCGCGCGCTCAAACGGTGGCGTCTCCATCAGCATCGGCTTCGGTCCCGGCGGAATCGTGATGATCTTTTTTTCCTGGATGAACGCGATGATGCTGTCGAATGTCCCGCTGAACGTCGCCATCAACTTGCCGGGTGCCGGGTGCATCTTGCCCAGTTCCGCCATGACCTCCTGCGGCGTCTTGCTGGTATCCACTTCCTTCGCCACCCGCCGCAGCTCCGCCTGATTCTTATGCAGATCGTCCAGACCTACCTGCAGCAGCCGGTCCAGCGGCGTGTCAACCATATCTTCGTACTTCAGCTTCTTCGAAAAATTCTCCGCCCCAATCCGGAAGTCTCCGTTCGAGCGCGGCAACAGATCCGTCTTCAGCCAATCCCCGTACGTCTTCAGCGCCGCAATTGTCGCGCCATTGCTCTTCGCGAACTCCCCTTTCAGCGCCGGATCCTTCGCCTCCGAGAACGCTTCCGGCAGGTCCTTTTCAAAGAATGCGACGATCCCTGGCATCTGCTCGATGGCGATCTCCGTATAAATCCGCGCCGGATTCTTCAGGTTTTTCTTCGCCTCGACAAAGATCGCGGGAATCTTCTGTTCGCGGGCAATCACGCTCCGCAGCCGCTCGTCCGCAGGTGCGAATTTTCTCACCATCAATACATATACGCTTCCCGCTGCGCCGCTCGAATATGTATCCGGGTTTTTCTCCTGCGGGCGCAGGACTTCAGACGTCAGCAACTCGCTGCGAATATGCCCGAGCAGGATTTCTCGGTCTGCGGCATCCACCGGTCCCAATCCCGCCGCGGGAAAACTCGCCACGCGCGCCTCATATTCATGCCGCACATGGTTATCGGCCGCGATCCCTTCCGCCGAGTATGCCTCGATTTCGCCGTCGTACTTGTGTATGCCTTCTGCCGTCGCTGTCGACGGATTTTGCGGAAAGTACACTTTCTCCAGGTACTCGTCGACCAATGCGCTCCACTCCCCACCCGGGTCCTTGGCGGGTATTGGCGCTGCAGCCGGCACGAGCATCGCAAGCGTGGCGCACACCGCCAGACACACACGTGGTCTTCGTGTTCGAACCATCCTCTTCTCCTGCCACTCGCGGCTAGAAGTCGAACCTGTATCCGAGAATCGTTTTCGCGATCAGTTGGTCTGTCCACCGCGACACGCACACATCTAATCTCTAATTAGTCTCTCATTTTGCCGATAAATTCAAATGGAACGAGTCTTGATCTTTCTTGAGGCGGGTTTCCTTGTGCCACGGCCCGGGCACGGCATCTACTTCGTTGCGGTCGCGCGGGCCAAGACGACACCCGATCCCGGAGCCATCGCTTCAAAGTAGCCGACGAACCTCTTTGGCTCCATCGCATTGTAAGATTTCAGATTCATCGCCCAGCGGTAGCCAATCGGCTGATACCAAAGCTCCCCTTCAATCTGGAAGGGGCCTTCCGCACCATTCGTGGCCATTGAATATCGAACGCGGTCGCCTCCCGCCGCGAAGTTGTCGTCACTGGCGGCTTCTCCGTAAACGCCCACATCCGGCTCCGCACTTCCTTTTTCGAACCCACGGGGAAGGAGACGGTTGTCCTTGATGTATCGAACCGCTCTCAACAGGCCAGTCGTCGGCTTCCCGTCAGAGTCCACCATGATCGACTCATACACCTGCACCTGCTCTTCGCTGGTGATCTCGCGGTAGTGTGGCTCGAATTTTGTTGCATCCTCGTCGTTGTCGTTACCAGCAATCGATCCATTCGATCTCAGCGCGCCGGATTCAAACACCACCTTGCCGTTACGGTCGCGCAACACCACATGTAGCCATGCGCGCCGCGAAGGATATGCCGTCGGCAGCTTGTGTCCGCCGAGATTGCTGGCCACGATCGTCGCTTCGATCCGTCCGTCGTGTTCCTCAATGTCCTGAATGCTCACCGTTGCAGCTTGTGATCGCAGGTGCTCGATCGTCCGGTTTGCCGCCGCATCCAGCTCTTGCGGCAGTGACGGCACATTTAGTTCTGCTCGGTAGGCGTTCAACATTCGCTGCATGAAGAAATTGCCGCCGACGAAAGTGTGGCGCGCAAAATCCGGCCGAGGCTGCCCGAAAACGCTGGACGGTGCCACATCCTCTTCCACGGCCGGCATATGGCAGGATTGGCAGCTGCGCGTCGTGCGATAGTCGCTGTGCAGCCACTCCTGGTAAGGTACCTGCTCCGGAAATTCTCCGATCACTTTGCCGTCTGGACTGAGCGCTCTCGTTATGAGCGTATGGCACGTGGCACAAAGCTCGGAAGAGGAGATCACCTTGCTGTTTTCCACGGGTTCGAACGTCGACGACGAGTGCATGATGGTCATACGTCCCGGCGTTATCGAGTACGGACCGTACTCGTGCCGCTGCCCCGCCGGTGTCTTCTCGTCGATCTTGAACCCTCCCACAAAACTGGCCCGCGTCCCCAGATTTTCGCCCGTGATTTGGTGGCAGACGCTGCACGAAACGCCATCTGCCGCCAGTTTATCGTCAAGCCGATTGGGTTTCGGCGGTAGATGCGCGAACACCTGCCCCTCTCCCCCCGCGAGTTTCGCCTCATATCGCATCATGGGCATGTGGCAGATCGAGCATTCGTCCTCGATCTCCTTCGTTGCCGTTGGGTGGTCAATCGTCTCGCGGCGGACTCCAGCCATCCAGTAAGGATCGCGGCCCGAATTCGCCATCATGGTGGTTTTCCAGGCCACCCCAATCGAGATGTCTTCTCCGGTTGCCGTCTTCAATCCATTGTGACAAGCCACGCAACGGTCCGATGTCTGGAAATGCTCGCCATACCCCTTTTGCTTGCTTACGTTTTTCGTCGAATCCTTGCCCGGCGCGGCTCCGTCTTGCCTCGGTGCTCCTCTAACGCCAGCTGTCCCCGCCACAATCAGGGTACACACCGCGATGAGGATTGCGTTCGGCGGCTTCATGCTACTTCCACCCTTGCCGCAAGCTGCCGTCCGCATAATCCCAAAGCACATAAAAAAGCACTTGTGTCGAACGGCCCGCCGTATTGTTCACAGGCACCTGGAAACCTATATCCGCCAGGATGTGCAGGCGCTTGCTGATGGGTATCTGAATCTGCGGCACAACGTCGAAATTCGTTTTCGCTCCGGTCACCAAATCCCGGTCCACCACAAACTCGTTCATCGGCGTCCATCGCCGGCCGAGTCCCATCCAGCCGCCGGCAAATGTTTTTCCGACAGCAGTGTGGAAATAGTACGCCCGCGGCACAACGTCCGGATGCACCGGCAGCTCAATCCCCGTATGCACTTGCACAAAGGAGTCCTTCGGTAGGATTTGTCCCCAAGCCCCGAAAAGTTCAAACGTCGTGGATTCACCGCCGGTTCCCGCCGTTTTGCTCCCTGTCGGCGCGATTACCTCCGCTCCTGCGCTGGCTATGGATCCCGTGTTCAGGCTGCTCCAGAGTTTCCGTTTGTACCCCAGCGCGATATCGCCAAACGCTGAATGCGTCCCGCCGGTACCGTCGTTGTTCCAACCATAGGGCACCTGAGCTTCGATCATGTCGGAGCTTCCCAAG